>Ga0187806_1000297_pt1 | contig 11795 bp, 8 predicted proteins | sample NC_wetland_sal_i_7_FD_132470 | JGI IMG/M metagenome (GOLD analysis project Ga0187806, IMG submission 132470) | Wetland sediment microbial communities from Neuse River Estuary, North Carolina, USA - ASW_1 | ecosystem: Environmental > Aquatic > Freshwater > Wetlands > Sediment | place: USA: North... | reverse complement strand
GAGTCCGGAACTTCTTGATGATGCTGAACTGGTAGTCCCACCGGCCGGCGTTCAGCCCGGCGCTGTGGTCGCGCAGCTCGTAGAGGATCTCGTCCATCTCGAACGCGGCCGGGATCGTCTCGATCAGCACGGTGGCGCGGATGGTGCCGCGGGGGATGCCGAGGAAGTCCTGGGCGATGTTGAACGCGTCGTTCCACAGCTGGGCCTCGTGGTGCGATTCCGTCTTCGCCAGGTAGAAGTACGGGCCCTTGCCCTTGTCGAGCTGCTTTTGCGCGGACGTGACCATGTAGAGCGCGAAGTCGGTGAGGCTGCCCGAGGCGCGCTCGCCGTCGATGAGGATGTGCTTCTCCGGCAGGTGCCAGCCGCGCGGGCGGACGACGATCGTGGCGATTTCCTCGTCCGGCCGCAGCGCGTACGCCTTGCCATCCTGGGTGAAGTCGATCGTCCGGTCGAGGGCGTCCTTGAGGTTGAGCTGTCCCTCGATCATGTTCGACCACAGCGGCGTGTTCGCGTCCTCGAAGTCGGCCAGCCAGACGTTGGCGCCGGAATTGAGCGCGTTGATCGTCATCTTCCGGTCGGTCGGCCCGGTGATCTCGACCCGCCGGTCGACCAGCCCCGGCGCGGGCGGCGCGACCCGCCACGTCGTGTCCTCGCGGATGTGCGCCGTGCCCGGCAGAAAGTCGAACATCGCCCCGCCGCTCAGCTCGGCCTGCCTGCGGCGCCGCGCCGCGAGCAGCTCCGCCCGGCGGCTGCCCAGCTCATCGTGGAGCGCTACCAGCAGCTCCAGCGCCCTGGGGGACAGGATCTCGTCGTACCGGTCGCCGGCGGGGCCGGTGATCTCCACACGCTCAGGCATCGTCATGCTCCTCCCTGCTGTGGTTGTACATCCTAGGCAACCGGGCCGATAGCGCCCAGACCGACTCCGGGGCGGCGACGGTGGCCGACGGGGAGCACAGGGGGAAACTCACGGTAGCAGCACGCTTATGGCGCGGCAGTTACCGGGAAATTGCGGCGCGGCAAGACGGCGTCCCTTTCGTCGCGCGCCAGCCGGCTTGTGTTATGCTAGATAATCCGTCTGCATGAACAAAGAATGCCAAATTGGTTGGCACGAGGAGTATAACAAGCAAAATGGCATTTGGTCAAACCAGGAATGATCCCGGCGAAGCCAAAAGCGCCGAAAACGCTGAAAGCGCCGGCGGAGAAATGAATGGCAACGGCGCGAAAGCCGCAAACGGCGCGGGCTCCCCGGCCGGCTCCCTCGCCGGCTCTCCAGCCGGCTCCCCGGCCGCGCCGATCAGGGAAGAACAGGCCTATGTGACGATGCTCTACGCCCTGCTCGACGAGGCCCGCGAGCGGAGCGAGCGGGCGCTGCGGGAGATCCGCGCGCAGGGCACCCCCGGCGGCACGCACCAGGCGCGGCTGGAGCGCGACGTCTCGGCCGCCGAGTACGAACGGCGGATTACCCAGCTCAACAGCACCGAACGCGGGTTGTGCTTCGGCCGCACCGACGACGACAACGAGGACACGCTGTACATCGGCCGGATCGGCCTGCGCGACGACGATTACGAGCTGAAGCTGATCGACTGGCGCGCCCCCGCCGCGCGCCCCTTCTACGCCGCGACGCCGGGCAGCCCGCACGGCCTGGTCCGGCGGCGGCACATCTACACCAGGCACCGCCAGGTGACCGGCGTCGACGACGAGGTGTTCGACCTCGACAAGCTTTCCGACACTGACCGGGCGAACCTCTCCGGCGAGGCGGCCCTGATCGCCGCGGTCAGCAGCGCCCGCACCGGCCGGATGGCCGATGTCGTGGCGACCATCCAGGCCGAACAGGACCGGGTGATCAGGTCGGACCTCGCGGGCGTCCTGGTCGTCCAGGGCGGCCCAGGCACGGGCAAGACGGTCGCCGCGCTGCACCGCGCCGCCTACCTGCTCTACACGCACCGCCGCACGCTGGAGCGCCGCGGCGTCCTCGTCATCGGCCCGAACGCCACCTTCCTGCGCTACATCAGCCAGGTGCTCCCGAGCCTGGGCGAGACCGACGTGGTGCTGCACACGCTCGGCGACCTGTTCCCCGGCGTGCACGCCACCGACACCAGTGACCCCGCCGCGGTCGTCAAGGGCGATGGGCGGATGGCCGCGGTCCTGCGGCAGGCGGTGCGCGACCGCCAGCGGACGCCGAAGCACGACCTGACCGTCAACGCCGACGGCGTGGACATCCCGCTCAAGCGCGACGCGATCCTGCGCGCCCGCGACCGCGCCCGGTCGCTGCGCAGGCCGCACAACGCGGCCCGCAAGCTGTTCGTCACCGAGCTGCTCACCGAACTGGCCTGGGCCGAGGCCCGGGTGCTCGACCGCCCGTTCGGCGAGGAGGACGTGCCGTTCACCCGCGAGCGCCTGTGGGACGAGCCGGGAGTCCGCACGGCCCTGGACACGCTGTGGCCGCTGCTGACTCCGCAGCAGCTGGTCGCCGGCTTGCTGGGGTCCGAGCCAGCGATCCGGTCCGCGGCCGGTGCCGTTCTCAATGAGTCGGAACGTACGGTTCTTTCTCGCCCAGCATCCCCCTCCGCCTGGACGGTGGCGGACGTCCCGCTGCTTGACGAGGCCGCCGAGCTGCTCGGCGTGGACGACTCGGAGCAGCGCGCCGCCAGGCGCGCGCTTGAACGCGCCCAGCGCCTCGAGGCGAAGTACGCCGCCGAGGTGCTGGAGATCACGGACATCGCCGACCTCGGCATGGTGGACGCGGACACGCTCGCCGCCTGGAACAGGGACAACGGCCCCGCCCTGTCCACGGCGGAGCGCGCCGAGGCCGACCGGTCCTGGGCCTACGGGCACGTGATCATCGACGAGGCGCAGGAGCTGTCCGCGATGGCCTGGCGGATGGTGCTGCGCCGCAACCCGGCCCGGTCGCTGACCGTGGTCGGCGACGTCGCGCAGACCAGCTCGCCGGCCGGCGCCCGGTCGTGGCGGCAGATGCTCGACCCGCTGCTGCGCGGCCGCTGGCGGGAGGAGACGCTGACCGTCAACTACCGCACGCCGAGCGAGATCATGACCGTGGCGGCCGACGTGCTCGCCTCGGTCGCGCCGGACGGGCGGCCGCCGGAGTCGGTCCGTTCCGAGGGCGTCCCGCCCCGCGCCGTTCGCGCCAGGCCGGGCGAGCTCGCCGCGAGCGTCGCGGCCGCGGCTGCCGCCGACCTCGCCGAGATCGGCGGCCCGGACGGTGGCCGGCTGGCCGTGATCACCCCGGACTCCCGCGCCGCCGAACTGGCGGCCGCGATCCCCGGGGCGGTGCCCGGCGACCAGCCCGAGTCGCTGGACTCGGCGGCCGCGCTGCTCACGGTGTCGCAGGCGAAGGGCCTGGAGTTCGACCGCGTGGTGCTCGCCGACCCGGCGGGCATCATCGCGCAGTCCCAGAACGGCGGCCACGACCTGTACGTAGCGATCACCCGCGCCACCCATCGCCTCACCGTCGTCCACGAGGGCGACCTCCCCGCCTCCCTCCGCGCCCTGCACCCCGGCCTGGCATGACTCATACAAGAGGTATGCTTTTTGTATGAGCGATACAACGATCCGCTTGGACAGCGCGGTGCGTGACAAGCTCCGCGCGCTCGCCGATGAGGACCACGTCACGCTCGGAGACCTGCTCGGCCGGCTTGCCGAGCGTGAGCAGTACCAGCGTGAGATGCGCCGTGCCAACGAGGTCATGGACCGCATGCAGCGCGAGGATTCGGCGGCCTGGCACGAGTACCTGTCGGAGCTGCGCACGTTCGAGGCGGGGACGGCCGGGGACGGGCTTGCTGGTGCCGCGGCTGACTGGCCGGAATACAACGACCGCGAGCACAACGACGCTGCAAGCGCGGATAGTGCCGTACCAGGCCGGTGACGTGCTGCTGGCCGACCTCGACCCGGTGGCTGGCCACGAGCAAGGTGGCCGGCGTCCCGTGCTGGTCCTTTCTGGCCAGTCGTACAACGAGCTACGCAACCAGCAGCTGATCGTGGCCGCGATCACTAGCCGCCAGCGGGGCCTGCCCTTTCATATCCCTGTGGGTGCTGAGTGCGGTCTTCGGGCGCCAAGCTGGGTGCAATCCGAATCCGTTCGCGCGATCTCGGTACAGCGGGTGGTCCGGCAGCTAGGCCGCGCCCGCCCCGACACGGTGACCGAGGCCAGGAACAGGATCATCAACTTCCTCCGCGACTGGTAGCCGTGCTAGAACCGGCTGACCAGGAGACGCACGAGGTCCTGCGGGTGCTCCGCGAGCGGCTGCGCGCGGGCAGCGCGCCGGGGCAGCGGGCCGACGGGCTGCGCGTGGCGCTGGCGATCGAGGGCGGCGGAATGCGCGGCACGGTCTCGGCGGGCATGGCGCTGGCACTGCACGAGCTCGGCCTGGTGCCCGCCTTCGACGCGGTGTACGGCGCGTCGGCGGGCGCGATTACCGGGGCGTGGCTGCTCAGCTCCAATCCTGAGGGACTGCGCGGCTGGGCAGAGCCGTCCTACGCGAAGGCGCTGATCCGGTGGTGGGCGCTCCTGCGCGGCCGCCCGGTCGTGGACGTCCGGACGCTGATCGAGGTGGTGTACCAGACCGAGTGGCCAATGGACTTCCCCTCGGTGCTGGCGAGCGCCGTCGAGTACCACCCGCTGGCGACGGACGCGACCACCGGCAGCGCAACCGACCTGCGCCCGCTGCTTCGGGACCCGGCCGACCTGCGGCTGGCGCTGCGCGCCAGCGCGTCGCTGCCGTTCCTGGCCGGCCCGCCGGTGCGGGTCCGCGATCGGCGCTTCTACGACGCGGGGGTGGCCGAATCGATCCCGTTCCGCACCCCGCTGGCCCAGGGCGCCACCCACGTCCTGGTGCTCCGCTCCCGTCGCCCCCTAGCCGCCGCCCTCGCCGCAACCGGCGCGATCGCACAGCCCGAACGCGCGCCGCACGCGGCCAGCGCCTCCGGCGCCGTCCCGGCCGGCGGTATCCCGGTCGCTGGCGTCCGCCCGCCGCGTCCACCCCGTTCGATCCGCCTCCTCGCCCGCACCACGCTGCGCAACGAGTCGCCGGAACTCCGCGCGGCCCTGCTCACCCGGGGCGTCCGCACCGCGCGCGACATCGCCCGGATCGCCGAGCTGGAAGCCGAAGGCCGGGCACTGTCGATCGTCCCGCCTCCGGGTGCCCCGCCGGTGAGCCGCCTCACCACCGACGGCGGCCTCCTAGCGGCCGCTTTCGAGGCCGGCCGCGAGACCCTGCACGAGGTCTTCGCCCCCATGCGGGGCACATTCCGGGCCAGGCCGGTGTTATCCAGATGACTAGTTTTCCCGGCGGTGGCACCATCGGGGAGACGGCAAACGCTTGGAGGACGATGACCACAGCTTTCGGCGAGCGGACCGAGATGGCCGCCGCCACGGGGGAGCTTGACCTGGAAGACCGGCACGCGCTGCGCCGCGTCGCGGGGCTCTCCACCGAACTCACCGATATTACCGAGGTCGAGTACCGCACCCTGCGCCTTGAGCGGGTGGTGCTGATCGGGGTCTGGTCCGACGGCACGCTGACCAGCGCGGAAAACTCGCTCCGCGAGCTGAGCCGGCTCGCCGAGACCGCCGGGTCCGTGGTGCTCGACGGGCTCATCCAGCGGCGCGGCCGGATCGACCCGGCCACCTACGTCGGCGCGGGCAAGGCGGCGGAGCTGGCCGGGATCGTGGCGGCGACCGCCGCGGACACGGTCATCTGCGACGGCGAGCTCAGCCCGAGCCAGCTTCGCCGGCTTGAGGGCGTGGTCAAGGTCAAGGTGATCGACCGGACCGCGCTCATCCTGGACATCTTCGCGCAGCACGCCAAGAGCCGCGAGGGCAAGGCCCAGGTGGAACTCGCGCAGCTGCAGTACCTGCTGCCGAGGTTGCGCGGCTGGGGCGAGTCGCTGTCCCGGCAGGCCGGCGGCCGGGTGGCCGGCGGCGGCGGGATCGGCACCCGCGGCCCCGGCGAGACCAAGATCGAGACCGACCGGCGGCGGATCAGGACACGGATCTCGAAGCTGCGCGGTGAGATCTCCGGGTTCAAGACGGGGCGCGCGGTGCAGCGCAGCCAGCGGCGCCGGCACGCGGTGCCGTCCGTGGTAATCGCCGGGTACACCAACGCCGGGAAGTCGAGCCTGCTGAACGCGCTGACCGGTGCCGGGGTGCTGGTGGAGGACGCGCTGTTCGCCACCCTGGACCCGTCCGTGCGCCGGGCCAGGACGCCGGCCGGCCGGCCGTTCACGCTCACCGACACGGTCGGGTTCGTCCGGCACCTGCCGCACCAGCTGGTGGACGCGTTCCGGTCCACGCTCGAGGAGACCGCCGAGGCCGATCTGGTGCTGCACGTGGTGGACGGCTCGGACGCCGACCCGCAGGCGCAGCTGGCGGCGGTCCGCGGCGTGCTCGCCGAGATCGGCGCGGGCAAGGTGCCCGAGCTCGTCGTGATCAACAAGATCGACGCGGCCGACCCGGTGGCGCTCAAGGCGCTGCTGCTGCGCGAGCGTGGCGCGGTGCTGGTCTCCGCGAAGACCGGTGAGGGCCTCGCCGAACTGCGCGAAGCCATCGAGGAAGCGCTCCCGGAACGGGACCGCGCGGTCCGGGTGAGCGTGCCGTACAGCCGGGGCGACCTGGTCGCGCGGGCGCACGCCGCAGGCGAGGTCACCCGCGTCGAGCACGGCCCCGACGGCACCCTCCTAGAGGCCCGCGTGCCGCCCGAGCTGGCCGCGGAACTGGAGCGGTTCCCCGTCGCCTAGCCGCGTCGCGTGAGTAGCTTCGAGTTGGCTCAACATTTTGCCGGGGGGCTTGTATCCCGCCCCCCGGTGCAATACCGTAACGGAACCGATATGTACCGGCGGCCGCGCGACCCGTGCTAACCACGTAAGCGCGCCGTTCGGCATTAGCAGGAAAAGTACGGTCAGCGCCGACGTCTATAAAGCATGGCAGGTGGCCGATCATGATGGCTGGAGCCCACCTCAGTGGTTCCCGGCACGCGAGGATACGCCGATGACCGCCCGGTTGCTGACCAACATCGGCCGGCTGTGGACGGGGTCCGAGATCCTCAGTAACGCCGCCATCGTGACCAGTGACGACCGCATCGCCTGGGTCGGCCCGTCGTCGGAACTGCCGCGCAGCGTCCCGGGCGTGGTCGACGACATCGTCGACGTTGACCTGGTGGAGAACCTGGGCGGCGGCCTGGTCACGCCCGGCCTCATCGACGCGCACACCCACCCGGTCTACGCGGGCAACCGGTACGCCGAGCTGGCCATGCGGTCAAGCGGGCTGTCGGACGTGGAGATCACGGCGGCGGGCGGCGGCATCTCGTCCACGGTGACCGTGACCAGGGGCACCGACCCCTGGACGCTGTGCAACAGCGTGCGCGAGCGGCTGGGCCGCTGGCTGCGGTCCGGCACCACCACGATCGAGGCGAAGACCGGTTACCACCTCACCAGGGACGGCGAGCTCGCCGACGTGCGGATGCTCCGCTCGCTCGAAGAGGAGCCGGGCATGCCGCGGGTGCACGTGACGTTCCTGGCCGCGCACGCCGTGCCGCCCGAGTTCTTCGGCCGCCGCAGCGACTACATCGACGCGGTGAGCGCGTGGTGTGCCGACGCGGCCGCGGTCGGCGCGGACAGCGTGGACGTCAACTGCGAGGACGGCCGGTTCAGCGAGGACGAGGCCCGCTGGATCCTCAACGCGGGCCGCCGGTCCGGGCTGCTGCCGCGGCTGCACGCCTGCGGCACCACGCACACCGGCGCGGCTCGCGTCGCGGCGGAGATGGGCTGCGCCTCGGCCGACCTGCTGCACACGGCGACCGACGAGGACGTGGCGGCGCTCAGCAGGGCGGGGGTCTCCGCCGTGATCTGCCCGGGTTCGGCCGTCCAGCTGGCGACCCGGCCCCCGGTGCGGTCGCTGCTCGACAAGGGCGTCGCGGTCGCGCTCGGCTCCGACCACACACCCGGCGGTGTCGGCATCACGTCGATGCCGCTTGTGATCGCGCTCGCCGTGTCCTACCTCGGGCTGAGCGTCACCGAGGCGCTGCGGGCGGCCACCCTGGGCGGCGCGCACGCGCTGCGCGCGCCGGACCGCGGCGCGATGGTCCGCGGTCGGCTTGCCGACATCGTGCTCTGGGACGCCGACCACGAAGGCGCCTTCGCCTGGAACTACGGCCTCCAGCCCCTCCGCGTCTGGCGCGGCGGCGACCCCGTCATCACCACCTGACCCACAGCGGGCCCGCAGGCACCCGTTCTTTGTACTCTTCCCGCCACTTTGTACCCCGGGTGACCAAAATCGGGGCCGAAATAGCCCGGAAATTTGTCATGCGGGGTACAAAGTCAGCGGCAGGGGTTCATGTGACTGACGGGACCGGGGCTTAGCGGGCGCACGGGGAAGATGGGTACGAAGAGGCCCCTGGGAAGGCCGTGTGCGCCGCGCAGGCGGCTGACTTTGCGCATGGCCCGGCACTTTGCGCACGGTATGACGTGACTGACGGGACCGGGCTGAGGCCGAGGCCGAGTCTGACGAGCTCGGCTGGCCGCACGAGGACTGAGGTACGCAGCAGCGCGGCGGGCGTGGCATGCTTCGGAGCATGGCTACTCCTCGCGCGCGGGAACAGGCACCGGCACACGCGCCGGCCGCGGTGACGCTGGTCGTCGGCGAGGAGGAGTTTCTCGCCGACCGGGCCGTCCGGGAGGCGGTGGCGGCGGCGCGCGCCGCGAGCGCGGCGGCGGGTGACGACGGGGGGGACGTCCACGACGTGGACGCGAGCGCGCTCGCGCCGGGGGAGCTGACCACGCTCACCTCGCCGAGCCTGTTCGGCGGGGGCGCCATCGTGATCGTGAGGAACGCGCAGAACGCGGCGAAGGAAGTCGCCGCCGAGCTCGCCAGGTATGCCGCCAGCCCGGCCCCCGACGCGGTGGTCGTCATCACCCACGCCGGCGGCGCCAAGGGCAAGGCGCTGCTCACCGACCTCACCAAAGCGGGCGCCGCGACCGAAGAGTGCCCGAAGCTGACCCGCCCGTCCGAACGGGCGGAGTTCGTCCGGGGCGAGTTCCGCCGGGCCGGGCGGCAAGCCGACGAGGGCGCGGTGCGCGCGCTGCTCGACGCGGTGGGCGGAGATCTCCGGGAGCTGGCGGCGGCGGCCGGTCAGCTGGCGTCCGACACCGACGGACGGATCAGCGCGGCCGTGGTCGCCACGTACTACCGGGGGCGCGCGGAAGCCACCGGCTTCAGCGTGGCCGACCACGCGGTCGAGGGACGGCTGAACGAGGCGCTCGAGCAGCTCCGCTGGGCGCTGGCGACCGGGGTCTCGCCCGTCCTGATCAACAGCGCGCTCGCCCAGGGGGTGCGGCTCCTTGGCCGGGTCGGGGCCGCCGGACGAGGCGCGAGTGCCGCCGCGCTCGCCGCGGAAGTCGGCGCGCCGCCGTGGAAGATCGACCGGGTCCGGCAGCAGCTGCGCGGCTGGCAGCCGGACGGCGTGGCGCGCGCCCTGCAGGCTGTCGCGGAGTCCGACGCCCAGGTCAAGGGCGACAGCGTCAGCGCGGAGTACGCGCTCGAGCGCGCCATCAGGCGAATCGTCGACTGCCGCGCCGCCCGCTAGCGGCGCGCCGGCCGCTGGGAGTCCCCGCGGCCGGCCGCTAGGCCTCCAGCTCGGCGAGCCGCTTGGCGATCGCGGATTTGCGGTTCGCGGCCTGGTTCTTGTGGATGACGCCCTTGCTCACGGCCTTGTCGAGCTTCCGGGAGGCCGCCCGCATCGCGGCGGTCGCCTCGTCGACGTTGCCCGACTCAGCGGCCTCGCGGAATTTGCGCACGTACGTCCGCAGCTCGGACTTGACCGCCTTGTTGCGCTGGTGCGCCTTCTCGTTCTGCTTGATGCGCTTGATCTGCGACTTGATGTTCGCCACGCGTAAGGATCCTTCAGCTTGTCCGATAAAGTCTTTGGGGAGCGGCACCACCGCGGTGCCCCCGCGGCGGCCGCGCTGGGGCGGCGACGGCGCGCTGACGAAGGATATCCGAGCTGTCGTCCGTTCCTCAAACTGAGGGGAAACAAGGGTTTCTATGAGCGTTCCGGCTCGGCCGGCAACGGTGCCTGCCCGTACGGACCAGGCCGTGATCCGCAATTTCTGCATCATCGCGCACATCGATCACGGCAAGTCCACGCTGGCCGACCGCATGCTGCAGCTGACCGGCGTCGTCGAGGCCCGGCAGATGCGCGCCCAGTACCTGGACCGGATGGACATCGAGCGCGAGCGCGGCATCACGATCAAGAGCCAGGCCGTGCGGCTGCCCTGGAACGACCACGTGCTGAACCTCATCGACACGCCCGGCCACGTCGACTTCAGCTACGAGGTGTCCAGGAGCCTCGCCGCCTGCGAGGGCGCCGTCCTGCTTGTCGACGCGGCGCAGGGGATCGAGGCGCAGACGCTGGCCAACCTGTACCTGGCGCTCGGCGCCGACCTGAAGATCATCCCGGTACTCAACAAGATCGACCTGCCCGCGGCGCAGCCGGAGCGGTACGCGACCGAGATCGCCGCGATCATCGGCATCGAGCCAGACGAGGTTCTCCGCGTATCCGCTAAGACCGGCGAAGGCGTCAAAGACCTCCTCGACGCGATCGTCGACCAGGTCCCTCCGCCGCACGGCGACCCCGACGCCCCGGCGAGAGCGCTGATCTTCGACTCGGTCTACGACACCTACCGCGGTGTGGTCACGTACGTAAGGGTCATGGACGGCCGGCTCGGCAAGCGCGAGCGCGTGCTCATGATGTCCACGCAGGCCACCCACGAGACGCTGGAGATCGGGGTCATCTCGCCGGAGCCGGCCCCCACCGAGGGCCTCGGCGCCGGCGAGGTCGGCTATCTCATCACCGGCGTGAAGGACGTCCGCCAGGCCCGGGTCGGCGACACGATCACCAGCGCGAGCAAGCCGGCGGCCGAAGCCCTGGCCGGCTACGATCACCCCCGGCCGATGGTGTTCTCCGGCCTGTACCCGGTCGACGGCGACGAGTACCCGGAACTCAGGGACGCCCTGGACAAGCTGCGGCTCAACGACGCCGCCCTGGTCTACGAGCCCGAAACGAGCACCGCCCTCGGCTTCGGGTTCCGCTGCGGGTTCCTCGGCCTGCTGCACATGGAGATCGTCAGGGAGCGGCTGGAGCGCGAGTTCGGCCTGACCCTCATCTCCACCGCCCCGAACGTCATCTACCGCGTCGTCATGGAAAGCGGCCTCGAGATCCGGGTGACCAACCCCAGCGACTTCCCCGGCGGCATCGACGGCTACTCCGCCGCGGGCGGCGCCCCCAAGGGCAACACCGGCGGCAAGATCAAGGAAGTCTACGAGCCCGTGGTCAGGGCCACGATCATCTCCCCGGCCGACTACATCGGCACGATCATGGAGCTGTGCCAGAGCCGCCGCGGCGCGCTCATCGGCATGGACTACCTGTCCACCGACCGGGTGGAGATCCGCTACACGATGCCGCTCGCGGAGATCATCTTCGACTTCTTCGACCAGCTGAAGTCCCGGACCCGCGGCTACGCGAGCCTCGACTACGAGCCGGCCGGCGAGCAGGTCGCCAGCCTGGTCAAGGTGGACATCCTGCTCCAGGGCCAGCCAGTGGACGCGTTCAGCCAGATCGTGCACACGGACAACGCCCGCGAGTACGGCCTGGCGATGACCGCCAAGCTCAAGGAGCTCATCCCGCGGCAGCAGTTCGAGGTGCCGATCCAGGCGGCGGTGGGCAGCCGCATCATCGCCCGCGAGAACATCCGCGCCCTGAGAAAGGACGTGCTCGCCAAGTGTTACG
>Ga0187806_1000295_pt1 | contig 11845 bp, 16 predicted proteins | sample NC_wetland_sal_i_7_FD_132470 | JGI IMG/M metagenome (GOLD analysis project Ga0187806, IMG submission 132470) | Wetland sediment microbial communities from Neuse River Estuary, North Carolina, USA - ASW_1 | ecosystem: Environmental > Aquatic > Freshwater > Wetlands > Sediment | place: USA: North... | reverse complement strand
TCCGCCTCCGGCAACCCCTACTTCGAGGAAACCTACACCTCGGTTCTGCGGGCCGCCGAGGGCCTGCGCGAGTGGGAGTGGATCATCCTCGAGAATCACGGGGGCCGCGTCCCCGAGCGCGTCCGGCAGGATCCCCACGTCTTCGTCCACTCCTCGGAGGACCTCGAGGGGATCGGTGCGATCAAGCGCCGCGCCTTCGAGCTCGCCCACGGCGACGTGCTCGTGGAGCTCGACCACGACGACGAGCTCGCGCCGGGAGCTCTGATCCAGGTGGGCAGCACGGTTCTCGGCGGCGCGGACTTCGTCTACTCGGACTTCGCCGAGTTCCAAGAAACCGAGGACGGCAAGCGCGTGCCCGCGCCCGACTACCCCTACGGCGGCGCCTACGGGTGGACCCACTACACGGCGCACGTCCTCGGGCAAGAGTACGTCGCGATGCACGCGCCACCGGTCACGGCGCACAACCTGCGCCTCGTGGACTGGGCGCCGAATCACGTGCGCGCGTGGAAGCGCGACGCCTACGAGGCGGTGGGCGGCCACAACCCCAAGCTCGCGGTCGGCGACGACCACGAGCTCGTCGTCCGGACCTTCCTCGCCGGCAAGTGCATGGTGCACGTAGGCGCGTGCCTCTACCTCTACCGCGTCCACGGGAGTAACACCGTGTGCCTGCAGAACGCCGCCATCCGCGCCGCGACCTGGGCGAACTACGAAAAATACGTCTGGCCACTCGCCGAGAAGTGGTGCCGCGACCAGCGCCTCTTGCGTGTCGATCTCTGCGGCGCCTTCGACGCGCCGGCGGGCTACGAGGTCCTCGACCGGGCCGTCCCGCCCCACCCGGACCTCGACAAGCGCTGGCCGCTGCGCGAGGGCTCCGTCGGGATCCTGCGCGCCCACGACGCCGTCGAGCACCTACGAGACCCCGTCCACACGATGAATGAGGCACACCGGGTGCTCGCGCCGGGCGGTTTCTTCATGATCCGCGTGCCGAGTACGAATGGTCTGGGCGCGTTCTGCGACCCGACGCACGTCTCCTTCTGGAACAAGCTGTCGTTTCGGTACTACGCCGACGGGCAGTTCGCGCGGTACGTGCCGGCCTTCCGGGGGAGGTTCCAGGTGCTGAGAGTCCTCGAATGGTATCCCTCCGAGTGGCACAAGCAAGAAAACGTGCCGTACGTGGACGCGGAGCTCGTCGCGCTAAAACCTGGCTACGAGCCGATGGGCGAAGTGAAGATCTAGATGAGCGCCTGGCTCTGCAAATCATGTCGCGGCGTCTTCGCCGAGTTCTCTGCCAAGTGTCCGACGTGCGGCGCCTGGAACATGATGACGTCCGCCTCGAGCGCGGTCACCGTGCCCGTGACCGCGCGCGATCTCGCCGAGGACGGGGGTCCGGAACTCCAGCCGAGCGGCATCCTCGCCTGGGACCGCTCGCTCGGGGGGTTCTTCCCGGGCGGGGTGTATCTCCTGGCCGGAGACGCCGGCATCGGCAAGAGCACGCTGTCGATCGAGCTCTGCGAGCACCGGGGCGACCAGTCCCTGTACATCGCGGCAGAGGAGACGCGCGAGGCCGTCGCGGCGCGCGCGGTGCGCGTCGGGTTCCCGTCCCTGCCGATCGTCTTCGCGCGCACGCTCGAGGGCGTCGTCGAGCAGATTGCCGCCGCCGGCGAAGGGGTCTTGGTCGTCGTCGACAGCCTGCAGAAGATCCGCGTGGAGGGCTACCAGGTCGGCTCGGGGCCGTGCCTTCTGGCGTGCGTGACCGCGATCACGGAAGCCGCGCACGATGCCGGCGCCACCGTGATCCTGATCTGCCACGTGAACAAGGAGCTCGACATCGCGGGCCCCAAGAGCGTGGAGCACGAGGTGGACGCCGCGGCGATCCTGACCGCGATCGGGGACGGGTCCCTGCGCGTCCTTCGCTGCCCTTCCAAGAACCGCTTCTACCCGACGGGTAAGGCCGGCTGGATGCGGATGACGGGCGAGGGCCTCGCCGACGCGGGCGACGCGGCGCGCGAGCTCGTCAGCGAAGAAGCCGCGGCGACGCCTGGGCGCATCCTCACCCTGTCGGCCGACGGCTTGCCGCTCGAGGTCCAGGCCGTCCGGTCGCCGACGGGCGCGATGCAGCGCTCGCCTCTCTGCGTCGGGGTCGACAAGGACCGCGTGCGCGCGATCGCGGCGGTCCTGCGCACCTCGGCCGCGCCGTGGATGATCCGCGCGAGCGGCGAGGGGCAGCTCGAGAGGGACGGGGGAGGCGACCTCGCCATCGCGCTCGCGATGGTCTCCGCGGCCGTCGAGATCCCCTGGCCGGCTCTCACCGTCGCATGGGGGGAGGTGACGCTCGACGGGCGCGTTTTGCCTCCGGGACGGCACCACGAGCTTCGACGTGAGGTCGCGACCGATCTCGGGCTCGACGCACTCTCACCCCCCGAGGTTCGGCGGATCCGCGACGCGGTGGTGCGCCTCGGGGACGCGGCCGCGCGGCTAGACGACGTTCTGGGTCACCAGGTACGCGGTCACGGCGATCGCGCCGACGCCGGCCGTGGTAGCGAGCAAGGCGCTGGCGCCGGCGGCCTTGACGATGATCCCGACGACGGCGCCGATCCCGAGCCAGATCAAGACGTCCTGGGTGTCGGGATTCCAGTCGGCGGGGTTGAGATCGATTGACCCGGCGTGGTGGCCATAGGGGACGAGCTGGGCTTGCGGGACCATGGGGACCTCTCTAGCGGCCCGGCAGGGCCACGCGGACGCTTCTCTTGGAGTTGGGCGGGTGAACGGCGTGAGGAGGCTCGACGTCGACGGGTAGGCCGTCCCAGGTGGGAGGTGTCTGCCGGCGCGTCACGTCCGGCGCAGTCGATTCGACGAGGAACCGCATCTTGTCTCGCTCGTCGACTCGAAGCGTGATCGCGACGACGCCGAGCCGCTCCCAGGCCGAGAGCGCCTCGGCCATGGCCGAGCGGTAGCCGGGATAAGCCTCGCGCGCGTCCACCCGATCCATCGTAGACTCCCAAGCCATGAAAGCAAGTGTCATACCGTGTGCGCTTCTCGTGAGTCTCGCCGCGCCGGCGGCTGCGGACGGACCGGCGGTCACCGCCGACGAGGTCCTCGCGATGATGGCGCGCGTTCCAGGGCGCCCGGGAGACCCGCGGTCGACGGCGTACCGGTGGGACAAGAAGAGGGGAGCGCCGTCCGTCGCGCGCGCCATCGCGCAGACGGCGCCGACACGCGAGTGGGCGGCGCGAATGACGGTCTACGCGATCCACGAGTCGGGCTTACAACTCGAGCCGTGTGCGTCGGGGGACGGGGGCAAGAGCCTGGGGCCGTGGCAGCTCGGGGGAGTGCGCGAGGCAGTCGCGTGCGATCCAGACAAGGCGGCGCCGATCTGGCTCGCGAAGGCGCGCACGTCGGCCCAGGACTGCGTGAAGCTATCGCCTGACGAGGCGATGGCCGAACTCGTCAGCGGGTCATGCGGCAAGGGCCGGCAGCTAGCGCGCCGGCGCGAAGTTCTGGTCCTCGGCGCCCTCGACGCTCCTGGGGTAGAGTAGAGGGGTGAGCCGCCTCGACTCCGGATCCTACGCCGCCTTCTGGGCGATCTCCGACGCGACCGGGATCCGGCCCGAGTACTTGATCCCCGTCCTCGGCTTCGAGAGCGGCCTGGACCCCTCCGTCGCGAACGGCGCCGGCGCGCCGTACTACGGCATCGGCCAGAACTATGGCCCCTCGCTGCCGACCGACCCGGACACCTACCTCACCTGGCCCGCAAGTCAGCAGCTGACCGAGGTCGTCCAGCCGTACTTCGAGGGTCAAGTCCGCACCTACGGGCCCATGGCGAGCGGGATCCGCGTCTACCAAGCGGAGTTCTACCCCGCGAGCCTCAAGACCGCGCGGGGCCTGGACGACGTCGTCGTCGCCTCACCCGCAGCCGCCTACGAGTCGAACACCGTCTTCGACACGCAGAAAAAGGGCTACATCACACCGAGAGACCTCGGCGCCGCGGTGAAAAAGAGCCTCGCGCGGAGCGACGTCGTGGCGGCAATCGCCGCGACCTACGCCTTGCGACCCTGGGAGTGGCAGAGGGACAGCGTCTACGGCGACGACTTCGGGCTCTTTGCGACGCTGCCGGGTTGGGCCCAGGTGGGAATCGGCGTGGGGGCGGCGGCGGGCGCGTTCGCGGCCGCGTGGTGGGGCGCCGACTATCTCGGCAAGCACCCGCGCGCCCTCGAGCGCTTGTCCCCCAAGAACTTGCTCGCCACGCTCGACCGAGGACTCTCGTCGGTAGGGCTCTGAGAAGGAGATCGGCACGATGGGCTTGAACCGCACCCGGGGCGATAACTACGCGTCGGTCCGCATCACCGCGTCGACCGTGCTCGACCCGCGAAACGACTGCTACGGCGTCAATGCCGCGCTCGGATCGCAGGTCACGCTGACGACGCCCGCGGCGTTCGGCCACCAGGTGGACGGGTCTATCTTCTGCTCCACCGACGACCGCTGGAAGATCTACGACCTGGGCCTGAACGCCGCCACGCAGCCCATCCTCGTCGCTGCCGGCGCGGGGATGAGCTTTCTCGGGGGCGCGACCACGATCGCCATCACGCTCTCGGGCGGCGGGGTGCAGCTGACGGTCTTGGACGACGGCGTCACAATCCAGGTTGACAACCTCGCGGGCGTGGCGAGCTCGGGCGGCGGGTCGGCCCTCAGTCAAGTGAACTGGTACTTCGATTTCGCGAACACGACGGGCCTCGCGAGCGACTTGAACTCGGGCGCCGATGCGACGCACCCCCTGCTCACCTACAACGGCGGCTTCATCGCGCGCGTGGGCAAGGACGGCGCGGGGCCATGGGCGGTCGCTCCGATCTTGCACTTCATGTCCTCGCAGCCGAACCCGAACGCCGACGGGATCAGCTTCATCCCGGAGATCCTACCCTTCGGGATCCCGGGAGGGTCGTTCGCGGCGATCATCCTCGGCACGCTGACGACGAAGGTGGCCGCGGGCAATCTCCTCTCCGTGGTCACGCCGAAGAACCGCAGCTCGCCCGCGAACGGCCAGCTCTTGACGCTCACCTTCCAGGGCGGCGGCACGGCGGCTGCGGCGCTCGACTTTCTGCAGAACACGACGGCGGGCAAGGTCAGCAATTCCTGGACGCGCACGAGCGTGGGCGCGAACGAGTTCACGGCGTTCCAGCCGGTGACGCCGCTCGTGGCCGGGACCTTCCCCACGGTCAACGAGTTCGATACCTGGGCCGCGGGCGACACGATCGCGATCATGAACCTGCCCAAGGTCTACGCGGACGCCATCGCGGGCCCCGTCATCTGCCAGAACGTCGAAATCGCGCAGGTCAACGCCGAAGGCTGTAACCTCAACGGCGGAACGTTTCAGGAATGCCGCGTGTCGGGCGCGGTCGACCACTCCCGCACGCGCATCGTCACCTTCCAGAACTGCACACTCGCGTTCCAGGGGGGCCGCTACGACGCCCCGAACGCTCTGATCGTGGCAGGCGGCACTTCGGGCACGAGCGGAAGCACGTTTCACCTCGGTCCGGGATCGACCCTCACACACGACGCGTACATCGGAACGACGGGCGGTGGAACGACTCAGGCGCACGAGATCACGATCGAAGCGGCGTACATCGACTCCGGAGGGCTCCTGCTCACCAACGGCGAATGTACCCTGCAGGTCGCCGATCCCCAGGTCGCGGGATCGCCCCTGCAGTGGGGTCCCGGCAACGTGGACGTGGGCGGTACGGCGGAGCTACTCATCAACGCCGGCAACGCCGTGGCGAGCATCCTGAATCAAGGTGGCGCCGCGGGATGTGTCACCTGCGCAGGGCAGTCGACGGGACTCTTTCTCGATTCGACCGTCTCACCGGCCGTGTGGAGCGAATCGCGCAACATCACCGCGACGCTCCTCGACACGGACGGGCACGCGGGCGGGGGTTTTCGCAACGGCGCGTCGGGGACGGTGGCTTGCCGCAGCAATCTCGGGGCCGGGGGTATTCGATCCGGTCAGATCTAACGATGAAAGACGCGGCCCTCTCGCTCGTCGTCTCTTCGCAAGGCCGCATCCTCTGCGTCTCGCGCCCCGACCCCCCGTTCGAGATGGCGATCCCGGGGGGCGAAGTGGAAGACGGCGAGACCCGGCAAGAGGCTGCGGCGCGCGAGCTCGCCGAGGAGACGGGTCTTCGGACCGTGGCGTCGCGAATCGTCTGGGTCGGGTCATCGCCCGTCGACGGGCGCATGGTCTTCGTCTACCGGGCGATCGCGACCGGAACACCGCGGGCCGTCGAGCCGGGAACACGCGTTGCGTGGCTCTCGCCAGGAGAGCTTGTGGGACAGGGAGCGAAGTTCGGGCTCTTCGCGAAGAGGATGTTCGAAAGCGTCAAGATCTAGATCTTCGCGCGCACGCGGGTGCGGCGATCTTCGTTACTTTGGCTCACCATTCAACGCTTGTGGCAGATAGGACATCTGCGCGTCGTACGCTCTGACCCGCTCATCGAGAACTTGAGCCGCTCCGCAGATTCGCGGACTGACGTTGCGCGCTTGAGCGACGACCGCTTGAGCGGCAAGCAATGCGGTTCGGAGCTCCGCCAGTTGACACCCTCGTACCACTTCGTCTTCGCGGTGCAGCGGTCCGGCGCACCCGCATCGTGAGCATTTCACCTGAGCTTCCTGAGCTGCACTCATCGGTACCTCGTTTCCTGCATCCTTGCGCGCACGCGGGTGCGGCGATCGTCATTACTTTCGCGGACAATTATTTTCATAGTCCCACGAGTCGGGCTGAATCCAACCGGTACCTGGCGCGTGGGTGTGCGGGTACGCCTCTCTACACCCACGCATTCCGCAAGCCGGCAGAGGTTCAGGTCGCGGCCGCAGCCTCCGAAGCACCGCAAGCACATCAAGGAATCCCATTGCACGTCGCCTCTTTCACTTGCCGTCGTCGATCCCCTGGGATCAAGTCAAACTGCGTCGCGTACCAGTGCGCCGGCCTGCCGGCTTGCGCCGGCGCGGAAGATGTCGGCCGCAACAGGAACGCGCTCGATCGATTTTCGGCCGCGCGCCTCGGCCTTGTAGTGTGCAACCGAAAGGCGGCGACAGTCGACGCACCTGTGGAAGATGCGCGCCCGCTTCGTTGCGCTGGCCGACACTCGATTGCAGAGCGACCGATCCTCGCCCAATACCCCGAAGAGATCGACGAAGGCATGCGCCGTCATGTTGTTTGTAACTTGCCACCTCAGCACCTTCGCCTGCATTCCCTTCGCGCGCAGCGGGTCACGTAGCAACTGCGTAGTAGCTCGCGCCTTGCCCCATGATTTTCTGCCTGCGCTCGATCTCATCGTAGATGCGACGCGCGGCCCGGTTGACCGGCGTCAGCTCTCGGTGCCCGAAGCACGGTCCGTTGTCGACATCTCCGCCCGGCTTCCAGGCGGCGAAGACCATGGTGCAGTTCAGACAGCATGCTTTGGCGTTGTACACGTACGCGCCGAGGTGGCCGGAGTAATCGAGCCCACTGCAATCGGGGTCCACCCACGTCACCTTGAACACGGCCCCGTGCGGGTACCACGGCAATCGGCTTACGACGTGAGCGGCGATGCCGGCCAATATGGCAGCGAGGAAGCTCCTTCGGTTCATCTCGATTCCTTTCGCTCAATATCGCGATTGCAGTGAGAGCAAGTCATGGTCACGGTCTATCCGTGTCCTCCGTAGGTTCAATCCATCGGTCAGGATCATCCACCAAGTCTTTCACAACTACCTTTCCCCATCCGGGCTTCGGGCACCACCGGCATCTGAATCCACCATCCGCGTGTGCCCACCAGGCCATACGAGTACAAAGGTCGCAGCGCTGGTAGTTGTACCTACGCCAGCCGCCAGACGTATCCACCTGTTCGGCCATCTCTCATCTCCTCGCGCGCACGCGAATCAGGTAGTTTGTCCAGAAGTCGGCTCACGTTTCGGCACTGGAGAGCCGTCACTGAATCGACGCTTCGAGATGATGCGCCAGAGCCTCACTGGCATGGCGCAATTGTCGGCAAACTGCCTAGCATGCTCCCTTACCGTGAAGCGCACCGACAACTGGTTCTCTCCGGTTATGTCTCGCACTACGTAACAAATCGCCTCGTGTGCCATCGATTCCTCAATATCCGCGCGCACGCGGGTGGCGCAGTTCATGGTCACTGTTACTTACAGATGAGCGCGCGCCCGTACGTGCCGCCTTTCGGGTCCAGCGGAGTGCCGTTCTTCTCAGTCACCCTCCGCACCAGCGCATGGGCGACGCTGCGCGAGACGACGGTTCCGATCTGGAGAGCCACCGACACGAGGTCTGCCGCCATGTCCCCAATGGCATCGCATTCGGCATCAGAGAGCCACTGGTGATCCTCGTGGTCAAGCTTCTCGATGATGGTGGCGATCTTGCCCAGCGACTTCTGGGCGTGGGCCAGGCAGTGTTTCAGCCTGCCTTCGTTATTCGTGACCCACCACTTGTTCGCACCGTACGGAACGGTCCACGGCTGATTCGTCTGAGCCTGATAGATGGTGAGCGTCTCCGGAGTCGGCGTATCGCCCAGAAGTAGCTGGGCGTTCCTAATGTGACCTGTTGCCATCTCCACTGCGTATGCTCTGTTCATCTCGTCACCATTCCAGCCTTTCGTGCATCCTTGCGCGCACGCGGGTTCGCAGTTGTTCCTCACGACAGCAGCCATCCTGCTTCACGGAGGTACACGTCGGCGGCCTCGCGCGACATACACTGTCCCTCAGTAAAGACGATCCGCCCAACGTAGAGGCGACCGTCCACGGACCACTCTGCACGAGACCCGCCGATGCTGTTGCGCACCCAGGTCTCGTATGCGTAGCTGCCGTCATCGGCCCTCCTCCACGGACCGAAGACCCGTCGAGGCGCCGCCTTGAGAGCCTCGTACACCTCTAAGCCAGTCATCTCAGTCCAATCGACCTTCACGGCGTTTCCTTTCCAATCGCGCGCAGACTTCTGCGAGATCGTCCTTACAGCGGCAACCGCTCGGCGAGAGCGAAGCCGGCACTGTTACGGTGTCCTCCTCCGCCGTACTTCTTGGCGATCTCGGACACGTCCACCCCTTCGGCCCCGCGAGACCGGAGCGAGTACGCATAGAGACCGTCGGCGCGGTGAAACCATCCGAGTGCAAACGGAGCCGACTCAGCAAGTTTCCCGACGAGCTCAGAGATGTTGATATAGGGCGCGTTCACGATCGGGATTCGGTGTCCCTCGAAGTCCACCAGGCGCGCTTGCTCGACCATCTCCGAGACGTACCGGTCCACGAAGGTGAGAACCGCCTCACCGCGGGCGCGCGCCGCTTGGAGTCCCTCACCGTTCAGCGTTGTCCATGATGCGAACTCGTCGCGTCGGACGGCGCCGATCCACGCGTTGACCTCCTTGCTGTCCCGAAGAGCCCATCGCCATAGGTCTCGGTCCTCGACGTAGTCGACCAGCCACGGACGCTCGCTGGTGTGGAGTTCGTCCCACGTCATCCCGGCGCCACTCCGGTTCATATCGAACTTGGCGAACGGAAGCCCCTCGAGAGCCGCCTGCGCCGTCTTATGGTGGTCGAGGACGAGAAGCGAAGACGCCACCTCCCGCATGCCGAGCATTACCTCGCGCGGATAGCTGAAGTCGACGACGAGCACGTCCCGTCCCTCGACAGTCGGCGCGGTGTCGCCGTAGCTCGCCGCCACGTATTCCGTGCCCACGTCGCCGTACTTGAGCCACGCCGCCCATGCCGCGGTGTACCCGTCAATGCAGTTCGCATGGTAGATGACAAGTCGCTTCTTCATGCCGGTCTCCTCCGATTGTTCGCTGTCCGAGCGCATATCGTTGAGTCTCACTCCGGCACTTTCCAGCCTTGGAGAGCTTCATGCCGACGCACCGTTTCGAGCATCGCGAGTAGCTCTTCGCGGGAGTATCCGTCCTCCTGTCGTGTGTCTCGGTAGGTGACGGTCACCTCGATTGGGCCTGCCATTCCGCGGTACCACTTTCGGTTGGCGCATACCCCGGTCTCCTTCATGGCGGTCGTCGGCCAGAACAGTTGAACAAACTTCAGTCTCAGCCAGGCGATCATGGTCCCTCCGGTGCAGCGCGCATGGGGACTTCTCTATCCGTACGGCATTCCGAATAGGAGAACCGGGATCGCAAACATCGCGAGGACGAGAGTCGCGAGAAGGATCGTGACGGCGGCCGTACGGATCATCGCAAGAGAATCTCCGCCCACACGACCGCCGCCCCGAGTGCGTAACCGAGCGCGTCGACCGTGGAACTGCCCACGGTCTCGCCGCTCTCGTAACGCAGATCGAGGAAGTACTCCTTGAAGAGGACGAAGGCCGCGAGCAGGCCCGTCACCCAGAGCTCGACCGAGCGCGCGCCCCAGAAAGCGGCCGTGAGAACAACCCCGTAGCCGCCGAGAAAGTGACCGACGTTCGCGAGCCAGGGGACGGACTTGAAGAAGTCCAAGGGAGCGGCGGCGACGTCGCGAAGAATGCGGCTCACGACGGCCACCAGAGCAGCGGCGCCCGCCCGCGCGCGTCGCGCCCCGTGCACGAGCCGTCGATGCAGTGCCCCTCGACGACCTGGTCCAGAGGCCCGACCTGCCACATCACGAACTCGCACGGAGGCTCGACGATCCCGAGCGATGCCGCGCGCCAGTAGGCGTGCACGTTCGGGAGCTCCACGTAGACCTGCACGCCGCTGCAGGGTTGTTTGGCGCCGAGGTAGAGCAGGCCCCCGGCGGCCTTGCGTGCCACGGCGCGAGCCGAGCGCGCTGCGAGGTAGGCGAGCACGTTCTCTGCCGAATCGTTCGCCTCTTCGCAGTCGAGCATCCAGTGTCCACCCTCGGGAACGTCCAGGCGCGCGCAGTCCCGGTCGTCGCCGTCCGCGAGGCGGTTGCCCAGGTCGGCCGAGTAGCTCGCCGCCTCGGGCGCGGTGGACATGAGAAGAATGGGCGAACCCGCGGCCCAGATCGCGTCACGCTCTCCAACGGAGAGGTTGAACGCGTAGCGCGCGGCACCGTCGAAGCGCTTCGCGAGCAGCGGCGCAACATTGGGCGGGACCGGGTCGAGGCAGTCGTAGATCCGACTGAGCCAGGGGGCGGGGCGGAAGACTCCAGTCGGCATGATGCGATTCTCCTTTTTTAGGAACTGAGCCCCTGCGCCACGACCACCACCGTGGCCGTCACGGTCTGCCCACTCGCGTCCCGGTAGACGCCGGTGACGACGCCCGAGCCAGTCGCGACCACGTGCAGGAGGCCCGATCCCGTGACGGCGATGGCGGGCTGATTGACGGGCGTCAGCGACACCCACGAGGCGCCCGGCGGCAGCGCCACGGCGATCGAGGTGCCCTGGTCGGCCGTGACGGTCTGGGTGCCGGGGGCGAGCGTCACGAGGTTCTGGGGCGGCGGCGCCGGCGGCGGGGAGGGGGAGGCAACGGCGACGACCAGGACCAGGACGGCGAGGACTCCGAGACCGATGAGAAGAGGCATTACCGACTCCCTCCCGCGCGGCACGACACCCTCGCCCCCTGCCGGTGCGTGTCGAGGCGCACTCGCGCATCCTGCAGGACGTCCTGGCCGACGAGGACCTCGACGCCGGGCAGCTTCAGCTTGTCGATGATCGCGGTCGACACGCTGACCAGAGCGGGCCGCGGCTTTTGCGAGCACCCGCCCGCGAGCAGGCGCACGCCCACCAAGACGCTCGGCACACGCGTCTGGATGGGGACCTCGTACTCGACGGCGAAGGGCGCACGCACCAGCATCAAGCGCCGCGCGACGCGGCCCGAGAGGATGGTGCGGCCCGCGCCCGTATCGACGTACGCGCGCACGGCGAGCTTGTGGCCCGTGAG
>Ga0187806_1000294_pt1 | contig 11891 bp, 8 predicted proteins | sample NC_wetland_sal_i_7_FD_132470 | JGI IMG/M metagenome (GOLD analysis project Ga0187806, IMG submission 132470) | Wetland sediment microbial communities from Neuse River Estuary, North Carolina, USA - ASW_1 | ecosystem: Environmental > Aquatic > Freshwater > Wetlands > Sediment | place: USA: North... | reverse complement strand
CGGCCGGCTGGTGCTCGACCGCAGTGCCCGTTGGCGCACTTCCCTGGACGAGGGGTTCATCAGCCTCGGCGAGTACCCGCCGGCGGAGTTCATCGCCCGCCGCCGTCAGCTGCGGCACTGGGACAGGCAGCGCGCCATGGTTGTGTGACGCAGCTCACATAAGAAAACGTTTAGGCGCCCTGGTGCGGGCACACTCGCTTCGTCCGTCATTCCTTACCCCGCGGAGATGACCATGACGAAGGACACGACCCGCGTCCCAGGCGAGCGCGACGAGCTGAACCGGCTGTCCGACGACGACCTGCTCATCCGCTTCCGCGCGCTGCCGCGCGACAGCGAAGAGCGCTCCGCCATCTGCGAGATCCTGGTGCAGCGGCACGAGAAGCTGGTCCGGTCCTGCGTCCGCCAGTATCGCGGCAGCCCCGAGCCGACCGAGGATCTCATGCAGGTGGGCTACGTCGGCCTGCTCAAGGCGATCAACAACTACGATCCCGCCATCGGCAACAGCCTGTCGGCGTATGCGGCGCCGTGTGTCAGCGGCGAGATCAAGCGGCACTTCCGCGACAAGCGGTGGCAGATCCACGTCCGGCGGTCCGCGCAGGAGCTCCTGCTCGAGCTGCGCAAGGCGACCGAGGAGCTCACCCACTCCCTCGGCCGCACGCCCGGCGACGACGAGCTCGCCGAGCGCCTCGGCGTCAGCAGCGACGACCTGCTCGAGGCCCGGCAGGCGGACATGGTCTTCAGCACCTACTCGCTGGACGCCCCGCTGTCCGACAAGGACGACCCCGCGCAGCTCAGCGACGTGCTCGGCGACGACGACATGGAGATGGAGCACGCGATCGACATGGAGGCCGTCGCCACGCACTGGGACGAGCTCCCCGAGCGCGAGCAGCGCATCCTCGTCATGCGCTTCTACGGAAACCTCACCCAGGCCGAGATCGGCATGCGGCTGGGGATCTCCCAGATGCACGTGTCCCGGCTGCTGGCGCGGGCGCTCGGCCACCTCAGGAGCCGGCTCCTCGACCCGGCGGACACCCGGATCCCGGCCGGCGTGGCCTGATGACAGTTCCTGCCGAGAGCCAAAGCACGCTCACGGACCAGACAGGCGGCCCGAGACCGCCGCGAAAGGAGAGTCCACCATGAGAACGGGAATCGCCCTGGGGTTCATCTGCCTCGGAGCCATTCTGGCGTTCGCGGTGACGGGTAACACCTCGGTCTTCAACATCCACACGGCCGGCTGGGTCATCATGCTCGTCGGCCTGGTCGGGCTCTTGCTTCCCCGCCGCGCCTCCAGCTGGCTCGGACGGCGCATGGTCGTGCGGCGCACCCGCGGCTACCCGGGCGCGCCCGGTGAGGAGGTCATCGCCGTCCCGCCGTACCTGGCCCACAACCCGGGCACGTCGCGGATCGAGGCCGGGTTGCCGGCCCGCCCGACCCTGCTGACCGAGCGGGAGGAAGCGGAGCCCGACCCGATCGATGACCTGGAGAACCGCACCAGGGAGTATCAGCGGACGGCGCCCCAGACCGAGATCGTCGAGGACCTCTACGAGAACCGCGACTGACCCGGCTTAGACCTCAGTGGCTCAGGAGGCGCCAATCTTGACCGCGAGGATCGTGACGTCGTCCCGGAACTCTCCCCGCGAGAACGCGGTGACGAGTTCCTGGACGGCGCGCACGGTCTCGGCCGCGGTGCGTCCCGGGTCGGCGGCGAGTGAATCGGCGAGGTGGTCCTCGAAGAACTCCTGGCCGGCGCCGCGCGCCTCGGTCACCCCGTCGGTGTAGAAGAAGAGCAGGTCACCGTCGGAGAGCTTGAGCTCTACCTGGTCGGGGTGGGCGTCGCCGAACAACCCGAGCGGAAGCCCGTCCCCTTCGACCAGCTCCACCCGCCCGTCGGCCCGCACGATCGCCGGCCCGGGATGGCCCGCGCTGCCCAGCCGGACCTGGACGCCGCGGCCGGACTGCCGCAGGAAGGCCAGCTTGGCCGTGACGAACCGCTCGTCGAAGTCCCCGGCGACCAGCACCTCGTTCGCCGCGGCGAGCACGTCGACGGGGGAGGACTTCACGTGCGTGAGGGCGCGGATCGCGTGCCGCGCGGCGGCGGTCACCGCCGCGGCCTCCTGGCCCTTGCCGCACACGTCGCCCACGGCGATCGCCCACCCCTCCGGCGTCCGGAACACGTCGTAGAAGTCGCCGCTGATCTCCTGCGACTGGGTGGCGCCTATGTAGGCCGCCGCGAACTCCAGGCCGGGCACGTTGGTGGGGAGCCGGCCCGGCAGCAGGCTGGCCTGGAGCGTCTCGGCCACTTCCGACCGGTGCCTGAACATCCGGTCCACCCGGATCGCGACGGCGAGGTGCTGGCCGAGTTCCTCGGCCAGGCCCAGGTCGGCGACCGTGAAGCGCGGCGACCCAGCCTGCCGCACCAGGGTCAGGGCGCCGTAGCCCGTCGTCCCGTCGGTGATCGGGACGCAGATCAGCGACGCGCCGCCGAGCAGCATGAGCAGCGGCGTGCCGTCCACTCCCGTGCCGAGCGCCCGGGGGTCGTCGGCGTGCGCGACCAGCACCGACTTGCCTGCCCCGTGCACCTGCCAGGGCACCGTCTCCGGCTCGGGGTCGACGCTGCGGACGGCACGCGCGAGCTGGTCGGCTTGGCGCTGCCGCGCCCCGGTGGCGAACTGGCGCCGTAGCTGGCCGCCGCGCTCGATGTCGACGATCACCCAGTCCGCGATCTCGCCGGCCAGCAGCCGCGCGCAGCGCTGCACGGTGACCGCCTCGCTGAACGTGCTGTTGTCGAGCAGCAGTCTGGTCACCGTGGTGACCGTGTCCATGCGCTTGGTCAGCGACGCGATCGACGCATCGCCCGCCGTCGCCTCGGCCTGGTCTGTTTTCCGCGTCCGCGATCGCTGCGGAGAGTCACCACGGCCCCGTTCGGATGAACCGCGGGACTCCGCGGCGGACGCAGCGGCGGGCGCCACGGTGACCACCAGCAGCGGCGGATCGCCCGGCAGGTCGATCGCGGCGGCGGTCAGTGTGGCGTCGACCGGGCCGTCGGCCGCGAGCAGGCGGGAGTCCGATCGCCGCGGGCCGCCGGTCCTGGCGGCGGCGGCGAGCTGCGTCTGCACGGCCGCCCGCGACGCCATGTCCACGAAGTTCGTCAGCGGCTTGCCCGTCGCGTACCCGGACGGCACGCCGAGCAGCGTCGCGGCGCTCCCGTTCGCCCGGCGGATGGTCCCGTCCCGTTCGAGCAGGAACAGCGCGACCGGCGCCAGCTGGAAGGTAGCGTGCAGCAGCCGCCGTTCAGCCCGGACGGCCTCGGGCAGCGCGTCGGCGACAGGCTCGCCTTCGGTGCCGTTCACGCTGGCCCCGGCGCCAAGCGCGTCGATGGCGCCGTCGAGTTCGGTGAGCGCGGCGTCGAGCAGCGCCTCAGGGTCGGCGCCAGGCACCCGCGCCGCCTGGCGCAGCGCGTCACGCCGCGCCGCCAGGCCCGCCAGCTGCTCTTCCGGCCATCCGCCTTGCGGCATATCCCTGCCATTCCTGCACGTCGGTGCGAGCGCGGGCCCCGTAGGTCCGGGACGCCGGACCGCCCAGCCCCTAAAGGCTACGACACGCGCCGGGTGCTGAGTGCCCCCCACCGCATCCGTGACCGCGACGTTTAGCCGCCCACGCTGGGGTAGGTGAATGACGACAAACTCGACAACGAGGAGCGCCGTCATGGCACTGATTCTGGTCGTCCTACTCCTGGCGATCCTGTTCGGTGGACTCGGCTTCGCCCTGCACGCCCTGTGGTGGATCGCGGCGATCGTCTTGATCCTGTGGCTCGTCGGATTCGTCTTCCGGGTGGGCGAAGGACGCCGCTGGTACCGATGGTGACCCGCTGTCCCCGCTAGCCCGCAGCGACCCACGCGATAACCCGCCTGGCCTTACGGCCTGGCGGGTTTTTCGCTGCACCCCGCCGCTTAGGAGCCGGCCGCTTAGAAGCCGGCCGCTCAGGAGGCGGACAGCCAGCGCTCCATGCAGTCGAGCAGGTCGTCGGTGTCGACCGGTTTGGTGACGTAGTCGCTGGCGCCGGCGGCCAGGCTCTTCTGCCGGTCGCTCTGCATCGCGCGGGCCGTCACCGCGATGATCGGCAGCGCCGCGAACTGCGGCATCTGCCTGATCACTGTCATCGCGGCGTAGCCATCCATCCCCGGCATCATGATGTCCATCAAGATGAGGTCGGTGTCCGGGCTGGCCAGCAGCGCCTCGATGCCCTGCCGCCCGTCGGACGCGTGCGTCACCTGCATACCGTGCAGTTCCAGCGTGCTGGCGAGGGCGAAGACGTTGCGCGCGTCGTCGTCGATCACCAGGATCCGCTTACCGTGCAGCGCCGGGCGGATGGCGCTCGCGGGCGCCGCGCCCGGCGCGGCGCCCTCCCTGGCCGAGCCGGTCGCGCCGGCCACCGGAGGCGCCTCGCCCGGCCGGGCCGCGGACAGGTGCAGCGCGATGCGCTCGCGCAGGTCGTCGAGGGACGGCAGCAGCTCGAGCCGCTGGTGGCTGGCGCGCATCGCGGCCAGGTGCCCGCTGCCCGGCCGGTCCGCGCTGTGCGCGAGCACGGGGATGTCCCGCAGGTCGGGGTTCGCCTGCACCTGATCGAGGAACTGCCGCACCGTCGGCTGGGCCAGGTCGATGACCACGCACCGGAACGGCTCGGCCGTCAGCGCGGCGATGGCCTGCGCCGGGCTCGTCGCCGTGCTGACGCCGGCGGTGCCGTTGATCTCGGTGAGGTCGGAGATCGCGCTGTGGGCGAGCAGCGTGAGCAGTCCGCCGCTCGTGCCCTCGACCACCAGCACGTTCCTGACCTCGGTGCGGGACTCGGCGGAGCCCGCCTCGTCCGGCGCCGTCGCCGCCGTCAGGGCGGCGATGTACGAGCCCGTCATCCGGGCGCGCTGCGCGACGGTCGCCACGGCGCGCCGGGAGGGGCCGTTCGCGAGCACGCCCTCCGGCTGGCCCGGGGACGTGCCGCCCAAGTCCGCCAGGTCGGTGGCCAGGGTGTCGAGGCCGCCCAGGTCGCTGACGTCCGTTACGTCGCTCGCCCTGAGCGCCCCGGTCGCGGCGGCCGGCCCGGCCAGCGGCGCCAGGCCCGCCAGGCCGCCACCCGGGAGGAAGAGGCCGCCCGGCAGGCCGGCCCCCGGGAGGTCAGGCAGCGTAGCGGGCACGTGCAGCGTGAACGTGCTGCCGCGGCCCAGGTCGCTCTCGGCGGTGATGCGCCCGCCGAGCAGCGCGCTGACCTCGCTGGCGATGGACAGCCCGAGCCCGGTGCCGCCGTATCGGCGGCTGAGCGTGCCGTCGCCCTGCTGGAAGGCGCCGAAGATCACGGCGAGGTTCTCCGGCGCGATGCCGATCCCGGTGTCGCTGACCGAGAACGCGAGCACGGAGTCGGCCGGGGCGCCCGGGTCGGCCCCGTTCGCTGGCGCGCGTTCGGCGGCGCGCACCTCGAGCGCCACGTGACCCTTGTCGGTGAACTTGACCGCGTTGGAGACCAGGTTGCCCAGCACCTGCCGCAACCGCTGCCGGTCGGTCACGAGCTCGGCGGAGGCGGACGGGTCGATCGAGATCTTGAGGTCTAGCCCCTTCTCGGCGGTCAGCGGCCCGAACGTGGCCTGCAGATCCTCCACGAGCGCGCTCAGCAGGAACCGCTCGGGGTGCACGTCGAGCCGTCCCGCCTCCACCTTGGACAGGTCGAGGATGTCGTTGATGAGCTGCAGCAGGTCCGAGCCCGCCGAGTGGATGACGTTGGCGTACTCGACCTGCTTGGGGGTCAGGTTCCTGCCGGGGTTCTGCGCGAGCAGCCGGGCCAGGATGAGCAGGCTGTTCAGCGGTGTCCGCAGCTCGTGCGACATGTTCGCGAGGAACTGCGACTTGTACTGTGACGCCAGGGCGAGCTGCCGCGCCCGTTCCTCGATCTCCTCCCGCGCCCGGGAGATCTCCGCGTTCTTCGCCTCGATGTCCTGCTTTTGCGTGGCGAGCTGTGCCGCCTTCTCCTCCAGGTCCGCGTTGGATAGCTGGAGCTCTTCCGACCGGGCCTGCAGCTCCGACGACCGCGCCTGCAGCTCCACGGTCAGCCGCTGCGACTGCTGCAGCAGCGCGTCGGTGCGGGAGGTGGCGATGATCGCGTTCACGCTGACCCCGAGCGTCTCGGCGAGCTGCTCGACGAAGGCGATCTGGATCGGCGTGAACTTGCTGAACGACGCGAGCTCCACCACGCCGAGCACCCGGTCCTCGAAGATGATCGGCATGACGGCCAGGTTGGCCGGCGGCGCCTCGCCGAGACCGGAGGAGATTCTGATGTAGCCGGGCGGGATCTCGTCGACCACCATCGGCCGCTTGCTCTTGGCCACCTGGCCGATGAGCGACTGCCCGATCCGGTACTGGATCGGCGCGTCCTTGTCCGCGCGCAGGCCGTACCCGGCGATGAGCCGCAGCCTGGTCTCGCCGCCCGACTCCTCGCTCAGGAAGAACGTCCCGTGCTGCGCCCCGAGCAGCGGCGCCAGCTCTTCCATGATGAGGTCGGCGACGACCTCGAGGTCACGGTGGCCCTGCATCATCGAGCTGATGCTGGCCAGGTTCGTCTTCAGCCAGTCCTGGTCGGCGGAGGCCTGCACGGTCTCGCGCAGCGACCGGACCATCGCGTTGATATTGTCCTTGAGCTCGGCGACCTCGCCCTCGGCGTCGACCGAGATCGTCCTGGTCAGGTCTCCGGCCGCGACCGCGCTCGTCACGGCGGCGATCGCGCGCACCTGCCTGGTCAGCGTCCCCGACAGCTCGTTGACGTTCTCGGTCAGCCGCTTCCAGGTGCCGGACACGCCCTCGACCTCGGCCTGCCCGCCGAGCTTGCCCTCCCGGCCGACCTCGCGCGCGACCCGGGTGACCTCGGCCGCGAACGCGGACAGCTGGTCGACCATCGTGTTGATCGTGGTCTTCAGCTCGAGGATCTCCCCGCGCGCGTCCACGTCGATCTTCTTGGTCATGTCGCCCTGCGCGACGGCCGTCGTGACCATCGCGATGTTGCGCACCTGCGTGGTGAGGTTGCCCGCCATCGCGTTCACCGACTCGGTGAGGTCCTTCCACGTGCCGGAGACGCCGCGCACGTGGGCCTGGCCGCCGAGCTTGCCCTCGGTGCCCACCTCGCGGGCCACCCGGGTCACTTCGGAGGTGAACTGGTCGAGCTGGTCGGCCATGCCGTTGAAGACGGTGGCGATCTCATCGACGAGTGGGTCGCCGGTCGGCGCCAGCCGCCTGCTGAAGTCGCCACCGCGCACCGCGCTCAGCCCGGCGAGCAGCTGCTCGAGGGCAGCTCTGTCGAGCCGCGGCCGCTGGTCAACGTCTGTCATCGGCTGCTCCCATACCTCGGCTGCCACAGGAGAATCCGCGGCGACTAACTGTTATACGATAGCCGCCGGGTGGCGTGCCGTTGCGTCCAGAATGCAGCTACAATTCCCGCCGCTCGTTTTATAAACATCCCGAACGTACGCGGGCGTCTGCGCAGCTAGCCGTTCGGACGGGCGGCCGGTGCGCGCGCATCCGTTAAATTCTCCCGAAGATGGTACGGTTTCCGCATTCGCGGCGGCCTGGTCGCGGGGAGGCGGTGTTGTTGGCCGACAGCGGGGACGACGTGCCGCGGCTTGCCGCGGTGGTCGAGCGCCAGCGGCGCGAACTCGCGCGAGCGCGTGCCGAGGCTGACCTGGCTGCCGTCGTGGCGATGGCCAGGGGCGTGCTGATGGAACGGCACGGCTGGTCCGTCGCCGAAGCGGCCAGCGAACTCACCGCCATGGCGGCCGCCGCCGGCCTGCCCCCGCATGAGATGGCCGCCGCCGTGCTCAGGCAGGAGCCGCCGGCGGAGCCGGAACGCGCGCCCGGGCCGGCGGACGACGCCGTGATCATCGACCCCGTGGCCGCGGTGACGGCCGAGCGGGCGAAAGACGGCGCCGAACTCGTCGGCGCGCTCGCCGAACACCTGCGGCCCCGGTTTGGCGTGGCCGCGGTCGCGGTGTGGCTGCTCGACGCCGACGGCGCCCTCGAGATGTTCGGCGCCGACGGCCTCGGTGGCACCGAGTCGAGCCGGTGGCGGCGGCTGCCGCCGCAGTTCGACTGCGCGGAGCAGCGGGTGGCCACGACCGGGCATGACCTGTGGTGGCTAGCCGGCCCGCCGTCTGCGTCCGGCCGGCTGCCCGCCATCGCGCCGTGGGGGCCGGCCGCGGCCCGCGCGGTACTGGCGCTGCGCGACCAGTCGGGCGCCAGGGTCGGCGTGGCCGAGGTCTGGTGGCCGGCGCCGGGCGAAGAGCTGGACGATGGCGCCCGCGCCATGCTGACCGCCGTCTTCGCCGGGTTCGCGGGGGTACTCGGCGTGCGCATGGCGTACGGCGCGGTAGGGGCGGTGGCGCCGTCCCCCGGGGTATTCACGGCGATCGACGAGATCGCCGACTCCGTGCTGGTCCTCCGGCCCGTCCGGGACGCCGGCGGCACCCTCACCGATTTCACGATGGTGCACAAGAGCCCCGGGTTCGCCGACCCGGCCGGGCGCAGCAGCGCGCAACTGGCCAGCCTGACCCTGCTCGAGGCGTACCCCGCGTCGGTGACCGGGGAGGGCCTGTTCGCGCGGGCCAGCCGGGTGCTCAAGAGCGGCCGCGCCGAGCATGTGCCCGGGACCGTCACCGCCCCGCTCACCGGGGCCACGGACGCGGTCGAGGTCGCGGACCTGCACGCGGCGCCGTTCTTCGCCGGGGTGATCTTCGCCTGGCGGCGGGCGAGCGAGCCCGAGCGGCTCGGCGAACTGCTGGGCCACGCGCAGCGGCTTGGCCGGATCGGCGGCTGGGAGGAGGACCTCGCCGCCGGAACGGTCCAGTGGACCGATTCCGCGTTCACCCTGTTCGGGCTCGACCCGGAGCAGGCCGCGCCGATCCCCACTGCCGACCTGCACAGTTTCGTGATCGCCGCGGACCGCGCCGCCGTCCGGCGGTTCCGCCAGTCGCTGCTGCGGGGCAGGGAGCCCGGCGTGTCGGTGTTCCGCATCGTCCGCCCGGGCGACACGGCGGTCAGGCAGATCCGCGTCTTCGCCGAGCCGGTTCTCGCTGGCAACGAGGTGGTGGCGCTGCGCGGCGCCTTCCAGGACGTGTCCGCGCACTACCAGACCCAGGTGGCGCTCGCCGCCACCCGTGATCAGCTCGCCGAGGAACACGGGCTCGCGCTCCGCCTCCAGCGCGCGATCATGCCGCCGGACGTGCCGCCGGCGGCGGCGGCCGGCGTGGACGTGGCGGTGCGCTACCGCCCGGCCGAGGCCGGGCGGCTCGTGGGCGGTGACTGGTACGACACGCTGCTGCTCCCCGGCACGGACCTGCTGCTCGTGGTGGGGGACATCACCGGGCACGGCATCGACGCGGTGACCGGCATGGTCGCCGCGCGCAACGCCCTGCGCGGGCTCGCCGCGACGGGAGCGGGCCCCGCCGAGCTGCTCAAGCAGCTCAACTACGCGGCCTGCCATCTCACCGAGGGGATCGCGGGAACCGTCATCTGCGGGCAGTACGACCCGGACACGCGCGTGCTGCGCTGGGCCCGGGCCGGGCACCTCCCGCCGATCCTGGCGCGCGACGGGACGGCCGAGTCGCTGCCGCTGCCCGGCGGGGTCCTGCTCGGCCTCGACCCGGTGGCTGAGTACGACGAGGCCAGGCTCCAGTTGCGCGGCGGCGACACGCTGCTGCTGTTCACCGACGGGCTGATCGAGCGCCGCGACGGCTCGATCAGCGACGCGCTGCAGGCGCTCGCCGAAGCCGCCGCCCCGCCCGCCCCGGACGCGGCCAGCCTCGCCGACCGCATCCTGGGCAGCGCGGTGTCCGACACCGGCGACGACGCGTCCCTCGTCGCCATCCGCATTCTCTAGGGGTCATTCTCTAGGCGTCCCTCACGCGTTCGTAGGTGAGGTAGGCGAGGCCGTCACCCAGGACCCGGGCGCTCGTGAGGCGCAGCGGCTTCTTGTCGCTCGTCTCGCCGAACAGGCGCTCGCCGGCCCCGAGCACGACCGGGTGGACCGTCAGCCGCAGTTCGTCGACTAGGTCGTGGTCCAGCAGCGTGCGCACGAGCTGGCGGCTGGCGTAGACGACGATGTCCCCGTCCAGCTTCCGCTTCAGCGCCGAGACCTCGGCCACGACGTCGCCCTTCAGCACCGTCGAGTTGGTCCAGACGGGATCTTGGAGGGTCGCGGACACGACGTACTTGGGCATGGTGTTCAGCCTGTCCGCCCACTCGCCCGTCCGGGACGCCCACCGCGTTCCGAACCACTCGTCGCTGCGCCTGCCAAGCAGCAGGGCCCCGGCACGGAACGCCTCGCCGGTCTCGACCTTGGCCCACTCGTCGTAGTCCTTGCCCCGGAACCCGCCGAACCAGCCGCGGTAGTCCTGGACGACTCCGTCGAGCGTGATGTTTTCGCTCACGATGATCTTTCCCATGTCGATGCAGGCACCGCGCCACCCGGCAACTGGGCGCCCGCACACCGCCCAGTTCACCCGCTGGCCGGTGTCTCCATCAGGATGATGACCATGGAGACAGCCGACCTGATCTCGCGGGCGCGGGCCGGTGACAGCGACGCGTTCAGGGAACTGACCGAGCCGTACCGCCGGGAATTGCAGGTGCACTGCTACCGGATGCTCGGATCCGTCCAGGACGCCGAGGACGCCGTGCAGGGCACGCTGCTCGCCGCCTGGCAGGGCCTCGGCGGGTTCGCGGAGCGCGCCTCGATCCGCACCTGGCTGTACCGGATCGCCACCAACCAGTGCCTCAACGCGCTCCGCGCGGCCAGCCGGCGACCCGCCGCCGAGTGGAACATTCCCGGGGTCGAACGGCCGCAGTCAACCCGCCTCGGGGAGGCCGTGTGGCTGGAACCGTTTCCCGACGCCCTCCTCGGCCGGGAGGACGCGATCGGCCCGGAGGCCCGCTACGAGCAGACCGAAGCCATCTCGCTGGCCTTCGTGACCGCCCTTCAGGTCCTGCCGCCGCGCCAGGTCGCCGTGCTCGTCCTCCGTGACGTCCTGGGATTCCACGCCAGCGAGGTGGCCGGCATGCTGGAGGTGTCCGAAGAGTCGGTGACCAGCGCCCTCAAGCGAGCGCGCGCCAGCCTGGAGCGCTGGCGGCCGCGGACCGCCGGCCGCGAACCGCCTCCCGTCCCCGGCTCGCCCGCCGAGGACGCGGTCGCGGCGCGGTTCGTCAGCGCGTGGGAGTCCGCCGATCTCGGCGCCCTGGTCGCGCTCTTGACCGACGACGTCTTCATCTCCATGCCGCCGATGCCGTTCGAATACGAGGGCCGTGACGTGGTGGCGGACTTCTGCGCTCGCCTGTTCGGCGGCGGCCGGAGGTTCGACCTGCTGTCGGCGCGGGCCAATGGCCAGCCGGCGTTCGGCGCCTACCTCCGCGACCCGGCCGGCGCCCGCCCCGGCACCGGCCTCTACGTCCTCACCCTCACCGGCGACCGGATCCGCGCCATGACCCGCTTCGACAAGAGCGTGCTCCCGCGCTTCGGCCTCCCGGAAAACCTGGGTCATGAGTAGCACTAACCGTAGCATGTGTGATATAGTGTTCGAGTAATCACATCTAAATCCTCGATCCTAAGAACAGAGGGCCGCGCATGTCTGAGGTCTCGTTCCCCGGTGACGGGCAGGGCGGCGAGCAGCCGCCGCCCGGCGGTGCGGCGCGGGACGAGACGGTTGGCGGCCCCGCGCCGGATGGGGCAGCGAGCGGGGCGGGCCACGGCCGGGATGGCGTTCCAGCGCCGGAGGAGACGCCGGGCGCCGCGGGCGCGCCGGTGGATGACTGGGATCCGGATGCGGAGATGGCGTCGTTCATCGCCGGCGTGGAGGCGGGCCGGGTGCGGG
>Ga0187806_1000293_pt1 | contig 11892 bp, 11 predicted proteins | sample NC_wetland_sal_i_7_FD_132470 | JGI IMG/M metagenome (GOLD analysis project Ga0187806, IMG submission 132470) | Wetland sediment microbial communities from Neuse River Estuary, North Carolina, USA - ASW_1 | ecosystem: Environmental > Aquatic > Freshwater > Wetlands > Sediment | place: USA: North... | reverse complement strand
TATTTCCCCGCGCAGAGACAGTCATTCTAACGGAGCCCCGGCAACCGCGCGCCATTTCCGCTTCGCTCCTAGCGGAAATGACCGGCCACCTGGCCGCTCGAGCGGAAATTGTGCGCGACCCTGCCGAAGCTCTCGAGCGCGCTATCGAACTGGCCCGCGGCGACGATGCCGTCTTCGCCACCGGCTCGCTCTACCTCGTCGGCGACCTGCGCACTTACTGGTCGAGGCGAGGCAGCAAGGAGACGTCATCCGCCTCCGCCGGATCCAGCCCCGCTCCGCGGCACTTTCACTAACCTTACTATAATCTCGCAAAGCTGCTCCGTTCTCAGTCGCCGCCTTTTGTGTGCGATTTTGCAGATTTTCCGCGCCCTGTGCTCGATTTTGAGAAATCTCCTAACTTGAGTTTGTCCCAGCCGCGGACAGAGTCGTCCCACGTTCGGGCGATGTCGAGTTCCCCTGCGTAAAGCCGCCTGAAATCTGAAGCATTTTGGCCCATTTCTGCATTTCAAGCAGTGTGTCTAGGCAGCCAAATTGCTCGGATTGCGTCTAAGTATTTATCGGGGGGCTGTATGACGGGCGAACTGAGACAGGAGAAGCTGGAATCTTTCGGGTATGGGCCTGCCATGCTTTCGGCGGCGCTGCGGCCATTTCCGAAGAAAATGTGGCTGTACAAGCCGGCGCTCGAGCGCTGGAGCATCCACGAAATTATTCTGCATCTGGCGGATAGCGAGGCGAGCGGCTACGTTCGCTGCCGGCGATTGATTGCCGAGCCGGCAAGTTCCGGAGAGGAATTCGATGCCGCGCGCTGGGCTGGATCGCTTGGTTACTTCTATCAGAGCACGCGAGAGGCGCTGGAGATCATTCGGCGGCTACGAAAGATGACGTACCAATTGCTGGTCCGCCTGCCGGAGTCGGTGTGGTCGCGCCGCGCGGAAAATCCGCTCGATGGCAATTTGAGCCTCGAGGATTGGATGGAGCGCCAGGAGCGCCATATCCCCCATCACATCGAACAGATGAAGCAGAACTACGCGATTTGGCGGGATGCGCACCCGCCGAGAAAGTCTGCATCGTCCCCGCCGCGACCGAATGCCCCTTCGCGCATCATTTCAATCAGCGCCGGAATCTAGACCTGCAAGATCGCTGCCCGCGAATCACCGCTGGCTGTGTACGCCTCCCCGCGAAAATCAGTAGTTGACTGGCTCTCGCCTCTCCGCCAGAATTTCCCGCCGACAACCAAATGATCGTCCACGCAGAATACGCGGACATTCCTCTGCCGGGTTCCCCGATGCGTACCTTCGTGGCCGCGCCCAGGGCCGAGGGCCAATATCCCGGCATCTGGTGCTATTCCGACATTTTTCAGCTCACGCCGCCGATGCTGCGCGCCTGTGTCCGCCTGGCCGGATACGGATTCGTCGCCGCGGCCCCGGAAATTTATCGCCGCATCGAACCGCCGGGAACGGTGATCCCCTTCGATGATGCCGGGCGCACGCGCGGCCAGCAAGATGCCGCGAAAACACCGGTCGCGGATTTCGATTCTGATTGCCGCGCGGGTCTTGACTGGCTATCCAAACATCCCAAGGTCGCCCGCGGAAAAATCGGAGTGATAGGTTTCTGTATCGGCGGCCACCTCGCCTTCCGCGCCGCGTTTCAGCCCGAGGTCCGCGCAACGGTCTGTTACTACGGCACAGGCATCCACGACGGCAAGCTCGGCCAGGACACAGATGCCGGATCGTTGGCCCGGGCAAAAGAAATCCGTGGTGAACTTCTGATGATCTTCGGGACAAAGGACCCGCACGTGCCGGATGCGGGGCGCGAGTCTATAGATCGGGCGCTGCGAGCCTCCGGCGTGCGCTATAAAACACTCCTCTACCCAGCCGAACACGCCTTCACGCGCGATGAAGGCCCGCGTTTCGATCCGGAATCGACAGACCTAGCATTCGCGGAGGTGATCAGTTTATTCCGCAGAGTCTTCCACGATTGACAGCGCTCGTCCCGCAATCTTGCAGCCCGGTCGGCGATAATGGATGCCAGCGGCGCATCCGCCGAACCCTCGGCCGGGTGGCAGGCCCCTCCCAGCGTTTTGGACTGAGGCACTTCAATTTCACCAGGTGGATACGATGTGAGTAGTCTCTCCCACGACCCCGCGGGTTGCCGGGGCCGCGCAGCGATGGTAGGATGGGCGCTTCATGACCGTAGAGGCCAACCACAAGCCGCGCATCGGCCTCCCCTATCGCACTAGAAATGAAGAGCTTAAGGGCGAGCGCGCGAAATACGATCGTTACCTGGAATCGGTCCGCCTGGCCGGCGGTGAGCCGGTGCCAATCTCCCTTGGTCTTTCCGCGGACGAGCTAAAGAGGCTCGCGAATTCGCTCGATGCCGTCGTGCTTACCGGGAGCCCGGCCGACGTGGAGCCCGCGCTTTACCATGCCGCGCGCCATCCGAAGTCAGCGGACGCGGACGCCGATCGCGAACGAACCGATTTCGCCCTGCTTGATCACGCCTTTACCGAGCATAAGCCCGTGCTGGCAATCTGCTACGGCGTGCAAAGCCTGAACGTATTTCTCGGCGGCTCTTTGATCCAGCACCTTTCATCGCGCGATGCCTCGAGCGAAATTAGAACCGATATACCGCACCCAACCAGCGAACAAACCGACAAGGAATTTCGCCATTCCATCCGCATTGATGGTGGCACGCGCCTCGCGGCGATCGCACAGGGAACCGAAGGGCAGGTGAATAGCTCGCATCACCAGGCGATTCGCGAGCCCGGCCGCGGACTTCGTGTCGTCGCGCACGCACCCGATGGCGTCATCGAAGCAGTCGAATGGACGGCAGACACGAACTGGGTAACCGGTGTGCAATGGCACCCGGAACGGATGGCGGGCACGGAGCCCTTGGCGCTACCCTTGTTCCGCGATCTGGTGGCCACAACGCTCAAGGCGCCTGTTCGGCGATAGGGACCGCTCGTTCCGGGGTGGGAGCCTGCGGTCAGCTTCCGATTTTTTTTCCTGCTTTCTGAATTTGACGCTTACATCTTGGTTTTCTTCCCGGGGGGAATATGATCTCGCTGGCAGGCAAGGCGGCACTCGTCACGGGCGGCTCAAGAGGGATTGGAGCTGCAACGGTGAAGCTATTCGCGCAGGCAGGCGCCGACGTGGTGTTCAATTATCATCGCAGCCGCGAAGCCGCCGCTCAGGTGGAGCAGGAAGCGAGAAAACACGGGACGCGCATCGAATCGTTGAAGGCCGACCTCGGGAAAATGTCGGACGCGAAGAAACTCGTGCAATACGCGCGCGAGCAGTTGGGGCGCCTCGATATCCTGGTGGCCAACGCCGGAATCTGGAACGAGGCGGATGCGCCGATTGAAAAACTCAGCGAGCGCGAATGGGACGAGATGATGCGCGTGAACTTGAAAAGTGTTTACTCCGTGATTCACTTTGCAGTGCCGCACATGATCGCGCAGCGCAGCGGCCGCATCGTGGCCATCAGCTCCACGGCCGGCCAGCGCGGCGAGGCTCTCCACACGCACTACGGAGCGAGCAAGGGAGCGATCATCAGCTTCGTGAAAGGTTTGGCCACGGAGCTTGCGCGGCACAATATTCTCGTGAATTGCGTCGCGCCGGGATGGGTCGATACGGACATGTCCGCGGCCGTGCTGCGCTCAAAAAACGGCTTGAAATGGGCTAGCGCCGCAATTCCGTTGAATCGTCCCGCCAGGGCGGAGGAAATCGCGGGGCCAATCCTTTTCGCTGCTTCCGACCTGGCAACCTTCATCACCGGCGAAGTGATCAATGTAAATGGGGGGGCAATCCTGTGCGGATGAAATGGCGCGTGTTTCTTCTTGCAGCATTTCTGGCGGGCATGTGTGCGGTGAACGCGCCGCAGGCAGCCGCGCAGAATCCCGATGAAATGATGCCGGATGAGAGCGCGGCGAAAGCCAAGGAAATCATCCAACAGGCGATTCAAGGGCTCGGAGGGAGCGCCTACCTGAATGTCCATGACACTACTTGCACCGGGAGGCTCAGCCAGTTCGGCCATTCGGGCGAATTGAATGGCTTTGAAACGTTCATTGACTACACCATTCCGCCCAACAAAGACCGCACGGAAAATCTTCCCAAGCGCAATATCATTCAGGTGATGAACGGAGACAAGGGTTGGGTGCTCGACCGCGGCGGAGTAAGCCCGGCGCCCGAAACCGATGTGGCCACCTATCAGGATGACGTTCGCAAGGACATCGACAATATCCTCCGCCACCGCATCAATGAGCCGGGGATGGTCTTCCGCTTTGGCGGTTCCGACGTGGTGGACCTAAAGGAAGCGGACTGGGTGGAGTTGGTGGACAGCGAGAACCGCACGGTCCGTTTTGCAATCGCGCGCTCCACCCACCTGCCGATACGAAAAGTGGTGGTGTCGCGCGATGCCAACACCCGCACGCGAGTCGATGAGCTCGAGATTTACTCGAATTACCACCCCATCAGCGGAATCGAAACGCCCTATCAAATCACCCGCGAACGCAACGGAAGAAAAGTCTATCAGGTCTTCTTCGAGAAGTGCGAGTACAACACCAATCTCTCCGAATCGCTTTTCACCAAGGAATCCCTCGACGAACGCTGGGAGAAGGTCGGCGGGAAAAAGAAAGACAAGCAGAAAAACAAGTAGACCAGCCGGCGGGCCCGAGCGCGATCCTCGCGACTGCCATTCCTCCCACTGCTTCCTGCTGGATTCCCTTTTTCGCGATTGATCGAAAACTACATCCAGTAATCTCTTCCACCACAACCGAGAGAAAAAAGCGGGCGGACCGTCCGCGCTACAAAAAACTCAAAAGTCCACAGGCCCGCTCGCTTGTGCTTCACGTTTCTTCCTGCCAAATTACGCGTGGAGCATTCTCTTATGACGGGCGCGATTAAATATGGAGCGCGAGGGCTCGCTCTCGCTTTCATAGGGCGAGGGTCGCCTCGCCCCGTCCTGGGCCCCATGAGCGCGCACCCCGGCAAGCTGGGGTGTAACAGACCAGCGGCCAACCGTCCAGCTCTGGAAAAGGCGAAGAAAAGGCTAATCCCCGTTTGGGGATTAGAAATCGCTCTAAACCATTGAAAACATGAGACCGAGACCCGTTCTAATCTGCACAAAACCACCCCCTAGAACATTATGTTATATGCTCCGTGAGCCTGTAATTCGCGCGGGATGCCAGCGCTACACGAAGCATCACGCCCGCTCACTTTTGTAGCGGCGGCCTTCAGGCCGGCCAATTCTTTCGTAGCGGCGGCTTCCAGCTGGCTCTTCGGTTCTGGGAGGCCGGGTGGCAAGACAATCCAGAACCATGGATTACTGCGCGACGGAAAGAATGGGCCGTTAGCCGATACGCAAGGCCAGGTCGGCCCGAGTGTTTGGCGTCTCACGGTGGCCGATACCGCGCCGTGCGGAGTATAATCTCCGGATGGCGACCAAGCGAAAAAGTGAACCGATGCACGGCACGACGGTGCTGTGTGTCCGGCGCGACAATAAAGTCGTGCTCGCGGCCGACGGGCAAGTGACTCTCGGCGAAGGCGTGATCAAGCACAGCGCTAAGAAAACACGTCGCCTCTTCAACGACAAGATTATCGCGGGATTTGCAGGAAGCACTGCCGATGCGCTTTCGCTTTTCGCCCGCTTCGAGGGGAAATTACAGGAGTACCATGGGAACCTGCCGCGCGGAGCCGTGGAGTTGGCGAAAGAATGGCGGACGGACCGTTCGCTGCGCCACCTGGATGCGCTTTTGATTGTCGCGGATGCAAAGTCCACCTTTTTGCTTTCAGGCAATGGCGACGTGATCGAACCGGACGACGGCATTTGCGCAATCGGTTCCGGCGGGCCCTACGCGCTGGCGGCGGCCAGGGCGCTTTCGAAATTCACCAAGCTCGGAGCAAAAGACATCGCCCAGGAGTCCATGCGCATCGCCAGCGATATTTGCATTTACACGAACGCGAATTTCAGCATCGAAGAACTATGACCGGCAAGTCGGAGAAAGACATGGTGATCTATTTGACCGGAGAATCGCAGGCGGCGGAGCCCGAGCCGCTTCCCTCGTTTGACGAGCTGACGCCGCGGGAAATCGTCGTCGAGCTCGACAAGTATATCGTGGGGCAGAACGCCGCCAAGAAAGCGGTCGCCATCGCGCTGCGCAACCGCGTCAGGCGGCAGAAGCTCCAGCCGGAATTGGCCGAAGAAATCCTGCCGAAAAATATATTGATGATCGGGCCGACGGGCGTCGGCAAGACGGAGATCGCGCGGCGCCTGGCGCGCCTGGCCGGCTGCCCATTCGTGAAAGTGGAAGCATCGAAATACACCGAAGTCGGCTACGTGGGCCGCGACGTGGAATCCATGGTCCGGGACCTCGTGGAAACCTCGATTGATATGGTGCGGGAAGAGAAACTTGACGAAGTGGCGGAACGCGCCGAGCAGTCCGCCGAGGAACGCCTGCTGGATCTCCTGCTGCCCTCCTCGCCGATGCCCGCCGACGCCAACCCGGCGGCAGAGGCCGCCCGGCGCGAACAGGCGCAGCGGACGCGCGAAAAGCTGCGGGCGCAATTGCGCGAGGGGAAACTCGACCAGCGGCTGGTAGAAGTGGAAGTCCGCGAACGCGCCATGCCCTCGTTTGAAATCATCACCAACCAGGGCGTCGAGGAAATGGATATCAACGTCAAGGACATGCTCTCCGGCTTTTTCGGGCAGCAGAAGAAAAAACGGAAGATGACCGTGGCTGAGGCCTTCGATTACCTGATCCAGGAAGAAGAGAACCGGCTGATTGACATGGAACAGGTGACGCGCATTGCAGTGGACCGCGTCGAGCAGATGGGCATTCTGTTCATCGACGAGGTGGATAAAATCGCCGGGCGCGAATCGGGGCATGGTCCGGATGTGTCGCGCGAAGGCGTGCAGCGCGATATTTTGCCGATCGTCGAAGGCACCACCGTAAACACGCGTTACGGGATGGTGCGAACGGACCACATTTTGTTTATTGCCGCGGGGGCGTTTCACACCACCAAGCCCTCGGACCTGATTCCCGAGCTGCAAGGGCGATTTCCGATTCGCGTGGAGCTGGGCTCGCTCTCGGAAGCCGATTTCATCCGCATCCTGACGGAACCGAAAAACGCGCTGATCAAGCAATATACGGCCCTGCTCGATACCGAAGGCCTGAAGCTCACCTTCACGGAAGATTCGATCGCGGCCATCGCGCGCTTTGCCGCCACCGTGAACGAGCACACCGAGAATATCGGGGCGCGCCGCCTGCACACCATTCTCGAGAAGGTTCTGGAAGAGATCTCCTTCGAAGCGCCGGAGATGAAAAAGAAAGCGGTGAAGGTGGACGGCGCCTACGTTCAGAAGCAGCTCGCGAACATCGTCAAGGATCAAGACCTCAGCAGATATATTTTATAGAACCGTGAAAATGGAAAATCGACGAGAGGAATCGGCGGCGAAGTCTGCGCCAAATCAAGGCGCCCGGCCCGCGATTTTCCGATGGCTCCTTTTTGCCTCCCTCCTCTCGGTCTTTTCTGGCGGCTGCGCGGCGCCAGGCGAGCCGATGGAACGCAGACCGGCGGTTCCCGAAGCAGTGACGGACTTGGCCGCGGCTCAATCTGGTGATGATGTAATCCTCACTTTTACGTTGCCGACAAAAACCGTGGAGAACCGGCCGCTAAAGCGACCCCTCGAGATTGAAATCTACCGGGATTTCACGCCGCCAAGCGCGACGAGCGCGGTTTCCCCCCAGGTGTCCGCCAATCCGACTTTGCTCGCAACGATTCCTTCGAGTTTGGTGCAGAATTACGCGGCCCAGGGACATTTTCGTTTTGCCGATTCGCTGAAGGCAGAGGATTTCGCAGGACACGCCGGGAGCGAAGCGGTTTACATGATTCGCACGCGCGCTTCCAGGAAAGCGCCATCGGCGAACTCGAATGCCGCGGCGCTGCGCATCTATCCAGCCCTGGAACAGATTGCGGACGTGAAAGCGGAGATGACGCACTCGGGCATCGTCTTGACGTGGACCGCACCGCAGAAAACGATCGCAGGCCCGCCGCCACAGATCGCGCATTACAACATTTATCGCGCCGAAACCGAACCCGCCGCGGCTGCCGCCAACTCGGCGCCAGGTGGCGAAGTGAAATCAACGCTCGCAAAGATCGGCGAAAGCGAGTCCACCACCTATCGCGACAGGCAAGCCGAGTTCGGAAAGGCCTACACGTATTCGGTGCGGAGCGCTGCGAAATACCCGGACGAGACGCTCGAATCCAGCGACTCGAACCCAATGACCGTCACGCTCAAGGACATTTTTCCGCCCGCCGCTCCGCAGGGGCTGGTGGTAGTTTTCGCTCCGGCCGCTGGCACCACGCCCGCGCACGTCGAGCTTTCGTGGGCGATTAATTCTGAATCCGATATTGCCGGCTACAACGTCTATAGAAGTGAGCAGGAAGGTACTCCTGGAACGCGCCTGAATTCCGAGTTATTGCTTACTCCAGCGTTTCGCGATATGAATGCGGTACCCGGCCGCCGATACTTCTACACAGCTACTGCGGTGGACCGCTCTGGCAACGAGAGCCCGGCCAGCGCGGCTGCACCCGGAGGCGTCCCGGCGGAAGACCAAGTGGCGCCATGAACGAAAATTCGCCCACGCGTCAGAAGCGCACATCTGGCTTGCACAATCCAACATTGTCGACGGGGCTGTACATGGGCGCGCTTCTCGTAATTGTAATGGCGGGCGCGCTGGTGGCGGCCAACCGGCTTTCGTGGCTCGACAATCGCGCTCTCGAGAGGAATGCGGCGTCCTACGGGTTGTTTGTGATCTTTATGTTGATTCCCGTGTGCCGCTTCCTGAATCGCCCGGTGCAGATGTTCACGTCGGCGATGATCGGATGGGTATTCTTCGTGATTGCGTACGATCTAGCCGGGATGTTTTTCCGAAATCTGTTTCAGGTGCTGCGAACGCCGTTTGAAGCGCTGCTGGAGGGGGCGGTGGTGTACGGCGTGATCGCGGTCGGGTCCTGGGTGGGGGCAATGGTTCTGCACGCGCGCACTCATCCGATTATCCCGCGAAGGCGGCGCACGGACCGCGAAGCGCACCATCATCCATGAAGCTCTGCCGTTTCCAACCGCTCGAATTTGCCGCAAAGGAATTGGGCCGCGCGGCGCGCCCCGTTCATCCCGAACCGCATAGCGGCGTCATCGAGGATAATCTCGTCTGGGAAATCGACGGCGAGTTTTGGGGCCGGCTCGATCGCACCGGGAATTCCTGGCCGCTCGAAGTGGTGAAACTGCTGCCCCCATCGGTCCCGAGCAAGATCATTTGCGTTCGGAAAAACTACCTCGACCCGTCAGCGGCGGTGTCCGGACCGCTTCCGAAAGAGCCGAGCATGTTTCTGAAACCGCCCTCGGGAGTGAATGCGCCGGAAGATCCCATCGTGATCCCGGAGTATGCGCAACGAGTGGAATGCGAGGCTGAAATTGGGATCGTCATCGGCCGTCGCTGCCATCTCCCGCGGCCGGATGAAGACGTGCACTCCTATATCCTCGGCTACACCTGCTACAACGACGTGGCGGAGCGAGATATTCAAAAACTCGATGGGCAGTGGACGCGCGGAAAGAGCTATGACACGTTCAGCCCATTCGGCCCGGTACTGGAGACACAAGCCATCCGTGCCGATACCACCGTCGAGACCTTCGTGAATGGAATCAGGAAACAATCGGGGTGGGCGGCGGAAATGATCTTTTCCGTTGATGTTATAATCCGTTTCATCGCGCAGATTATGACGCTCGAGCCGGGCGATTTAATTGCGACGGGCACTCCGGCGGGAATCGTTCCGGTCGTGGCCGGGGACGTGGTGGAAGTGAGCGTCGGCGGAATCGGAACGCTGCGCAATCCGGTGATTGGTTCGGCTGACAGCCTCGAGGGATAGCCGCGGGAAGAGCGCGGCAATTGCCGAGGCGGCCGACGCGGGCAAAGGCGGGCATTGAAAGAACTCTTTGCGGATTGGCACAACTGGCTTCCGGCGGCGGGCATCGCCGTCCTGCTTATTATCGGCATCATCTACTGGGTGCGGAGAAAGCCGGAGGATCCCAACGAGCAAGAGCGCCAGCGGCGGGCCTATCTGAATCGCGTCGGGCGAATCGTCGAAGGACAAGTGCTCGAGGTCGTTGACCATCCGCACAGCCCGACCGCCACGAAGCAGGCCGGCTTTTTCGGCAAACGTCATGCAGCCGCGGTCTCGAACGGCGCGCAAAAGCTTCTCTATTACACCTATTCGATTTCCGGCGTCACCTACGAAACCGCGCAGGATATTACCGGGCTTGAGGAACAGGCGCACCTGGGCCGTGTGGTTGCCGGGCAGCCGGCCAGCGTGAAATTCGATCCTTCCAACCCGAGTAACTCCATCCTTCTCGCGGATGATTGGTCAGGGCTGCACTGAATTTCACTGAACGATTTTCGATGAATTTGAAAGGCTGACAACATTTTGACGGCCAACCTTTCTCACGAAAATGGGCGGCTTGTGTCTAAATGCTGGCGAATGATGGATGCCCCCCGGTGCTACAATTTCATATTTTGCGGAGGAACAATTTGACTCGTCTTCAACGCTGTGTCGCGGCAGTCGCAATCGTGGTGGTCGCATCGCTCGCTGCGCCAATTGCTTCACGCGCGCAGCAGACGGCCCCGCAGTACGATCCGAGCCTTTATTCTGCCATGCGCTGGAGGCTGATCGGGCCGCATCGCGGCGGGCGCGTTTCTGCCGTCGCGGGGATCAAGGACGATCCCGCGGTCTATTACATCGGATTGCCGGGCGGCGGCGTCTGGAAGACGACAGATAGCGGCGAGACGTGGAAGCCGATTTTCGATCAGGAGCGCATAGCATCCGTGGGCGCGGTGGCCGTTGCGCCATCCAATTCGAACATCATCTACGTGGGCACGGGCGAGCAGACGGCCGGGAACGGTGTATACAAGTCCACCGATGCGGGCGCGACATGGACGAACATCGGCCTGCAAGCGACGCACTACATCAGCTCGATCATCGTGGACCCGCGCGACCCCAATATCATAGTCGTGGGAGTAATTGGGCACCCCATTTTGGGTCTGGCGGCCTCAGGACCCGATCGCGGCGTTTTCAAAACCACCGATGGGGGCAAGACCTGGACCAAAACCCTGTACCGTGATGAGATGGCGGGTGCCTCGGACCTGTGTGTCGATCCGGGAAATCCGCGCGTCCTCTATGCCGCGATCTGGCGTCCACGCGATTTTCACACCGACCGGGAAGCCCCGCCCACCCGGGATGCATGGCTTTACAAATCCACGGACGAAGGCAACACGTGGACGGAGCTGCCCGGTACGGGATTGCCTGGTGAAGCGTGGGACCGCACGGGCATTGCCGTCGCCCCGGGAAATAAGGGGCGGCGTGTTTTCGCGATCACGGGGCCGGGGCTGTTCCGATCGGACGACGCAGGCGCCACCTGGCGGCAGATCACGAAGGACCCACGAGTGATTGGGAACCTGTATTTCAGCCGCGTATTTACGGATCCCGGCGACGCGGACGTGGTCTACGTGGTGCAGACGTCTCTTTACCGCTCGACGGACGGCGGCCAAACGTTCGCAGCTTTCAAGGGTGCCCCGGGCGGCGATGATTATCACGTCATGTGGATTGACCCGCTAAATTCGAAGCGCATGATCCTCGGCGTGGATCAGGGAGCGATTATCACTGTGAACGACGGAGAGACCTGGAGCTCGTGGTACAACCAGGCCACGGGGCAGTTCTATCACGCGTTCACGGACAATCAATATCCCTACATCGTCTACGCCCCGCAGCAGGATAGCGGCACCGCGGCAATTGCGAGTCGCAGCGATTACGGCTCCATCACCTATCGCGACTGGTTTTC
>Ga0187806_1000287_pt1 | contig 12026 bp, 15 predicted proteins | sample NC_wetland_sal_i_7_FD_132470 | JGI IMG/M metagenome (GOLD analysis project Ga0187806, IMG submission 132470) | Wetland sediment microbial communities from Neuse River Estuary, North Carolina, USA - ASW_1 | ecosystem: Environmental > Aquatic > Freshwater > Wetlands > Sediment | place: USA: North... | reverse complement strand
CTGTGGATGGTCACGCTCAACTACTACAGCCCCTACTACCGCATCGCGCCCGACATCCACCGCAGCGTCGGCATGCTGCTCCTGTTCCTGCTTGTGCTCCGCTTTGCGTGGCGGCTTGCCAATCCGAGACCGGACGACGCCGAGCTTTCTCCCTTCGAGCGCGCCGCCTCCCGCGCCGTCCACTGGGGCTTTTATGCGTTGCTGCTGGCGCTCATGGTGAGCGGGTACCTGATCTCGACCGCCGACGGGCGCCCGATCGAGGTCTTCAACTGGTTCAGCGTTCCCTCCCTCGTTCAGAAGAAAGGGCTCGAGGATACGGCGGGCGAGGTGCACGAGATCCTCGCCTACGCGACGATCGCCCTCGTCATCCTGCACGCAGCCGCAGCCCTGAAACACCACTTCGTCGACCGCAGCAGCATCCTGAAGCGCATGTGGTCCGGCCCGCCTTCCGCCCTATGATCCGATCGCAACTGGAGACTTGCCGATGAAGCTCGCCCCGCCCCGTCTGCTACTTGCTGTCCTCGCCGCCGCCATTGCCGCCGCCGCTCCGGCGGGCGCCGCCGACTACGTCATCGACACGGCCAAGTCGCACGCCTCGATCAACTTCCGCATCAAGCACCTGGGCTTTAGTTGGCTGACCGGCCGCTTCAACGAGTTCTCGGGCACGTTCGCGTTCGACGACGCGCATCCTGAGGCCTCGAAAGTGAAGGTCGAGGTCGACACCGACAGCATCGATTCCAACCATGCTGAGCGCGACAAGCACCTGCGCAGCAAAGAGTTCCTCGACACCGCCACCTATCCGAAGGCGACATTCGAGAGCACCGCCGTGAAAGTTAACGGCGATAAGGCGACCATCACCGGAAATCTCACGCTGCACGGGGTGACGAAGCCGATCGAGATCGCGGCCGAGCGTATCGGCGGCGGCAATGACCCGTGGGGCGGCTTCCGCCAGGGGTTCTCGGGAACGACGCGCATCCCGCTCAAGGATTTCGGGATCAACTTCGATCTTGGGCCGGCCTCGCAGGAGGTCGAACTGACGCTCAATATCGAGGGTGTGCGCCAATAGGCTCCCACATCGGTCAGCTGCTCAGCACAAAATTAAGCAACCCAAGTCGGCTATAGAATAGTGGAGCAAAATCAGCCTGATACGAAAAAGGGATAAGTAACCCGACTATGACAGCGTCGCAGATACTGAACGGCCTCCAATATCGCGGAGCCCGCACCCAGAAGCTCTACTCCGACAACAGGGTAAACGGGTCAGTAGGATTCCAGGGAGCGACTGTTGGCGATCTTTCGCATGCCTTGGAGAGAGTCCTCGCGCCCAGGTGACACCGCCGGCAGCGGGCTTAAGCCGGCTTCCGGAAGGCTCGAGCGGACTCTTCGCGATTACGACGTCAAAGGGGAGCAGTCGATTGCGCTCGCGCAGGGCGCGATCGCGTGCCTGGTGCTGGCGTCGCACTCGTTCGCCCGCTTCATGTCGGGGCTGCCGCTCCTCGACTCCTGGGTCACGCTTGCGCTCGCTCTGCTCATTGCAAGCTCCTGCCTGCGCTGGCAGCTCACCGCATCGAGGGTGCTGCCCGAGCGTGTGCTCGATGCCCTCAACGTCATCGACATCGGCATCTTCCTGGCGCTGATCTGGGGCTACCAATACGCCTACAATCTTCCCGCGGGCGCGATTCTCAAAGCGCCATCCTTCGTCCTCGTGCTGGTGCTGATCGGACTGCGCGCACTGCGCTTCCATCCGCGCCCTATCGTGCTTGCGGGTCTAGCGTCCGCGCTCGGTTGGGCGGTGCTCGTGCTCGGCGCCATCGCTCAGGACGGGACCAGTGCTGTCACCCACGACTACCGGGAATATTTCAGCTCTCCGAAGATCTTCTTCTGGGCGGAAGGGATCAAGATCGCCGCCCTCGCCGCGCTCACGTTAATCCTCGCGGTGGCGACGCGTGGGGCTCGCCAGCTGCTCGCGCGCGCCGCCCATACAACCGACTACACCGAGGCGTTGAAGTCCTCGCGGCGCCATCTCGAGGAGGCTACGCGAGCCAAGGAAAGGGCCGAGGCCGCAGTCGCCGAGCTCGATCGCCGCAAGGCAGAGCTCTTCGAGCAGAACATGCGGTTCAATGCGGCGTTGGGGAACATGCCCATGGGGCTGTGCATGTTCGATCAGGAGCAGCGCCTGCTCGTTTGCAACGACCGCTACATCGAAATGTACGGCCTCGACAAGGAGCTGGGCAAGCCCGGCACAACGTTCCGGGCGATCATCGAGGCGCGTATCGCCAACGGCCTCTATGTCGGCGAGAAGCCGCAGGACTACCTCGACGAGCGCCTCGCTGCGGCGCGCGAGATGCAGCGCAACACCAAGGTGCAGGAGATGAGCGACGGCCGCACCATCGCGATCATGCACGAGCCGATGCCGCAAGGCGGGTGGGTCGCGACGCACGAGGACATCACGCAACTGCGGCGCATCGAGGCCCAGATGCTGCACATGTCGCGCCACGATGCGCTGACCGATCTGCCCAATCGGGTGGAGCTGCGCAACTTCATTCAGAAGACACTCGAGCGGCAGAGCGGCGGGGAGCCCTCGCTCGTGGTGCTCCTGTTCGACATCGACCGCTTCAAGGAGGTCAACGACACGTTCGGCCCCTCGGTGGGAGACGAGCTCTTGCAGGCGGTGGCACAGCGTCTAAAGCGCAGGCTCAAGGGCGTAGAGATGATCGCCCGCGTCGGCGGAGACGAGTTCGTGGTCGTGCAGTCGGCCGAAAAGCCGGCGACGGCCGCGGCGACGCTAGCGCGGAAGATCCAGAGCATCCTTGCCACGTCGTTCGATCTCGACAACCATCAGATCGTCGTCAGCACGAGCATCGGCATCGCGATTGGTCCGGGCGACGGCAGCGACCCGGACCAGCTCCTCAAGAATGCCGATCTCGCTCTCAATCGCGCCAAGCTGGACGCGCCCGGCAGCACACGCTTCTTCGAGCGCGAGATGGATCAGCGGATGCAGACGCGGCGCACGCTCGAGCGGGATCTTCGGGCGGCGCTGCACGCGGGCGAGCTCGAGCTCTACTATCAGCCGCAGCTGAACCTCGAGCGAAACGAGATCTCCGGCTTCGAGGCGCTGGTGCGCTGGAATCATCCCGAGCGCGGGCTCGTCTCGCCGGCCGATTTCATTCCCCTGGCGGAGGAGACCGGCCTCATCGTGCAGATCGGCGAATGGACGCTGCGGCAGGCCTGCGCCGAGGCGGCGAAGTGGCCGAAAGGTCTCAAGGTCGCCGTCAACCTCTCGCCTGCGCAGTTCCGCTTCGGAAGTGTGCGTCAGGCAGTGATCACCGCCCTCGGCGCCTCGCAGCTTCTACCGCAAAGGCTCGAGCTCGAGGTTACCGAGTCGCTGCTGTTGCAGGAGAGCGAGGGCGTCGCCGAGACGCTCGAGAAGCTGCACCAGATCGGGGTTCGCTTCGCACTCGACGACTTCGGCACCGGCTACTCGTCGCTGAGCTATCTCAGCCGCTACCACTTCGACAAGATCAAGATCGACCAGATCTTCGTTAAGGAGCTCGCCGAACGGCCGCGGAGCTCGCTTGCGATCCTGCGCTCGATCGTGGCGCTGGGCACGAGCCTCGGCATCGCCACCTGCGCCGAGGGCGTCGAGACGGAGGAGCAGCTCGAGCAGGTGAAGCAGGAGAGGTGCACGGAAGCGCAGGGCTACTACATCAGCGTGCCGCGGCCTGCCGCCGAGATCCCCGAGATGCTCGCGCGGTTGAAGGCCGCGCCGGGGCACGTCTCGCGCCGCGCTGGTTAAACGGGGGCTGACCTGCTAACACGCGCCGCGTGGTGCATGTTCGAGCCGGGAGATCTCGATGGTCAACGTAGAGCGCCAGACGACCGTGGCGACGGTTCGCGACGAGGCTGCGCTCGACATCTTCCGCCACCAGTGGCAGCTCTATCGCAAGTTCTTGCGGCACGACTATCTCGAGAACGCCGGTGCTTATGCCGAGCTGCACCGCTTTCTGACTGAGAAGGTCACGCGGCCGTTTGCTTTCGTCGATCTCGCTTGCGGGGACGCAAGCGGCATCGTAGGCGCGCTCCAGGGAACGGCAATCGCGCATTATCGCGGCATCGACCTGGCGCCGCCGGCGTTGGAGCTGGCAAAGCGCAATCTTGAGGCCCTGCCGTGCGCGGTCGAGCTCGAGGAAGCCGATTTCGTTGCCGCGATGCGGGCCGGGGCGGAGCCCGCCGACATCGTTTGGATCAGCCTCTCGCTGCATCATCTGGCGACGCCCGACAAGCGGGCGCTGATGCGCGAGATCCGCGGGGGCCTTTCCGCCAACGGCGCGCTGCTCATCTACGAGCCGACTTGCCGCGACGGCGAGGATCGCGCGGCCTACCTCGATCGCTTCGAGGAGACCGGCCGGCGCGACTGGACCGCGCTCACCGCCGACGAGTTCGAGGAGGCGATGCGCCACGTGCGCACCTGCGATCTGCCCGAGACCGTCTCGGAGTGGGAGGCGCTCGGGCGTGAGGCGGGCTTCTCGCGCATAGCCGAGCTCTACAAGGCGCCGAGCGATCTTTTCCGCATGTTCAGCTACCGCGCGTAAGACGGCCTTGATTTTGTGCCGCGCGCGGGGCATATACGCAGTGCCGGTGCGATCCGAGGTGGACCGCGCCCTCATTTTTTGGATTAGACAGCGCGCCACCGGCCGTTTGCCCTTCCCAAAATCACTGAGACTCCGGATGGCGGCGTGCCGTCCGGCGATTGGCCTAAAGAGCACGCCGACTGGAAAAGACATCTTATGAATCGCATCACAGGCACCGTGAAGTTCTTCAATTCGGCGAAGGGCTTCGGCTTCGTGCAGCCGGAGGACGGCTCCAAGGACGTGTTCGTTCACGTGAGCGCGCTGGAGCGGGCCGGCATCAACGGCCTCAATGAAGGTGACAAGATCACCTTCGTGCTCGAGGACGACCGTCGGGGCCGCGGTAAGCAGGCCGCCCAGGTCGAGCTCGCCTGACGCGCCTTTGGCGCAAGGTTTGAAGTTGAGATGCCGCCGGGGCCACCCGGCGGCATTTTAGCTTCTCAATCGAGCTGCGGTGGCGTCGCGGCAATGAGCGCCGTGGTCTTCGCGGCGGCAAGCCGCGTCCTGATCGCGAGCCAGAACACGCCGAGCGAGAGCATGGCCACGAGAGCCATGTCGCTGCCGTATCAGTTGGCGCGGCGTGCGATCATGGCCGCGCTCTCGACGATCTCGGGAAAGCGGCCGCCGGGCTCCAGCGCCAACATCGTTTCACGGACGGCCGCCACGTAGGCCGCGCGCCCATCCTCCCCCAGCGAGGAGGGCGAGTTGGCCGAGAACGAGAGAGCGCGCGCCACGATCTCGTCGAGGGAGGCCTCGCGCGCCTCGTAGACCGAGATGCGCACGACGTCGCAGAAGACGCTGCGCACGAGCACGCTCAAGTGCTCCTCCCAGGCCGCGCTCTTGCGCCAGCGGTAGAAATCGTCGAAGCGGCCGTGCGACTTGCGCAGCTCGTCGAACGCCGCGTGCCACGTATGATTGCCGAGGGGGTGCAGCTCCGTGTTGACGAGCGCGACCGCACCGCCGGGGCGCACGAGCTCATCGAGGCGCTTCAGCGTCGCCTCCCTATCCATCCAGTGAAAGGCGCGGGCGATGGTGACGAGGTCGAGCGGCTTCAGCTCGTCGTCGAGCTCGAGCGAGGAGCCGACCCCCCCCACTCGACCGCGAGGCCCGCCACCTCGGCCGATTGCCGCGCCGCCGCGATCATGGCGGGGTCTGGATCGATGCCGATCGTCGTGCCGGAAAAGCGCGCGAGCGGAAGCGTCAGCGAGCCCGGCCCGCAGCCGAGATCGAGCACGCGCGAACCATCGCCAAGACCGGTCTCGCGTGCGAGCCGTTCGACGAGATGCATGCAGTAGGCGGGGCGCCCGGCGACGTAATGGGGGATCGCGGAGGCGAAGCGCTGCGGTTCGAAGGGCGCGATGCGGGTCATGGTCTGCCTCTGCTACCCGGGCGGTCGGGAGAGGGGCTCGAAATGTCTCTCGCCAGCCGCCTAACCTTTGGCGGCAGCCTTGGCGCCGCGCGCCTTGTTGGCGAGCTTCTTGAGCCGCCGGCGCACGCCGCCCGTGTTGCCCTGCACGCGCGTCACCTTGGAGCGCGGAATGGCGCGGCGGCTCTTCTTTTTTCGCGTCTCGACGTTGCGCAGGCTGCGTTTGCTCATAACGTTTACCGTGATTGGGGATGGCCTCGGGATGCGCTCCCAAGAGCGCGCGAGCGCATCCTCTAGGTGATTGGGGCCGGCAAGGCAAGCCACTGACATAAATCCGTAACAGGAGTCGCCTACGCGAGCCTGTCGGGTCGTGAGACCCGAACGACGGCCGCCGGCGCAACGAGCGGACAACGACCGGAGAAGAGTGGGGAAGGATGGCCGCAACCGAGCACGCCGCAGCCGCAGAGGAAACATCCTTCCGGCGCGCGCGCAATCGACGCTTGCGCCAGGCCGTGCATCGCCACAAGGCCACGACCCGCCAGGGCATCCAGGAACGGCTCTTCACGCTCGCCTTCAGCGGACTCGTCTATCCGCAGATCTGGGAGGACCCGGTCGTCGATCTCGACGCGCTCGGGCTTAAGGGCGGCGAGCGGCTCATCGCCATCGCGTCTGGCGGCTGCAACGTGCTGAGTTATCTTTCGGCCGCGCCCGTCGCCATCACCGCCGTCGACCTCAACCCCGCGCACGTCGCGCTCAACAAGCTGAAGCTCGCGGCGCTCGCGCACCTTCCGAACTATGCCGCCTTCCGCCGCTTCTTCGGCGAGGCGGATGCGCGCGCCAACATCGACGCCTACTTCACGCACCTGCGCCCGCACCTCGACGAGACGACGAGTACATACTGGGAATCGCGCGACCGGCTGGGACGCCGCCGCATCGGCTACTTCGGCTCCAACGTCTACCGGCATGGGCTGCTCGGCGGTTTCATCGGCGCCGGCCACTTGCTCGCGCGCCTGCACGGCGCCAACCCGCGCCGGATGCTCTCTGCCAAGGACCGCGCCGAGCAGCGCCGCATCTTCGAGCATGAGCTCGCGCCGATGTTCAAGAAGCGGCATGTGCGCTGGCTGCTGGACCGCCCCTCGGCGCTGTTCGGGCTCGGCATTCCGCCCTCGCAGTTCACCGCGCTCAAGGGCACGGAGGCAAGCATGGCGGATGTGCTCGAGGCGCGGCTCAAGCGGCTCGCCTGCGACTTCGACCTCGCCGACAACTATTTCGCCTGGCAGGCCTTCGGGCGCCGGTATGCGAGCGGCGGCGCGGCCCCGCTCCCGCCCTACCTGCAACGCGAGAGCTTCGAGCCGCTGCGCTCGCGTGCCGGCGACGTGACCCTGGTGCACGCTTCCCTCACCGAGCATCTTCGGCGCCAGCCGGCCGCCTCGCTCGACGCCTACGTGCTGCTTGATGCGCAGGACTGGATGACGGACGCCCAGCTCAACGCCTTGTGGGCGGAAATCGTGCGCACGGCGAAGCCGGGAGCCCGCGTCATCTTCCGCACCGCCGGCGAGGAGACGGTCCTGCCGGGCCGCGTTCCCGACACGCTGCTGGCGCGCTTCGCCTACGACCGCGAGGCCTGCCGGCAGTGGACGGCGAAGGACCGCTCGTCGATCTACGGCGGCTTCCACCGCTACGTGTTCCAGGGCTAAAGGAGCGCCGACTTGGGTCACCCTCGCGCTCACGCCGCCGGCACATCCGCTGCCGAGCACATGGACGCGATCTACCGCTACCAGCGCTACATCTACGACGCGACGCGCAAATACTATCTTCTCGGCCGCGACCGCTTGCTCGCGGAGCTGCAGCCGCCGCCCGCGGGGAGCGTGCTCGAGATCGCCTGCGGAACGGGCCGCAACCTGATCTTGGCCGCGCGGCGGTATCCCAACGCGCGCTTCTACGGGTTCGACATCTCGAACGCGATGCTCGATGTCGCACGCGCGGCGATCGCCCGCAACGGTCTCACGGACCGCATCAGCGTAGCCGCGGGCGATGCCGCCGAGTTCTCCGGTGACCGCCTGTTCGGGGCGCCCGCTTTCGATCGGGTGGTGATCTCCTACGCCTTATCGATGATCCCGCCGTGGCGCACGGCCTTGCAACGGGCGATGGATGCAGTCGCTGCCGGCGGCCGACTGCACGTCGTCGACTTCGGCGAGCAGGAGCGGTTGCCGCGCGTCTTCAAGAGCGGGTTGCGCTCCTGGCTCGCCAAGTTCTCGGTCGAGCCGAGGGCCGCGCTCGAAGCGGAGCTTGCCGCGCTCGCTCTGCGCACCGGGATGCAGCTCCGCTGCGAACACCTCTATCGCGGCTATGCGACCTACGCGGTGCTGGAGAAGCCGCGCGAACCGGTCAGTGGCCCGTCAGCCACTTGAGGCCCAAGAAACTCGGCACGATGACGCCGCCGGCCCACAGGAAGGCCGAGGAGATGTTGGCGATCTGAAACGGGATCTGCCGCATGGCGGCCATGCCGGCGATCACGGGAATGACGGCGCGGATGGGTCCGAAGAAGTGGCCGAGGAAGACGCCGAACACTCCATACTTCTCGAAGAAGTCTTGGCCGCGTTTCATCATGGCGGGATAGGCCCGGAACGGCCAATAGTTGTTGATCGAGTCCTTGAAATAGAGCCCGATCCAGTAGGAGACCGAGTAGCCGAGCGCGCCGCCAACGCCGGCCGCGAGGACGATCGGCCACACGTCGATATCGCTGGCGCCGAGCAGTCCGCCGATCGTAACGAGTATCACCGTTGCCGGCAGCACCAGCGAGATGAAGGCAAGGCTCTCGCCGAATGCCAGCGCAAAAGCGACGGGCGCCGCCCAGGCCTGATGGGCCTGGACGAAGGCGACCACCGTATTGACGAAGTCGTGCATGGTTTCGCCCACGTCTCTCTAGGGATCGATCATCTTGCGGCAGGCATTATGTGGCCCGGGACACCGGGTAAGGGAAGGGCATTGTTCGCAGGCTTTCGGCGGTGCACCAAGCTTCGGCGTCAAGCTTTCTTGCACCGCCGCTTGATCTCGGCGGCGAGCTCACGCGATACCTCGCCGGCAAGCATGATGCCGCGCGATACCTGGGCCGGCGTCAGGCTGGCCCCCTCGGGCCCGCGCAGGACGCCGGGCGCCCTGTCCGCCTCGTCGCGCCCGTGCGCAAGCTCATCGCAGGTCAACTCCTTCTTCTTGTTCTTGAGTGCGAATAGGCGCACCCCCGATGCGTAGGCTTCCGGCGGCGGGTGGGCCGCGATCCAGGCACGATCCTTGTCGTCGACGAGATAGCGCAGCGTCTTCTGGCGCCGGTCGACGCAATCGGGCGTGTCGTCGACGCAGGTGAGCCCGGAGCTCGGCCCGGTCGTATCCGGCCCCCCGCATGCGGGAAGCGCCAAGGGTGCGAAGAGCAGGAGGAAAAAAGGCGGCGTCTGGCGTCGGCGGCGGTCGAAAAGCATCATCGTTCCCTTGTCGGCGCGCAGCAACAGCCCGTAGAAGGCCAGCGTGGCGCCGTCAAGGCGAAACGGACGGTGCAAGTGGCTCGCTGCGGGAAAGGGACGATCATGGCACACGCAATCCGCATCCACGCCTACGGCGGCCCCGAGGCGCTTCAATGGGACGAGGTCGAGGTTGGCGCACCGCGCAGCGGCGAGGTGCGTTTGCGCCAAAGTGCCATCGGCCTCAACTACATAGATACCTACCACCGCACTGGTCACTACAAGCTCGCGAGCCTGCCGGCGGTGATCGGCATGGAAGGTGCCGGTACCGTGGAGGCAGTTGGTCCGGGCGTCACCGACCTCAAGCCCGGGGACCGCGTAGCGTATGCGGGTGTGCTCGGCGGCTACGCGGATGAGCGGCTGATCGCGGCCGACCGGCTAGTCAAGCTGCCGGCCGGCATCGACGAGGAAACGGCCGCGGCCATGATGCTGCAAGGCATGACCGTGCGCTATCTCCTGCGCGAGACCTATCCGTGCACGGCAAAGACGGTCATGCTGTTCCACGCGGCGGCGGGTGGCGTCGGTCTCATCGCGTGCCAGTGGGCGCGCGCGATCGGAGCGACCATGATCGGCACGGTGGGCTCGGATGAGAAGGCGCGGCTCGCAAAAGAGCACGGCTGCACGCACGTCATCAACTACCGCACGGAAGGCTACGTCGCGCGCGTAAAGGAGATCACGCAAGGGGAGGGCTGCGACGTCGTCTACGACTCGGTCGGCAAGGACACGTTCCCGTCCTCGCTCGACTGCCTCAAGCCCAAGGGTCTTTGGGTGAGCTTCGGCAACGCATCGGGGCCGGTGCCGCCGTTCGAGATCGCGATCCTGTCGGCCAAGGGCTCGCTCTACGCGACGCGGCCGACGCTGATGACCTACGTCGCGCGGCGGGCCGATCTCGTCGCCAATGCAGCCGAGCTCTTTGCCATGGTCGGCAAAGGCGCGGTCAAGATCGTGGTCAACCGCACCTATCCGCTCCGCGAGGCGGCATCTGCGCACCGCGACCTGGAAGCGCGCAAGACGACCGGATCGGTCGTGCTGATCCCGTGACGAAGAGCTTTTCCGTCTATGGTTAGTTTGCGGTAACCGTGAGCGTGAAGGCGCTCTTGCGGCTTGCGCTGAAGCGGATCGATTGCGCCACTTTGATGCGATTGCGCGCGTCGATGTTCATTTTCGGATGGCATTCGCGCCCCTAGCATCGGCGCGCAGGTTTACCGGTTCTCATAAGCTCGCTGACATTGTCATCCCTGCCGCTTAAGGGAGCGGCGCAAAGAGAGGCGGCAGCGGCACCACTGACCAGGCCTTCAAGCAACCAAGGTGCGCAAACGGGAAGCGTAATGGCACGGCTTGATCTGATCTCGCATGGGGTCGAGGAGATTGCCCCCCACGGCGGCACGCCCGACGCTCTGTTCGAACTCGGTCTCAACTACTGCGTCGGCCGCGACGTGGAAATCGACCTCGTCGAGGCGCACAAGTGGTTCAACCTCGCGGCCCTGCGCGGCAACGAGGAAGCGAAGCGCCACCGGCTCGAGATCGCGAAGGAGATGTCGCGGGACGATATCTCGCGCGCGCAGAAGCTGGCGCGTGAATGGATCGCGACTCATCACTGAGCGCGCCAGAGCCGACTAGCAATTGCCGAAGAACGAGCTGAGGCACTTCCAGGTCTTCGAGGCTGCGTGTCCGATCGCCTTGCCGGTGCTCTCCACCGTGTTGGTGACGGCGTCGCCGGCCTTCTTGAGGCCATCGGCGGAATCCTTGGCGATCTGCCCGGCAGCGCTGGGTGGCTGTTGCGGAGCCGCGGCCGGTGGGGGAGCACCCTCGGTCGGCGCCGGCGGTGCAACCGGGGGCGGGGCGGCGCCGGGCGGAACCGTTTCCGCCATCGGCGGCGTGCCGGGCCCGTCCGACGGGAACATCACGGTCTTCACCTGCCCTTCGCACGGCTCGGTGGTCGTGCGGCTGACGCTGCAGCTCGCATGGCCGCCGCGCTGCGCGAGCTGCGTGATGCACAGCATCTGTCCGCGCGAGGAGCGCGCTGTCACGCTGGCGTCCCCGCCGATGATGCAGTGATACTTGGCGTCGGGCCCCGTGCAGGTGACGCAATAGTCCTGCGCAAACGCTCCCGAGGCCGAGCCGCCAAGGAGAAGAGCAGCGATTGCGGTGCTCATTGTCGTTGCGCGCATTCCGCAGCCATCAGCGTTGTTTGTTTTTGGTCCCGAGGCCAGAACGATGCGACCCAGTGCGGGTGCCGTCAAGGGCCGGCCCCGCGCCGCGCGCCGCCATCGCCCGCGCATGGGGCGGCTTGCAAACGCCGATTCCCGCCTCTATTAGGGGGCTCCGCCAAAAGGAGACGTGGCCGAGAGGCTGAAGGCGGCGGTTTGCTAAACCGTTATACGCTTTTAAAGGCGTATCGAGGGTTCGAATCCCTCCGTCTCCGCCATACTTCCTCACTAATCCATTGTTTCCAGGCCATAAAGCTGTCAGCGAGCCATTCGCATCCCACATTTTACCCCTCAAAAGTTAGCGGGCTTG
>Ga0187806_1000286_pt1 | contig 12037 bp, 12 predicted proteins | sample NC_wetland_sal_i_7_FD_132470 | JGI IMG/M metagenome (GOLD analysis project Ga0187806, IMG submission 132470) | Wetland sediment microbial communities from Neuse River Estuary, North Carolina, USA - ASW_1 | ecosystem: Environmental > Aquatic > Freshwater > Wetlands > Sediment | place: USA: North... | reverse complement strand
GCTGGCGCCCAGCGGATGGCCCAGGGCGATGGCGCCGCCGTGCACGTTGACCTTGTGCAGGTCCGCGCCGGTCTCGCGCTGCCAGGCCAGCACCACGCTGGCGAACGCCTCGGTGAGTGCTCGCAGGGTGTGAGCGAGGAGGTCGACCGGATGGACCGCCGAGAGGCTTCCGCCCGGCTTCCCCTTGCCGATCGGCGTCCGGACCGCGTCGATGATGACTGCATCGCGCATGATCTGCATGATGTTCTCCTTAGGACTGGCCAGCGACGTTCTGCAGCCGCAGCTCGCCGTGGGCGACGAGCCGGCCGGATTCGTCGGTGATGTCCACGCGCCAGAGCTGCTGGGTACGCCCCTGGCTGAGGGCGGTCGCCTCGACGTTCACCCGCCCGGCGGTGACCGAGCGCAGGAAGTGCGTGGTGTTGGTCAGCCCCACGGCGACCTGACCCTGGTCGCGCACGGCGGTGCTGGCGCCGACGCTAGCCGCGCTCTCGACTGCGGTCGTGTAGACGCCGCCGTGCACGATGCCCCAGGGAGTGTGGTGATCGGGGCCGAGGACTAGGTGCCCGGTGACGCGGGTCGCGGTGATCTCGTCGAAGGCCAGGCCCGCCGCGCGCAGGAAGGCGCCGGAGTCATCCAGGGGACCGGCGTCCAGGCTCGGCGTGGCCCGGAGCGTGCCGGTACCGGTCTCAGCGCCCATTGACGTTCCCATCCCGGGCCGGGTCATTCGCCGGCGCCTGCCGGGTCTCGATGACGAGGCAGGTCGTGGTGGCGTGCGCGTACAGGGTCCCGTCGGGCCCGGTGATCTGGCCCGAGGCGGTAGCGATCCGCCTGCCCGAGCTGATCACCTGCCCGGTGGCCACCACCCGCGGCGTGTCCACGGTGAGCGGCTTCACCAGGTTCACCTTCAGCTCCAGCGTGGTGTACGCCTGGCCCGGGCCCAGCTTGGAGTGCACCGCACAGGCCATCGCGGAGTCGAGCAGGGTGCAGAACACACCACCGTGAACCGACCCGATCGGGTTGTACAGGTGCTCGCCTACCACGAGTGAGAAGGTGACCCGTCCCGGTTCGACACCGACGATCCCGAGCCCGAGCAGCTTGACGATCGGCGGGGCCGGGATGCGCCCCTCGGCGATGCCTCGCAGGAAATCCAGGCCGCTCATCTGCTGGGCCAGCGCTGCGCCCACGCCGGGATCCTCCCAGGTGACCTCCCGGCGGCGGCCAGGCGCCGCACGGGACCCGTTGCCAACGCCGGTGATGCGCGCGTCCGTGCTCATCGGTCGGCGGCCGTTCGCTGCGTAAGTTTTCTCATGAAACTCAGTCTAGTAATAGTGCGTTCTATTACGCAACCCACTATGCTGGCATCGTGCAACGGACAAGTTTCGAGAACATGCGCTGCTCGGTCGCCCAGTGCCTCGACGTGGTGGGGGAGTGGTGGAGCCTGCTGATCGTCAGGGACGCCTTCCTCGGCGTGACCCGGTTCGACGACTTCCAGGCCCGCCTGGGCATCTCCAGGAACATCCTCACCCAGCGCCTGAACCGCCTGGTCGACCATGAGGTCCTCAAGCGCGTGGCCTACCAGGACCGTCCGCCCCGGTCCGAGTACCGGCTCACGGACAAGGGCCGCGACCTGTGGCACGTGGTGACGGCGATGCGCCAGTGGGGCGACCGGTGGGCGGCCCCGGACGGCCCGCCCCTGGAGACCAGGCACACCGCCTGCGGCCACGTCACGCTGGCCGTGCCGGCCTGCTCGCACTGCGGCGAGCCGCTCGACGCGCGCGCGGTCACCGCGGAACCGGGGCCCGGCGCCGCCGAAGGCGACTTCGACCATACGCGGCTGGCCGCCGTACCGTAGCCTCGCGAACCCGCTACTCTCGGGCTCATGGAAGGGAAGCTGTCGCTGGCGGAGTGGACGGTGCTCGCGCTGCTGCGCGAGCAGCCCGCCCACGGTTTCGCCCTGGCGCAGCTCACCGCCCCGGGCGGCGAGCTCGGCCGCATCTGGCGCGTCCCCAGGCCGGTCGTCTACCGGTCCCTCGGCCGGCTCGTCGAGGCCGGGCTCATCAGGCCCGAGTCGGTCGAGCCGGGCCTCGGCCCCCAGCGGACCATCTACGCGGTCACCGCGCAGGGCCGCCAAGATGTGGAGGACTGGCTGGGCACGCCGGTAGAACACGTCAGGGACATCCGGTCGCACCTGCTGATCAAGCTGGCGCTGCTGTACCGGGCCGGCTGGGATCCGGCCGACCTGCTTAAGCGCCAGAGAGCCGTCCTGGACCCGATCGCCCAGGCCATCGAAGCCCAGCGAGCCGAGCTGGAGGGCTTCGACACCGTCCTGCTGGCGTGGCGCCGCGCGACCGCCGCCGCCGCGCTCGGCTTCCTCGACGACGTCACCCCCGCAGGTCTCTGAACGTTCCGGAGCGCAGGCCAGCCGCTCCTGACGATTACGCCCGGCTCGGCGCCTTCGCGCGCAGGATCCGCATGAACCCGCGCATCCAGGCCGGGTGGTCAGGCCAGGCCCGCGCCGAGACCATCTGACCGTCGATTACCGGGTCTGGCCCTCGCTTCACGTCTGGCTACGGCCGGATCTGCGCGCGACTGGCCGGCGTGACGGCCACCGCGGGTAGAGCGCCCCCGTCGGCCCCGAAGTACGGCGGGTCCAGGACCGTGACGACCGCCTCGCCGCCGGGATCCGGCGGCCGGTCGGGCAGGCGGCAGGTGATGAGCGCGTCGCCGACCCGCACGTCGGCTTCCCAGCCTGCTCCGGCCGGGCGGGCGGCCGCGACCACGCCGGTCAGGACGAGGCCCCGGTCCGGCCACGAGCCCTGGATCACCCGTTCGGGATGGACCCCGGCCACCGCCTGGTCCCCTGAACCGGGAGCCGCGGCGGGTACGAACCCGCGATACCCGATCAGCTCAGCCACCCTCCGGGAGGAGGGCCGCAGCACGACGTCATCCGGCGCGCCGGCCTGGAGCAGCTCGCCGTGGTCGAGCACGGCCAGCCGGTCGGCGAACGCCTGGGCGTCGGTGAGCTCGTGGGTGACGAGCACGGTGGGCACGCCCCGCTCGGCCACCAGCGTGCTCACCAGGTCGGTTAGCGTCCGCCGCAGGCTCGCGTCCAGGCCGGTGTAGGGCTCATCGAGCAGCAGCACGTCGCAGTGGGCCAGGAGGAGGCGGCCGAGGGCGACCCGGTGCGCCTGCCCGCCGGACAGACGGGCAGGCATCGCCGGCAGCAGGTCGGCGATCCCGAGCACGGAAGCCAGCGAGGACAGCTCGGTCCCGGAGCGGGGCACGGATGGCGCGTAACGCAGGTTGTCCCGGACCGACAGGTGCGGGAACAGCCCCGGGTTCTGCCGCAGCAGCCCGACCCGCCGCTGCCAGGGCGGCACCGCGCGTACCGGGGGATCGGTCGAGGTGAGCACCCGCCCGTTGACCGAGATAAGGCCGCGGCGCGGCTGGACCAGCCCGGCGATGGTCTCGAGCAGCGTCGTCTTTCCCGCGCCGGACGGCCCGAACAGGGCTAGCCGCTCACCGGGCGCCACCTGCAGCGCGGCCTGCACGGTGAACTCACGCCGGTCAACCTGAACGTCGGCGTGCAGCACGGGCGCTCCAGATGTAGGCGGCGAGCGGCAGCGGTAGCGCGACCACCAGCAGGACCAGGGCGTACGGCAGCGCGAAGGGCAGGCCGGTCTCCTGCAGCGTCGTATATATCTCCAACGGTATCCCGTAGGGGTGGTAGGCGATGATGATGACCGCCCCGAACGCGCCCATGGCCCGGGCCCAGGCGATGGACAGCGACATGGCCAGGCCGGGCGCGGCCAGCGGCAGCGTCACCCGGCGGAACACCCGTCCCGGCCGGTCGCCGAGCAGGCCGGCCTGCTGCTCCAGGCGGGGCTCGACGCTGGCGAAGGCCGCCTGCGCGCCGAGCACGTAATACGGCGCCGATTCGTAGACCTCCGCGATGACCAGCGCCAGGAACGTATTGGTCGCGTTCTGGTGCAGGTCGGAGAGTATCTCGCCGATCGGCGTGTACGGGCCGACCATGAAGATCAGCAGCAGGCCGATGACCAGCGGCGGCAGCAGGAGGCTGCACAGCACTCCCGCTTCCCACACGCGCGGGAACGGGAGCTTGCCGCGGGCGAGCATCCAGGACAGGGGCGTGCAGATGAAGGCCAGCACGCCCAGCGTGACGAGCCCGGATTCAAGCGAGGTTGCGACCGGCTGAAGCGCTCCCGGCTGCGTCAGCGCGCTGGCGATCGCGCTGCCCGAGATGTGGTCGAACAGGACGATCACGGGGCCGAGCAGGGCCACCCAGATCACGCCCGCCCCGACCACCGACACTATCGCCGATGCCGAGCCGATCCGTGCGAGCCCGGACGGGCGGCGCTGGCCGGGAGGAGGGGAATCCCCCCGAACAGCGCCGCCCGCGGCAGCGGCCGGGCTAGCCGCCCAGCTCACTCAAGATTGCCGAAGGCACTGAACTCCTGCTTCCGGTCACCGTCGGGGTCAGGATGGTGAAGCCACCACGCTTGTATTCTGCCAGTCCCGCGGCCGACAGCGTGTACCTGACGAACGCGATCCCGGCCGCAGTCGGCTTGCCGATGATCGTGATGTCGATGACCTGCGGCGATCCGTGCTTGACCACGTCGCCCGTGATCATGACCGACGCCGTCTTGTACAGGGCCGCGTCCGCGAAGCTGCCCAGGTTGATGGCGGTCGGCAGCTTGATGTAGTCCAGGTGCAGCTCGATCGCCTGGGTAACGAACGCACTGGCGGCGTCCAGCTGACCCGACTCGAGAATCGAGTCAAGCGCGGACTCGGCGTAGATCTGGTTCGAGTCGGGCGTGCCGTAGTAGTTGGTGCCGAGGATCCTGGTCACCGTGTTCGACGGCAGGTGGTAGTACTTCTGGGCGAGCTCCAGCATGTAGATGAAGTCGCGGCCCTGCGGGTCGATGTTGGGATCGGTCCTGCCGAGCCTCAGACCCGGGGTCTCCAGCAGCGTGAACAGGCTCCGCAGCGACTTCTGGCCGGACGCGTAGGCCCTGAACTGGCTGGCGTACTTGCTGTGCGGGTTGTAGGCGATGACCATCGAGGTGCCCGCGTACTGGATGTACCACTTGGTGAACGCCGGCTCGAGCGGCGTGATGTTGTCTGCGCCGACGGCTTCGAACACGTTCGGGTGGATCTCGCCGGCGGCGATGTCGGCCTCCAGTGCACCGGAGGGCATCCCGAACCCGGAGAACTTGTAGCCCTCGGCCGCCGTGAAGGCCGGGCTGACGACCTTCTCGTTGAGGAACTGGAGCGAGGACGCGTAGGCCACGTTGACCGTGCCCGACGGCTTCGCGGCCGCCGCGCTCGCCGGGGTGGTCGTGATTGCTGCCCCGGCCAGGCCGGTGCACACCGTAAAAAGCAGGGCGACGAAGCGCACTCTATTCTTCGCTAGGACAGAAGTCATTCCCAGAACATAGCCACTGATGGTTGCGCGGCGCAAGAAGCATGGACATCCTCCGGCGGGCTGCCCAGCATTTTCATCCCGAACGGCGCTTCACGCAGCGTGATAACCCCTTGGCAGGGTCGGGCCCCTGGGGCATTGTTTACCGGGTGAGCACCCCCGATCTCCCGGCCGCGCCAGATCCCGACGACATCCGCGGGCTGGCGCGCGGCCTGCATCAGGTGGTCGATCTCGCCGAACGGACGCTGAGCGACGAGGCCGGGCCATCCGCCGCGGGCCGGAGCGTGATGGCTCATCTCGGCTGCGAGCTGGCCGATGTGGTTCCGGTGACCGAGCGCTTCAAGCTCTGGGAGCACGTGAACGTCCAGCGCGGGGTCGACGCCTACCTGGCCGCGCACGGCGGCGGCGAGGGATGGATCGGGCTGGCGAGCGGGTTCCACCGGCCGCACGAGAACATGCTCTCGCTGATCAATTCCTCCTCGTCGTCCCGGGTCAGCGCCGCCAACTACGGGACGGAACCGATCGGGCCTGACGAACAGACCGAGGTCGTCGTGCTTGGCCTGATGCTGACGGCCGCGCCCGACGGAACGCCGGTGGTGATCGGGATCCGTGCCGAGCAGGACTTCAGCCCGGTCTACACCGGCCTCGAGCTCCTGGCGGCCGACCGCGCGGCGGCCATCGCCACTCGTGACGAGATCGACCGGCTGATCCGCGTGAACAACGTGTTCCGCGGCCAGGTGCTGAGCTTCAGCGAGAGCGAGCACTACGGCAACGAACTTGTCTCGTTCCTGCCCAGGCCGGAGGTCACGGCCGAGGACGTGATCCTCCCGGACGGCGTACTGGCGACCATCGAGGGGCACGTCGTCGGGGTGGCCGACTGGTCGCAGGACCTGCTGAGCGCCGGCCAGCACCTCAAGCGCGGCCTGCTGCTGTACGGGCCGCCCGGGACGGGCAAGACGCACACGGTGCGCTACCTGATGAGACGGCAGGCCGACAGCACGGTCATCCTGCTCACCGGCACATCGATCCGGTTCATCGACCGGGCCGCGGCCCTCGCCCGCCGCCTGCAGCCCTCCATCGTGGTCCTGGAGGACGTCGATCTCGTCGGCATGGACAGGGACTTCACGCCGGACAGCAACCCGCTGCTGTTCTCCCTGCTCGAGGCCATGGACGGGGTCGGCTCCGACGCGGACGTGACGTTCGTGCTGACCACCAACCGGGCCGACATCCTGGAACTCGCGCTCGCCGACCGGCCTGGGCGGGTCGACCTGGCGGTCGAGATCCCCCGGCCCGACGCGGTGTGCCGGGAGCGCCTGCTCCGCCTGTACGCGCGCCACCTGGTCATCGACGCCGACCTCGCTCACATCGTGGCGAGCACGGCGGGGGTCACCGCGTCCTTCATCAAGGAGATGATCAGGCGGACCGTGCTGGTATCGCTGCGCGCTGGTGAGCGCCCGCCCGTGCTGCGCGGCCCGCATTTCGCCGAGGTGCTGGCCGAGATGGGCGGTGAGCACAACGCGCTCACCCGCTCGCTCCTCGGCGCGCCGGCCGCCAGCGCGCCCGGCGGGCAGCCGCCTGCCGACCGGGAACCGGTCCAGCACCCGAGGCCCTGGCCCGTTCACCCCCGCGGCTGATCGAAGAAGGTTTGCCATGTCCCGCAGGACCAGCCCCCCGTTCCGGGCCGACCACGTCGGCAGCCTGCTGCGCCCGCCCCGCCTGCTCGAGGCCCGCGACGACTTCGCCGCAGGCCGGATCACCGCCAGCGAGCTGCGCACGATCGAGGATGAAGAGATCGGCAAGGCGGTGCGCATGCAGGAGGAGGTCGGCCTGCAGTCCGCCACCGATGGCGAATTCCGCCGGACCACCTGGCACATGGACTTCATCTACGCCCTCGGCGGCGTCTCCCAGGCCCCCGGTCACATCAAGGTCAAGTTCACCAACCCATCGGGAGACATCGAGTGGACCCCGGCCGCGCTGCACGTCGGCAGCCAGGTCCATCTGGCCGAGACGATCTTCGGCGATGACTTCACGTTCCTGAAGTCGCAGGTGACGACGGCCGTGCCCAAGCAGACGATCCCGTCGCCGAACATGGTGCACTACCGCGGCGGCCCGGCCATGCTGGACCCGGCGGTCTACCCCGACATCGAGGAATTCTGGGCCGACCTGGCCGCGGCCTACGCCGACGAAGTCCAGCGCCTGGCCGCCCTGGGCTGCACCTACCTGCAGTTCGACGACACCAGCCTGGCCTACCTCAACGACCCCGCCCAGCGCGCCGAGATCACCGGGCGCGGCGAGGACGCCGAGCACCTGCACCACCGCTACATCAGCCAGATCAACGCCGCAGTCAAGGACAAGCCCGCCGGGATGGCCATCACGACGCACCTGTGCCGCGGCAACTTCCGCTCCTCCTGGGCCGCTTCGGGCGGCTACGACTACGTGGCCGAGGCCCTGTTCTCGGAGCTAGACGTGGACGGCTTTTTCCTGGAGTACGACGACGAGCGCTCCGGCGGCTTCGAGCCCCTCCGCTTCGTCCCGAAGGGCAAGCAGGTCGTCCTGGGCCTGATCACCACCAAGCGCCCCGAACTCGAATCCCCCGACGACCTCAAGCGCCGGGTGGACGAGGCTGCGGAGTATGTGCCCCTGGACCAGCTCTGCCTGTCCGGCCAGTGCGGCTTCTCTTCCACGGTCGAGGGCAACGCCCTGACCCAAGACGAGCAGCTGGCCAAGCTCCGCCTGATCGTTGACACCGCCCGCGACATCTGGGGCGACTGAGACAGGAGCGCCGATCGCAGCCTCGGCTTCCCGGCGGCCTGACCAGCGCCCTAGACGGGGCGTACCCTCATCCAAGGCCGGGCCGCGCCTGCGCGGACCCGCGCCGCCGGTCAGCCGAGCAGTTGCACGGCGCCGGCGCGGGACAGGTCATAGCCGCCGAGGGAGTTCACCGCGGACCGCACGTCCGGGTCGCGCAGCGCCGTGATCAGCGGCCCGGCGGCGGGCAGGGCATCGCCGCCGAGCACGATGTCGAAGTCTTCCCAGGTGACCGGGACGAACCCGAGGTCCAGCGCGGTGGCGGCCGCGCGTACGCCCAGCCCGGCGTCGGCCTGGCCAGCGGCGATGGTCATGGCGACTTCCAGGTGGGAGGCCGCGTCGGGTCCGGCGACGCAGGCCGGCGGGATCCCGGCGTCGGCCAGTAGCCGGTCGAGCAGGACGCGTGTCCCGGTGCCGAACGGGCGGCGGGCGATCCGCAGGCCCCGCAGGTCGGCCGGGCCGCTGACGCGGCCGGGGTTACCGGGCGGTACCAGCAGCCCCTGCTGGCGTCGCCACAGGTGGATGATCGCGGGCTGGCGGTCGCGGAGGACGGAACGGGCGAACGGGCTGTTGCCGTCACCGGAGCGGTGACGGAGGTGGATGGCCGCGGCATCCGCGGTGCCGCGCCAGATCCGGGTCAGGCCGTGGAAGCTGCCGCGCGCGCCGACGGTGACCACGGCCGCCCCGGTGCGGCGCAGCGCGATGTCCAGGCCGGGGTCATCGCTGCCGGCCAGGCGGAGCGCCGGGTGCCCGCCAAGTAGGCGCCGGGCGGCGGCGTCGCCTGCGGCCGCGACCCGGGCACGGGCGCGGTCCGGGACCTCGATTACTCCGGCGTCGGCTAGGTGCCTCCAGGCGCGGGCGATGGTCGTGGCCGTGGTGTCATACCGCTGCGCGGCCTGGCGGATGCTCGGCAGCTCATCCCCGCCCGCCAGCATCCCCGCCGCGACGCGCTCCGCGATGTCGCTGCTGACCTGGAGGTACCGTGCCATGTCCGGGATGCTACCGCCGGGGGTTGCAGTGCGGTCTCGCCACTCTCGCTTCCGCCCGGGCGCTGTTAGGCTCTGCACCGATCTGTAGTACCTCAGTAGAGGAGGGCAGCTATGAGTCGCGGACTGCGCCGTAGCGGACTCGCGGCCGCCGCCGGGCTGGTGCTGGCCCTGACCGCAGCCTGCAGCAGCAGCACTAGTACCACGAGCAGCAGCCCGGCCAGCAGTTCGAGCAGCCCGGCGGGCGCGACCGGCACGCTGATCGTGTTCGGCGCGGGCACGTTGTCGACCCCGTTCACGGCGGAGCTGGCGGCGTTCAAGCAGCAGAATCCCGGCGTGACGATCCATTCGCAGTTCGGCGCGAGCGGGGACGATGTCCGGGACATCACCCAGCTGGGCCAGCCCGCCGACGTGCTCGGCGTGGCGGACTACTCGCTGATCCCCAAGCTGATGTCCGACCCGTCCAAGCCGCACGCCAGCTGGTACCTGGGGTTCGTGTCGAACCAGATCACCTTCGCCTACACCAGCCACAGCAAGGGCGCAGGCCAGCTGACCGCGGCGAACTGGTACAAGGTGCTGGCCGAGCCCGGCGTGCGCATCGGCCGGTCCAACCCCGCCGCGGACCCGTCGGGATACCAGATCCTGCAGATGCTCCAGCTCGCCCAGGGCTACTACCACGACCCGGGACTGTCCGCTGCGGTGCTGAGGAACTCCCCGGACTCCAGCGTCGCTGAGACCGAGACCTCGCTGCTGGCCGCCCTGCAATCCGGCCAGATCGACTACCTGGCCATCTACCGGTCCGACGCGCTGGAGGAGCACCTGAAGTACATCACGCTGCCCGCCGCGATCAACCTGTCCGACTCAGCGATGGCCGCCGCCTACGCCAAGGTAACGATCAACGCCGGCTCGCTGGGCGAGCTGGCCGCCAAGCCCATCATCTACGGGCTGACCATCCCCAGCAACGCGCCGGACGCGGCCCTGGGCCAGGAGTTCATCAGCTTCGTGCTCAGCCCGCAGGGCCAGGCCATCATGAGCAGCAACGGGTTCGTGGTCATTTCACCCGCGCTGGCCAGCGGCCAGGCCAGCCTCCCGGCCGCGCTGCGATCGGTGACCACGCCGTGGCCCGCCGCCGGTGGCTGATACGCCATGAGCACGGCCGCCGCGGGGGCGCCGGGCCGCCGCTGGCCCGGCGGCTGGTTCGGCGCCGCGATGTGGACGGCCGGCGGCCTGCTGCTGGCCTTCATCGTGCTGCCGATCGTGCGGCTGGCGGCCACCTCGCCGCCAGCTAGCCTGCGGGAGGCCGCCGCCACCGCCGCGATCCGCGATGCCACCCTGCTCAGCTTGCAGGCCGCGGCGGTCACCGCCGCGATCGCGACCGTGTTCGGGGTGCCGCTGGCCTGGCTGCTGGCCCGCGGCACCTTCCGCGGCCGCGCCCTGGTCCAGGCCCTGGTCGACCTGCCCCTGGTGGTGCCGCACACCGTGGCCGGCATCGCGCTGCTGTTCCTGCTCGGCCGCACCGGCTGGGTCGGCGGCCCGGCCGGCCGGCTGGGGATCTCGTTTTACGGGACCCAGCTGGGCATCATCGCCGCGATGCTGTTCGTCAGCGCGCCGTTCGCGGTCAACAGCGCCCGCGTCGCGTTCGAGGCCATCGACCCCCGCCTGGAGCAGGCCGCCCGCAGCCTGGGCGCCACGCCGTGGCACACGTTCCGCCGCGTCACCCTGCCGCTGGGGCTGCGCGGCGTCCTGACCGGCGCCGTCCTGGTCTACGCCCGGTCGATCAGCGAGTTCGGCGCGGTCGTGATCATCGCCTACTACCCGGCCACCGCCCCGGTCGAGATCTACAACCTGTTCCTGCAATCAGGGCTCACCCAGTCCGCCGCGGCCGCCGTCGTCCTGCTGATCGTGACGCTGGCTACCTTCCTGGTCTTCCGCACTCTCGCCTCGGGCCGCCTGCTGGCCCGGATCGACCGTGCCTACCGCTGACCGCAGCCTGGCCGTCAGCGACCTGACCGGCCAGGCCGGATCCTTCCGCCTCGGCCCGGTCAGCGTCACGATCGCGCCCGGCCAGGTCCTGGCCGTGCTCGGCCCGTCCGGGGCCGGCAAGACCATGCTCCTGGAAACCATCGCCGGGCTCCGCCCGCACCGCTCCGGCCGCATCGCCCTGGCCGGAGCCGACATCACCGCCCTGCCGCCCGAACAGCGCCGCATCGGCCTGGTCTTCCAGGACGCCGCCCTGTTCCCGCACCTGTCCGTCGCCGGGAACATCCGGTTCGGGCCCAGGGCCCGCCGCCAGCCGCCCAGCCCAGGCACCGATCCGCTGCTGCACCGCCTGGGCATCCCGCCGCTGGCCGCCCGCTCCCCGCGCTCGTTGTCCGGTGGTGAACGCCAGCGGGTCGCCCTCGCCCGGGCCCTGGCCATCCAGCCCGGCCTGCTGCTCCTCGATGAACCCCTGTCCGCCCTCGACCAGCCCACCCGCGAAGACCTCCGCGCACTGCTGTCCGAACTCCTGGCCTCCCTGGACATCCCCGCCATCCACGTCACCCACGACCGCGACGAAGCACTGAGCATCGGCACCGACCTGGCCATCCTCACCGGCGGCCGGCTCCGCCAGGCCGGCCCGGCCAGCCAGGTCACCGCCGCCCCCGCCGACCCCGAAACCGCCCGCCTGCTCGGCTGGACCGAACTCGGCCCCGGCACCGCCGACCGCGGAACCGTCACCACCGGGCAGCTCCACCTCCCCGGCGCAGCGCTACCAGGCACCCACGGTCCCGTGCGCATCTTCTACCGGCCCGAAGACCTG
>Ga0187806_1000281_pt1 | contig 12097 bp, 10 predicted proteins | sample NC_wetland_sal_i_7_FD_132470 | JGI IMG/M metagenome (GOLD analysis project Ga0187806, IMG submission 132470) | Wetland sediment microbial communities from Neuse River Estuary, North Carolina, USA - ASW_1 | ecosystem: Environmental > Aquatic > Freshwater > Wetlands > Sediment | place: USA: North... | reverse complement strand
TCCCGGCCCCGGGGGCTGGCCCATCGTCACGGAATGGCAGCTCGCCGATCAGAGCACCGCGGGCCCCGCGGACCTGCTCGCCGAACTCGTCCGGGTCGCGCCCGCGCGACGCCGGAACCCGGCCGCCGCGCAGACCGCGCAGACCGCGCAGACCGCCCAGGCCCTGCTGGACCGACGCCCGCCGCGGGCCGGATTCCCGGCCCGGCACGCGTCCAGGCGGCCGTCGGACCAGCGCCAGGACCTGCACCACTCGTTACGGGAGCGACGGGAGCTACGGGCGCTACGGCACGCGGCCCGCGCTCCCGATCACGGCGAGCTGACGGGTGAGCGCGACGCCGGACCCGTCGCGCTTACCTACCGGGTCGGGCAGGTCGACCGGGCCGCCCGAATCGGTGGCGCCGACCGCCGGGGCGGGGCCGGCCCAGGCCATGACCAGCGCGTCCTCGCCCTTGAGGAGGCGGTGGCAGCGGACGCCGCCGGTCGCCCGGCCCTTGGGCGGGAATTCGTGCAGCGGGGTCACCTTGACGCTGCGCCCCGCCGCGCCGGGGAGCGCCCCCGCGCTGCCGGCCACCGTGACCACGACGGCGGGGGAGTAGGTACCCGGCGGCCCGACGGGGACCCCCGCGGCGGCATCCGAGTCCACCGCGCCGAACCACACCACGGAGGCCCCCGCCGCCAGCCGGATCCCGGCCATCCCGCCCGCGGCCCGGCCCTGCGGGCGCACCGAGGACGCGGAGAAGCGCAGCAGCTGCGCGTCGCTGGTGATGAACACCAGCTCCGCCGACTCGCCGTCTAGCTGGGCGGCGCCCACGACCCGGTCGCCGTCCCGCAGCGCGATCAACTCGAATTCGTTCCGGTTCTGCGGGTACTCCGGCAGCACCCGCTTGACCACGCCCTCGGCCGTGCCCAGCGCAACCCCGGCCCCCGGCGTGTCCACCGCGCACAGCGCGACCACCGTCTCGCCCCGCTCAAGCGACGCGAACTCCCCGGCCGGCGTGCCGCCAGAAAGGGAAGCGGCGCCCGCGCCGGACGGGAGCGCCGGGATCTCCAGCACGTTCACCTTGGCGAGCCGGCCCGCGGACGTCACCACCCCGATCGTGCCCCGGGCCGTGGTCCGGACCGCGGAGACGATGACGTCGTGTGCGGACCGGCTCAGCCCGCCGAGAGGGGGAACCAGCGCTCGTTCGGGATAATCATTCGAAGTAGCCGCGGACACCCGGGCCACCAGGCCGGTCCCCGCCAGCAGGACCACACACGGGTCGTCGGCCACCTCGAGCGGGACCGCGGCGGCGGGCACCTCGGCGTCCCCCTCGAGCAGGACCGTGCGGCGCGGCGTGCCGAACTTGCGGGCCACCTCGGCCAGCTCCTCGCTGACCAGCTCGCGCAGCTTGTCGTCCGACTCCAGGATCTCGGTCAGCGCCGCGATCTCGGCCCGCAGCGTCTCCTGCTCGCGCTCGAGTTCCAGCCGGTCGTACCTGGTCAGCCGCCGCAGCGGGGTGTCCAGGATGTACTGGGCCTGGACGACGGACAGCTCGAAGACCGCCATCAGGCGCTCCCTGGCCGCTGCTGCGTCCTCGCTGGACCTGATGACCTGGATCACCTCGTCGATGTTGAGCAGCGCGACGAGCAGGCCGTCGACCAGGTGCACTCGCTCGGCGCGCTTGCGCCGCCGGAACTCGGTGCGACGCCTGGTCACCTCGAGCCGGTGCGCGACGTAGATCTCGAGCAGCTCGCGCAGCCCGAGCACCCGGGGCTGGCCGTCGACCAGCGCGACGTTGTTGATCCCGAAGGTCTCCTCCATCGGCGTGAGCCGGTACAGCTCGGCCAGCACCGCATCGGGGTTGAACCCGGCCCTGACCTCGACCACCAGGTGCAGCCCGCGCTGGCGGTCGGTGAGGTCCTTCAGGTCGGCGATGCCGTTGAGCTTCTTGGCCTGGACCAGGTCCTTGATCCTGGCGATGACCTTTTCCGGGCCGATGGTGTAGGGGAGTTCGGTGATCACGATGCCGGTGCGCCGCGGGTTGATCTGCTCGATGCGGGCGGCCGCCCGGGTCCGGAAGATGCCGCGCCCGGTCTCGTATGCCTCCCTGATCCCCTCCAGGCCGACGATCCGGCCGCCGGTGGGCAGGTCGGGGCCCGGAACGTAGCGCATCAAGTCAGCGAGGCTGGCATTGGGGTGCCCGAGAAGGTGGCGCGCCGCGGCGATGACCTCGGTCAGGTTGTGCGGCGCCATGTTCGTGGCCATGCCGACCGCGATGCCGGACGTGCCGTTGACCAGCAGGTTAGGCAGGCCCGCGGGCAGCACGTCGGGCTGGGTCTCGCTGCCGTCGTAGTTCGGGACGAATTCGACGGTGTCCTCGTCGATGGAGGCGACCATCTCCATCGCGGCTGCCGTCAGCCGGGCCTCGGTGTAGCGCATCGCGGCAGGCTCGTCGTCCCCGCCCATGCTGCCGAAGTTCCCGTGCCCGTCCACCAGCGGCAGCCGCATCGCCCACGGCTGGGCCATCCGGGCCAGCGCATCGTAGATCGCCGAGTCGCCGTGCGGGTGCAGCCGGCCCATCACCTCGCCGACCACCCGGGCGCACTTGACGTGGGCGCGGTCCGGGCGCAGGCCCATCTCGTTCATCTGGTACAGGATCCGGCGCTGCACCGGCTTGAGGCCGTCCCGCGCGTCGGGCAGCGCGCGGGAGTAGATGACGCTGTAGGCGTACTCGAGGTAGCTGCCGCGCATCTCCTCGGTCACGTCGACGTCGACGATGTTCTCTTCGAAATCCTCGGTGGTTCCTGGGCCGTGGGGAGGCGTGGCACCGTTTCGTCCGGCTGGCATGACGTCATTGTGCCGTGCGGCCGGGCGTTACGGGCGGCACGCCTCGGCGGAGGGCCGGAGTTTTCCGCGTAATGCACGTGCAGATCGCCCCGTTAACCCATCATGGTCTGGTGGACCACGAGACCGAGGTGCTCCTGGGCTTCCTCGACGCCGAACGCGAGCACGTCCTCGGCATCCTCGAGGGATTCTCCGAGGAGCAGCTGCGCCGGCCGGTACTGCCGTCCGGGTGGAGCTGCCTGAGCATGGTCAGGCACCTGGCGCTGGACGACGAGCACTACTGGTTCCAGTGCGTCGTCGCGGGCGAGTCGTTCGACTCCGTGCCGGGCGACAACGCGTGGCAGCTGGAGCCCGGCGAGACGGCTGAGGACATCTTCGCCCTGTACCGGGACGAGATCGCCCGCTCGAACGCCATCATCGCGGCCACCCCGCTCCTCGCGCCGCCGCGGCAGCTTGACCCGCGCTGGGGGGAGTGGGGGAAGCGCTTCACCGACCTGCGGTTCGTCATGCTGCACGTGCTCAAGGAAACCGCCACGCACGCGGGCCACCTGGACGCGGCCGCCGAGCTCCTCGACGGCCGCCAGTGGATCGTCCTCAGCGACTCGTAGGAGGACGGGTGAAGTTCAAGATCGCCGCGGCCCTGGCCCTCGCCGCCGTCGGCGCGGTCGCGGTGGCCGGCGCTGGCTCGGCGGTGGCGCAGCCGTCCGCGCGCGACTCGGCCGCCAGCTCAAAACCGCCGCAGATCAGCGGGGCACGCCTGCAGACCGGACTGCTCCCGGCGTCGGCCTTCGGGGTCGGCTTCACGCTCGGCACCACGCTCAACACCGGCAGCGGTGTGCTGTCCAACCCGACCGCCCCGAACATCTCCGCCATGAGCTGCAGCACGTTCGAGGGCAAGATCTACATCTCCGGCTTCGGGAACACCGCCGGCGCGCTGGGCAAATACGTCAACCCGAACGCCGCGAGGCAGCGCCCCGAGGCGATCATCCAGGGATTCCAGGACGTCCTGCAGTTCGCCACCGCCAGCGCGGCGACCACGTTCTTCACCGCGGCCCGCGCGAAGTACACCGCCTGCCAGTCCTTCTCCGAGCCCAACCCCACCGACACCAATCCGGGCGGCGGTACCTTCCAGATCAGCGCCCTCGGGGTGTCGAAGACCACGGTCAGCGGTGACGCGGCCTTCTCGGCCACCCAGCAGATCGCGCTGTCCGAGACTCCGGGCGCCACGGAATTCGTCGACGTGCTCTTCGCCGTCGCGGGCACCGACGTGTACAGCATGTGGCAGCAAAGCGGCACGAACGACGAGCCCTCTCCGACGGTCATGGGCAGCCTGATCAAGAAGATCCAGGGGCTCTACCCGCACTGAGCGCTGACCGCCAGGGCCGCCCACCGGACCGGGGTGGTCGGACTGGCTAGCGCGCCACAAGATCGTGACCGCCAGATCCCGACTAGCTGTGTTATGAAGGTCCTTGAGCGCATAATGCCGTCGCTCGCGCGCGGGCGGCCTGAGGGCCCGCGCCACTATGGAGGGGGATCGATGAAAGTCAGTACGGTCATGGTCACCGGCGCCGCCGTCGCGGCCCTATGTTTCGGCGCGGTCGGCTCGGCGGCGGCGCAGCCACTCGGGCACCCGGGCCACGGCAGGCCCGCGTCGCCACCGCAGATCAACGGGCCGCGGCTGGCGAAGGGACTGCTCCCGCCCTCCGCCTTCGGCTCGAGCTATACGTTCCTGGAATCGCTCAACTCCGGCAGCAAGCTGCAGACCACTCGCGCCTCCAGGCCGGTGCCCAGGCAGAGCTGCGCTGCCTACGAAAATGACGAGTACGTCTCATTCCTGGGTCAAACGGCTGGCGCGACCGACCAGTACATGAACGAGGCCTGGCGCGGGTCCTGGCCCGACACCCTTTACGGTCTGTCCCAGGACGTTGTTCAGTTCGCCACGGATCAGGCAGCCAGCACCTACTTCGGCCAGGCGTATGCGAAGTACGCCGCGTGCCTGTCGTTCACCGTGCCCAACCCCGGGGACGTCACCCCCGGTGGAGGCACCTATCTGGTCAGCGGCGTGTCGATATCCAGGACCACCGTCAGCGGCCATCATGCCTTCACGGCCACCGAGCTGTGGGCGCCATCGGAGGCTTCAGGTCGCTTCTTTCACGTCGACGTGCTATTCGTCGTAGCCGGGACGAACGTGTACAACCTGTGGGAGGTGAGCGGCACGAACGACGTGCCTAGCTCTGCGCTCATGACCGATCTGATCCATCGGGTCCAGGCGCTTTACCCATAACGCGGCGGGTGCCTAATCATCGTAAATTCGGACATTTCGTGGAGCGCGATCGGCGGTCCGCCGGGATAGGTTCAGGCCTACGCCGGCTCCGTGCAAACGCGCATACCGGATCATTAGAATCGGCCTGTTGGCCGAGTAAGACGCCAGAAACGCAATATGCGACATGGGGTGGGATTGGCGTGCTGAGAGAGCTCCAGCCTGGGGATCCCCGGGTTGTGGGGCCGTACCTGCTCATCGGGCAGCTGGGCAGCGGCGGCATGGGCCGGGTGTTCCTAGGGCGTTCCGCGGCCGGCAGGCTCGTCGCCGTGAAGGTGATCCGCGGCGATCTGGCCGCCGACCCGGAATTCCGGGTCCGGTTCCGGCGCGAGGTCGCGGCTGCGCGGCGGGTGAGCGGCCTGTTCACGGCCGTGGTGGTGGACGCCGACCTGGACACCGCGGAACCGTGGCTGGCCACCGCTTACGTGGCCGGGCCGTCGCTGGCCGAGGCGGTCCACGACCACGGGCCGCTGCCGGCCAGGTCGGTGCTAGCGCTGACCGCCGGCCTCGCGGAAAGCCTGGCCGCGATCCACGACGTGGGCGTGGTGCACCGGGATCTCAAGCCGTCGAACGTGCTGCTGGCCGGGGATGGGCCGCGAGTGATCGACTTCGGGATCTCCCGGGCGACGGAGGCGACGTCGGTGACGCGCGCGGGCTTCGTCCTCGGCTCGCCCGGCTTCATGTCTCCGGAGCAGGCCCTGGGCCGCGACGTCGGTCCGCCCAGCGACATGTTCAGCCTGGGCGCGGTCCTGGCCTTCGCGGCGACCGGCGAGCCGCCGTTCGGCGACGGGTTGACCGCCGCGCTGGTCTTCCGGGTCGTATACGAGCCGCCCCAACTGGACCAAGTTCCGGACCAGATCCGCCCGCTGGTCGAAAGGTGCCTGATCAAGGACCCCAGCCAGCGACCCTCGGCCAGCGAGCTGCTGAGTGAAATCGGTGCTGTCCAGCCGATGGCAGGCTGGCTGCCCGAGCCCGTTACCAGTGGCTTTCCGGAAAGTCCGGCCCGGGCGGACGAAGTGCCGTCGCCACCATCACCGCCGCCTGCCACCGAGGCGGGGGAGCCGCTGGCCGTGTCCCCCGACCGCACCTCGACCCTTACCGGGCCTACGCCACTGTTTGCGGTCGAGCCCGAGGCCGCGCCTCCACCACCCGAGACCTCGGCACACGAGCCCGAGGCCACCGCACCCGAGGCCTCAGCACCCGAGGCCGAGGCCACCGCACCCGGGGCCGCAACACCCGAGACCGCAACACCCGAGGCCGAGGCCACCGCACCCGGGGCCGCAACACCCGAGGCCGCGACCATAACGCCCGAGGCCATGCCCTCCGCGCCCGGACCGGAAGCCGAGCCGGTCACGGCGCCCAAACTCACACAGGAACCGGGGGCAGCTGTCGTCCCGCTGCCGCCCGGAGACCTCGGGGGCGGCGGGCGGCGGTCCCGCCCGCGGCGGCTACTCGTGCTAGGGTCGGCTGCGGCCGTCATCCTGATCGCATCCGGTGCGACCATCCTGGCCTTGAACGGCGGCTCCGGCCGGGCGTCCGCGTCGTCCTCCACCAGGCCCCCGACTTCCATCGCGCTGGCCACGTCGGCAGCGACTACCGCAGCCGCCGGTTCGGCTGCGGCCCGGCCGTCACCGACCGTCACCGGGACGAGCCATAGCCCCACCGCTTCGCCGTCCCGACGACCGAACCCGCAACCGACGAGGTCGAACGCGATCGCGCCGGCGCGGACGACGGCCCCGGCCCCGGCGACGAGCTCAGCGGCACCCAGACCGACGCATACGACCAAACCGGCACCTACGCACGCGCCGCCGGCGACCTACGGCTTCAGCGTCAGCGGGGCCAGCGAGCTTTCCTGCGGGGACGAAGGCTCGGTCCATCCCTCCGCCGGCGCGTCTGTGCAGTTCGGCTTCGTCGATAACAGCTCGGCCAACGTGCAGATAGACCAGATCAGCAGTAGCGGCGCCGTGGCGTACTACGCCACGCTCGCTCCGGGCGTGTCATACGATGTCGGCACCACCGTGGGCGCCTACTGGGTGGTCGCTAATTCCGGTGGCGGCTGCCTGGCCGTCTTCGGCATCAACGGCTCAGGCCACGTGACCGTCACCTAGCCCGCCCCGCCAAGGGGGTTCAGGTCGCGGAGAAGCCGCCGTCCACGTACAGCGTCTGGCCGGTGACGTAGTCGCTGGCCCGGGAGGCCAGGAACACGGCCGCCCCGGCGAAGTCCGCGGGCTCGCCGTTGCGCCCCGTCATGGTCCGCGCCGCCATGGCCGCCCACCGGACGGGGTCGCCGGCCACCGCCGCGGTCAGCGGCGTCGCGACGAACCCCGGGCACAACGCGTTGCAGCACACCCCGGACCTGGCCCACGCCTCGGACTGCGAGCGAGTCAGCGCGGCCAGGCCCGCCTTGGATGCCCCATAGGCCCCGCTGTGACCGAACGCCCGCTGCGCCTGCTGCGACGTCACGTTGATGATCCGCCCCCAGCCGCGTTCGGCCATCAGGGGCCCGAACCGCTGGCCGAGCAGGAACGGCGCGGTCAGGTTGACCGCCATGGTCACGTCCCACTCCGGCACGGTCAGCGCGTCCAGGGGCGGCCGCAGGTTGATCCCCGCGCAGTTGACCAGGATGTCCGGCGGCCCGAACACCCCGGCCGCGTCCGCCGCCGCTCCCTCCAGCGAGGAACGGTCGGCCAGGTCCGCGCTGACCCACCCGGCCCGGGCTCCCGAGGCGCGCAGCCGCCCGGCCGCCGCATCGAGCCGCTCCGCGTCCCGCGCGACCAGCACCACCCGCGCCCCGGCCCGGGCCAGCGCAACCGCCATCTCCAGACCGATACCGGAACTGCCGCCGGTGACCGCGGCCACCCGTCCGTCGAGCGAGAAGAGCTCGCGGAGGTAGTCGGTGTCCGTCAAAGCACGGGGCGGGCGCCGATGAGGTTGAGCGCGTGCGCGGCCAGCCGGCAGCCGCTGGCCAGCGCCTCGCCCGGCGGCTTCTTGTCCAGCCACGGCGGGATGAAGCCGGCGATGAACGCATCACCAGCGCCGGTCCCGTCCACCACCCGGTCCACGGGCGGCGCGGACACCCGCACCGGCGGCCGGCCGTTGGCGTAGAACAGCGCCCCGTCCGCGCCGAGCTTGACCACCACGTGCGGGTACCACGCGGTCAGCACCCGGGCGGCCTGCTCCGGGTCCTCCCGCCCGGTGAGCACCTTGGCCTGGGCGGCGTTGACGAACAGCAGCACGGCCCCGGAGGACAGTTCGAGGAACGGCTCGGCCCCGGCCCGCTCCAGGGGCGCGGCGGACGCCGCGTCGACCGACGCGGTCATCCCGGTCCGCCGCGAGTAGTCGATCGCGGCCAGCCCCGCCGACCGCGCCCCGTCCGACAGCAGCGTGTACCCGGAGACGTGCACGTGGGCGCCGGGCACGAACAGGTCGCCCGGCAGGTCGTCGGGGGACAGCGCCGCGTTCGCGCCCGGGTCGGAGAGCATGGTCCGCTCGCCCTTGTGGGTGACCATGACGACACAGGTGCCCGTGGGGCGCTCGGGGTCCATGACCAGCCGGGCGTCGACGCCGTACCCCATCAGCTCCATGTCGCGGTTGCGCCCGGCGATGTCCGCGCCCCGCCGCCCGACGAACGCGACGTCGCCGCCGTCGGCCGCCATCCAGGCCGCGATGTTGGCCCCGGACCCGCCGCCGTGCATGGTCACGGCCGCGGGCGTGTCGCTGCCGCGCGCGAGCGGGAGCATAGCGTGGGCAACCGTGTCCGTCATCAGGTCACCAATGACCACCACGCGCGCCATACTCGTCATCACCCCAATGCTGTCTAGCCCTGGCGGCGTCCCCCTGGGTACCCGCGTCCTGGAAGGCAGCCGCCAAGACAGCCTGATGTCGGCGGCGTGGTGCGGGTCGGCCAGCCGTCCGCAGGACTTCCTACGGTAGCGGCCGGCGACCATCCCTGGCCAGCGCGTGTAACGACCGGCCCGGCCGGATGGGCGCGGAACACGCTCCGCTAACCGGATTGTCACCGGACCGTTATACCGCCGCGTCCGTCACCCCGGCGTCAGCGGCAGGATCCGCCCCGCGACCACCAGTTCGGCCTCGTCCGACTCGGCGGCCAGCAGTTGGTTGAGCCGCCCCAGCTCGTCGCGGAACAACCGCCCGGCCGGGGTCGCCGGGACCACGCCCAGGCCGGCCTCGTCGCTGACCGCCACCACGCGCGCCCCGGTCTGCCGCCACGCAGCGACCAGCTCGCCGGTCCGCCCGGCGAGCCGCGCCCCCCACCCGGCCGCCTCGTCCCAGGCGCCGCACTCGCCGAGCACCGCCGCCAGCCAGGTCCCGATCCCGTCGACCAGCAGCGCCCCGTCCGCCGCGGCCAGCACCCCCGCCACGTCGGTCGTCTCGGCCGTCCGCCACCAGGCCGGCCGCCGCGCCCGGTGCGCGGCCACCCGCGCTCCCCAGTCAGGGTCCGGGTCCGGACCCGGACCCCGCGCGCCCGCGGCCACGTAGGTCACGTCGGGCTCGCCCGCCAGCCGCAGCTCCGCCCGCTCCGATTTGCCCGAACGCGCCCCGCCCAGCACGAGCACCCGCCACGGCGCGGAAAGAACCTTTTCTCCCGAACGAGCGTTGGTGACTGCCCCGCCTTCCCCCGGCACCCCCGCGTTCCAGAACGCGCAGCGCTGCCGGAGTTCGGCCTCCGAGGGCACCCGGTGGTCGGCGAACGCGACGGCCGTGATCGTGTCCACGGTGACCAGCCCCCGCGCCCGGAGCAGGCCGAGCTGGGCCGGCTCGCCCAGCAGGTCCAGGAACGCGAGGTCGTACGGCTCCGCCCCGGGCGGCGGCACCGGCACCGCGCCCGGCGCCGCCGGGTACAGCAGCCGCCCCCCGTCCGGCGCCGTCACGTCCCACCCCCCCAGTCGGCCCCGCGCGTCAGGGCCCCCCAGCCCGCCGGGCCCCACGTCCGAGCCCCCCGGCCCGCCGGACCCCGCACCGCCCCGCGCGTCGGGCAGTCGGCGCACCAGGTACCCCGCCGCCGCGGGTTCCTGTTCCCGTTCCCCGGGCGCCAGCCTCAGCACTCCATCGACGACGATGGTCGACCTCTTACGTGCGCTCCCGTTCCGGGCCTGACGCAGGCAGGAAGCGCACCGGCAGCCGGGTTCGGGCCAGCCGTTCGCGCCTCCCGTCCCCTCGGCCAGGACGCGCATCAGCCGAGGAACGACAGGCGAACCTGGCGCTCCGGGTTGTCCACGTTGAGGTCGACGAGGGCGACGGACTGCCAGGTGCCGAGGGCGAGGCGGCCGCCGATCACCGGGATCGTGGCGTGCGGCGGTACGAGGGCGGGAAGGACGTGCGTCCGGCCGTGCCCGGGGGACCCGTGCGCGTGCCGCCAACGATTATCGGCGGGCAGCAGCGCGGCAAGGGTGGCCAGGAGGTCACCGTCGCTGCCCGCGCCGAGCTCGAGCAGCGCGACCCCCGCGGTCGCGTGCGGCACGAACACGTGCAGCAGCCCGTCGCCCCCGTCCGCCGCCTCGCTCGCGAAGCTGGCGCAGTCCGCGGTGATATCCAGGACCGTTTCCCGCCCGCCGGTGCGGACCGAGATGAGCTGCGTCTTCATGGAGGGGATCATAGGGGTCAGGCACGGGTGGAGTCGTGGCACGATGGAAGGCTCCAGGACCTGATGCGGAGGCCGGTATGACCGAAGTCCCCTCGGCAGCGGGGACGCGGCTGCGGCTGGCCCGGCAGGCCCGCGGCCTGTCCCAGCAGCAGCTCGCCGGGATGGCGGCCGTGACCAGGCAGGCCGTGTCGGCCGTCGAGTCCGGGCATTCGGACCCCTCGCTGCGGTTCGCCCTGGCCCTGTCCCGCGCGCTCGGGATGACGGTCGAGGACCTGTTCGGTCCCGGCGACCCGGCCGACCCGGTGCAGGCCAGGCCGGTCGCCCCGGTCGGAGGGGATGGTTCCCGGGTCGTGCTCGCGACGGTCGCCGACACGTTCGTGGCGCTCCCGCTGCGCGGGAACACGGTGGACAAGGCCGGCTTCGGCCCGGCCGGCGGCCTGGTCGTCGGCGGGGGACCCGGCGAGCCGGTCGCGGTGCGCCCCATCGGGCCGCCCAGGCCCACGCTGGTGGTGGCGGGCTGCGATCCGGCGCTCCCGCTGCTGGAGACGCCGCTGGCGCTGCTCGACCCGCCCGTCGGGTTCGCCTGGTGGCCGTGCGGGAACGCCGAGGCGGTGCGCCTGGCCGCCGCGGGCCTCGTGCACGTCGCGGGCGTGCACCGGGCCGGGGACCAGCCGGACCCCGCGGGCGACGCGAACGGGATTCCCGGCGGTGCCGAGGTGGTGGGGTTCACCTCCTGGCGGGAGGGCCTGGTGATCCGCCCGGGCACCGAGGTCGCCGGGCTCGGCGACCTGGCCAGGCACGGGCTGCGCCTGGTGAACCGCGAGCCAGGGGCCCAGGCCCGGACGCTGCTGGACCGTGAGCGGCTGCGCCTGCGCCTGGACCCGGCCGAACTCCCCGGCTACGACAGCCAGGCGGCGGGGCACCTCCAGGTCGCCGCGGCAGTCGCGGGCCGGCTCGCCGACGCGGGCGTGTCAAGCGAGCCGGCCGCGCTGGCGTACGGGCTACAGTTCATCCCGCTCGCCGACGAGCGCTTCGACCTGGTCCTGCCGGCCAAGCACGCCGCCTCCCGTGAGGTCCAGGGGCTGCTGAAGGTGCTGGCCTCGCCGTGGCTGCTGGCCCAGCTGGCCAGCCTCCCCGGCTACGACCCCAGCGGCTGCGGGGAGCGTTGCTGAGGGATCAGTGGCCGTAGACGGGGATGAGGACGGCGCGCGCGATGGTGTGGAAACGCAGGTTGAAGCCGGCCACGGCCGGCGAGATCTCGTCGTTGACGTCCAGGGAGTCCACGTCGAGCGCGTGGACGGCGAACACGTAGCGGTGCGGCGGGTCCCCGGCCGGCGGGGCCGCGCCG
>Ga0187806_1000279_pt1 | contig 12134 bp, 12 predicted proteins | sample NC_wetland_sal_i_7_FD_132470 | JGI IMG/M metagenome (GOLD analysis project Ga0187806, IMG submission 132470) | Wetland sediment microbial communities from Neuse River Estuary, North Carolina, USA - ASW_1 | ecosystem: Environmental > Aquatic > Freshwater > Wetlands > Sediment | place: USA: North... | reverse complement strand
CGAGGCCACCGCGACGAAGATCATCGCGAACACGCCGTAGTTCGTCACCGCCGGGTTGGTGAAGACCTGCGGGAAGGCGACCGCGGCCGCGAGCACCGCGACCACGCCCGCGATGCGCAGCCCCCGCGCCCCGGTCAGCCCGCCGGACGGCACGGCGCGAGCCCCGCGGTCCTGGGTTCCGGTGCTGGACTCGCTCATTGCGCTCGCACCGGCGCCCGCCCGAAGAACCCGGTCGGGCGGACCAGCAGGACCAGGACGAGCGCGGCGTAGAACACCGCCGTCGCCCATTGCGGCTGCCAGATGTCCACGAGCGACTGCAGCGTCAGCATGAAGACGGAGGCGGCGAGCGCGCCGCCGATGCTCCCCAGGCCGCCCAGGATGATGATCGCGAGCAGTCGCGAGATCAGGTCATAGCCGCTGTTGGGGTTGAAGCCGCCGTTCGTCGCGCCGAACATCATGCCGCCGGCCGCGGTCACCGCGACGCCGATGCCGAACGTGAGGGCGGCGACGCGGTTCGTATCGATGCCGATCAGCCGCGCCGCCGTCTCGTCCTGCATCGTCGCCCGTACGCTCCGCCCGAACCCGGTCCGGTACAGCAGCGCGTACAGGGCCAGCACGAGCACGACCGCCATCACGAACCCGAACAGGTAGATGTAGGCCAGGTAGAAGCCGAAGAGGTGGATGCTCTTGGTCACGTACCACGCGTTCAGTTCCCTGACGTTGGGCCCGGCGACCTCGTACAGGATCCCCTCGATGATCAGCGCGATCGCGTAGCTGACCAGCAAGGTCATCGACGTTCGTTCCCGGCCGCGCAGGGGCCGGATGAACGACCACTGGATCGCCACGCCCAGCACGAACATGGCGGGCACGGTGATCAGCAACCCGACGAACAGGTCGATGTGCAGCCGTGCCGCCAGTCCGTAGCTGAGGTAGGCGCCGAGGACGACTAGGATGCCCTGCGCGATGTTGATGATGTCGAGCACGCCGAAGATCAAGGTCAGGCCGACCGCCATCAGGGCGTATACGCCTCCGATCAGGATCCCGTCGACGATGGCCTGGTAGATCTCCCGCGCCACGCAGCCTGCCTCCTCGTTTGTCTGGTTTAGCTGGTCCAGGCCGGCTTGGTCCCGATGATCGTCTTCGAGCCCGCCGCGGTGGCCGGCAGGACCTGGTTGAAGACGTCGCCCGTCTGCCACTGGAAGACGAACGCATCGGAGACGGCGTTCTCCCCGAGCGAGTCGAACTTCACCGGCCCCTGGACGCTGGCGAGCGTCACGTTGCCGTGCAGGTAGGAGATGATCTTGGCGTTGTCGGTGCCGCCGGTCGCCGTGATGGCCTGCGCCATCACCTGGCCGACCGAGTAGGCCTCGGCGACGTCGGCGCTGACCCCCGACGCGGAGCCGCCGTACTTGGCGACGTACTCGGTGATCAGCTTCTGGCTGGCCGGGTCGTTGAAGCCGGGGTACCAGCCGTTGGGCACCATCATCCCGATGGCGTTGCCCTTACCCACCGCAGACAGGAAGGCAGAACCCTGGTCGGGGCCGGCGGCGCAGAGGAACAGCTTCGGGGTGTAGTGCTGCTGCTCGAACGCCTGCATGAAGGCGGCCACCGTCGGCACGTCGGTGGAGCCGAGGATCACGATCTGCGCGCCGCTGGCCGCTACCTGGTCGGCTGGTGCCTTGTAGTCCGCGACCTCCGCGGGGAAGATCTTCGAGTACACCGTCTTCACCCCGAGCGCCGACAGCATCTGCTGCGCTAGCTGGACCGGCGGGTCGGCGAACGGGTCGTCGGCCATCGGGTAGGCGGCGGTCGTGGGCCGCTGGCTGGCCGGCAGCGACTTGATGTAGTTGACGAACGGGAGCATCTCGTCCGCGATCGGCAGGCTGACGTCGAAGATGTTGTGATCGGCCACGTTGGGCGGGCTGTTGAAGACGGTGGGCGCGCCGCCCGCGCCCTCGACGAACGCGTAGCCGGCCCGGGCCACCACGGCGTCCGCCGGCGTGGTCAGCAGCGACGAGAAGGGCCCGAAGGTCAGGTCCACGTGGTCGGTGTTGATCAGGGTCTGGTAGTTGGTGACCACCTGGGACGGTGAGCTGTTGTCGTTGAGGATCTTCAGCTCGACCTGCCGGCCGAGGATGCCGCCGCTGGCGTTCACATCGCTGGCCCAGAGCTTGTACCCGTCCTCGTAGTTGATGCCGTCCGTGGAAAAGTCGCCGGTCAGGGACAACGAGGCACCGATGACAATCGGAGCCTTGGTGGCTGGACTGGAGCTCGTGGTCGTGGTGGAGCTACTGCTGCTGCTACTGCTCGAACTGCTGCACGACGCCACCATGGCCGCCGACAGCACGGCTGCCGCGCTCGCGGCAATGGCTTTCCTGGAGAGCCAGGGGATCTTGCGTCCCACGCCTGGTTCCTCCTTCGTCAGTTTGTTCCGGTCATTCGGGTGTGCGCTAGGAAGTGGATGGGGTGTCACCGGAGCCGAGGCCGTCGGATACATCCGCGTGCTCGCTGACGAGCGGCAGCCCGGCCGAATCCGCCTGCTGCTGCAGGAGCGCCGCGAAGTCCGACTCGCCGTACCCGCGTCCCACCAGGCTCTGGATGAGCTGGTAGACGGTCGCCGCCACGGGCATCGGCACCTCGCGTTCCCGCGCTGCGGCCAGACCCAGGTCGAAGTCCTTGCGCAGCAGCGAAGCCGTGAACGTGGGCGCGAAGTCCAGATTCACGTACGCGGGGGTCTTGTACCCGGTGAACAAGGAACCCATCACGCTGTTGTTGAGGCAGGCCAAGAACGCTTGCCTGCTGATACCGCTCTTTTCCGCGAGAATGGTCACCTCGGCTAGTGACTGCGCCACTACGCCGAGAAATAGATTGTGGCAGAGCTTCACCGTCCTGGCCAACTCGCCCTCACCGACGTAAGTCACGCCGCGGCCGAGCATACTCAGGTACGGCTCCGCCATGTCGAACGCTTCCCTAGGTCCGGAAACCGCGGCCGTCATCTTCCCGGCGCGGACCACCTTGGGATTTCCCATCACCGGCGCGGCGAGGAATGCGGTGCCGCGCTCGGCCGCCTCGGCCCGCACGCGGGCGGAGGCCTCCACAGAGACCGTGGAGCAATCGACGATCACTTTGGGCACCGCTCCATCGGGCCCGGCCATCAGCCCGTCGGCCCCGAGCACCGCGGTGATCAGGTCCTCGGAAGACCCGATCGTGATGAACACGATGTCCGTGGCGCCGAGCTCCGCAGCGGAGGCGACGGGCTTGGCGCCGAGCCGTACGAGCGGCTCGGCCTTGGCCAGCGAGCGGTTATAGACGGCGAGATCGCAGCCGGCCGCCAGCAGCCGACGGCCCATCTCCACGCCCATGCGCCCGGTGCCCAGCCAGCCGAGTCGGCGCGCATCCTCGTGTCCGACCATGGCGCCCGATTCCTCCCGCCCTCTGGTCACAATCGTTTGCACACGAGACTGGCCTCGCGGCCCGTCTTTTGTCAATGCCGCATGTCCAACCTGTTACCAAAGCCGTACCAAATTGGTTTCCCTGCCGGTATATGACAGCTCACAGGGTTTCCGCAGGGGCGTGAGCCGTCGCCGGGACCTCGGCAATCGATTGCAACTTCGATCGGTCCCCTAGCACCGCGCGCTCCCGCGACCGGGAGGGCGGGCAGGCTATCCCCCGCGGGCCCGGCGAGACGCGGCCTGGTGCAGCGGCACCGGCGGGCTGCCGGATCCGGCTGCCTCATCCTGGCCGGGGCGCGAGGTCAGGCCGGATGGCGCGGCGGTGGACCCGCGGACCACGAGCTCGGGGGCGAGGTACAGGATCTTCACCGGCCCGTCCGACTCGCCGATCCGCTCGAGCAGCAGCTGCGCCGCCTCGGTGCCCAGCTGGTAGTGCGGGAAGCGCACCGTCGTCAGCGGCGGCCTGAGCCGGTCGATGAACGGCATGTCGTTGAAGCCGATCACGGAAACGTCGTCGGGGCAGCCCAGGCCGGCTTCGTCGATCGCCGTGTAGCAGCCGACGGCCAGCATGTCGTTGGCCGCCGCCACCGCCGTGAACCCGCCGGGCCTGGCCAGGAGCTCGGCGCAGCAGCGCGTGCCCTCCTCCACCGTGTACCGGCTGGAGTAGGCGATCAGGTCCTCGCTGACCTCAAGCCCGGCCGACGTCATGCCATCCCTGAACCCGCGCAGCCGGCTGACGCCGGTAGACGCCTCCTGCGGGCCCGCGACGTGCGCGATGCGGGTATGGCCGAGCCTGGCCAGATGGGTGACCGCCATCCGGGCTCCCTGCTCGTTGTCGACGGAGACCGAGGGGAAGCTGTAATCCTGCGAGAGCCGGTTCATCAGGACCACGGGCAGGCCCTCCGCCGCCGCCTGGGCGAGCAGCTGGTCGTGCAGCGTGGCGGTGGCGAGCACGAAGCCGTCGACGTGACGCGCCCGCATCATCTCGAAGATGAGGCGCTCCCGGGTCGCGTCGGCGTCGGTGTTGCCGAGCAGGGCGACGTACCCGGCCGCGGCCAGCTTGTCCTCCAGGCCGCGGACGATCGGCGGGAACAACGGGTTGTTCAGGTCGGGAATCAGCACCCCGACGGTGTGCGAGCGGCGAGTCCGCAGGCTCCGGGCGACGGGGTTCGGCCGGTAGCCGAGCCTGGCCGCGGCGGCGCTGACCCGGCGCGCGGTGTCCTCGCTGACCAGAAGGCGGGTTTCCGGGTTGAGCGCGCGGGACGCGGTCGCCGGATGGACGCGCGCCGCGGCCGCCACGTCTCGCAGGGTGGCCGGCCGGTCAGGCATGACTCATCTCGCTCCCCACCACACACGTTTGCGCTATACGGCGCGTTACCACCAACAGTATCCGGCTACCAGCAGGGAAGCACTGATCAAATCATCACTATGTGATAGAGGAGCCGGTGATCCAGGCCGCCTTACGCCGAGGCGACCAGCGGCGGGACTGCCCCGGGACCTGCCAGTGCAGCCACCCCGGCCCTGCTATGCGACAGTTCCGAGAACTGTTACACTCCCGGTTTATGTGGGGGGTTACCTTCTCCGATCTTATATACCGTTATCGGCAATTTCTTATTGCCATAGTGGGAGCTGGAGTGGTGCTCGCCATGGCGCTGGCCATGTCGGGACTGGCCGCCGGATTCAGCGCGGAGATTAACTGGACGATAGGCGGAATCGGCGCCGACCGCTGGGTGCTGAGTAACAATACCCACGGGCTTATTTCCAATGGGTCGCTCCTTCCCCAGGCCGATACGGCGGTTATCGCTCAAACTCCGGGGGTGACCAGGGCGGCCGGACTGGCCGTCTTGCCTCAGCAGGCGGCGCACATAAACGGCCACAGCAAGACGGTCCTGGTGTTCGGCGTGGAACTGGGCAACATCGGGGATCCCGTGGTGACGTCCGGCCGGGCGCTGTCGGGACCGGGCCAGGTAGTGGCCGACACCCGGGCCGGCGCGGCCGTGGGTAGCCAGATCACCGTGGGTACGAAGTCGTTCCGCGTGGTCGGTCAGGTGGTAAACCGCACGATGCTGGCCGGGTCTCCGATCATCTTCATGTCGCTGCAGGACGCCCAGTCTCTCTCCCTGGGCGGCAGGCCGCTCATCACCGCGGTGGTAACCCGCGGCGTCCCGTCGCAGGTGCCGGCCGGACTTACCGTGCTGACCAGCTCGGAAATCGAGCACGACAACCTGGTGCCGCTGGCCGGGGCGGTCTCCTCCATCAACAGCTCGAAGATCATCATGTGGGTGGTGGCCGCCATCATCGTCGCCGCCCTGCTCTACGTGTCGGCTTTGCAGCGGGTGCGGGACTTCGCCGTGCTCAAGGCGCTAGGGTCCTCGTCCCTGCTGCTGTTCGAGAGCCTGGCCCTGCAGGCCGTCGTGGTCACCTTGCTCGCCGCGGCGCTGGCGGCGATCGTGGCCAACTTCATGGGACCCTTCTTCGCCCAGCCCGTCGTCATACCGGCGAGCGCCTTCGCCACGCTGCCGGTCATCGCCATCGTGGTGGGGCTGGTGTCGAGTCTGGTCGCCGTGCGGCGCGCCACCTCTGCCGACCCAGCCGCGGCCTTCGGGGGGTGAGGCGCGGGTGTCCCTGTCCGTCAAGAGCCTCACGGTGGAGTTCATGGGCGCCGGTTACAAGGTCCGCCCGCTCAACGAATTCTCGTTCGACTGCGACGACGGCCAGCTCGTGGTGCTCCTCGGACCGTCCGGCTGCGGCAAGACGACGCTACTCTCGTGCCTCGCCGGCCTGCTCAGGCCGACCTCCGGCTCCATCTCGTTCAACGACACGGAGGTCACCGGGCTGCGCGGGGCCGCCCTGTCGGCCTACCGGCGGAAGACCGTGGGCGTGGTGTTCCAGGCCTTCAACCTCATCCCCAGCCTGAACGCTCTGTCCAACGTCATGGTCCCGCTGCGGCTGTCGGGCGTTTCGCGCAGCGTCGCACACGAGCGGGCCACGGCCCTGCTGGCGCAGGTCGGGCTCGACGAGCGGGTCAAGCACCGGCCCGACCAGCTGTCCGGCGGGCAGCAGCAGCGAGTGGCCATCGCCCGGGCCCTGGTGTACGACCCGCCGCTGATCCTGGCCGACGAGCCGACCGCGCACCTGGACTTCATCCAGGTGGAGGGAATCCTGCGGCTGCTGCGGACGCTCGCCGCGCCCGGACGGACCGTCGTGGTCGCCACGCACGACCAGCGCATCACACAACTCGCCGACAGGGTCGTCGAACTCGTCCCGCACCTGCCCGCCGCCGAGAAGGAACCGCGCGAGATCTCGCTCGAGCCAGGCCAGTACCTCTTCCGCCAGGGCGACCCCAGTGACCTGGTTTACCTGATCCAGTCCGGCGAGATCGAGATCCTCCGCGACATGGCCGACGGCCGCCAGCAGCGCCTCGGAGTGATCCGTGGGGGCGGGTACTTCGGTGAACTCGGGCCGATGCTGAACCTGCCCCGCACCGCCTCGGCGCGAGCCCTCACTTACGCCGTCCTGACCGCGTGCTCGGTCCAGCAGTTCCGCAAGCTGGCCAGCAAGTTGCGGTCCCCCTACGCGCCGCCCGCCACGACGGATCCTCAGCCCCCGACCCGGCCGCTGCCTCAGATCAGACCACCTGGGGTGACACGCTGACCAGGGTCAGCCCGGTCACGGCCACGCAGATGCCCAGCACCTGCAGGCCGCTGAGCCGCTCCCTGAATACGACGAGCCCGAGCGCCAGCGGTATGACCGGGTAGGTGCTCGAGACCGCGGCGGTGACCGCCACCTCTCCGGCCTGCCCGCCGCGGGCGAACGCGACCAGCGCCACCGCCTCGGCCAGCCCGGCGGCGACCGCCCAGCCGGTTCCGGCCAGTCCGCCGCGCGGACGCTGCTGCCTGCAGATCAGCGCGACCAGTAGCACGGTGACCGAGATGATGTAGACGATCAGCGCGGAGACGAGCCACCCCGCGGACGCGGCGTAGGCGCCGAGCCAGAACGCGCCGGTGCCGTAGGTAAGGGCGGAGGCGAGCGCCAGCAGCAGGCCCCATGGCCTGCTCCGGGCGCCACCGGCCGGAGCCGCCCCGTCGAGCGCCCACTGGCGCGGCACCGGGATGCCGTCGATCGTGACCGCCGCCCGGGGCTTCCCGGTCGTCTGCATGGCGGCCGCGGCCACGCCCGCGACGGCCAGCGCGTCCCCGATACCGCCGAACCTGCCGAGCGGCTCCCCCAAGACGACCAGGGCCAGGATCGCGGTCACCCCGCCGTACGTGGCGGCGGCTCCGCTGACGATCCCCACCGGGCCGTGCTCGAGGGCCCGGTAGTAGGTCAGCCAGCCCAGCAGGCTGAACAGCCCCGCCCCGCCCAGGCCCAGCACCGTAGTACTGGCCAGGGTCGGCAGGTGCGGGTGCAGGGCGGCCAGCGCCGTACCCAGCACGATCGTCCCCGTAACCTGGCTGATCAGCAGGGCCGTCAGCGTGCCCATCCGCCTGGCCGCGTGCGCGGCCGCGACCGAGGACAGGCCCCATCCCGCCGCGGCGACCAGCCCGTACACCATCCAGATCATCCACCATAAGTAGTCATTACACTACTTATCGTGACTCGTCGGGCCGGGCGGGTCAAGACTTTTGCTACTTAATGAGTTTGAACCATCACAGTGAGTGGCAATCGCGTGATCCGGCCACGGCTGGCATGCAGGACGCGCGGCGGCTTACGGCGTGATCGCCAGGTGGAGCGGGTACGGAAGGACGTAAACATGGCGTCTCCTCTATGACGCTGGTCTGGTGGGCGCTGCCTGGCCCGACGCGGGCAGCAGCTGGCCGCGGGCGGCGGCTAGTACGGTCCGTGCCCCGATCGCGGCGATGAAGGCGGTGATGAGCGCGACCACGAGAGCGCTGAACAGGGCAGCTCCCGGTGGCTTCTCGCGGCCGATCCACAGCAGGGCGTAGGTGGCTGCCGCGGCGTAGGAGAACGTGAACGCCCAGAATCCCGGGGTAAACCGCAGCCTGACGTATACCGGGACCAGGCGCACCTGGACCAGCGCCATCAGCACCGCGTACCCGCCGAGGGCGCGGGCCACGGCGTTGACGGTCTCTCCGGTCAGCGCGAAGTAGGCGGCCCCGGCCACCATGGGCGGGGCGAGTTCGATCGCCAGGGTCGGTACGAGCGCCGTCGGCAGCGCGGGCCGGAAAAACAGCCGGTTCAAGATGGTGGATCCCAGTAGCAGCCAGCAGACGATGCCGAGGCCGAACGATGCCTCGGCCACGGCGTGCAGGTGGACTTGCGCGGCGGCGGAGGCGCCGATCAGCCCGCCGGCCACGGTCGGCAGGAAGTAGCCCGGGTGTGCGGAGTCCTGGTCGAGCTCACCGGTGATCCACTGGCCGGTCAGCCAGCCTCCGGCGGCGATCGTCAGCGCCAAGAAGACGATCACCAGGGCACGCCCGGCCGCAGGGGCCACCGTGGCCAGCGCGGAGGCCAGGATCATCGGGATGATCACGGCCAGCGAGACGAACGGGGCCAGGACCGGGTGACGCAGGTCCGCGAGCACCTGGCGCGGGCCCTGCGCCGCGTAGCCCGCGAACATGACGAGCCAGGCCACGGCCGCCGCGAGGAAGATCGCATCGGGAACCGCTGGGGGCACGCCCAGCGTCGCCCTGGCCGCGTTCCACGCTTCTCCCAGCCCGGCCAGCCCGAACGCGATACCGAACAGGTTCGGCGGGACCCTGGGCTTGCGCGCAGGCCGCGGCCTCACGCGCGGCGGCTCTTCCGTCAGGATGTCGGAACTCACGGCCATCGGCCGGTCTGCATACGGTCCGGTCATGTCTGCCACGATGCGCCTGCCCGGGTCCAGCAACACCCGCCATGTGGCGGTTTTTAACCCGACCGGGGGATACCCAGCCGCCCCAGATCCGGGGGCGGGATCGGGTCCGCGCCGGGCCCGTACGCGCGAGAAATATGCAGCGCCGCCGGGGCCGGCCTGGTCAGCTGGCCGGTGTTTCCCGCCGCGCCCGCCGATCGTTGCGCGGGTGCCTGCGCAGCGACGAGACTGCGGGTATGTCCGGGACTGGCCGCGTCTGGAGCGTGACCCGGCCTGCGCTGGTAGGCCGCGATGCCGATCCCGAGCACAGCGTGGGCTAGGGCGCTGATCGATGCGAAGGGACGGACCCATTACGACACTCCCCCGCCAGGGTCCGCGCCGGACGTGGACGCCCTGCTCGCCGCGGACGCGACCCGCTGCCGCCTAGCCGTCCTGCCCCGTGACCAGCTCGACAGCCAGGCCCTGCTCGGCGTGGCCGCCCAGCAGACCGGACGGCTCCGAGCCCAGACCGGCGGATGAGACGGGCCGGCAGGCCGCAACGTCGTGCAGGGCGTGCACGGGACCTTCGCCGCCGCCCAGCGCGGCCAGGCCGTGCGCCACCGCGTCACCGGCCACGACCGCGGCCTGCTGCGCCGCCTCGGCCAGCGACAACCCGGCCGCCAGACCGGCCGCGAGCGCCGCAGAGTGCGTGCAGCCGGCGCCGTGGGTGGCGGCGACCGGGTGGCGGGCGACCGGGATGCGCAGGTGGCGGGAGCCGTCGAAGAGGTGATCGGCGTGGTCGGCGCCGTGGCCCCCGGTGACCAGGGCCGCGCGGGCGCCCATCGCGACCAGGTGCTCGGCCAGCACCGCGCGGTCGTCGGTCGCCAGCTTCGTCAGCGCCTGGGCTTCGGGCAGGTTGGGGGTTACGACGGTGGCCAGCGGGAACAGCCGCGAGACCAGGGTCCCGACCGCGTCGGGCCGGAGCAGGGTGCTGCCCGAGCTGGCCACCATGACCGGGTCCACGACCAGGGGCAACCTCCGCGGCGCTAGCGCGTCGGCGACCGTCTCGATCAGCGGGGCAGAGAACAGCATGCCGGTCTTGGCCGCGTCGGCGCCGATGTCGTCCAGGACGGCGTCGATCTGGGCACGCACGAACGACGGCGGGAGCTCATGGATGGCGGTCACGCCCAGCGTGTTCTGGGCGGTGAGCGCGACGATGGCCGACATGCCGTGCGCGCCGCAGCGGGCGAACGCCTTGAGGTCAGCCTGGATGCCCGCTCCGCCGCCCGAATCGGACGAGGCGATGGTCAGGACCCTCGGGACCCCGCTCACGCGGGGAGTTCCGGCAGGCCGGCGACCGGGCTCGAGGCCTGGGCGTGCCAGCGTCGCGGGATGCGGCCCGCGGTCCTGGCCGCGTACCCGGCGGCTACCGCCAGGCGCATCGCGGCGGCCATGCGCGCGGGGTCGGCCGCGCGGGTGATGGCCGAGGCGATGAGGACCGCCTCGCAGCCCAGCTCCATCGCGAGGGCGGCGTCGCTGGCGGTCCCGATCCCGGCGTCGAGGATGACTGGGACGCCGGCCTGTTCCACGATCATGGCGATGTTGTGCGGATTGCGGATGCCCAGGCCGGAGCCGATCGGGGCGCCGAGCGGCATGACCGCCGCGCAGCCCGCCCGCTCGAGGTGGCGGGCGAGGACCGGGTCGTCGTTGGTGTAGGGCAGCACGACGAACCCGTCGGCGACCAGGGCCCTGGCCGCGTCCAGTAGCTCGACCGGGTCCGGCAGCAAGGTGTGATCGTCGGCCACGACCTCCAGCTTGACCCAGTCGGTGCCGAGCGCCTCCCGGGCCAGCCTGGCCACCAGGAGCGCCTCGCTCGCGGTGTGGCAGCCGGCCGTGTTCGGCACGATGTGGACGCCGGAGCGCTGCAGGGTGCCGAGCAGCGAGCCTTCCCCATTCCCGGCGGGGGTGACGCGCCGCATGGCCACGGTGGCCAGCGCGGTACCGGAGGCTTCGAGTACCTGCCGCAGCACCTCCAGGCTCTGCACTCCCCCGGTCCCGACGATGAGCCGGGAGCTCAGCTCGCGGTCGGCCAGCCGCCATGGCTGCGAGATGGCGGCCTGCGTCAGCACGTCCGTATCGGTCATGTCATCCTCCCTGGACCGCCGTCACGCTGCTTCGGGCCGGCGACCAGATCGAGGTCGAAGCAGCGTGACGGCACACGAGCCGCGAGGGATCACGTCGCCGTTGACGGCGGCCGCGACGCCGGTGCCGAGAGCGGTCAGCTCGGCCACCGCCTGCGCGACGGTCGTCCCGTCGGGCAGGTCGCGCGGGTCCCCGTTGAGCTTCACCTCGACCGTCACCGCGATCCCTCCCCTCCGGTGAACCGCTGGGGGGTGAACGGCGCCCACTCCGGGGCGGGCGCCTGACCGGTGAGCAAGGCCACGGCGGCGTCCGCGGTTACCGGGGACATCAGGATGCCGTTGCGATAGTGGCCGGTGGCCAGGAGCAGCCCGTCCGGACCGCACCGGCCGACGATCGGCCCGTTATCCGGGGTTCCGGGTCGCAGGCCCGCGCAGGTCTCGGCCAGGATCAGCTCGCTGGTCACCGGCAGTACGCTCATCGCGTCGTGCAGCAGGTCGTGCACGGCGCCCGCGGTCACCGTCTGGTCCGGGCCGCGCTCCTCCTGGGTGGCGCCCACGACCAGCTCACCGTCGGCGCGAGGCACCAGGTAGACGTCGATGCCGCGCACGATGGCGCGGACCGAGTGGGTCAGGACGGGCGGCAGGGCATCGGGGTGGCGCAGGCGCAGCAGCTGACCCTTGACGGGGCGGACCGCGGCCCGCACGGCGTCGGTACCCCGGCGACGGAGCCGGTCCAGCACCCGGCGG
>Ga0187806_1000278_pt1 | contig 12172 bp, 11 predicted proteins | sample NC_wetland_sal_i_7_FD_132470 | JGI IMG/M metagenome (GOLD analysis project Ga0187806, IMG submission 132470) | Wetland sediment microbial communities from Neuse River Estuary, North Carolina, USA - ASW_1 | ecosystem: Environmental > Aquatic > Freshwater > Wetlands > Sediment | place: USA: North... | reverse complement strand
CGTTCGCGGCGATCACCGCCTGCCCCGCCGCGGACGTGATCTTCGTGGCGCACACCGGCCTGGACCAGCTGGTCAGCATCCGCGACGTCTGGCAGAGCCTGTCGGCTGACATCCGCATCCGCGCGCACTGGTGGCGAGTGCCGGCCGGCGAAGTGCCGCGCGACGCCGACCACGAAACCCAGCTCCGCTGGCTGTACGACTGGTGGCAGCGCGTCGACGCCTGGATCACGGCGCAAAACGTCTCCGGATCCGCTGCTGAGAATCTTCATCCTGAACGTAAGCCGCTGACTCTGGACGCCCCCGCTAGCTCCGGTCCGCTTGGCTGAGCAGGCTGGCGTACTCGCCGACCGCGCGCGTATTCACTCTTCGGCGAGGGGATGTCTTCGCAGACCAGCCGGGCGTTGTTGGTCAGCCCGCGGTGGGTGAGCATCGCGCCTTTCGGGCGGCCGGTGGTTCCCGAGGTGTAGAGGACCTGCGCGGGACTCCCGGGGTCGACCTCGGGCAGCGGCGCGCGCGGGAATTGGACAGCACGTAGCCGAGTTCCTCGGCCTGGTAGGCGGGATTGACCGGCACGAGCGTCAGCCCGGCCAGCGCGGTCGCGAATTCGAGCAGCACCCATTCCGGGCGGTTGGCCGACCAGACCGCGACCCGCTCACCGGGCTGGAACCGGGTCAGCAGCGCGCGGGCGGCCCGCTCGGCCTCCGCGAGCAGTTCCCCGTAGGACCAGCGGGGCCGGCGCTCCGGATCGGGGTCACCGCCGATCAGCGCGACGCGGTCGCCGCCGTGGCCCGCAGGATGCCGCCGATCGTGGCCGGCAACACCGGCACGGATGGGTCGGCCGGCCAGTAGGCCGTGGTGAGCTGTGACATGGCGGCCCGCCTCTCCGCGGTGGCAGCGATGCTCCTCACGATCAGCACGCCGCCGCCGGGCGTCTAAGACGAGCGCTATCCGTGGTTATGGAATTCTCCCAATGCGGCCGCCCCCGTCTTATTGAGAACCTGAGGGCATGAAGACAGCACGGCTGAGGCACCTGGCAAGCAAGGTCGCGGACGCGGTCGCGGAGATGAACTACGCCCAGCGTCGGCTGTTCCAGCTGCGCCTCTCGATGGACCGCTACCTGATCGAGCCGGACGCGCCTCCCGCGACCTACGACGAATTCCTCGCCCGCACCGCCGGCGTACTGTTGCGCGAGCCCTCAGCCAGCCTCCGCGCACAGCGCTCCACCCCGCGCTAGGTCCCGCAGCCTGGTACGCCAGTAGCGTCCTGTGACCTGTGGTTCGACGGGCGGGGTGGCGCCTCCACTTCACATCACTTTTGGTCCTTAGAACTAGGACAAACCGGACGCCAAAAGGGCCAAAAGTGATGTAAAGACGAAAAGTGATGCGAAGTCGGGTCGAGCACCGCGAAGTCGCGCGAGCCGTAGGGCTTGTCGGTCAGTTCCTGGACGACCGTCGCGCCGCCGGCCGCGCGCGCGGCCTCCGGCCGGATCTCTTCCCGGCCATCCGCGCCGCGCTCGCGGGCCCGCCGCTCGAGCAGCGAGCCGAGCACCGCGAACCGCCCGTCCCAGGACCGCTGCACCGAGACTTGTTCGCGCAGTTCCGCCGCGAACCGGCCGAACACCTCCGTCGCCGCCACGTCCACGTTCGCCAGCTCCCCGGCGGGCAGCCCGGCCAGGCGGCGGGCTGAACCCGGTGCACCACGCGATGAACGGCCGCAGTTCCGCGCCCGCCACGCGTGCTCGTCGGTCACGAGCCAATTATCCCGAACGTACGCGGGGTGACTCTAAGTCGTTTGACCGCGCCGCCGATGGACCAGCCGGAAATGGTCAAACGACTCTGTCCGGCGACTGGACTAGCGACGATGCTAGCCGGGGGTGGAGGCCATGACCGATACCGTAACGACGGACTTGTGCCGGATGAGCGCCGTTGACCTGGCAACTGGCCAGCCCGATCCGGGTGGCCCTCGTGGCCGACCCGGCTGGCCAGGGCACCGCGCGACAGGTGCAAGACGGCGTCCGGAAGGCCGGGCGGGTGCTGGCCGACGCCGGGTACGCGGTCGACGAGGTCGAGCCTCCATCGATCGCCGCTGCCGCGCAGGCGGCGCTGGCCATGCTCAACACCCCGGAGTGCCGGGCGAGGCTGCCACTGCTGTCCTTGCTCCCGGCTGACACCGCGCGGTTCCTCACCGCGTTCTACGAGGCGGCCGGCGATCCCGATCCGGCGGCAACCATCCAGGCCTTCATGACCCGGCAGTCGCTGCTCCGGGCCTGGGCGGAATTCCAGCAGGAGCACCCGCTGGTCCTCGCCCCGGTCTACACCGGCCTGCCCTTCGAGGCCGGCACCGACCTGGACGACGGCCGGGCCACCGAGACCATCCGGGGCATGCGGATGGCCATCGCCGTCAACGCCCTGGGCCTGCCTGCCGTGGCACTGCCGGTGGGAATCCGAGACGGCCTTCCCCAGTGCGTGCAGGTGATCGGCCCTCGCTACCGCGAAGACCTTTGCCTCGACGCCGCGGCCGCTGTGGAGGACCGCCTCGGCATCATCACGCCGATCGATCCCAGGTGATGCCAAGCCGGCGGGTTACTTCAGCAGCAGGTAGGCGAGGCTGCCGATGCCAGCGACCAGGCAGTAGATCCCGAAGGGGTTGAGCGAGCGCTCCTCGCTGAAGTACTTGGTGAGGAAGCGGACGGACAGGTAGGCGCCGATGGCGGCCAGCAGGCTGCCGACGAGCACCGGGCCGTGGATCCCCTTGCCCTCGGGCCCGAACAGGTCATGCGCCTTCAGCATGCCCGCCGCGAGGATCACGGGGGCGGACAGCAGGAACGAGAACCGGACCGCGTCTTGCCGGCTCAGCCCGCGCCCCATGCCCGTGACGGTGACGATGCCGTCTCGGCTGATGCCGGGCAGCAGCGCGAGGATCTGCGCGGCGCCGACGACGATCGCCCGGCCGTAGCCCATCGTGGACAGCCGCCGGTCGGCGGCCACCGCCCGCTCGACCTCCGTCGCCCGCGGGTCCGCGGCCCCATGCGCGGCCGCGGCCTGGTGCCCGCCCGCCTGCGGCGTAAAGTCCTGCTGCGGGTAGCCCTGCTGCGGATATCCCTGCCGGGGATAGCCCTGCTCCGCCGTCCCGGCGCTCCGCGCCGACCAGGCGTCCTGCCCGCCCCAGGAGCCCTGCTCACCCCACGCCGCTTGCGCGCGCCGCGGGTCCTGCCCACTCCAAGGGTCCTGCCCGGCACGCGGGTCCTGCCCGGCACGCGGGTCGTGCGCCTGCCGCGGGCCCTGGGCCGCTCGCGGGTCATACGCCTGCCGCGAGCCCTGGTTGCCCCACAGGTCCTGGCCGGCCCACGGGTCCTGTGCCGCCCGCGGATCCTCCGCCGCCCGCGGATCCTGCTGGCCATACTGCGGGCCGCGTGTGCCCCGCTGCTCTTGGTCGTCCCACGGGCTCTGCCCGCCCCAGGGATCCTGCGCCGACCGCGGGTCTTGCCCGGAGCGGGGATCCCGGTCGCCGCGCGGGTCGCGCTGGTACCGCCAGTCGTCCGGCCCCTGCCACTGCTGCTGCCGGGGCTGCTGCGAATACCCCCCGTAGCCGCCCCCCTGGCCAGGTCCGCCAGGGGGGCGCCAATCCGGGCCGGCCGCCGGGGCCGCCATCGCCGGCGCGGCGACGGTGGGAACGCCGCGCGCGGCATCCTTCGCGCGCCGCTGCCGCTCGGCGTACAGCAGGATGAGCCCGTTGATCGCGAGGAAGACCGCGGTGAGGTCGGGCTTGGCGAACACGCTGGTGAACACCTTCTGCAGCAGCAGCCCGGCGAGGCCCACCGGGATGGTCCCGAGGATGATCATCCACGCCAGCCGCTCGTCCGGTGTGGAGATCGAGCGCGTCCGCAGCGAGGAGACGAAGCCGCGGACGATCCGCAGCCAGTCCCGCCAGAAGTACGCGATCATCGCGAACGCGGTCGCCACGTGCAGCCCCACGACGAACGCCAGGTACGGCGAGTTCGGCGCGGACACGCTGAGCGCCTTCGCCCAGTTCCCGCCGATCAGCGCCGGCAGCAGCACGTTGTGCCCCAGGCTGGAGACCGGGAACAGCTCGGACACGCCCTGGACGAGTCCGGTGACCACCGCCTCGGCATACGTGAGGTGGATCGACATCAGGCAGGCTCCCTCTTTCTGCTGCGCGAGGAGATACGAGCGTCCAGATTAGCCCGTGACTCCCGCGGCACGTGGCAGACTGGCCACAGGGCGGGCTACTACGCGATATTATTTCTACAGACTCGTAGATGATAGCCGACCCGAGGAGCGAATGCCGGGCAATGCGTGAGGAAGCAGAGGACCCCGCGGCCGCTGCCGGCCGCAGGGCGGCCGGCGAGCTCGAGGCCGCGGTGCTCGCGGTGCTACAGGAAGCCGGGTCCGCGCTGTCCCCTGGAGAGGTCAGGGAACGGCTCGGCGACCCGCTCGCCTACACCACGGTGGTGACGATCCTGTCCAGGCTGCACGCCAAGGGCGTACTCGAGCGGCACAAGGCGGGCCGCGCCTACCTCTATGCGCCGGTCGCCGACCAGCCGGGTCTCGCCGCCCGCCGGATGGCGCGGGTGCTCGACGGCGAGGCCGACCGGGAGGCGGTGCTCGCCCGGTTCGTGTCCTCGCTGTCCGACAGCGACGAGGAACTACTACGCCGGATGCTGGGTGATCCGCGGCTGGAAGGCGGGCCCGGACCGCGCGGTACGGGCGGCTGAGGGCCAGGGGACGGGCATGCAGCTGGCGGTCTATCTTCCGCTCGTGATCCCGGTGCTGGCGGCGCTGGCCGCCAGGCCGCTGGCCGACCGGCTGCCGCCCGTCGCGGCGACCTGGCTGCTCGCCGCGAGCTCGCTGGCGCTGGCGCTGACCAGCAGCGCGGTGCTCGGCCTGCTCGCCCTCTCCGCGCTGGTCAGGATTCCGCTCGTGGCGGCGGTCGCCGACATGTCCGTGCCGGTGATCAGCCGCGGCGACTCGGTGTCGCTGCCCGTCGCGATCGCCGCGGGCGCGCTGCTCGCGGCGGCCGCCGCCGCCGCCACCCGGGCGCTGTGGCGGCGCGGCGCCGCGATCGTCGCCGCTGGGCGGCAGGCGCGCCGCCTGCCCGGCTCGGGGCAGGTCGTGGTCACCGAGGACGACGCCGCCGACGCGTACACGCTGCCGGGCTGGCCGTGCCGGATCGTCATCACCTCCGGCATGCTGCGCGCCCTCAGCGAGCCGGAACGCGACGTCCTGCTCGCCCACGAGCGCTCGCACGCCGTCGCGTCGCACTACCTGTTCACCTCGGCCGCGCGGCTGGCCGCGGCCGCGAACCCGCTGCTCCGCCCGGTCGCCGCGCAGGTCTGCTACACCGTGGAACGGTGGGCCGACGAGCGGGCCGCGGCGGCCACCGGGGACCGGCCGCTCACCGCCCGCGCGATCGCCAGGGCCGCGCTGGCCACGTCCGCCGCGCCCCCGGACCGGGACGCCCCGATGACCGCGCTCGGCCTTGTCATCCCCGGCGGAGAAGCCCGCGAGGGCAAGCACCGCCGGCGCGCTCTCCGCGGCGCCGGCCCGGTGCCGAGGCGGGTCGCCGCGCTGCTCGGGCCCCCGCCGCGCACCAGGCTCCTGCTGTTTTGCGCCGCCGTGGCGCTCGTCGGCGTTTCCGGCCTGTCCGCCCTGGACGCCGCCCGCAGCCTGCACGCCCTCGTGGAACTTGCGCAGTCGGCTCGCTGACCAAAGGCGCTCCTCGCCGGGACGTTGGTCCGCTGTGGTTCCGCGCCGGCCGGGGGAGGCTGAAACCAGACGAGGGGCCAGCCGGGGAAGTGAGGTGGCCTCCATGTCGTGGGATCCTTTCGAGCGCATTCAGCGGATCATCGAAGCCGTGCAGAGCGCTCCGTCTATCTTCAACACGCGGCCGTGCATTCTCAGGGGCGTGGCCGCCGACCGCATCGAGATGCGCTTTGACACGAGCAGGCCTGCCGGCGGCGCCCTCGGTCCGGCGACCCTCGGCGGCCGGACTGAGGGTGCGGTCGCCAGGGACGGCGAGGGACCGCGAGACGACGACGCCGGCCCGGACGGTAACGGCTTGCGGCGCGAGGATGGCCGACGGGACAGGTGGACGGTGCCGGGCAGCCTGCTCCGCCCGGATCCGCTGATTCGTGAGGAGATGATCAGCTGTGGCGCGGCACTGTACAACCTTCGGCTGGCGATCCGGGTGGCGGGCCATGATCTGTCGGTGTGGCTGCTCCCCGATGTCCGCCGGGATCCCACGCTGCTCGCGTCCGTCGAGATCGTGACCGCCCGGGTGCACCCGGCGACGTGGGGCGTGCAGGAACTCTACCAGGCGATATGGCTCCGGCACACCAGCCGTGAGCCCTACCGTATCCTCCCGTTGCCGATGCCCCTCCTAGTGGAGATGGAGGACGCGGCGCTCCAGGAAGACGGCTGGCTGCGCATGGTGCACCCGCGCCAGGCCAAGCACCTGCTGGACGAGGCGAAGCGCGCCAGCGACGTGCTGTGGGGCAAACAGCCGCTGGCGTTCCTGTCCCCCGGCGAGGACCCGCTGACCGGTGTCACGAGGTTGCGGGCCGACGCGCGGGCCCTGCGGGACGGTGGCGACTTGCGGGGGGCTGAGGTCAAGGAATGGCAGGCCGAGGCCGCAGACCGGCTGCGGCGCTTCCGGGATGAGCGGAGCCAGGCGATGAGATCCTTCGCCGACTTTTCCGATGCCTCCGGCGTTCCCGATGTCTACGGCCCGCTGCCCGCCGATCTCAAGCGTCCGCCGACCCGGCGCGACTTCTGGACGCAGCCGCCGGAGCCCTTCGAGCGCTGGCGGAAGGTCCAGCTGATGGCGCTGGCCACCGACGACGACCGGCCGCTTGACTGGCTGCGGGCCGGGCAGGCTCTGCAGCACGCCGTGCTCACGGCCACCCGGTACTCGATGTCGGCGCCCTACGGCCGGTCGGCACGCTATCAGGCACCGATCCGGTACGGGCTGCCTGTCCGGCGATTCCGGGCCGCAAGCCCGCAGACCGAGGCGCGGTATGGCGTGGCCGTGTCCCCGCTGACCCAGCCGCTCGAGCTGGAGGACATTCGCGGCGAGGCCCGCAGGTGGCCGCGCTGGTGGTACCGCCACTGGCCGCAGTGGATAAACCCCGAGCCGCGGTGGATGTACCCCGAGGTGCCTCAGATGGTGCTGCGGGTGGGCTACGTTCCGGTCGAGCCGCTGCCCGCGCCGCCACTGCCCGAGGTTGACTACACCGACGACCGGCCGCGCCCGCGACCCAGGTGAGCGGTCCGCCTGAGAGCCACCATGAGGCCGTTCGGGATAAGAGAAGGACGCCGCACCCGCGCCGCCGCTCGGCAGCGAGTCGACACAGGACCGTTCGGCATAGCCGTTCTCTTTGTGCGGTTTTACTAATATAATTCGGAACGGATAGTGGCTTCACGCAAAGGCGAGCTTTGTTACAGAGTTCAATATCCGGTACCGCAGAATCCCGACAGCGCTTTTTGGCTTACGACCCATGACGGCCAGCGGGGCAGCGGCGGAAGAATCGCCTCAGGAAAGCCGTCGTAACTGGCCGGAGGTCCCTGTCATGGCGATGCCCACCGCGCTCGAGATCGCGCGCCAGGCCACCCTCAAGCCAATCACCGAAATCGCCGAGGACATCGGTATCCCGCCATGGCTGACCGAACTGCACGGTGAGCACGTCGCCAAGATAGACCTGAAGGCGATCGAGGAGCTCGCGGACCGGCCGAAGGCGAAGTACGTGGTCGTCACGGCGATCACCCCGACGCCGCTGGGTGAGGGCAAGACCACCACCACGATCGGTCTCGGTCAGGCGTTCCGGCACATCGGCAAGAAGGCCACCATCGCCATCCGCCAGGCGAGCATGGGCCCGACGTTCGGCATCAAGGGCGGCGCGGCTGGCGGCGGTTACAGCCAGGCGGTGCCCTTCGAGCTGCTGAACCTGCACCTGACCGGCGACATGCACGCGGTCACCGCGGCGCACAACCAGATCGCGGCGATGGTGGACAACAGCCTGTACATGGGCAACGAGTTCGGCCTTGACCTGAACCAGATCACCTGGAAGCGGGTCATCGACGTCAACGACCGGGCGCTGCGCAACATCGTGATCGGGCTCGGCGCGGCTGGTGACGGCGTGCCGCGGCAGGCCGGCTTCGACATCACCGCCGCGTCCGAGGTGATGGCGGTGCTCGCGCTGTCCAAGTCGCTCAAGGACCTGCGCGAGCGGCTCGGCCGGATCGTCGTCGGCTACACCAAGTCTGGCGAGCCCGTCACCGCCGAGCAGCTCAAGGCGGCCGGCGCGGCAGCGGTGATCATGCGCGAGGCGCTCAAGCCGAACCTCCTGCAGACGCTGGAGAACACCCCGGTGTTCGTGCACGCCGGCCCGTTCGGCAACATCGCGCACGGCAACTCGAGCGTGGTGGCCGACCTGATCGGCATCCACACCGGCGACTTCCTCGTCACCGAGGCGGGCTTCGGCGCGGACATGGGCGCCGAGCGGTTCTTCAACATCAAGTGCCGCGTCTCCGGCCTGAAGCCGGACGCCGCGGTGGTCGTCGCGACGGTCCGAGCGCTCAAGTCCCATTCGGGCAAGTACCGGGTGGTCGCGGGCCGGCCGCTGCCCGAGGACATGCTCAAGGAGAACCCCGAGGACGTCGCCATCGGGGCGGCCAACCTGCGCAAGCAGCTGGAGAACATCCGGGCGCACGGCGTCGAGCCGGTCGTCGCGATCAACGCGATGCCGTCCGACTTCCAGTCCGAGCGCGACGCGATCCACGAGCTCGCCGCCTCGATGGGCATCAAGTCCGCGGTCGGCACGCACTTCGCCGACGGCGGCCGGGGCGCGGCCGAGATCGCCGAGGCGGTCGCCGAGGTAGCGAGCAAGCCGAACGACTTCCACTTCCTGTACCCGTCCGAGGCCACGCTGAAGGAGAAGATCGAGGCCCTGGCCACCAAGATCTACGGCGCCGATGGCGTGGACTACACGCCGCTGGCGACCCGCCAGCTTGAGGGCTACGAGAAGAACGGCTTCGGCAACCTGCCGGTCTGCGTTGCCAAGAGCCAGTACTCGCTGTCCCACGACGCGAACCTGAAGGGCGCGCCCACCGGGTTCAGGCTGCCGGTCCGCGAGGTCCGCGCCTCGGTCGGCGCGGGCTTCGTCTACCCGATCTGCGGCGACATGCGGACCATGCCGGGCCTGGCGAGCAAGCCCGCCGCGATCAGCATCGACCTCGACGACGACGGCAACATCGTCGGCCTCTACTAAAGGGTTGAGCTTTCGTCCCCGCCCCGCTGTGATGATGGGGTGGAGATTCGCGAACTCGGCGCGGATGAGCTGCCGGCGGTTAGCGCGCCGATCCAGGCGTACGCGTTCTGGCCGTCGCCACTGGACGACTGGGCCACGGAAAGCCTCCGCCGGAATCAGCGGTACTACGAGGACGACGTCACGTTTGTCGCGGAGGAGGACGGCGTGGCGATGGCCGACGCCACCGCGATCGCGATGCGGCAGAACATCCGCGGGAACGTCTACCCGATGGCAGGCGTGGCCGGGGTGGCGACCCTTCCGCTGGCCAGGCGGCGCGGCTTTGCCCGCGAGCTGGTAACCGCGCTGCTCGCCCGGATGCGGGACTCCGGTCATGCGGTGAGCGCGCTGTACCCGTTCCGCCCGTCGTTCTATCAGCGCTTCGGCTTCGTCGGGCTGCCGAGAACGCGGACGGTGACGTTCTCGCCGGCGGGTTTCGCGGACCTTGTGCGTGCGGACCTGCCAGGCGAGGTCACCTGGGAACCGGCGGCGGCCGGCTATAAGGCATACCGCGCCTTCACCGAACGGCTGCTCGCGGAGCAGCATGGCTTCGCGGTGTTGCCCGAGTCCCGGGCGATCCGGCTGCGCGATGACGATGCCCGCTGGGTGGTGATCGCATGGGCCGGCGGCGAGGCGGCCGGCGCCGCGATCTACCGGATCACCGGCTACGCCGGGGTTCTCACGGCCGATGACATGCTCACGGCCAGCCCGCTTGGCAGGGCGCTGCTGCTGCAGTTCTTCGCCCGTCACCTCGACCAGGTTTCCCAGATCGAGGTGCACGTCGGCCCTGCCGAGCTGCCCGAGCTGTGGGCGACCGACATGGCGGCCGTGACGCAGGCCACCACCTCGTTCCCGGCATCGGCGGCCCCGATGGCCCGGGTGCTTTCGCTGGGGTCGCTCGCCGGCCTGCCGGCCGGTGCGGAGCGCGTTACCGTCGAGGTGGCCGCCGACCCCTTCATCGGCGGCACCTACCTGCTCGACGGCAGGTCCGGGTCGCTCGAGGTCACGGCGAGCCCGGCTGCGCCGCCGGAGGCGACGCTGACCGCGGCGGGACTGTCCGCGCTCGTCTACGGCGTGCTTGACCCGGCGGATGTGCTGGTCCGCGGGCTCGGCGACATCCCCGCCGATCCGGCGGCACGGCTGCGCCGGCTGTTCCCGCGCCAGGTCCCCTACCTGTACGCGCGGTTCTGAAGCCGGCGGGAGTGGCTCCGCTAGCCCCAGACCTTCTGGGCCGTGCCGACGACCAGGGCGAGCTTGCGCTTCTGCTCGTCTGGGGTCAGCACGTTGCCCGCCGACGTGGAGGCGAACCCGCACTGCGGCGAGATCGCCAGGTTCTCCAGCGGAACGTACCGCGCCGCCTCGTCGATCCGCCGCCGCAGGTCGTCTTGCGACTCGAGGACCGGTGTCTTGGACGAGATCAGCCCGAGCACGACCACGGCACCCGGCCGGACATAGCGCAGCGGCTCGAAGCCCCCGGCGCGCTCGGTGTCGTACTCGAGCAGGAACCGGTCGACGGGGACGGTGCCGAACAGCTTCTCCGCCACCGGCTCGTAGCTGCCTTTCGCCATGTACGCGCTGCGGTTGTTCCCGCGGCAGATATGCATCCCGACGGTGACGTCCGGGTGCGCGGCCTTCACGCCGCGCACGATGTCGGCGTCGGCGGCCACCGAGTTGCCGAGAATGACCGCCGGGTCGATGAAGCTGCCCGTCGCGGCGCGGAACTCGTCGTCGAACACCTGGTTGTACGACAGCGAGTCGAGCTGCACCCAGCGGGTGCCGAGCCCGACGAGCTCGGAAACCTCCGCGACCTGAAGCGCGACGAGATCAGCGACCAGGTCGGCGGGGTCGGGGTAGGCGCCGTCGCTGACCTCGGGGCGCCAGGTCATCCCGCCCATCGCGGCGGACATCATGGTGATCTTGAACTGGCCGGGCACCCGGGACGCCATGAACGCCGCCTCGACCGCGGTCAGGTGGTCCTTCTGGAACACCTTGGCGGTGGCCGCGGTCATCACGAAGTCGGTCTCTTCCTCCGGCGGGATCTCGCCATCCTCGCGGTGCCACGTCACGGAGGGGGTTTCGATCTGGCTCATCCCGCCGATCGACTCCAGGATGCCGGTCATCCAGTTGGTCCGCCTGGCCTCGCCGTCGGTGAACACCGTGATGCCCGCCGAGCGCTGAATCTCGATGTTCTCGTCGACCGCGCGGTCCTCCGCCGCCCGCAGGTCCGCCTCGGTGATCGTTCCCGCCTTGTATGCGGCGCGGGCCTCCAGCAGCCAGGGCTGCCGCAGCAGGCTGCCGACGTGCTCAGCGTGAATGTCCGTTGCCATGGCGTCCGTCTCCTTTGCCGGATGTCTGTTTATTCAGCCCCTACTGTCCCAAGCGCCGCACCCGAAGTCTAGAGTCCGGGCTCCGCGCGGATCGCTTCTGTGTGCTCGCCGAGCCGCGGTTACGCTATCGGGATGAACCTGGGCAGTCACTTCGTCCAGCGGGTCCTGCGGCTCGACGATCCGCTGACGCGCGACGTTCGCGTCGACCGTGGCCTGCGGGTGCCGATGCCCGACGGAGTCGAGCTGCTCGCCGACCGGTGGGCGCCGCGGCACGGCGGCGATACGCTCCCGGTCGCGCTGCTGCGCACTCCCTACGGGCGCGGACGGCTGATCGGCGCCGGGCTGGCCAGGCCGCTCGCCGAGCGCGGGTTCCAGGTGCTGATGCAGTCCGTGCGCGGCACGTTCGGCTCGGGCGGGACGTTCCGGCCGATGCGGGACGAGCGGGAGGACGGGCTGGCGACGCTGGAATGGATTATTAAGCAGCCCTGGTTCGGCGAGGCGATCGTGCTCGTCGGCCCCAGCT
>Ga0187806_1000275_pt1 | contig 12310 bp, 16 predicted proteins | sample NC_wetland_sal_i_7_FD_132470 | JGI IMG/M metagenome (GOLD analysis project Ga0187806, IMG submission 132470) | Wetland sediment microbial communities from Neuse River Estuary, North Carolina, USA - ASW_1 | ecosystem: Environmental > Aquatic > Freshwater > Wetlands > Sediment | place: USA: North... | reverse complement strand
GCTGACCGCGACCAGCTGCAGCACCCAGCAGACGGTGTTCATCAACGACTACTGCTCCAGCTCGGTCAGGACAGCCCGCTGGCCCCGCAGGTCTTCGACCTGACCGGTCTCGCCTTCCCGGCCTGGGCGCTGGCCGCGTTCACGATCAGCGTGTGCGCCGGGGCGCTGATCCGCCGCACGATCCCCGCCATCGTCGCCGCGATCGCCGCGTGGTCCGGGCTGCTCGCCGCCGTCGTCTTCTGGCTGCGCAGCCATTACAAGGCCGCGCTCACCGGCGCGGGCCTGGTCACCCCGGAGCCACCGCGGCTGGCGGCTCCTTGGTCATTGAGCCAGAACGAACCGTGGTCCGTGACCGGCTAGCCGGTCACGGCGCCGCGGCCACCGCGGCCGGCGCGGCCGCGGCGGCGGAGACGGTTACTCTCCCGTCCGCGCCGGCCGGGCGCGGACGGAGCTCCGGCAGCAACCGGATCTTGTGGCTGGCCGGGCTGTACTACCTGGGATGAACGCCCCGCAGGGCGTCAACCTGATGTGGAAGACGCCGATGCTGCTGCCCGGCAGCCTGGCGTCTGCGGTAACGATCCCGGAACGGTTAGTACGCCGATGATTCCTGGCCTGCCCGGCCGTCGGTAATGATCGAGAGATCCGCAGGGAACCACGGGAGGCGGCAGATGGCCGGGTCATCAGTAGCTGAGGACGTCCGCCGGTACATCGACGCGATCCCCGCGGAGCACCGGCCGCTGTTCGACCGGCTCCACGGGCTGATCCTGCGCGCCCGTCCCGACGCGACGGTGGTCCTGTCGTACAAGATGCCGACGTACAGGGCCGGCGATCGCCGCCTGCACCTGGCCGCCTGGAAGCACGGCATCTCGGTGTACGGCTGGCGGAAGGACGACGACGGCGGGTTCGTCGCCCGCCACCCCGCGCTCAAGACCAGCACCGGGACCATCAGGCTACGGCCGGAAGACGCCGCCGCCATCGCGGACGAGGAATTCCTCGGCCTATTCCGCGGAGCCCTCGGCAGCACAACCTCCCATCAGGGCCGAAGTGATAATACGTTAAGACCTCCCGGGGGTATTTAATAAACCGTCCAGGGGTATCGAATGACATCTTTCTATTGACCATTGCCGGCGGTCGTGTAAGCCTCAATAGCACAGGAGAAAAGAAGGGGCCAGGTAATGCGCGAACCTCAGGGTCTTACCAAGATCGCCGTGCTATGCGGCCAGTGCAATTGCGGCTGCCCGGAATTGCTCGTTGACCACGACGCTCCGCCGGAGCGGCGCATCGTCATCACGGATGATTTCGGCCAGCGAGTGCAGATGAGCGTGGACCAGTTCCAGGTCTTCATCGACGAGGCCCGCTCTGGGCGCCTCGGAGATGTCCTGGCGGAGCTGGTGACCAGCTAAGGATCAAGGCCGGCCCGGGGCACGCTGGATGTGCCCTGGGCCGGCCGCCGCGGCGGACCGTGTCAGCCGCTGGTGAGCTGGTAGCCGCCTGCTTCCTCCAGCGCCGCGCTGACCGCGTCCTCAGCCAGCGGGCCGTCGCTGGTCACCGTCACCAGGGACGTGCCATCGGACACGAGGTCCACGGTCACCGTGGACACTCCGGCAAGTCCGGTCAGTTCGCTGGTCACCGCGCTCACGCAGTGCTCACAGCTCATGCCCTTCACCGGGTAGGTGGTTGTCGTCATCAGTTTCCTTTCCGTGATGCGGCGCCTGACGTTCAGGACCGGACCAGCCTCGCTATCGCATCCGAGGCTTCCCGGACCTTCTCGGCCGCCCCGTCCCCGCCCTCGGCGACGGCCTGGGTGACACAGTGGCTGAGGTGTTCTTCCAGCAGGCCGAGGGCGACCGACTGCAGCGCCTTGGTCGCGGCGGAGACCTGGGTGAGGATGTCGATGCAGTACTTGTCTTCCTCGATCATCCGCTGCAGGCCGCGGACCTGGCCCTCGATGCGGCGCAGCCGCCTCAGGTAGTTGTCTTTGTCGTGGGTGTACCCGTACATGCCGCCCTCCGGCTTACTCGTTCCCTGCCGTGGTACCGCCCGCCTGGGGGACGGCAGACCTATGGTGATTCCCCGCCGCAGCGGACAGCCCGAATCGCTGCAACCGCAGACTGTTGGCCACGACGAAGACAGAGGACAGCGTCATGGCGGCCGAGGCGATGATCGGGTTCAGGAAGCCGGTCGCGGCCAGCGGCAGCGCGGCGATGTTGTACCCGAAGGCCCACGCCAGGTTGCGGCCGATGGTGCGGAACGTGGCGCGAGAGAGCCTGATCGAGTCGGGCACGGTCCGCAGGTCGTCCCGGAGCAGGATGAGGTCGGCCGCGCTCATCGCGACGTCCGTACCGGAGCCCAGCGCGAGCCCGAGGTCGGCCGCGGCGAGCGCCGGCGCGTCGTTGACCCCGTCGCCGACCATCGCCACCCGCTGCCCCCGGGCCTGCAGCCCCGCGACGACGGCGGCCTTGCCGTCCGGGAGGGTCCCGGCGATCACCTCGTCGATGCCCGCCGCTGTGGCGACGGCCCGTGCGGTGGCCTCGTTGTCGCCGGTCAGCAGGATGGGACGCAGGCCGAGCGCGCGCAGTTCGGCGACGGCGGGAGCCGCCGACGGCTTGACGGTGTCGGTGACCGCGATCGCGCCCTTGACCTTCCCGTCCCAGGAGACCAGCACGGTGGTGTGGCCCGATCGCTCCCGCTCCCGGCACTGGCCGGCCAGATCTCGGGGCACGTCCATCCCGCGCTCGGCGAACAGCCTCTCCCGCCCGATGATGACCTCGCGGCCGTCCACCAGTCCGCGTGCGCCCAGTCCGGGGAGGGCCTTGAAGTCAGCGGCCAGCGGCAGGGCACCTTCCCCGCCTTCGGCCTCGGTCAGGCCGCGAGCCCCGGCCCGTGCCGCCTCGCTGATGGCGGCCGCCACCGCGTGCTCGGAGGCGTGCTCGACCGCCCCGGCGTACCGGAGCAGCTCACGCTGGCTCACGTCGCCGAGGGTCAGCACCCCGGCCACCGACATCCGCCCGGTCGTGACCGTGCCCGTCTTGTCAAGCACCACCACATCGACCGAGCGGGAGGACTCCAGGGCGTGGTAGCCCTTGATGAAGATGCCAAGCTGCGCTCCCCGGCCGGACGCGGCGACCAGCGCCGCCGGGGTCGCCAGCCCGAGCGCGCACGGGCACGCGATGATCAGAACCGCGAGTCCGGCGCTGAACGCGTGCGCCGCGGGATCCCCGGCCAGCAGCCAGCCCCCCAGCGTGAGGACGGCACAGCACAGCACCGCGGGCACGAAGTACCCGCAGATGCGGTCCGCGACCCGCTGGATGGCCGCCTTCTGTGCCTGAGCCCGCTCGACCAGCCGGATGAGGTGCGAGAGCTGCGTGTCCGCGCCTACCCGGTCCGCGCGGACGACCAGCCGTCCGGTGAGCACCACGGTGCCGCCGGTCACGGTGTCACCCTCGGCCGCTTCCCCGGGCACGGATTCGCCGGTCATCATGCTGCGGTCGATTGCGGTCTGGCCGAACTGCACCTCGCCGTCCGCGGCGATGATCTCGCCGGGGCGGACCACGAACAGGTCACCGGGCCGCAGCTGGCTAACCGGCACTCGCTGCTCGGTCCCGCCGGGACCGAGCAGGCACACCTCCCTGGCGGCGGCGGCCGCCAGATCCCGCATGGCCTCGCCCGCCCGGCGCCTGGCGCGCGCTTCGTACAGCCGGCCTGCCAGCAGGAACGTGGTCACCGTGGCCGCGGTCTCCAGGTAAATGCCGCCGCCGGAGGCGTGCACGAGCTGCTGCCACAGCCCCTCGCTCCGCTCGCCCCGGTCGAGGACGAACATCGCGTAGACCGACCAGCCGCAGGCCGCGAGGATCCCCAGCGACACGAGAGTGTCCATGGACGACGTGCCGTGCCGCGCGTTCTTCAGCGCGGCGCGGTGAAACGGCCATGCGCACCACAGTGCCACCGGCGCCGCGCAGCCTGCGAGCAGCCACTGCCATCCGGTGAACCGGACCGAGGGAATCAGCGAGAGGACCAGGGACAGGTCGGTCAGCGGGATGAACAGGATGAGCGCGACGATCAGCCGGCGCCGCAGGTATGCCGCATCCTCGGTGGCCTGCGAGCCAGGCTCGTCGCCTGAATCGTCCCCGGTGGCGGCGGCGGGGTGAGCCGAGTAGCCCGCCTGCTCGACAGCCTCGGTCAGTGCGGTGACGGGCAGCCGTGCCGGGGCCGTCACGCGGGCGATCGCGGACGCGTAGTTCACCGACGCGGTGACGCCAGTTAGCTTGTTCAGCTTCTTCTCGACCCGTGCTCCGCAGGCGGCACAGGTCATGCCCCCGATCGACAGCTCGATCTCGCGCGTGCCTTCGCCGGGCGCCGGTGGTGCCCCGGTGGCGCTGGCGATCGTCATGCGACGGCCTCCGTGCCGGCCCGGGCGGCGGTCGCGCCCCCGCCGGGCGGTTCGGGAGGGCCTTCCTGGCGCAGCTCCCAGGCCGTGGCCGATGGCTGACGCTGGGAGGGCTTCGTGGCGGCGGACTGGTCTTGTGCGGGCCGTTTGGACTCGGTCCGCGCCTGCCAGAACAGCAGCGCCGCGCCGGCCACCGCTACGAGGTGCTGTGCCTCGTCTGCGCCGATGGTCTGCCCGCCGATCAGGTCGAAGATCGCGGTTGCCGCCAGCGCGGCCGAGGCGATCCCGCAGGGCCAGGCCAGCCCGGCCGACAGCCCCGGGCGGAGCGCGCCGATGACGAACGCGGCGGCCAGCGCCAGGTCGAATGAGCCGAGCTCATGCGCGGCATGTGTTCCGGCGTCGTGGTCGTGTCCCAGGATCAGCAGCGGAACGGTGATCGCGAGCTGGGCGAGCGCCACGGCGAGCAGCCCGGCCCGCTGCACGGCGCGCTGTCGCCACGCCGCCTGGGACGGAACCGCCGCCAGGACCCGGGCGGTCAGGTCGTGCTCGGGGTAGCGGCCGCCCAGCCTGGCGCGGCGCGTCACCACGTACGCGCGCTGCTCCCATTCCCGGCAGGCTGCGCACGCCGCCAGGTGCGCCTCGAGCGCGCCGGGTGACAGGCCGGGGTCCTCGCCGTCGATCCGGGCGGAGACGGCCTCGCGGATCCGGTCGCATCCCATGTCCATGCCTCAGTAGTGCCTCTACGCTGGCTGGGAGTTCCCGGCCGGGTGAACATGTTGCCGCTCGCTGCCGTACGCTTCTCCCCGTGGACGAGCTGACCTCTCTGGCCCGCGCCGCCGGGCGCGGTGACCGCGCCGCGCTCGCCCGCCTGGTGGGGCAGACTCAAGGGGACGTCTGGCGGCTGTGCGCGCACCTCGTCGACCCGGCATCCGCCGACGACCTCGCCCAGGAGACGTACCTGCGGGCCATCCCGGCACTGGGCAAATTCCGCGGCGACGCGCCTGTCCGGATCTGGCTGCTGACCATCGCCCGCCGGACCTGCGCCGCCGAAATAGCCTCTCGCTCCAAAGACAGGCAGGTCGCCGCCCGGCTGGCCGTCATGCCGGAGGCCGCCACGGGGCAGCAGCCGTCAGAGCCCGGCGCGCAAGCGCTGGCTGCGTCGTTGCTCGCCAGCCTGGACCCGGACCGCCGGGCGGCGTTCGTGCTCACCCAGATGCTCGGCTGCTCGTATGCCGAGGCCGCGGAGATCTGCGGCTGCCCGGTCGGCACCATCCGGTCCCGGGTCGCCCGGGCCCGCGAGGATCTTGACGTGATAGCGGCGGAGCACGCCGGCCGGCGGGAGCCTGGCGCCGCACAGGCGTGCGGGCACGACGGCTGAGGCCCCGCGGAAACGGCTGTCTCTCCTAAATACCCCCGACAGGTTTATCTAATACCCTGTCCTGGTTTATCAAATACCTGCCGGGGGTTTATTTAGCGATGACCTTTGCTGATTTCTTGCATTAACTATTGCGCTTCCCCGGAGCCCCTTTTATCGTGCTAGTGCGCATCTCGCGAACAAGCAAGGAGATTTTCGATGAGTGAAGTCGCCGTCGCGGGCGCACGCACCGCGTGGCGCGGGAGGCTGGGTACCGAGGTCCAGCCTGCCGGGGCGAGGCTCGACGCTCGGCGGGCGCTGCAACTCGCGCTCGCCGCCATCTGGCTGCTCGATGCCGTCCTGCAGTACCAGGCGTTCATGTACACCAAGGGGTTCACCCAGATGATCGCGGGGACAGCCGCGGGCAATCCGTCGGTCATCGCCCGTCCGATCACCTGGGACGCCACCCTGGTGGAGCATCATCTCGTGCTGATCAACTCGATCTTCGCCACGATTCAGCTGCTCATCGGCCTCGGTATCGCGTTCCGCCCGACGGTACGGCTGGCGCTCGCCGCGTCGATCGCCTGGTCGCTCGGCGTGTGGTGGTTCGGTGAGGGACTCGGCGGGGTGCTCAGCGGCGCGGCCAGCCCGCTCAACGGCGCGCCCGGCGCGGTGATCATCTACGCGCTGCTCGCGGTGCTGCTGTGGCCCGCAGACTGGAACATCCCCGCTCCCTTCACGGCGGCGCGCGCTGTGGGCGCCCAGGTGGCCAGGGGCCTGTGGCTCGTGCTCTGGCTCAGCCTGGCTTACTTCGCGCTCACTCCGGCCAACCGGGCCCCGCAGGGGATCAACGGCATGATCGCCGGCATGGAGAGCGGCAATCCTGGCTGGCTCGCCGCGCTCGACCGCGGCGCGGCCTCGCTGGTCTCCGGCCAGGGGCTCGCCGCCTCGATCGTGCTCGCGGTGGCGCTCATCCTGATCGCCGCCGGGGTGTACCTGCCCGCGCCGGCCGCCAGGGGGACCCTGGTCCTGGCGATCGTGGTGGCCCTGGTGATCTGGGTATTCGGCGAGGCCTTCGGCACGATCATGACGGGCGGCGGGACCGACCCGAACTCCGGCCCGCTGCTGGTGCTCCTGGCGCTTAGCTACTGGCCGCTCAAGGCCACGGAAGGGAAGGCTGCCTGATGACCCCCGCCTGGATACTGGACATTCTCGCCGCCCTCATGCTGGTGGTCGCGGCGGTCAGCGCGGCCCGGCTCGGTCTCGCCAGGCCATGGCAGAAGGGCGCCGTCGTCACGGACACCGACGTGTCGCACCTGTTCATGGGCATCGCGATGGCCGGCATGCTGGCGTCGAGCCTGACCACGCTGTCCAATGGCGCGTGGGATCTCATCTTCGCGCTGTTTACGGTGTGGTTCGGCTACCGGGTGGTGCGGGACGCGCGCTCGGACGGCGTGCGTGCCCTGGCTGGCGGCCACTGCGCGCCGCACTTGGTGCACAGCGCGGCGATGCTGTACATGTTTGCGGCGCTGGCGGGCCCCGCCTCGGGGGGATCGGGCATGGCCGGCATGGGCGGCGGGTCCGCCATGCAGACCCTGAGGTACCCGACCGTCGCCTTCGTCTTCGCGCTGATCCTCGTCGGCTACACCATCTGGGACCTCGACCAGCTCTCCGGGAAGCGGTACAGCCGGGCCCGGGCGAGCCTGTCGCTCGCGGGCGCCCCCGCGGCGGCCGGCGTGGCGGCGCTGGCCGGCGCCGAGCCGGGCACCATGGCCGCTGGCGCCGTCGCGTCCGGGCACTCCGTCCAGGTGGCGGGGCCTGAGACCGTGCCCGTTCAGGCGCCGGATGGCGAAGCAGCGCCCGCCGGAACCGCGCCCGCCGGGGCAGCCGCCTGGCTGCTGTCGGCGGGCACCACCGTGGGCTGCCGGATCGCGATGGGGGCCACCATGGCCTTCATGCTCCTCATCATGATCTAGTCCCCGACAGACACCACTGCCCGTTCGGTTGCCGTGAAGACGGGACGAACGGGCATCGGTGTCTTACATGACAACCTGCTCATGTTCGCGGCGGCGTCTTCGTACCCGGAACCCGGGCCGGTAAGCTGCGGCTATCCCGTAACTGCAAGACCAGGAGATTCGTTGCCCCCCGCCATCAAGCTGGCTGGCTTTCTCATCCTGCTTGCCGTGATCTTCGCCGGGGCGCACGCGGCCGGGGCCCGGCTAGGGCCGGTCACCACTAGCCACTCACAGGTGCAGTATGACGGCGGCGGGGGCAGCCCCCAGATGGGCGGCATGAAGATGGGCATCACCCCGTGAGCGGTGCGGACACCTCTACCGGGGGCAGGGTCGAGGCGGAGCTCGTCATCACGGGGATGACCTGCGGCGCGTGCGCGGCACGGATCGAGCGGCGGCTGAACCGGCTGGACGGGGTCCAGGCCACGGTCAACTACGCCACCGGGCGGGCCTACTTCACCGCCCTCGGCGGCCGGGACACTCCGGAGCTGATCGGCGTGATCAAGTCCACCGGGTACGGCGCTATCCTCCCCGCTCCGCCGGAAGACGGCGGCGCCGGCCCCGATCCCGTCGCGCGCGACCTTGGCCGCAGGCTGGCCGTCTGCGCTCCGCTGGCCGCCGTGGTGATCGTGCTCGCCATGGTCCCCGCGTTCCAGTTCACCGGCTGGCAGTGGGTGAGCCTGCTGCTGACGGCGCCGGTCGCGGGCTGGGGCGCCTGGCCGCTGCACCGGACCGCGGTCACCGGACTCGGTCACGGAGCGGCCACCATGGACACGCTGGTCAGCCTGGCGATCTGCGCCTCGTTCGGCTGGTCGCTGTACGCGCTGTTCGTCGGCGGGGCGGGCATGGCCGGGATGCGGATGCCGTTTGTCTTCACCTTTTCCTCGGCCAGCGGGATGACCCTGTACTTCGAGGCCGCGGCGGGCGTCACCACCGCGGTGCTGGCCGGCCGCTACCTGGAGGCGCGGGCCAGGGACCACTCGGGCTCCGCGCTCACCGCGCTGGCCGCGCTCGGCGCGCGGAGCGCCGCGGTGCTGCGAGACGGCGCCGAACAGCGGGTGCCGGCCGGGGAGCTCGCAGTAGGCGAGTTGTTCGTGGTGCGCCCGGGGGAGAAGTTCGCCGCCGACGGCACCGTCGCCGAGGGGAATTCGGCGGTGGACGCGTCGCTCGTCACCGGCGAGTCGGTGCCCGCCGAGGTGGGCCCGGGCGACGCGGTGACCGGCGCCACCGTGAACATGAGCGGCCGGCTGGTGATCCGAGCCGACCGGGTGGGCGCAGACACGCTGCTGGCGCAGATCACCAGGCTGGTCAGCCACGCGCAGAGTACCAAGGCGAGCGCGCAGCGGCTGGCGGACCGGATCGCCGCCGTCTTCGTGCCCTGCGTGATCAGCCTGGCCTGCGCGACGCTGGCCTTCTGGCTGGGCGCCGGGATGCCCGGTGCCGCTGCCTGGAGCGCGGCCGTGGCCGTCCTCGTCGTCGCGTGTCCCTGTGCGCTCGGGCTGGCCACGCCAGCCGCGCTGATGGCCGCCGTCGGCCGGGGCGCCGAGCTTGGCGTGCTGGTCAAGAGCGCCCGCGCGCTGGAGGCCGCCGCAATGATCAGGGTCGTCGCACTGGACAAGACCGGCACGCTGACTGTCGGCGCCATGACCGTCAGCGCCGTGCGCACCGCGGCCGGCACGGACGAGAAGGAAGCGCTGCTGCTCGCCGGGGCGGTCGAGGACGCGTCCGAGCATCCCGTCGGCCAGGCGATCGCGCGTGAGGCGTCCGCCCGGTTCGCGGGGCTGCCCCCGGTCACCGGCTTCGCCGCGCTGCCCGGCGCGGGCGTGCGGGGCAGCGTCGAAGGCCGCGAAGTCACCGTCGGAAGCCCCGTCCTCTTCGGCGAGCTGGGCGTCGCGGTGCCCGCCGAGCTGCGTGCCGCGGTGACCGAGGCGGAGAACGGCGGCCGTTCCGTCGTGCTAGCCGGCTGGGACGGCCAGGCCCGGGCGGCGGTCGTGGTCAGCGACCAGCTCAGGCCCGGCGCCGCTGCCGCGGTCGCGCGCCTGCACCGCCTTGGCCTGCGCGCCGTCCTGCTCACTGGCGACAACGAGCGGGCCGCCCGCGAGGTCGCGCGGAAGGTGGGCATCGCGGACGGGGACGTGTTCGCCGGAGTGCGGCCCGACGGCAAGGCCGAAGTCATCCAGCGGCTCCGGGACGGTGGTCAGCCGACCGCGTTCGCGGGCGATGGCATCAACGACGCGGCCGCGCTGACCCGTGCCGACCTCGGCATGGCTGTCGGCACCGGCACTGATGTCGCGATCGGCGCCGCCGATCTCACGCTGGTCAGCGGTGACCCGGCGAGCATCGCTGACGCCGTCCGGCTGTCCCGCGCCACGATGAGGGTGATCAGGGCGAACCTTGGCTGGGCCTTCGGCTACAACGTGATCGCCATCCCGCTGGCGGCCCTGGGTTATCTCAACCCGCTGTTCGCCGGGATCGCGATGTCGGCCAGCTCACTGATGGTCGTGGCCAACAGCCTTCGCCTGCGCCGGTTCGAGGCCGCGCGGTGACGCCGGTCACAACCTCGGCGCCGGCACCCGCCCCAGCCGGCGACCGTTCAGGCGGCGGCTGGCTCGCCGAACTCGCGCGGGCGGCGGCCGGGCCGGTCATCTGCGCCGTGGTGGTGATCGCGGTGCTGTCCGGCTGGGTGGCATCCCGCGGTGCGGGGACGCTCACCCAGGTCCGGCTAAGGATCACCCTGGCCGCCGTGCCGCAGCGCGCCTTCACCGTCAAGGCCGCGGACGCGGTGGGCTCCGCGCACACCTACCTCACCATCCGCAACCTCCGCGGCTCGCCCGACGAGCTGCTCGCAGTCCGGACCCCGATCGCGAGCCATGTCGTGCTGACCGAGCGCACCGGGCTCACGGGCAAGCAGGTCGTGGTGCACGGCCTGGCCATCCCCGGCAACGGGACGCTGACGCTGAGCCCGCTGACGGATGACGTGGTACTGGAGAATCCCGCGCCGTTCGAGGCCACCAAGGACGTGCCGCTCACCTTGGTCTTCCGCCACGCCGGAACAGTCACCATCGAGGCACCAGTGACCCCTCCGGGCACTCCGTGAGCGCGGAATCACATCCGGAAGTTCCGCCGCTGGCGAACTTCACTACAGAGTGTCGTAGCCTTTCTGCCGTGGACGAGCTGACCTCCGTTGCCCGCGCCGCCGGTCGCGGGGACCGCGCCGCGCTGGCCAGGTTCGTCCAGCAGACCCAGGCCGATGTATGGCGGCTGTGCGCCTACCTGGTCGATCCGGCCTCCGCCGACGACCTCGCCCAGGACACCTTTCTGCGGGCCATCCCCGCCCTTCGCCGGTTCCGCGGCGATGCGCCGGTCCGCGCCTGGCTGCTGACCATCGCTCGCCGCGCCTGCGCCGCCGAGCTCAGTGCCAGGACCAGGGAGAGGCAGCTGGCCGCCCGCCTCGCCGCCATCCCGGTCGCCACGCTGTGCCAGCCCGCGGCCGAGCCAGGCGCCCAGGTGGCGGCCGACGACCTGCTGGCCGCTCTTGACCCGGACCGGCGGGCGGCGTTCGTACTGACTCAGCTGCTCGGGTGTTCCTACGCCGAGGCGGCCGCGATTTGCGGCTGCCCCGTCGGAACGATCCGATCCCGCGTCGCCCGCGCTCGCCAGGACCTGGACGCGATGACAGCAGACCCGGACGCGACCCCCCGGCCCAGGTCAGCAAGCAGTGCCCAGTAGAAGCCGGGCTGGAGCGCCCGGCCGTCCGGGGGACACAGGCGAGGCTTTACTTACTATCACTCCTTATCCTCGCGCTGTCGTTATGTCTCCCTCGCGTCCTGGGCGTTCCGGCGGCCACGGCCCGAGCGGCCGGCCGATTTCCCACTCATGACCGAACGGGTCGAAGACCCGGCCCAGCCGCCAGCCGTGCTCATCGGCCATTTCGGATGCCGCGGTCGCGCCGGCTCGGACTGCCTGGGCAAACATCGCGTCAGGGTCGTCGACCACGAGCAAGGTCCGGCCAGTCGCCCCGCGGATCGCCTTCGGGCTGAACCGCGGTCCTTCTGATCCGCCCGGTGAAACCCAGAACACGGCGTCTCCGATCGCCAGCTGCGCGACGATGTCATCTCCTTCGCCCACGCGGTGAAGGATCCTCGCGCCAAAGGCTGCCTGGTAGAACGCGACAGCCGCGGCAGCACGCTCGGTCCAAAGCTCCGGCTGGATATCCGTCATGGTCGATCAGGGTAGCCGCGGCCTCTCGCCGCGCCGCATGCGCACTCGCGCTTTTTGCGCCGTGCATACACCGTTGATCGCGTGTTGATCACCCATCGGAAGCTTGAGCATCGGCGCAAGAAGCGACGGAGGAAAACATGGAAAAGGGTGTGCGCGCGATCATCGAGAACTACGTGTCCCGTGTCACCAAGCCCGATGCCGAGCTGCTCAGGGCGGCGTTCCATCCGGCCGCGGTAAACAGCGTGATCGGTGCCTTCCTCGCGGAAAGGACACTCCGTGCCTGAGGCTGACCCGATCACAGAGCACCCGGATTTCTTTCGGCACACGCATCGCCTG
>Ga0187806_1000271_pt1 | contig 12399 bp, 11 predicted proteins | sample NC_wetland_sal_i_7_FD_132470 | JGI IMG/M metagenome (GOLD analysis project Ga0187806, IMG submission 132470) | Wetland sediment microbial communities from Neuse River Estuary, North Carolina, USA - ASW_1 | ecosystem: Environmental > Aquatic > Freshwater > Wetlands > Sediment | place: USA: North... | reverse complement strand
GTCCCCGAGTCGATGAACCAGGTGAGCCGGCTGAGCTTGCCGCCGTTCGCCTCGTGCACCTGCAGTCCCCACGGCTGGTAGCCGCCGCGCGGGTCGGGCTTGTACTGGCCCCAGGCCCGCACGCCGTTCGCGTGCACCGGCACGAGCACGGAGCCGGCGCACAGGCTCGGCGTCGGCTGCACCATCCACGCGGTGATGTCGGTGTTCCCGCGCAGCCACAGCTCGAACGGCGGCATGCTCATCACCGCGTCCTCGTGGATGAGCGCGAGCAGCGCCTTCATGTCGTAGCGCTGGAAGGCGTCGACGTACCGCTCGAGCAGTGCGGTGTTCTCCGGCTCGACCTCGGTCGGGCGCTGGTGGTCGGGCAGCGCGTCGAGCGTGGCGCGGGCCCGCTGCAGCGCGCTGTTCACCGAGGCCACGGAGCTGTCGAGCACCTGGGCGGCCTCGGCGGCGGGCAGCCGGAGCACTTCGCACAGGATCAGCGCGGCGCGCTGCCGCGCGGGCAGGTGCTGCAGCGCGGTCACGAACGCGAGCCGCACCGAGTCCCGGACCGCCGCGATCTCCGCGGGGTCGCCGTGCTCGGGCATGACCTTGGTGTCCGGGATGGGAGTGACGAAGATGTCTTCGGACGGCCAGGGGCGCAGCAGTGACTCGAGCGGCGGTGACGACGGCCCGAGGTCCATCGGCAGCGCGCGCCGCTTCTCGCCGCGCAGCGCGTCGAGGCACACGTTGGTCGCGATCTTGTACAGCCAGGAGCGCAGGCTGGACCGGCCCTCGAAGCTGTCGAGGTTCTTCCACGCGCGCAGCATGGTCTCCTGCACGGCGTCGTCCGCCTCGAAGGCCGAGCCGAGCATCCGGTAGCAGTAGCCGGTCAGCTCGCGGCGGAAGGTCTCAAGGTCTGCTTGGGTCGCTGTCGCCGACATGCTTGACACCCTACGCCGGGGTACCGACATTTTTAATCCCGAACGTACGCGGCCGACTCCCGGCCGTATCCCTGCTCGCCCCGGCGGCGGACGCGCTAGGCCAGCTCGAGCAGCAGCGCGACGAGTTCCGCCGGACGGTTGATCGGGATCATGTGGTCCGTGTCGATCTCCCGGTACCGCCACGCCTGGTTCGTCTTGGCGTAGTCGCCGGCCTGCCAGAACGGGTGGACGTGCGTCCCGTCGGGTATCCGCGCGTCGGCGGTGGCCTTGATATAGGTGCGGGTGAACGGGTAGTCCTCGAGCGGCTGGCGCAGCCGGACCCGTTCGGTGAAGCAGCCGACCGGGTGCGCGGTGCGGCGCTTGCTGTACCAGTCCGCCTCCGCCGCGTTGTCCACGACGCGGGCCATGGGCGGAACCAGCCAGTCGCTCCCCGGCCCGACGGCCCCCTTCCCGTAGGGCGCGCCGGACAGGTCGGCGAGCGACTCGCCGTCGGCGGGCTTGAAGGCGTCCAGGTAGACAAGGTGGGCGACCCGGTCGGCGATGTGCTCGAGCGCGCCGGTGACGACCATGCCGCCATAGGAGTAGCCGAGCAGCACGATGTCGGTGAGGTCCTCATACAGGACCGTGTTCACCACGTCGGTGACGTGCGTGGTGAGGTCGACCTGCGGGCTCGCCAGGTGGACACGCTCGCCGATCCCGGTGAGGCTCGGCGTATACACCTCGTGCCCGGCGGCGCGGAGCGGCCCGCGCACCTTGCGGAACCCGTACGAGCCGCCCCATGCCCCGTGCACCAGAACAAACGTCGTCATGCCGCGGACGTTAGACCCCGGCTGCGGCCTCCGCAATGTGCGCGTGCGCCAAATCTGGCGGTGTGCAGCGTGATGTCCCGCCCTGCCGTGGCGCTATTCCGGCAGGTTCTCCTCGATCGCGCTGAGCACCTCGGGGTCATCAGGCGTCGTCCGCGGGCGGAACCGCGCGGCGACCGTCCCGTCGGGGCGGACCAGGAACTTCTCGAAGTTCCACTGAATGTCGCCCGCTTCGCCCGCGGCGTCGGGGAACGCCGTGAGCTCGGTGTAGACCGGATGCCGGGCCGGGCCGTTGACCTCGATCTTCTCGAACATCGGGAACGTCACGCCGTAGGTCGCCGAGCAGAACTCGGCGATCTCCTCGGCGGTCCCCGGCTCCTGCCCGCCGAACTGGTTGCAGGGGAAGCCGACGACGGAGAAGCCGCGGTCGGCGAGCCGCTCGTGCAGCGCCTCGAGCGCGGTGTACTGCGGGGTCAGCCCGCACTTGGAGGCGACGTTCACCACGAGCAGGGTCTTGCCCGCGAGGGCGCCGAGCGAGGAGTCCTCACCGGCCAGGGTCTTGACCGGAATGTCATAGATGCTCACCCGCACACCGTATCTTTCGTGCCGTCGGTCTGGGTTACCGGGTGGCCGCGGCGAGCGCGGCCAGGATGACGTCGCTGCCCGCGGGCGTGCCCGGCTGCTGCCGCCAGCTTCGCCAGGGCGCTTCCGATTCTCCCGCTTCCGATCAGTCCCACAGTCGTCACGTCTGCGCCCAACCCCGCGGCGCCCCCGCTGATTCCGGCAGCCGCGCCCACCTTGACCATGATCATGGGTACTTTCCCGCGAATATCGCGGGAAAGTACCCATGATCATGAAACGACGGATGCGGCGCCCGCTCTTAACGGCGCGCCAGGTGCCGCCAGCGCTCGGCGCGGCGGTCGGCGAGGATCTGGCGCACCACGTTCCGCCCGGGGATCCCCGTGACGCCGCCGCCCCCGTGGGTCGCCGAGCCCGCCTGGTACAGCCCGCGCACCGGCGTGCGCAGGTCCGCGTATCCGGCCGCGGGGCGGGCGTGGAACAGCTGTCCGAGCGACAGCTCGCCGTGGAAGATGTTGCCGCCGACCAGGCCGTACTCCTCCTGCATGACATGCGGTCCGATCACCTGCCTGTGCAGCACGGAGTCCGTGAACCCGGGTGCGACGGCCTCGACCCGCGCGATCACCCGGTCGGCGTAGTCGTCGAGCGCGGCGGCGTCGGGCGCGTCCGCGTACGTGTGCGGCACCCACTGGGTGAACAGCGACATCACGTGCTTGCCCGCGGGCGCCAGCGAATCGTCGAACACGCTCGGGATGCAGATGTCCGCGAACGGCAGCGTCGACGGCTTCCCGGAAACCGCCTCCTGGAACGCGTTCTCCACGTCGTCGAGGGACTCCGACAACACGATCGTCCCGCCGTGCACGTCTGGGTCGAACGACGGCTGCGCCGTGAACGCGGGCAGCCGGTCAACCGCCAGGTTGATCTTGACCGTGCCGCTGCGCGTCTGCCAGTTCTCGATGTCGGCCACGAAGGCAGGCGGAAGATCAGCGCGGTCGACCAGGCGCAAGAACGAGATCGCGGGGTGCACGGTGGTGACGACGGTGCCCGCATCGATCTCCTCGCCGCTGGCCAGCGTCACCCCGGCGACGGCGCCGTTCGCGACCCGGATCCGGGCGACCTCGGCGCCGGTCCGTATCGTGGCGCCGAACCCCCCGGCCGCCGCCGCGATGGCGGCGGCGACCGCGCCCATGCCGCCGCGCGGGAACCCCCAGGCCCCCGCCTTTTGCCCGCACGGGGGGCTCCCGCCCCCCGTCCCCCCTGGCCCGCCGGCCTCGCCGATGTGGTGGTGCAGCATCACGTACGCGGTCCCGGCGCTGCGCGGCCCGGCCCACGTGCCGATCACCCCGGACACTGACAGCACACCGCGGACCGCGTCGCTCTCGAAGTACCGGTCGAGCAGGTCGGCGATCGACCCGGTGAGCAGGCGCGTGACGTCGACCGCGCCACGCACGCCCGTGTTCCGCAGCCGGGCGGCGAGGCGCGCCTGCGCCAGCAGGTCCGCTGGCGCCAGCGACCCGAGGCGCGGCGGGATCTGCTCGAGCAGGGGCGCCAGCACCCGTGCGATGCCCGCCAGGTGCGCCTCGTACGACGCGTAGGCGTCCGCGTCGCGGGCCGAGAAACGGGCGATCTCGGCGTGCCGCTGCCCCGGGTCGGCGGGCAGCCGCAGCGCCCGCCCGTCCCGCCGCGGCGCGAAGTACGGCCCTTGCGGGTAGATCACCAGGCCGTGCCGGTCAAGCCGCAAGTCCCGCTCGATCTCCGGCGGCAGCAGCGACAGCACGTACGACAGCGAGGTGACCGTCCACCCCGGCCCGAACGGCCGCTCGCTGACCGACGCCCCGCCGACCACGTCGCGCCGCTCGAGCACCAGCGTGTCGAGCCCGGCGCGCGCCAGGTAGGCGGCCGCCACCAGCCCGTTGTGCCCGCCGCCGAGCACGACGGCGTCCCACTGTTTCGCCATCGGCCCATTGTCGCCGGCCGCGCGCCGGCAGCGACTTACTCGGCTTACTCGGCGTTCGCCCACCCCGGCCGCACCAGGCCCGCCTCGTACGCGACCACGACGAGCTGCGCGCGGTCCCGCGCTCCGAGCTTCATCATCGCCCGCGCCACGTGCGTCTTCACGGTCGACTGGCTGACGTAGATGCGCGCCGCGATCTCCTCGTTCGACAGCCCGGAAGCGACCAGTGCGACGACCTCCCGCTCCCGCGAGGTCAGCTCGGCCAGCCCGGGCACGGGCAGCGCTGGCCGGGTGCGCGCGGCGAACTCCGCGACCAGCCGCCGCGTCACGCCGGGGGACAGCAGCGCGTCGCCGGACGCGATCACCCGCACCGCGCGGATCAGTTCGGCCGCGTCGGTGTCCTTGACGAGGAACCCGGCGGCGCCGGCGCGCAGTGCGTCGAAGATGTACTCATCGAGCCCGAACGTCGTCAGGATTACCACGTGCACGCCCGCGAGCTCGGTCGACGCGGCGATCTCCCTGGTCGCCGCGATGCCGTCGAGCCCCGGCATCCTGATGTCCATCAGCAGCACGTCCGGCCGGGCTTCCCGCGCCAGCCGCACCGCGGCGAACCCGTCCGCGACGGACCCGACGACGCTGATGTCGTCCTCGGCGTCGAGCAGCGCGGCGAACCCGGACCGCACCAGGGCCTGGTCGTCTGCGAGCGCCGCCCGGATCACGCGGCCATCTCCGTCACGCCGGCAGCCTCGCGAGCACCCGGAACCCGCCGCCCGGCCCGGGTCCGGCGTCGACGGTGCCGCCGAGCGCCCGCGCCCGCTCGGCCATCCCGGCGAGCCCGTTGCCTGATCCCGCGGCGCCCGGTGTGAGGCTCGCGGCGCCCCGCCCGGCCAGGCCGGCCCCGGCGCCGTCGTCCGACACCTCGATCACGAGGTCGCCGTCCCCGTACCGGAGCAGGACGCGCGCCGCGTGCCCGCCGGAATGCCGCACCGCGTTGGTCAGCGCCTCCTGGACGATCCGGTACGCCGCGGCGTCCACCCCGGCGGGCAGCGGCCGCGCCGGGCCTTCCGCGGCCACCGTCACCGCGAACCCCGCCGCCCGCGCCCGCGCCGCCAGCTCGTCCAGCCGCGCCACGCCCGGCGCCGGCGCGCGCGGCGCGCCGTCCGCCCCGTCGGGGTCCCGCAGCGCCCCGAGCACGGAGCCGAGCTCGGTCAGCGCCTGCCCGCTCACCTCGCGGATGGCGGTGAGCGCCTCCCGCGCCCGGTCCGGCTGCCGGTCCATCAGGTGCAGCGCGGTGTTCGCCTGCACGTTGATCACCGAGATGCTGTGCGCGACCACGTCATGCAGGTCCCGGGCGATCGCCAGCCGCTGCTCGCTGGCCCGCCGCGCCGCGGCCTCCGCCCGGCCGTGCCGGTCCGCGGCGGCGCGGGCGGTGGCCGCCCGGCTCACCTCGGCGACCGACAGCATCGTCACGAGCCCCGCGGCGAGCAGCAGCGCGAACTGTGCCGACGTGCCCCATACGGAGACGCCGTACCCGGCGACCAGCGACGCGATCGCGGCCAGCCGCCGCCCGCGCAGCACCGCGGTGAAGAACGCGACGATCAGCGCGAGCCACGCGAACCGCGCGCCGAGCGCGTTCGCCCCCAGCGTGGCCCCGAGGACGACCGCGAGCACCGCGCCCGGGTACCGTCTGCGCGCGAGCAGCGCCAGTCCGCCGGTGACCAGCAGGATCATCCCGAACGGGCTCGGCTGGCTCGCCCGCGTCCCATGCCACTTCAGGCTGCCGAGCGACACGGCGAGTTCCACGCCGATCACGAGCGCCGCGAGCGCCGCGTCGGCCGCCCGCTGTCGTGCCGTCGTAGTCATCGCAGTCCCGACGCTACCCGCGAGCCGGCCCGGCCGTCGTCGTCCTGGGGTTGACTTTTCCTGGCCCGGGTTACTCCCGGGGGACCACGCGATCCTGACCGCTCGCCCGACGCCCCGGAGACGGCGCGGGGCGCACGCTTGCTGCCATGGCAACGATCCAGATACGCGGGCTCGTCAAGCGGTTCGGCCCGGTGACCGCGGTGGACAGCCTCAGCTTCGACGTCACACCGGGCACCGTGACCGGATTCCTCGGCCCGAACGGCGCGGGCAAGACCACCACCCTCCGCATCCTCCTTGGCCTGGTGACCGCCGGCGCGGGCACCGCCACGATCGGCGGCCGCTCCTACCGCGACCTGGCGGAGCCGCTGCATCAGGTCGGCGCCGTCCTCGAGGCGGCCGGCTTCCACCCGGGCCGGACCGCCCGCGCGCAGCTGCGGATCCAGGCGCTGGCCGCCGCCGCCGATCCGTCCCGGATCGAGGACGTCCTGGACCTGGCCGGGCTGACCGACGCGGCGGACCGCCGGATCGGCGGGTTCTCCCTCGGCATGCGGCAGCGGCTCGGCCTGGCCGCCGCACTGCTCGCCGACCCGGAGGTGCTGATCCTCGACGAGCCAGCCAACGGCCTTGACCCGGAAGGCGTCCGCTGGCTGCGCGGGCTGTTGCGCGGCTTCGCCGCCGAGGGCGGCACGGTCCTGGTGTCCAGCCACCTGCTCGCCGAGGTCGCGCAGACCGTCGACTCGGTCGTGATCGTCGACCGCGGCCGCCTCGTCGCCGCGGGCCCCGTCGCCGAGCTGACCGCTGGCGGCGCCGGCCTCGAAGACGCGTTCTTCCAGCTGACCAAGGAGGGAACCCGATGACGGACTTGGTCTTCCCCGTCGCCCCGGCCCGCCCGCGGCAGGGCACGTTTACCCGGCTGGTCCGCATCGAGCTGCTGAAGCTGACCAGCACCCGGCTCGGCTACGGCCTGCTCGCCGCCTCGGCCGGGCTCACCGCGCTGTGGACGACGCTCGAGGCGTCCCGCGCCGGCAAGCCCAACGGGCCCGCGCCCCTGTCGACCCTCGCCGGGCAGACCTCGGTCATCACCGGGGGAGCCTGGGGCCTCATCCTCGCCGCCGTGCTCGGCGTGACCCTGTCGAGCGGCGAGTTCCGCCACCACACGGCCACCCTGACCTACCTGGCCACCCCGGCGCGCGGCCGGGTGCTGGCCGCCAAGATGGTCACCGCGCTCTTCGCCGGCGCGCTCTTCGGCCTCGCCGGTTACGCCATCACGCTGGCCGACGGCCTGGCGTTCACCGCCGCGAGCGGCGACCGCCTCGTCGTCGGCGCGGCCACGCTCACCGACTGGGGCTTCGGCCACCTGGTGAGCGCCGCGCTGCTGGCCGCGATGGGCGTCGTCGCGGGTACGCTCGTCCGCTCCCAGCTCGCTGCGGTGGTCGGGATCTTCGTGTGGACGATCATCATCGAATCGCTGATCGGCGGGCTGTTCAGCTCGGCGCGGCCGTACCTTCCCTACACCGCGGCGACCGCGCTCGCCGGCGCCCCGCTCGGGTCGGCCAACTTCGGTCCCTCCCGCGGCGTCACCGGGGTGGCGGCGCTCCCGTTCGCCGCCGCCACGGCATACCTCGCCGCCATCGCCCTGGCCGGAGCGCTGATAGCAGCCCGCACCGCCGTCCGCCGTGACATCACGTGATTACGGGCGGCCCGTGCCTTCGTGCTTGCGCCGGGCGCTGTTACGGCAGGGCCGGCTTGGCGTCCTGCGCTAGCTGGAGGGCCTCCTGCGGGAACCAGCCGCCGGCCGCCGGGTCGTCGGCGCCCCATAGCGGGTCGAAGAGTGCCTGACCCGCAGCGTCGGTCGGCCAGCCGGACTGGGTGTATGCCGTGTAGTCCCAGGCTCGCACGCCGCCAGCGGAGTCGCACTGGCCGTCAGACTGCCCGGGAGTCTTGACCCATAGGTAGGCGTCGAGCAGCGGGACGCCGGTGTTAGCGGCCGGCTCGAGGCCGAGCCCGGAATCCGGCGGGTTGCACCAGTTACCCGACGCGAGAGTGCTGATCACGCTGGCTGGCTGGTTGTAGGGCGGGTTCGCGTACTGCTGCATGTTGTTCGGGCCATCACCGTTCCGGCTGGTGTCGATGACGAAGCGGGTGGTGGCGACCGCACCGTCCATGTTCGCCGCGTACCACTGCGTGGTCAGGTCCCACGTGCTGAAGTCCGACTCGGTGGCCGGATAGTACTGACTGGCGCAGCCGGAGGGGTTGCCGTAGTAGCTGTTCGACGGGTCGGTCACCATCGCGATGCAATCTGAGATCCAGGTGCCGTAATCGATCAAGTTCGGGTCCGGCTGGTAATTGGACACGTTGAGGAAGAACCCCTGCGTGTCCTGGACGCTGGCCTCCAGCAGGCGCTGGGTGATCGTGCCGACCGACTGCCACGCGCTGTGCGTGCCGTCCAGGTACACGCTCGCTCCGGGATCGGCTTCAAGCGCGGAGACCGCGTACTGAAGCCCGGCGATCCGCTCGGCGTCGGTGAAGGGATAGACCGACGATGAGAGTCCGCAGCCCGAGGGCATGTTGCCAAGCGCGTCTGGTTCCAGGATGACGATCGCCTTCCCGCCGCCGATGCCCTTCGCGAACCCGTCGATCCAGGCTTCGTAGGCGGACTCGTTCAGCGCCCCGCCCGCCGAATACTGGGCGCAGTCACGGCCGGGGATGTCGTAGGCGACGAGCACGGGCACGGCATGCTCGATCGCGGCTTCGGCCATCGCCTGCCGCACCTGCTGCTGGACCTGGGCGGGAGTGCCGCTGTTGAACCAGACGGCGCGCGGTATCGCTTCCATCTCCGCGATCAGGGCGGCGTCCTTGATGTCGTGGTCTTTCAGCAGCGCGGCGATCTGCTGCGGCGCCCCCGGCGATGGCGGCGGCACGAAGAACCGGGTGTCAGGGCTGATGGTGCGGTTCGCCGCGGTGGTGGCCGGAGCGGCCGTGCTTGCCGCGGCGGTTGAGATACCGGAAACAAAGCTGACGGTCAGGGCCGCCGACGCGGCCACCGCTGCTGACGCCCACCGCGACCTGCGGCGAGAAAGCTGAAGGCGCATGGTACTCCCGGGAACATTGAAGAAAATTACCGGAACGTTTCCGGGAAGAAACGTAACAGCTCGCCATAGGCCGGTCAATGGCCGTAACGCGCGCACATTTCCGGTCGAATTCCTTGGCACCAGCCTTGTCTCGAGTTCGATGCGCAGCGGCTCGAAGCGCCGCCCGCGTACCTGGCGGAGCAGCACGCTGACCGCGGTGCGGCCCAATTCCGCCAGCGGCTGGCGAACCGTGGTCAGCGCGGGGACGACGACGGTCGCCTCCACCGTGTCGTCGAAGCCGACTACCGACAGATCACCGGGAATTCGCAGCCCGCGCGCGGCGGCTTCCTGCATCGCCCCGATCGCCATGCTGTCGTTGAACGCGAAGACCGCGGTAGGCGGGTCTGGCAGGTCCAGCAGCGCCGCGGCCTCCTCCCGGCCACCGTCGATTTTGAAGTTCGAGTAGCGGACCAGGGATGTGTCCGGTAGCACGCCGGCGCCTGCCAGCGCCGCGTGGTAGCCGCGCAGCCGCTCCTGCGTCGCCAGCCAGGCCGCCGGGCCGCCGATCACGCCAATCCGCCGGTGCCCGAGGCCCAGCAGGTGCCGGGTCGCCTGGGTCGCACCGGACGAATGCGCGGCGCAGACGACCGGGATGCCATCGGGCACTTCGGCGCGCGGGTCCACGACCACGAACGGGAAGCCGTGCGCCGCGAGCGCGCGCAGTTCGCCGGCCGATTCCTCGGGGAGCACGAGGACTGCGCCATCAGCCTCGCCGTCGGCCAGCCGGTCGAGCAGCGAAGTCTCCCGCTCGTGCGAATGCCGGGTGGGGCAGAGCATGAGCCGCAGGTCGTGCTCGTAGAGCGCCTCCGCGGTGCCGGACAGGATTCCCGCGAAATAGCCAGGGTGCACGACCGGCATCATGACGCCGATCAGACCGGTGGCCGGCGCGGTCCTGACCCGGCGGCCGCCGGCCGGGTAGCCGCGCTCCCGAAGCACGCGCTCGACGGCCTCCCTGGTCTCGGCCGACACGTCCGAGTGACCGTTGACCACGCGCGACACCGTCGCGATCGAGACGCCGGCCACCTCAGCGACCTGCTTGATCGTCACCTTCTCTCGCCGGACGCCCCCCGGCTTGCTGGTTTTCACAACTGAATTGAAACATTTCCCGGAACCTGCACGTGCCCGGTACCACCGCTGGCGTCAAGCAGCCGCCGGCCCAGGGCCGCGGTGGCGCGCTGCAGCTCGGCCGAGCCGAGCACGCGGAACGGTGCCGGGATGGCGGCGAGGTGCCCGGCGTACCAGTCAGGGTTGTCGGTCGTCGCCCGCAGCCGGGTCTGGCCCTCGCCGTCCGGCTCGAGCAGCCCGAGGTTTCTCGGCAGCCAGCGGGCCGTCTCCTCGACCGGCGCGCCGACAAGGACGTCGACCGGGTAGGTCCAGCCCTGGGACAGGTGCTCCTCGAGAGTGCGGAGCGCGTCGAGGCCGGCCGGCGGCGTGAACGTGTCTGGCAGCGTCTCGGCGGTCACGATCCGGTCGATGCGCAGCACGCGCCGCGCCTGCCTGGTGTGCGACCAGCACAGCAGGTACCACCGGCTGTGCCGCAGCACGACGGCCCAGGGGTCGACCTCCATGTCCAGGTCCTTGCCGTCGCCCATCCGGTACATCAGGCGCAGCCGCCGCGCGGTGGCGCAGCAGCCGATGAGCTGGGCCGTCAGCTCGGGGCTGACGCGGGCCTGGCCGGTCTCTGGCACCGCGGTGGTGTCGCGGACGCCGCGGACGAGGCCCGCCACCCGTTCGGGCAGCACCCGGAGGATCTTGGCCAGCGCGCCGCCCACGAGGTCGGCAGGGTCGGCCGCGTTCCTGTGACCTTCGAGCACGGCCATGACCAGCCCCATCGCCTCGGCGGCGGTGAACGTCAGCGGCGGCAGCCGCAGCCCGCGCCCTACCTGGTAGCCGCCGTACGGGCCGCTGACCGATTCGATCGGCAGGTCCGCCTCGCGCAGGATGGCGACGTAGCGCCTGGCCGCGCGCTCGGTGACCCCTAGCCGGCCGCCGAGCCGCTGCGCGGTGATGCCCGGGGTGTTCTGGATGACTTCGAGCGCCAGCAGCGCCCGCGCGGTGGGGCTCACGTCCTGTTCCAAGACGGTCCGCCTCCTTCCCATCCCGGCAGTAGACCGTCCGGGATGCACGCTATCGTGCCTGGCATGAGCCCCGCCGAACAAGCCAGGGCGCCGATCACGCCGGGCGAGCTGACCATCGTCCCGGCGAACGAGGCCTCGTGGGCCGACCTGCGGGCGATCTTCGGCACCGCGGACTACCCGGGCAGGTGCTATTGCCAGCGGTTCAAGTCACGCGGCTGGTTCTGGGCGCAGGGCAGCGACGAGGACCGGCGCAGGCGGCTGCGCGAGCAGGCGAACTGCGACGATCCGGACGCCGGGAGCACGACCGGGCTGGTGGCCTACCTGGGGCGCGAACCGGTCGGCTGGGTCGCGGTCGAGCCGCGCACCGAGTATCCCCGGCTGCTCGGCCTGCCCACGGTGTGGAAAGGCCGCCGCGGGGACAAGGCCGATGACGGCGTCTGGGCGGTCACCTGCTTCGCGACCCGCAAGGGGTACCGCAAGCGCGGCGTCACCTACGCGCTCGCCGCCGCGACGGTCGGCTACGCCAGGGACAACGGCGCAAGGGCGCTGGAGGGCTACCCGATGATCACGCAGCCGGGCAAGGAGGTCACCTGGGGCGAGCTGCACGTCGGGAGCCGCCAGGTCTTCGCCGAGGCCGGCTTCACCGAGGTAAGCCACCCTAGCCCGCGGCGCGTGGTGATGCGCGTCGAGTTCACGGGCTGATCAGACCACGCGGGCCGCGATCTGCCGCGCGGTGGCCTGGATGGGGGGCCCGAGCTGGGTGACCAGCTCGCCCATCGGCACCGGGGACCAGGGGATGGCGAGGTTGACGGCCGCGACGACCTCGCTCGTGCGCGAGCGCACCGGCGCGGCGATGGACCGCAGAGCGCTGTCGAGTTCCTCGTCGTTGACCGCGATGCCGGTGCGGCGCACTTGCTCGAGCTCGGCGACCAGGGCCGCCCTGTCGGTCAGGGTGCGCGGACCTCGCTGCGTCAGGTCGATCCGGTCAAGCAGCCGGTCGAGATCCGGGCGCGGCAGGAAGGCGAGCAGGGTCTTGCCCGTCGCGCTGCAGTACAACGGCAGCCG
>Ga0187806_1000269_pt1 | contig 12493 bp, 13 predicted proteins | sample NC_wetland_sal_i_7_FD_132470 | JGI IMG/M metagenome (GOLD analysis project Ga0187806, IMG submission 132470) | Wetland sediment microbial communities from Neuse River Estuary, North Carolina, USA - ASW_1 | ecosystem: Environmental > Aquatic > Freshwater > Wetlands > Sediment | place: USA: North... | reverse complement strand
TGAGGCCCTCGAAGACTTCGGCCCGCAGCGTCTGGCGCGGCGCGGGCGGGGGTGGCTCCTCGCGGGCCCGGATGGCCAGCAGGGACACCACCGAGACGGCGTAGGAGATCGCGTTCGCGGTCATGGCCCCGGCCGCCCCGACCAGGCCGACCAGGCCGCCGCCGAGACCCGGCCCGGCCACCTGCGCGAACGACTGGGTCGAGCCGAGCTTGCCGTTCCCGTCGGCCAGGGCGTCCTTCGGGATCAGGGCGGGCAGGTAGCTCTGGTAGGACACGTCGAAGAAGACCGTACACACGCCCGCGGTAATCGCGACCGCATACAGCTGTCCCAGGGTGAGCACGCCGAACGCGGCAGCCAGCGGCACCGAGCCGATGATCAGCAGCCGGGCCACGTCGCACCAGATCATCAGCCATCGCTTGGCCCGTCGGTCCACGATGGCGCCGGCCGGCAGCGCGATCAGCGCGAAGGCCAGCGTGGACGCCGAGGTGAGCAGGCCGACCTGGAACGTGGACGCGCGGAGCACGACGACCGCGGTCAGCGGGAGCGCGAGCAGGGTGACCGCGGCGCCCATCTCGCTGATCGCCTGCCCGCTCCACAGCAGCATGAAGTCGCGATGCCGCCATAGTGACCGGCGCGGCGCGGGCTCGGCTGGTTGCTCCGCGCTGGTGCGCGGGAGCGGCCCCGTGATCTGGTTGTCCCCCGGCACGATCCTCACTCTGCCCGTCTGGCGATGAGGATGTCTAGGATGGCGCCATGCCGACCATGAAGGTGACGCCCGACGCGGCGATGCGGGCCAGGGACGTGTCCCGGCCGCGCGCCGACGAGGTTAGGTGGGCCGAGGAGGCCGAGGCGAGCGTGACGGCGGCGGCGGATGCCGTGACTGCCTCGGATGTCGCGGCCAGGTCGCGGGTTGAGGCTGAGGCGGGCCACGGGTCGGCGAGAGCGGAGCGTGGGGCGATGGCCTCGGCGCCCGCGCCGGCGCCCGCCGAGGCGGATATTCCGGATTCGGAAAGTCCGGGCTCGGAGGATCGGCCGGCGGACGCGGGCCTGGTGGACGGTTCCCGCCGGCGCCGGGTCAGGAGCTTCCGGTCGCACTCGAGGCGCGGGCGGCCGTCCCGCTAGCTCCGGATCGGGGGCACGTCGCCGGGCTTCTCGTCGGCGGACCCGCTAGCTCGGGATGGGGGGCAGGTCGCCGGTCTTCTCGTAGTCGGCGATCTCGGCCAGGCGCCTGGCGTGCCGGGGCTCGGTGGAGAACGGGGTGGACAGGAAGACCTTGGCGAAGCCGACCGCCTCGTCCTCGCTGTACATCCGCGCGCCGAGGCTCAGCACGTTCGCGTCGTTGTGCTGCCTGGCCAGTTGGGCCGTCTCGTCACTGAAGGCCAGCGCGGCGCGGATGCCGGGGATCTTGTTCGAGGCGATCTGCTCGCCGTTGCCCGAGCCGCCGATCACGATGCCCAGCGAGCCCGGGTCGGTGGCGACCCCGTGCGCGGCGGCCATCACGTAGGGCGGGTAGTCGTCGTCGGCGACGTAGGCGTGCGGGCCGCAGTCCACCGGCTCGTGCCCGGCGCTGGTCAGCCAATCGATGAGGCGGGCCTTCAGCTCGAAACCCGCGTGGTCCGATCCCAGGTAAACGCGCACGGGGCAAGTCTGCCAGACCGGGCCGGCGCGCGCACCGGCCCGGTCCGGGCCGGATCAGTCGAAGATCGGTTCGCGGGTGCGGGACCGCTTCAGCTCGAAGAAGCCGTCGATGCCCGAGAGCAGGACCACGCCGTCCCAGAGCTTGCCCGCGGTCTCATCGCGCGGGATCGGCGAGACGACGGGACCGAAGACCGACATCTCGTTGACCGTGATGATCGGGGTGCCCACGTCGTACCCGACCCGCTCGATGCCCTCGGCGTGCGAGGCGCGCACCGCGTCGTCGTACTCGGTCGAGTCCATCGCGTCCGCCAGGCTGGCCTCCAGACCCGCCTGCGCCAGGGCGGCGACGACCGTCTCGCGGTCCCTCGGTGCCTTGTCGTTGTGGAAACGCGTGCCGAGCGCGGTATAGAGCGGGAGGAGGACCTCCGGGCCGTGCGCCTGCTCGGCCGCGGCCAGCACCCGCACCGGGCCCCAGGCGGCGCGCAGGCCTTCCCGGTAGCGATCGGACAGGCCTTCCTTGTTCTCGTTCAGGACGGCCAGGCTCATGATGTGCCAGACCGTCGTGACCGGGCGGACCTTCTCGACCTCGAGCATCCAGCGTGATGTGATCCACGCCCACGGGCAGGCGGGGTCGAACCAGAAGTCCACCCGCGTAGGCTCCTGCTGGGTCATGCGCAACTCCTTAGCATGGCTAAACCTGGCTTCGCCCCCGGCAGCGTCAACCGGGCGGCCCGACCGTGCATTCCTTCGGCGCATGCGCTAGGTATGTATGGTCGCCCACATCGACGAAGGGATCAGCCGTGACCTCGAACCTGACTCGCGACGAGGCGCAGGCTCGTTCGGCGCTCATCACGGTTGCCTCCTACGAGGTGGACCTTGACCTGACCGCGCCCGGGGGCGGGGAGGTCACGTTCGACTCGGTCACCGTGGTGAGGTTCGACTGCGCCGCCCCGGGCGCCTCCACCTTCGTCGACCTGACCGCCCCCGCGGTGCGCGAGATCACCCTGAACGGGGCGCCGGTCGGCCTGGAGGCGTTCGACGGTGACCGGATCGCTCTGGACGGGCTGGCGGCGAGCAACGTGCTGCGCGTAAGCGCCCAGTGCGCCTACTCACGCAGCGGCGAGGGGCTGCACCGGTTCACCGACCCCGCGGACAAGCGGGTCTACCTGTACTCGGACCTGGAGACGTTTGATGCGCACCGGGTCTACGCGTGCTTCGACCAGCCCGACCTGAAGGCCACCTACGAGCTGACCGTCACCGCCCCGGAGGAGTGGCTGGTCGTCTCCAACATGGCCCCGGAGTCGAGGACGGCGGACGGCGACACGGCCCGCTGGCATTTCCCGCCCACCCCGCTCCTGCCGACGTACATCACCGCGATCGCGGCCGGCGATTATCACGTGGTCCGCGACGAGCACGACGGCATTCCCCTCGGCGTGTACTGCCGTCAATCGCTGGCCGGGTATCTCGACGCCGGCGAGATTATCGAGGTAACCCGGCAGGGATTTGACTTCTACCACAGGTCGTTCGGCATTAAATACCCGTTTGAGAAATACGATCAGCTCTTCGTGCCTGAATTCAAGGAAGGCGCGATGGAGAACGCCGGGTGCGTCACCATCCTGGAATCCTACATTTTCAGGTCGCGGGTCACCGATTTCGCTCGCGAGGCGCGCGCGGAAACCATCCTGCACGAGATGGCGCACATGTGGTTCGGCGACCTGGTCACGATGCGCTGGTGGGACGACCTCTGGCTGAACGAGTCCTTCGCCACCTGGGCCGGCACGATCGCGCAGGCCGAGGCGACCCGGTGGACGTGGGCGTGGACCACGTTCGCGCAGCTGTACAAGGCCTGGGGCTACCGGCAGGATCAGCTGCCCTCCACCCACCCGATCGCGGCCGACATCAGCGATATTCACGCGGTCGAGGTGAACTTCGACGGGATCACCTACGCGAAGGGCGCCTCGGTGCTCAAGCAGCTCGTGGCGTACGTGGGGCTGGACAATTTCCTGGCCGGCGTCAGGAAGTATTTCGCCGCGCACGCGTGGGGCAACGCGGCGCTGGCCGACCTGCTCGCCGCGCTGGAGGAAACCTCGGGGCGCGACCTGGCCGCGTGGTCGCGGGAATGGCTTCAGACCGCGGGGGTGAACACGCTGCGGGCGTCGTATTCGACCGGCGATGACGGCAGGTTCACCGAGTTCGCCGTGGAGCAAGAAGCCCCGGCCGCCCACCCGGTGCTGCGCTCGCACCGCATCGCGATTGGCCTGTACGACAAGACGGAGGCGGGCCTGGTGCGCCGCCACCGGGTGGAGACCGACGTGGCGGGCCCGCGGACGCTGATACCGGAACTGGCCGGGCACACCAGGCCCGACCTGGTGCTGGTCAACGACGACGACCTCACCTACGCCAAGATCCGCCTAGACGATCATTCCCTGGGCACCCTGATCGAGTCGATCGACGACTTCATCGATTCGCTGCCCGCCGCGCTGTGCTGGGCGTCCGCGTGGGACATGTGCCGCGACGGCGAGATGGCCGCGCGCGATTACGTCCGGCTGGTTATGTCGGGCATCTCCTCGGTGGCTGACATCAGCGTGGCCCAGACGCTACTGCGCCAGGCGGGCCAGGCGGCGCGCCGGTTCGCCGACCCGGGCTGGCGGGACACCGGCCTGGCCCTGATCGCGGGCACGCTCCGCCGCCTGCTCCGGGAGGCGCCGGCCGGGTCGGATGAGCAGCTTTCGTACCTGCGGGCCTTCGCGGGCGTGGCCACGTCCGCTTCGGATCTCGCCCTGCTCGCCCGGCTGCTCGATGGGTCGGAGCGGCTCGAAGGCCTGAGCGTCGACACCGATCTGCGCTGGGCCTTGCTGGCCCGGCTGGTGAGCCGCGGCGGGGGCCCGGATGACTCAACGGCGTTCGGCATTGATCAGATCGACGCGGAGCTCGCGCGGGACGTGACCGACGCGGGCGAGCGGCACGCCGCCACCTGCTACGCCGCGATTCCCACGGTCGAGGCCAAGCAGGAGGCCTGGCGCGCGCTGACCCGTGGCGACCTGACCATCGCGATGTTCCGGGCTACGCTGGCGGGTTTCGCCGACCCGGACCAGCCCGAGCTCGTCGAGCCGTACCGGGCGGATTACTTTGGCGTCGTGGGGGACGTCTGGCGGGACTGGTCGTCGGCGATGGCGCAGGACTTCGTCAGCGGCGTCTACCTGGCGCTCGCGCTTTCTGCCGAGACCGTCGAGGCGACCGATGCCTACCTCGCCGGCGCAGAGCCGCCTGCCGCGCTGCGCCGGCTGCTGCTCGAGGGCCGCGACGACGTGCTGCGCGCCCTGCGCTGCCAGGCCCGCGACCGGCAGGCCTCGTAACGCGTTTTAGCTGGGGCAAGGGGCCTGGCCGGCCGGATAGGGCGCCGCGCGGCCCGCGGCGAACTGCCCGTGCAGGCCGGGCGGCGGGGTCGCCTCTTGCGGGTCTAGGACCAGCCAGTACGAGTCGGCCACGGCGCCGGTCCACGCGTACCCGACCAGGTCGGCCGTGCCGTTCGCGCCAGTGAGCCCGCTCGCCCACACGTCGTCGGGCCGGGCGTCCGCGACCGAGCAGTCGTTGCCGATCAGGTTGTAGTACGTGTCGGGCATCGCCCCGGCGATCACGGCGGACACCGTGAACTGGGCCCGCCGGGCGCCGGGCAGGGCGGCGGCGGTGATGACCACCGTGCCGACCGCTCCCCCTCCGGTCGGCAGCCGGAGGGCCACGCTGGTCACCTCGGGCAGGGGCGACACCGACGGGCTGGTGGGTGGTAGGGCTCCGGTGGCCGGGGTTCGGCCTGCCTCGGCGCGGTAGTGCAGGGCGACCGCGATCGAGGCGACCAGCGCCGCGGTCTGCGCGAGGACGAGCAGCCGGAACGGGCGGCCCAGGCGCTTGGACCTGGGCGGCCCGGACGCTATGACGTCGGGTGCCTCGCGGGCGCGGTCGAACACTTCATCATTGCAGGGGGGCTACCTTGGCGATGTCAACCGTGGTCCGGCTCGGATCGTTTTACAGCCGTTTTGGATACGAGATATATATCTCCGAGACAAGTATCTTGACTCGGAAGCAAGTGACTTCTACGGTGCTCGTATGAGGCAGGCCGCCTCCGCTCCGGAAAGGGGAGACCACATGAGCGCCACACTTACCGTCCGGCACAACGTCGAGGACTACGCCGCCTGGCGGAAGGTCTACGACGAGGCCGAGGTACTGCGAGCCCAGTACGGCTGCACCGCGCAGCGCGTGATGCAGCTACCGGCCGATGGCAACGACCTGTTCATCACCCACGACTTCCCCACCGTCGAGCAGGCCGAGGGCTTCGCTCACGACCCTGGCCTGCGCGAGACCATGGGGCGAGCGGGGGTCCGTGGCGTGCCGCAGATCGAGATCTTCATGGATGTCTGAGCCTGGCGGACCACTGCGGCCGGGGAGGGGACGCCGCCGCCCCTCCCCGGCCACGCTCGGCGTGGTCAGGGTCGACGCCGACTTCCAGGACGAGTATCCCGGCGGCGATGCCACCTGCACCGAGGCGTACGCGTCGTTGTGCCGCACCGGGGAGGCCCTGCTGGGCGAGCTCGACCGGCGCATCCGGCTGACCTTCGACATGCCTCAGGCGGCCGCCACGGCGCTGGCCGTCATCGACGGGGCCGGCGAGCCGCTGACGCCCTCACAGGTCGGTGACCGGGTGCTGATCGCTTCCGCCACCATGACCGCGACGCTGGACCTCCTCGAGCACCGGGGCTGGATCCGCCGGACCGCCAATCCGGACGACCGGCGCAGCGTCCTGATCGAGATCACCCAGGCCGGGCGCGCGATCACTGACCAGATGCTGCCCGGCGTTCGCGCCCTCGAGCGCAGCGTCCTGTCCGCCCTTACGTCCGACGAGCGGACGCATCTGCTGGACCTGCTGGCTAAGATCCTGGCCCGGACCGCCGAGGTCGCCGGTGAACAGCAACCCGAACTTCTCACCGGGCCGCGCGTCCGGCCTGCCCGGCTCGGTCCCCGACCAGGGGGCTAGCGGCTAGGGCACGGCGTCCGGGTGTTCCAGCACGGTCTTGAGGCGACGGTGATCCGCCCTTACCTGTCGCCGCACGCCGGCGGCCATGACCGGCGTGAGGAGCCGGAATAGGCCTCGGGGTTCGACAGAGGCGGTCATCGGGATCTGGGCCGCTGACACGGAGCTGGTGCGCAACCTGCTGGGCATGGCGCGTGCTGCGCCCGAGGTGGTGCCGGTGATCGACCAGCTCGAACGCGGCCGCCAGGCCGCGCTCGAGCGTCTGGCCGTCCGCCTGCACCAGGCGGGTCGCCTGCGCGGCGGCATTTCCGGTGCGGTCGACCTGCTCCTGGTCGTCACCGCCTTCGCGGCGTGGGACGAGCTCTGCACCGCCCGGGGTCGCTCGCCGAGCTCGGCGACCGCCGCCATCGTCGACCTCGCCGTGCGCGCGGTGGTCGCCGACGGCTGACTCCAGCGTCCGGGCCCGGGCTAAACGGTCCTTAGCCCAGCAGGCGGACGCCGAAGCCGGTGGCGGCGAGCTTGAGCAGGACCTGGCCGGGGGCCTGCAGGTCCGCGACCTTGGCGGCGCTGAGTTCTTCTAGCTGGGCCAGGACGGCGGCGTAGGGGTCCGGGCCCTGTCGGCGCGCGCGGCTCAGCGTGATCGCGTTGGCCCATACCTTCTGCCGCGCCTCGCGCAGGAAGCGCTGGGTACCGAGCCGGTTGAGCGGCCGCAGGAGCCGGTCGAGCAGGGTGCCGGGTCCGGAGGCGCTAGTCAGTTCGTCGTCCTCGGCGGCGACCCGGGAGGCAAGCACATTGTCGATCGCCCGGTGATCGGCTTCGCGCCGGGCCAGCAGCACCGGGTCGTCGAACTGCTCGTCAGTGATGACCGCGAGCAGGGCCTGCGGGAGGTCGTAGTTGATGTGGGCGTTCATGCCGAGCAGGACGTGCCGCAGCGCGGGAAGGTCGGCCGGGGCCCCGAAGGCGATGGCCCAGGGCCTCGACGGCTGCCCGCCCGCCAGCGCGGCCTCCAGGGCGTCCAGGTACAGGTCGGCGAACGCCACATCCCACCGCTCGACCCACTCGGTGTCCGCGAATCCGCCGCGCTTGAGTTCGTCGGCCACCGCGATGGTGGTCCGCTGGTAGGTGGCGTGGAAATACTGCCGCTGGTCGCCCGCGGCCTGCAGCGGCTCGAGCAGGGCCGACATCCGGGCGATCAGATCGTCTATCACCCGGCCATTATGGGGGGTCCGGCCGCGTGGAGCGCTGTGCGGTAACGTTCCCGGAACGCTCCGGTCGTACGGTGGGGTTATGGGGAGGGCACGGCAGGCAGGCGCGCCCGCGGTGGACGCGACGGCGGACCGGTTCCGGCGGGCGGCGCCGACGGTCTGCGCGGTCTTCGGCATCGTGCTGCTGGCTCTGTTCATCGCCGACGTGCCGCTGGCCAGGCTGGCGCACCAGAGCCTGAACGCGAACGGCGGCTCGGCGCCGGTGTGGGCATCGGCCGGGCTGGCGATACCGGGCTTCGTGCTGGCCTGGCGGCGGCCGGATAACCCGCTGGGCTGGCTCATGCTCAGCGGGGCCTTTTTCCTCGCGCTGAGCGAGGACGCCAGTTACTACTCGGTGGCTGACTACGGACTCCGGCACGGCGATCTTCCGCTGGGCGGGGTCGCGCTGCTCGCCCAGCCGGGCTGGGCACCGGCGATCGTGCTGCTCGGGGTGCTCGTCCTGCTGTTTCCCGATGGCCGACCGCCCTCGTCGCGGTGGCGGTGGCTGGCGTGGGCCTTCCTCGCGGTGGGGGCGCTGTGGACCGCGGGGACCGTCGTGATCACGGTCGGCGCACTGCTCGACCACCGCACCCAGGTGGATTCTGGCGGAAACCTGCTGCTGCTGAGCGGAACCAACCCCGCTGCGGGGTGGTGGAATGTACTCCAGGTGATGTTCTTCCCATTGCTGACGGCCTGCTGGCTGGCGTCGCTGGCCGGGCAGGCGCTCAGCTACCGCCGCTCATCCGGGGTACGCCGCCAGCAGCTGAAGTGGCTGCTCGCCGGGTCGGCCGGCGCTTTGGTCGGCACCGGGTTCGCCGCCGCGGGCGGGGTCCTTGGCCTGGCGTGGGCGACGGGCTTTGTCGCGGTGGGCGCCATCGCGTTCCTCCCGGTGAGCATCGGCGTGGCCGTCTTGCGATACCGGCTCTTCGACATCGACCGGGTCATCTCCCGGACGGTGGCCTACGCGATCGTGACCGGCCTACTGGTCGGGGTGTACGCGGGGCTGGTGCTGCTGGCCACGCAGGTGTTCCGCTTCCACAGCTCGGTGGCGGTGGCCGTGTCGACCCTGGCGGCGGCGGCGTTGTTCGCGCCGGTGCGGCGCTGGGTGCAGCGGGTGGTGGACCGGCGGTTCAACCGGGCCAGGTACGACGCGGAACGGACGGTGGCGGCGTTCGCGGCGCGGCTCAAGGACTCGGTCGACTTGGATTCGGTCCGGGATGACCTGGCCAGTACCGTTCTCCGGGCACTCGAACCCGAGCACCTATCGGTGCGGGTCAGCTACCGCAGCTGAGACCCGCCCGGCTGCGAGGTCGCCCTTGGCGCATAGGGTCCCGGGGGCTCAGGGCTGGCGGAGCTGGGCGACCAGGGCGTCGGCCTGGGCCAGCGTGACCTGCGAGAAGTTGACCTGGGACAGGGGGACGGTGCGCGTCCCGCCGGCCAGGAATATCACCTGGTCGCGCAGGCAGGCGCTTAGCTCGGGGTAGCGCTGGGCGATCGCCGTCCATTCCTGCCGCTGCTGCTCGGCCCGGGCGTTGATGGTCGGCATGACACGTTCCTGGGCGACCTTCTGCATCTTGTTCTTGATCGCCTTGCCGATGAACCGCCCGGCTAGGCCGATCACGAGATCGGCGATCTCCTGGTCGGCTGAGTCTTGGCCATACTCGTCCCGGGTGTTGGAGATGGGAATCGAACCCTGCCCATAACCAGACTCGGGCCCGTACCAGGGCTCCGCGTATGGGCCGGACCCTGGCCCGTAGCCGGACGGCTGGGATGAGCCGGGCCCCGGCATGGGGTTGCCTGGCGCCTGGCCGGACATCATGGCGACCAGGTCCTGAACCGTCCGAACGTCTGCCGTGCTCCCGCACCGGGGGCAGGCATCCGGCTGCTGCGTGCCGTAGTAGTCCACGGCCCCATTGTGCTCTTGCGGGATGAGACTGGAAAGGCCGTGCTAGACCAGGATGCAGGGGATATCGGTGTTCTCATCCACCCAGTAGCTCGCGCAGACGCGGTGGTAGCCATCCGCGATGATCAGCGGGTGCCCGTCGCTACCGCGCAGCAGCAGGATCGGGGACAGGGCCTGCCCGGCGTTGACCTTGGCCAGGTCGTCCGCGACGTGTTTGTTGTCCTGGCCGAGCAGCGCGAGCTGGCTGGCGCGCAGGATGTCCTTGGCCTTGCGGTGGGTGATGTCGTCTCGGGCGTCGGCGAGCTTCTGCCGGTACATCTCCGCCTGCTTGGGCGGCATGATCAGCGACAGGTAGTCCTCCGCCGCCTGGTAGTCGTGGTTTTCCGGCTTGGCCAGCCACGCCACGGTCTGCGGCACGCTTGCCTCCTAGCGGTGGGCGGCGACGGCCCCGGCGACGGCCTCGCGGACGTGCTTGGCCAGGTCCTCCAGCGGAACGTGGACGGTGGACCCGGTGGCGCGTTCGGTCAGCTCGGCGGTCCCGGCCTGCAGGCCGCGCTTGCCCACCGTGATCCGGAACGGGATGCCGACCAGCTCGGCGTCGCTGAACTTGACGCCGGCGCGGACCGGGCGGTCGTCCACGATGACCTCCACCCCGGCGTCGAGCAGGGCCTGGTACACCTGCTCCCCCGCCTCGGCGACGGTGGCGTCGTCCTGCTGGGCGATCACGACGACGGCCTCGAAGGGGGCGACAGCGGCAGGCCAGATGATGCCCTTCTCGTCGTAGTGGACCTCGACGATCGCGGCCATCGCGCGCTCGACGCCGATGCCGTAGCAGCCCATGATCGGCCGGTGCGGCTTGCCGTCCGGACCTGACACGCGGATCTCCAGCGCGTCGGTGTACTTGTAACCGAGCTTGAAGATGTGCCCGACCTCGATGCCGCGCTCGACCTCGAGCCCGTGCCCGCAGTTGACACACGGCTGGCCCGCGGCGACCTCGCGCAGGTCGGCCCACTGGCCGACGTGGAGGTCGCGGTCGACGTCCACGCCGCGCAGGTGCGTGTCGTCGACGTTGGCGCCGGTGGTCATGCCGCGCCGGCCGCGCAGCGCCTCGTCGGCGATCACCGGGTGGTCCGTGACGCCGACCGCGCCCAGGCTGCCCGGGAGCGCGCCGAGCGCGTCGCGGATCTCTTCGGGCTGGGCCGGGCGCACGGTCTTCGCCCCGGTGGCGTCGATCAGCTTCTGCTCGGCGAGGGCGTGGTCGCCCCGCATCAGGACCAGGGTGAGCGTGCCGTCCAGGAAGTACACCAGGGTCTTGATCTGGCGGTCAGCCGGAGCGTCGTAGCCGACCGCGAGGTCGTCGATGGTCCGCACGCCCGGGGTCGGGAACGGCTCGGGCGCGGGCAGCAGCGCGGCTGGCTCGGCGGAGTCGTCCACCGCGGAGAACATGGACGCGGCCTTCTCGATGTTGGCCGCGTAGTCGCACTCCGGGCAGAGGACGATCAGGTCCTCGCCGCTGGGCGACGGGCAGATGAACTCGGTGGAGTCCGAGCCGCCCATCGCGCCGCTGGAGGCCGCGACGGGGATGGCGGGGATGCCCATGCGCTCGAACGATCGCGTGTACGCGTCGCGGTGCAGGCGGAAGGAGACGTCGAGCTCGGCCGGGCCGACGTCGAAGCTGTAGGAGTCCTTCATGGTGAACTCGCGGGTGCGCATCAGGCCCGCCTTCGGGCGCGGCTCGTCGCGCAGCTTGGTCTGGAACTGGTACCACATCTGGGGCAGCTCGCGGTAGGACTCCAGCTCGAGGGCCAGGGTGGAGACGATCTCCTCGTGAGTCATCCCGAGGACCAGGTCCGCGCCGCGCCGGTCCCTGAGGCGGAACATCTCGTCGCCCATCAGCTCCCACCGGCCGCTGCGCTGCCACAGCTCGGCCGGGTGCATCACCGGCATGAGGATCTCCTGGGCCCCGATCCGGTTCATCTCCTCGCGGATGATCTGGATCACCTTGAGCCGGACCCGCTGGCCGAGCGGCAGCAGCGAGTAGTGCCCGGCCATCAGCTGGCGGATGTAGCCGGCGCGCAGGAGCAGGCGGTGGCTGGGCGCGCCGGCGTCCGCCGGGTCGTCGCGCAGCGTGGGGATGTGCATCTGGGACCAGCGCATGTTCTGCGGACCGTCACTTTCAAGCCGTGGTCACCGAAAGCCCGTAGTTTATCCTCGGCGGAGGGTAAGCGCGGAGCGGTTTGGAGGCCGCTCAGGATTGGCCGGGCTCGGTCAGGCCAAGCCTACCGGGCCGGTGCGCTCGAGGGTCCGGGCCAGCTCGGCCAGGGACCGGACGTGCGGGTGGCCGCTCGGCAACGGGCAGAACCGGTGCGGGTCCAGATGGACGGGTTGCAGGCCAGCGGCGACGGCCCCGGCCACGTCGTACCGGAGGCTGTCGCCGATGTACAGGACGGTCTGGCTCGCGGGCACGCCTATGGCGTCAAGCGCGATGCTGAAGATGGCCGGGTCCGGCTTGGCCACGCCGACCACCGCGGAGTCGACCACTACGCCGACCCGGATCCCCGCGTCGGGAGGGTGCTGTCCGTCGGGCGCGTAGCAGACGCCCAGCTGGCGCAGTTCGGCCTCCACCGTGCCGTCGGAATTCGAGACCACGCCCATCGGCAGGCCGAGATCGGCCAGGGCCCG
>Ga0187806_1000267_pt1 | contig 12502 bp, 14 predicted proteins | sample NC_wetland_sal_i_7_FD_132470 | JGI IMG/M metagenome (GOLD analysis project Ga0187806, IMG submission 132470) | Wetland sediment microbial communities from Neuse River Estuary, North Carolina, USA - ASW_1 | ecosystem: Environmental > Aquatic > Freshwater > Wetlands > Sediment | place: USA: North... | reverse complement strand
TCCACTTTGGACGGATGAGCCGCCCTCGCCGCTACGGCTTCTCTACGACGTGATAGTGCCCGACGTGCTGGCCACGATCTACAGCATGGAAGAGCCGGTTCCGGTGGCCCGGCTAGCGGAGTCGGTCTGGGACTCGGTCCGGGCTCACTTCGATGTGGACTCCCTCAGCCCGATCACGCAGATTGGCCTGCGGGGGCGCGTCGATAACGACCTGGAGCAGATCTTCGACGTATTCGAAGCTCTCGGCGCGGTGGCCTCGGTCCATGACCTGGCCGGCGAGGTGTTCTCGGAAGACCTGGACGAGGACGTCACGATGCCATCCGGGGCCGCAGTGCCGTTCACCGGTGAGCGGGCCGCCGCCCTGCGGGAGCAGCTGGCAGTGCCGGGACGCCTGGTGAGCCTTACACCGCTCGGCACCCGCGCGATGCGGCAGCGCATGCTCGCAGAAGGCAGGGAGGCGGGGCTCGTGGGCGAACTCGCGAGCGCCGCGCCAGCCGAGTTGCTCGGCACGGTGGCTCAGCATTACACGCCAGCGACCGCAGCGGAGGAGATCGCAATCTGGCGGGCCGCCCGTGGCGGCTCGCTGGATCCGCTCGTCCGAGCCATCCGCGACTGCCCTTTCCTGTACCGGAAGGCCGCGATGCTGACCGTTCTCGCCGGCGGTATACCGGAGGGAGACGAACTGCTGGCCAGCCTGCTGCGCGACCCGGAACTGGGCCCGGTTGCCCTGCTCGTGCAGAACCGGGACCGCAACCCCGATGAGGTAAGCCCGGAGGAAGCCGCGTGGCTGATGGCCGGGAGCATCCTGGAACTGCTGGAGATCGGGGGCCCGGATGCGGTACGGGCACAGCTCCAAGAGCTGCCCCGACCCCAGCGGGTGAAGGTGGTCCGCGCCGTGTGCGACTCCGGCTATCCGGCACGCGGAACGCTAGAGGACTTCCGGATCCTGGTCGCCGAGCCGATCCTCAGCGCGCCGCCCAGGCTGCGCGCCGCCAGGAACGCCTCCGCGCGGGATTCCCGGCGGCAGAAACGCCGCAGTCGCTTATGCCACGGATCTGGCTCCGTGTAATCGTCAGGGTGGGCCAGGTACCTGTCATGATTACGGCCAAGATCCGACGGCCCTTTCAGCGCGCCGACAAGTGCGGCCAGGTGCCGGAGATGTGCATGCTCTCAGCGCCCCGCACCGTCGGCCATCTCCAGCCCGGCGACGTCCTGAGCCCGAGGCGGTACCCATAAGCTGTTTCGGCAGCTCAGAGTATATATCTGCCACGCAGCCGCAGTCTGCCGTGCAAGTTATAACTACACAGGTTGTTGTCCGCCTGACTCCAGAAGAGGAGCTGGGATGGGTCCGCGGGCAGGGAGGCGCAACCGGCGGATCTCCGCGTTCTTAAGCTCTGGCAGGCTTCGGTGCTGGGACGGGTTCATCCGCAGGAAGCCCGCCTGCAGGATCTGCAGCGTATCCCCGTGGGAGAACAGAAGGATGTCGCGGCCCGAGTACCGCCGTTCCAGATCCACGATGAAGGCGGTCGACCGGTCAAGCACAGCGGTCGTCGGCTCGACGTTGCCGCTGGCATAACAGGGGTTGGTCTCGTCGGCCGCCCAGACCTGCGCATAGTTGCCTGTCGCTGAGGCTTCCCAGTCCTCGAAGCACCGCTCGCGGAGGGCCTCCGCGATGACAACCTCCGGCGCGCCAAGGTGCGCGCGCACGATCTCCGCCGTTTGCCATGCGCGCGAGAAGTCCGATGAGCAAATGACCGTGTTCCCGGGCAGGCCGCAGCCCCGCGCCACCGCGAGCGCCTGCTGGCGGTCCAAAGCTCCGATAGCCCGTAATCGCCGCGCCGGTCGTTCTCGATGCGGCTTACGATGAGTCCGCGCGCGTTCGCCTTGCTTTGCCCGTGCCGCATGATGCTGAATCGATTCGCAAGGCGATCCAAGCCGCTCAGGTGGTTCATGACGCGCTGACGCTGTCACTGATGCTCTAGACGGCCTCACATCGCTCACTTCGCGCGGCGGTTCTGTGGCCAGCGGCAGGTCTCTCCTGCCTGAACGCCTAAAGCAGTAAGGCAGCCCCGCAGATGCTGCCAGGTACGGGCTTGTCCCGAGCTTTACCTCAAGGGTCCGCCCGGTCGATACGTCAGGCGGCAAGAAGCGGATGCGCCTTGGCCTGCTCATACAGCGGCTCGGGCGCCAAGTCGATACCTCCGGGCCAGACAATCGTCCCGGCCTCAGGGTCGACCGTGACCTCAGCAAAGTAGGCGGGGTCATTCAGCGGTGAGAGGACGCCCGTCCATCGTTCACCGGAGAAATCGACATCCCCGGCAGTGCCGTCGCTGAACAGCAGGCGGAGCACGCGGTCACCGACCACGGCGACACCCACGACGACCGGCAGGTAGTTCTCGTCCACGACCTTCATGCTACGCCAGCGGGTCGATGCCGAGCAGAGGCTCATTGCGCCGTGCCCGATCCCAGTTCGCCAGGATCTCATCATGCCTGAGCGCGGCCCATTCCCGGACGAACTGCAACGCCCTGGATTCGAGACTTCCGGCCAGCACATCCCCGTCCGCCGACACTGAGGCACGCCGACCTGCGTGGTAGGCGTGGAAGTGAGCAACCGGGTGATCCCGCTCGTTCCAGTGCATGTAGATCACCACCCCGTAAAACGCGCTGACACGCGGCATGCCCCCGACAATAACCGGCGCCAGTCGTCACTCACATGAAGCAGCGTTAGTCGCGGGCTGTTTCCCCAGCTCAATGGCTGATTTGCGCGTAACGTCACGCTCCGCCGTGCAAGCGATAACCACACAGGTGGCTTGAGTCAGCGAGCTGGCTGTTCGTGGGGGACAGGCGGCCGGGTGACCGAGATGATCCGGATGAGGGCATCCAGGCCGGTGAAGCCGGCAGGGTTGGTCGTGTACAGCGGCAGGCCCTCGGCGATCGCGGTAGCCGCGATCATAAGGTCGACGGCCCTGCCTCGTGGCTTACGGCCTGCGGCGATGACGGCGGCCGTCACGCGGCCGAAGATGCGCGCCGCCTCGGCGTCGAACGGCACCGGGTCGAACTCGCTCTCGGCCCGTTGCAGGATCTCCAGCCGCCGTGCGCGCTCGGCGTGCTCGTCGTACACAGCCTGCTCGTCGTTGCGCCTTACCTCGTGCGGCCCGGCGGACAGTTCCGCCAGGGTGATGGCGCTTATTGCCATTTCGTCGGGCAGTTGGCCGGGATCGATCCATCTCCGCAAGATCAAGATGTTGGTGTCGAGCATTCCTTGCCGGGGCTGCTCATCGCTCATATGCGCTGTCGGCCTGATGGTCCAGCGCGGCATCCTGATCAGCCCGGAATACTTCCAGGTCAACCGAGGGGGCGTTGCGCGACATGGCGGCGAACTCCTGCCTGGGGACGAACCGGCGGCGCTGTCGCAGCGGGATCAGTTCGCCGATCCGATGACCGTCCCGGGTGACAGTAAAGGACTGTCCGTGTTCGACGGCATCCATGATCTCCCGTGATCTTGTCCGCAAATCGCGCTGGGTAATCTCCGGATGAGCATCCACAAAGCCAGTGTAGCACCGGGTGCTACCTAGTGGCACTCCCGGCGTGCTCGCGGCCGGCAGCAATCTGGCGAGTGCTCAGACACTCGGCACTTGTTGTTTCACGGGTGTACCGAACTCTTCCGATTCCCCGACAAGTTTTCCACCCGGTTTCCAGTTGGAAGGGTCGTAGGGAAGCGACCAGTTCACCGGCCGCCTGCAGCGTGCCGCATTGCGGGCTGTCCGCGTGTCGGCGGCTGGACTGGAGCCAGAACAGGTAAGAATCAGCCCGGCTCGCTGGAAGACTCCCAGGGAACCGCAGGTCAACCATGATCAACTGGAAAAGTGCGCAGGGAACCTACACCTGCGCTGCGCCGGGAGCGGGGTGGTACCCGGCGGCCGGTTGACCCTCAAGCCGTCTGTTTGACAGGTTTTGCTGCGGAGCCGACACTTGGCCGTGGCCCGGCGATATGCGATGCTGGCCGCGGTCGCGGCGGTGGTCAGCCTTCTCGGGCTCGGGACGGCCGCCGCGGCGACGACCAGGACTGGGGTTTCGCCCTCCACGACCCCGCCACCCAGACCTACACCGCGGCCCTGCTGCGTACCGGGCAGCCTACCGGACACCCCAGCGAGGCATTCGACACGGCGGCCTACCCCGCTCGCCGATTACCAACAGTGACCATCACGCACCCGTATAGCCAGTGCGGGACTTACGAGCGGCTCCACTAGCGCGCGTACTGAGCCCCTACGGTGCCGCGCCAGTACCCCGTATGCCCGCGGCTGGCGTCCTGCGGTCATTGCGCATGGGCGGTCATGGCAGCCGGACGTAGCCGTGCCGGCTCTTCCACAGGTAGTACTTCTCGAACCCGACTTTCATCGCGTGCACCTGCGGGCCGGGGATCATCACGGCGGCCTTGCGCGGCGGCAGCATGTGATCGGCGAGGATCATCACGCCGTTGTTGCCGGCGTCCATCATGCACACCGCGGCCATGTCACCGAAGTCCTTGTGGCTGGTGGCTGGCTCTCCCTTGATGGCTGCGGCGATGTTGCGGGCGGCTACCTTGGCCATCGACTCGGTGGGGAAGCCGGTCTTGGGGATCCCGATCGGCACCGCCGTCTGCCAGGGCACCGGCACCTGCGCGGCGATCCCGGCCGCGTAGATCTCCGGGTAGGCCTTGGACTGGTAGGTGTCCTCGACCGGGATGTACCCCTTCTCGTCGGAGAGGCCCGGCGTCGCCCGCACGACGTCCTGGCCCGCGAATGGCGGCACCACCATGGCGTAGCGGAACGGCACGTCGGTGCCGTCGGTCAGCTTGATCCGATCGCCGGTGACCTCCTTGAACGCCACCCCGGCGATCGGGGTGATGCCCTCTTTCTTCAGGAACATCTTCAGCAGCTTTTCCCCGCCGGGCAGGCCGCCGATGCCGAAATGCCCGACGAACGGCTCGGCGGTGACGAAGGTCAGCGGCACCTTGTTATGCAGCTTGGCCTTGCGCAGCTGGTGGGAGGTGTTGAACAGGAACTCATACGCCGCGCCGAAGCAGCTGGCGCCCTGGGTCGCGCCGACCACCACCGGGCCGGGGTCGTCCAGGAACTTGCGCCAGGCCTCGCCCGCCCGCTGCGCATCGGCCAGCGTCGTGATGGTCTGCGCGTACCCGTCCGGGCCCAGGCCGGGCGCGATGTCGAACTTGTTCCGGTAGCCGGTAGCGACCACCAGGTAGTCGTACCCGTAGCTGCCGCCTGCCGTGGTCAGTGTGCGGGCCACCGGGTCGATCGCCGTTACCTCGGCATGCGCGAAGCCGATACCGTGCCCGTCGAAGACGGGCTCGAGCGGGAACGTGATGTCCTCGGCGCGGCGCTTGCCGAACGGCAGCCAGATCAGCGACGGGTTGAACAGGAACCGGTCAGCCGCCGACACCACGGTGACATCGACGTCCGCGCCGAGTTCGTCCTTGACCTCCAGCGCCGCGGTGAGCCCCGCGAAGTTACCGCCGATTACCAGCACCCGCTTGGCCGCCATGACCGCGCCCCGCCTCTCTATCACGCGAATACCCGGGGGGGTATTCATGATCAGGCTCCTGCCTGCTCGGTCGCGGGGGACAGGGACGAAGGTCACCGATGGTAGGGCCTTACGTCACAGCACCGGGGACCGTCCGCTACGGCAGGCCGCCGGTCGGGCCGGGATCACGCCAGGTCGATGGCGATGCCTGGCTGCTGCCGCAGGGTGTTGTGGACGGTGCAGTGCGACGCCACGGCCAGTAGGGCGGCCCTGCGCTCAGCCGGGACGCCGCCCGGCACCACGATGCGCAGCCGGATGTCCAGGACCCGGGCTGGACGGTCGGCGGCCATGGTGAACTCGGCGGTGACATGCAGCCCGTCGCGGACCAGGCCGTGCCGGATCAGGTACCGGCCGGCGTAGAAGGCGACGCAGGAGGCGAGCGCGCCGACGAGCAGCTCGGTTGGGGTGGGTGCCGCGTCCTGTCCGCCGGCGCTGGCAGGCTGGTCGGTGAGCATCATGTGGCCGCGTGTGGTGATCGCATAGGAGTCACCGCCAGCGTGCGCGACCACGATCGCCTCCGGCGCCGGGCTGGCCGGGCCCGGTCCCGCGTCACGGTCGGCGGCGGCAGCCTGCCCGAGCAGTGCCGCGGCGAGCCACCGTGCCTCCGCCGGGGTCAGCCCTGCCCAGGTACCGTCGTCCTGGCCCGGTGACTTCCCGATGTCCAGGCTGACCCGCCGGGCCGGCCGCTCCCCGGCTGCGAGGGCGAGCCACCCGACTCGCACCTGCCTGCCGCATGTGGTCCGCAAGCTAGCGTGGTCGCGCGTTCCCGCCCCATTGGGGGTGTCGGTCTGCATCGGCCTGTCTCCTCACGTCGCCTGATACCCGGGGGGGTATTCGCGTGAACGTCCGCCGCGGGCAGTCCATTCCCGTGCAACCCGGGCCGCCGAGCCTGGCATGGCGCTGCGCGGGGCGCCTGCCGCGCGCCGCGTCCCGGCCCGGCGGACTGCCCGGATGATCACCCCGCGGCGGCGGCCGCCGGTCGTGATCAGGTGCGTCCATCGCGCGGACGACGTCGTCCGTTCGCACCCGCGGGCAGCGGCCTGCATTTGCGGCTGGAACGCTGATCGCCGGGTGCAGCGTCCGCGCACCCTAGTCAGGTGAAGATGATCTGGCCGCCGGCGGCGAGGTCGTAGAACTCGCCGACGGTGATGATGTCCTTGACCTGGTCGATGAAGTCGTCCTTGGCCAGGCCGAACAGGTCGACCGATGCCTTGCAGCCGTACAGGCCGGCGCCGGTGTCGGCGATCATCTCGATGAACTCGGGGATCGAGGGAATGTCGAGCTGGCCCATCTTGTGCGCCATGTAGTGGGTCATGACGGAGGACACGCCGGGCAGGCCGCCGGCCCAGGTGGCCAGGTGCAGGCCGGGGTTGCCGACGGTGGCGAGCTTGATGTGCTCGTGCCGGGCCTTGTGGATGGCGTCGAGGCCGAAGAAGGTGAAGAAGAGGTTCGCCTCGATGCCCTCGGCGCGGGCTCCGTTGGCCATGATCAGGGCCGGGTAGATGCCCTCGAGGGATCCCTTGGACACGATGATGGAGACTTTTTCGATCTTGCCGTTAGTGCTGGCGCCGTTGTCGGTCATGACGCACCGTCCTGTTCGTGGTTGTTCAGATGCAGCCGCGCGGCTTGGGGATGCCGGCGATCTTCGCGGCCAGCTTGGCCGGCCCCTTCGGGAACAGCTCGTACAGCTCCTTGATGCTCACCCCGGAGGTCTTGCTCAGCGCGCGCACGCTCGGGCCCGTGCCCTTCTCGGCGTACTCGTGCCGCATGAACTTGATGACCCGCCAATGCGGTTCGGTGAGCACCGGAATGCCGGCCTCCGCGGCGATCTGGGGTGCCATGTCCTCGCGCCACTGCTGGGGGTCGGCGAGGAAGCCTTCGTCGTTGACGGTGACTTCGGTGCCTGCATAGGTCTTGACGGGCATGGTCAGGGCCTTTCTCTCGTGCCGGTGAGTGAGTCGGAGGGCGAACCGGCGCCGGCCGCAGGCGCGCCGAGCCGCTTTCCTGCCAGCGGCATGTCAGCGCCGATGCCGGGAATGTCGCGCCCAGGCAGCAGCATGTGCCAGTAAAACCACTGGAAGGCGAGCTTGCCGAGATGATTAAGGTGAGACTCGCGCAGCAGCGGCAGGCCCACGCGGCCGGGGAACCGTCCCGTGACCGGCTCGGTGTCGTAATTGAAGTCGATCAGCAAGGCCTTGCCGAAACCGCTTTCGATGAAACAGTTGGTATGGCCGTCGAAGCTGGCGGTCAGCGGCTCGCCGCGGAGGAAGCTGGCGATGTTGCGGGCCAGGATCTCGCCCTCGAAGTGGGCAACCGATCCCGCTTTTGAGGCGCGGACGTCGGCGGCGTCGCCGATCACGAACACGTTCGGGCTGGCCTTGGCCTGCAAAGTGCGCTCGTCGGCCGGGATGAAGCCGAGCGCGTCGCCCAGGCCGGGCGAGCGGCCGACATAGGCCTGGCCGCCGTGCACGGGCACGGTCACCGCCAGGTCGAAGCCGACCTCGCGGCCATCGAACGAGATGAGCCGCCCGCCGTCGGCGTCCACCTCGCCGGTGTTGAACTCGGTGACCAGCTGGACGCCCTTGTCGTCGAGCATGCCGCTCAGCTCGCGGTTGCAGACAGGTTTGGTGAACGCGCCGTCGAGCGGGGTGACGAAGGTCAGTTCGACGCGGTCGCGGATCCCGCGGCTGCGGAAGTACCAATCGGCCAGGAAGCTGAACTCGATCGGGGCGACCGGGCACTTGATCGGCATGTCCACGACGTTCACCGCGATCCGCCCACCGTCGAAGCGTGCCAGCGCGTCTCGCAGGGCCATCGCCCCAGGCATGTCGTAGAACGTGAAGGCCTTGCCCCGCTCTGTCGCCTCAGCCAGTCCGTCGGTCTCGCCGGGCAGCAGCGCCGCGCCGGTGGCGATGACCAGCGCGTCATAGGGCAGCACGGTGCCGTCTTCGAGATGGACGCGGGATGCGTCGATGTCCACGTGGTCGGCGCCGCTCTGGTGGTATCCGACGCCGCCGTGCAGCTGCCGTGCCCGCGAGCGCGTGATGCTCTCGGCGCGAATCTTTCCGAACGGGACGAACAGCAGGCCGGGCTGGTACAGGTGCTGGCCGTCGCGGTCGACGACGGTGATCACGTCGTCAGCCGCGAACTGTCGCCGGAGCCTGTTGGCGATCAGCGTCCCGCCGGTACCGCCGCCGAGCACCACAACCCGCTTCACCATGAATCCAGCTTCCGCGCTAGCCCGCGTGCAGGCTACGGCCGAAGGTCCCGGTGCGCGCCGGCTAACGGCACCGGAAGGCGCCCGCAGCCCGCTAGCTTGCTGCTCGTGCCGGAAGTGCAGGCGTGACGGGAGCGGGAATTACGGCCGGGCCGTGCAGGTTGCGCCCAATAGAGATACCCTAGGGGGTATTCGGCGGGAGGTGCCTCATGAGGGTCGTCCAGCTGATGAGCTCACCGGCCGGGCGCGCCGCCCGGCTACTAGCCGGCCTGGCGCTGATCGGGGCCGGTGCCGCCGTGGGCGGGACCGGCGGTCTGGTTCTCGCGCTGATCGGCCTGGTCCCGCTGGCGGCGGGAGCGGCCGGCGCATGCCTGGCCGGGCCGCTCCCGCGGGTCCCGATGCGAGCCCGCTGATGACAGGGGTGACCGGCAAGGATCCGGGTCGGCCCGGATCCGGGCGGGCACTTCCCGGGCGGGGCGTATCCCGGCCAGGCCGCACCTTGCCCGCCTGGCCGAGCGTGCTTGCCGTCGTCGCTCACCCCGACGATGAGACGTTCGGACTCGGCGCGGTCCTGGACCGGATGACGGCGGACGGCACCGCGGTGCACATCCTGTGCTACACCCGCGGCGAGGCGTCTACGCTGAACCAGAGCGGCGCCGATCTGCGCCGCGCGCGGGAGCAGGAACTGCGGCACGCTAGCCGCGAGCTCGGGGTGGCAACCGTCACGCTGCTCGACTACCCCGACGGCCGGCTCGAGTCAGTCTCGCCCGGCGAGCTGGCCGGGCACGTCGCCTGGGTGGCGGCCCGAAGCCATGCCGATGGCCTGCTGGTCTTCGATGACACCGGGATCACCGGGCACCCTGACCACCAGGCCGCCACGCGTGCCGCGGTGCAGGCCGCCGGTGCCGCCGGACTGCCCGCGCTGGCCTGGGCGCTGCCCGCTGCCATCGCCGACCGGCTGCGCGAGGAGACCGGCCAGCCATTCGCCGGCCAGCCGCCGTGCCGCATCGACGTGTGCGTCCGGGTGGACCGGGCCAGGCAGCGCCGGGCCGCCCTCCTGCACGAGACCCAGATATCGCCTGCCGCGGTGCTGTGGCGGCGGCTGCAGCTGCAAGCCGACTGCGAGCACCTGCGCTGGCTCATCCCGCCAGGCTGAGCCCCGGCCGTACTCCGCCCGATTCCCGGCCCGGCCCCGAGTTCAGCAGCAGGCCTGCGCGTTCACGCACGGGACGTACGAGCTGCTGGCGCGCGGCGCGCGCCGACGGCGCGCCTGACGCGATCACGCGGCGTAGTGCACTCTTTCCATCCGGCACCGGGTATCTGGCCGCGGGCGTTCACGAGATTCGTGCATGCCACCGCTGCGGGACGCGGAGCCGGCCTATCAGGCTTGCGCTGCCGGCCCTGGCCCGGACGGCACGGGACCGGCCGCTCCGGCGCTGGAGCCCGCTGGCGGGGCTGCGAGGCTGGCCGACGGGAGCGGGAACCAGCGCAGCGCCTCGAAGTCGGCGCTGAGCCCGGTCGGCCCGTCGGGCACCTGCTCGGGGAGCGCGGCCAGGAGCGCGCGCGCCTGGCGCAGGTAAGCCGGGAAGAGGTCCTCGCCAGCGCGGGCGTGGTGCCGGGGGTAGCGGATCTCCCCGTCGGGGCCGTAGGAAACGTCCGACAGCGTGATCTGCGGTCGTGGCGGCCCGCTGACGTGCCGCCACAACCCGGTGTGCGGGTCGAAGCGGTAATCGGGCAGTAGCCGGTAGCCGTCGGCGGCGATGATCTCGACTGCGGCGGCGATGTAGCCGGCGGCGGCGGCGGAGATGAAGTAGTTGAGATTCACCCTGGTCCATCCGGGCTTGACGCCGTCGCAGCCGTGGCCGATCTCCTCGCGGAATGCGTGCGAGCGGGCCGGCCCGATGGCCAGCAGCCGGTGCCCGTAGGGGCCGGCGCAGGAGCACCCGCCTCGGGCCTGGATGCCGAACAGGTCGTTCAGCAGCGCGACCACGAAGTTGTGGTGCAGGTACTGGGCGCCGTGCCGGATCCGGAACGAGGCGATGGACAGCCGGGCCGCCTGCCTGTTGCCCAGAATCTCAATTCCCGGCATCTCCGCCCAGCGGCGCAGCACGTGGCGCCACAGCTGTTCCTCGCGCGCGGCAATGAGATCGGTCCCGACAGCCTGCTTGAGCGCGAAGACCAGCCCGGCCCGGATTGATTCGATGATGGCCGGGGTGCCGCCCTCCTCGCGGGCGACCGGGTCATCGAGATACCGGTGGCCGACCGGGTCGACGAACGCGACCGTGCCGCCGCCGGGCACTGTCGGCACTGCGTTGCGGACCAGCTCGCGGCGCACGATCAGCACGCCGGGGGTCTGCGGGCCGCCGGGGAACTTGTGCGGCGAGAGGAAGACCGCGTCCTTGTGATCGTCTCGGTCCGGCCGGGATGCCGAGACGCGGATGGGCACGTAGGGTCCGGCGGCGGCGTAATCCCAGAACGACAACGCGCCGTGGGCGTGCAGCAGCGTGGCCACGGAGCTGGTGTCGGTGAGGATACCGGTGACGTTGGAGGCGGCGGAGAAGCTGCCGATCCGCAGCGGCCGCTGCGCGTGACGGAGCAGCTGGCGTTCCAGGTCGGCCAGGTCGATGTGACCGTCGGCGTCCTCGCCGATCACCACCACGTCGGCGATCGACTCGCGCCACGGCAGCTCGTTGGAGTGATGCTCGTACGGGCCAACGAACACGACCGGCCGCTCAGCCGCCGGGATGCCTGAGGTGAGCCGGTACCGCTCGTCCAGCCCGCTAGGTATGCGCAGCTCCAGGATCCCGATGAGCTTGCTCACCGCCGCGGTCGCACCGGACCCACAGAAGATCACCAGGTCATCGCTGCTGCCGCCGACCGCATCCCGGATGATCCGCCGGGCGTCCTCCCGCAGCCGGGTGGTCTGCAGCCCGGTGCCCGAGCTCTCGGTGTGGGTGTTCGCATAACGCGGCAGGACCGCGTCGCGGATGAAGTCCTCGATGAAGTCCAGCGACCGGCCCGACGCGGTGTAATCCGCGTAGGTGACCCGGCGCGGACCGAACGGGCCGTCCATCAGCTCACCCTCGCCGATGATCCCCCGGCGGACCCGCTCGAGCAGCGGTGACGTCGCCAAGTCCGCAAGCGTCGGCGAGCTGCCGCGCGCGGTCTGGTTCATCGCGCACCTCCTGATCCGGCCGGCCGCGTCAGGCGGCCGGGCCAGCGCTTACGAGCTCGCGGTCCGGGCCGCGCCCGCATGCCCGGCGATGCTTGCCCGGACCTCGTCCATGTCCAGCTCGCGTGCCCTGGCGATCAGCTGCTCCAGCGCGGGTGTCCGGCAGCGCCCCGGGCCGGGCGTAAAGGACGACGCCATCCCGAATCACCATCAGCGTCGGGATCAAGGAGATGCCCAGCGCGTCGGCCAGCGTCGGCTGCGCCTCAGTGTCGACCTTGCCGAACACCGCGTCAGCATGGCGCTCTGAGGCGCGCTCGAAGACAGGGCCGAACATCCGGCACGGCCCGCACCATGCGGCCCAGAAATCAACCAGCACCTAGCTATCACCGCTCATCACGGCGTCAAAGTTCTCTGCGGTCCGCTCAACCGTGGCCACGGAAGCCCCTCTACGTCTCTGCTAACAATACCCGTAGGGGTATGCCGCGACAACCAGCCGGGGGCTCGCGGCATTTCCGGCAGGCTGGTGCCGCGCC
>Ga0187806_1000266_pt1 | contig 12516 bp, 11 predicted proteins | sample NC_wetland_sal_i_7_FD_132470 | JGI IMG/M metagenome (GOLD analysis project Ga0187806, IMG submission 132470) | Wetland sediment microbial communities from Neuse River Estuary, North Carolina, USA - ASW_1 | ecosystem: Environmental > Aquatic > Freshwater > Wetlands > Sediment | place: USA: North... | reverse complement strand
TGGGGATACTGCTGCTGTCCACCTACACCGAGATCGACGAGGCGGTCGAGCTGTTCACCGCCACGAGCAGCCGGGTCGGCTACCTGCTCAAGGACTCGGTGGCCGACCTCGACCAGCTCACTGGCGCGCTCACCAGGATCAGCGAAGGCGGCACGGTTTTCGACCCGAAGCTCGTGGCCGAACTGCTCGGCCGCACCCGGCGCACCGATCCCCTCGACGCGCTCACTCCCCGGGAACGGGAGGTGCTCGCGCTCATGGCCGAAGGCCAGTCCGACGCCGGAATCGCCAAGACCCTCTGGATAACGGAGGGTGCGGTGGAAAAGCACATCAAGCACATCTTCGCCAAGCTGAAAATCCCCGCCAACCCCGACACCCACCGCCGCGTCCTCGCCGTCATCACCTACCTCGACGCCCGGTAACGCGGCATGACGACCAGCCACACCGCGATCGTGACAGGCGCCAACCACGGCATCGGCGCGGCGACCGCGCAGGCCCTGGCCCGCAGCGGCTGCGCGGTCCTGTGCACGTTCCTGCGGCTCGACGACCCGCCCGACCCGGGAACCCCGCAGGCGTACCGGGACAACCGCGCGCAGGACGCGGAGGCTGTCATCGCCCGCATCCGCGCCGACGGCGGCACAGCGGCCGCCGTGGAGGCCGACCTGTCCAACCCGGCCACGCCCGCGATGCTCTTCGGCACCGCCGAGGAGCGGTTCGGCCCGGTCGACATCCTGGTGAACAACGCGACGGGCTGGCTGGCCGATACCTTCGCCCCCATCAAGAACGACCGTTTGGGCAGGTCTCTGCAGCCCGTGACCGCCGACACGTGGACCCGCCAGTTCACGGTCGACGCGATGGGCGCGGCCCTGATGATCGGCGAGTTCGCGCGCCGCCACATCGCCCGCCAGGCGACCTGGGGCCGGATCATCGGCCTGACCTCGGGGGGCGACCTGGGCTTCCCCGAGGAAGTCTCCTACGGGGCCGCCAAGGCCGCCCAGGTGAACTGCACGATGTCCGCCGCCCTCGAACTCGCCCCGTACGGCGTCACCGCCAACATGGTCTACCCGCCGGTCACCGACACCGGCTGGGTCACCGACGCGGTCCGCGACCACGTGGCCAACACGCTCACCCTCATCCACATTGCCACGCCCGAGGAAGTCGCCGAGGTGATCGCCTACCTAGCCTCCGACGCAGCCGCCTTGATCACCGCCAACGTGATCACCCTCCGCTAAGGGTCCTTTGTCTGATCTGCCGGACGGTGGATGACTCTTGCTAGCGACTCATACGGTGATGACGACCTTCCCGCGGGCGTGTCCCTTTTCCACATAGCCGATGGCCTCAGGGGCCTGGCGCAGCGGGTAGGTCCGGTCGATGACCGGCGTGACCTTCCCGGATTCGATGAGCTCCCGGAGGGCAGCCAGGTTTTCTTTGCTGGGGGTTGCTACCAGCGGGCGGAGCCTGTGGCGCACGAAGGGGTCCAGCATGAGCGCGCCGATGATACGTCCCATGGGACCGAGCCAGCGGCCGCCGGTTCCCGAGGACAGCACTAGAGTCCCCGCGGGGGCCAGCGCCCGCCTGCACTCTGCCAGCGAATGGTTCCCGGCCAGGTCGAATATCAGGTCATACCGCTGCCCGCTCCTGGTGAAGTCCTCCCGGGTGTAGTCGATGACGTGGTCCGCGCCGATCGACCGGACCAGTCCCGCGTTCCTCGTGCTGCACACCCCGGTCACGTCCGCCCCGAACGACTTGGCGATCTGCACGGCGAACGTGCCCACGCCCCCGGCCGCACCGTTGATCAAGACCTTCTGCCCGGGCCGCACCTTCCCCGTATCGCGCAGGCCCTGCAATGCGGCGTTCCCCGCCAAAGGCACCGCGGCTGCCTGCACGAACGTCAGGCTGGCGGGTTTCAGCTCCGCCAGGCCTGCCCGGACACACACGTAGCCGGCAAAACTGCCCGCGGTGACCTCGGCGTATATCTCATCACCCGGGCGGAACTGCGTGACGTTCTTGCCGACCGCCTCAACCGTCCCCGCGACATCCCTGCCGAGAAGTCTTTTCTTTGGCTTGCGCAGCCCGAACACCACGCGGGCGATGTAGGCCTCGCCTCTCATGAAGTGCCAGTCAGCAGCATTGACGCCAGCCGCGTGAACGCGGACGAGCAGGTCATCATCCCCGGCCACCGGCTTGTCGACCTCCTTGAGCTCCAGGACATCGACCGGGCCGTACCTGTCTTGGACTATCGCTAGCACCCGGCGATCACCAGCCATCCGCCCCGCTCCCACAGATCCGCCGCCCAGCCTTCAGCTGCCGTGGCACACGTGGCAAGGGCCTAGCGGCCCGCAGCGCACGGACCAACGCCAGATCCGGTGCGAGAATCCGCGAACCAGAACTAGCAGCGTCAGGTACGCGGCTCCCAGCTGAAGAAGCGGACGGACAGGAGCAGGCCGCCGAGCCCCCAGGCGGCGACGATCAGCACGTCGGTCCAGTCAAACGCGGTGCCGAGGAAGCCTGCCTGCATGCCCCGGGCGAAGTGCCAGACCGGGAAGATCCGGGCGATCCAGACGATCCAGGCGGGCGCGTTGCTGCCCAGCGGGATGAACACCCCGGACAGGAACAGCAGCGGCAGGATCGACGCGTTGACGATCGCCGGCGAGGCATCGGCGTTGGGGATGGCCGCGGTGATCGCGAACCCGAGCGCGCAGAAGGCGGCCGCCCCGACCAGCAGCATGACCAGGAACCGCAGCAGCGTCAGGCCGGCCGGGATGCTGGCGCTGTACGCGGTCCGGCCGAAGCCTGCGGTGATCGCCACCAGCAGGACGGCGACGAACAGTGCGTGCAGCATCCGCGCGCCGAGGAAGGCCGGGCTCGGCAGCGGCGTGCCGTTGATGCGCTTCAGGATGCCGGTGTCGCGCTGGAAGGACACAGTGATCGCGATGTTGGTATAGCAGGCCGAGATCACTCCGAACGAGGCCATGGCCGCCACGTAGTAGGTGGTGGTGTCCACCACCTTGGCAGGCGAGAGGCGTACCGTGCCGTGACCGAGCAGCGCGGTGAAGATCACCAGGAACATCAGCGGGAACGCGAATATGAAGAACGCCGAGGCCGGGTTGCGCCAGAACGCCTTGTTCGCGTACCGGACCTGCGACAGCGTCAGCGCCGCGGCGTTCATCACCTGCGCCGTCCTTTCCCGTGGCCCGGCGCCGCGGCGACCGGTTCGGGGCTGGCCGCCCCGGCCTGCGCCGCCGGGCTGTCGGTCAGCTCCAGGTAGACATCCTCCAGGGTTGGCCGGATGACCTCCAGCCCGGTGAGCTCGACATGCTGGTCCAGGGCCCAGCCGGTGAGCCGGTGCAGCGCGGCGGTCAGGTCGTCGGGCGCCAGTTCGATCAGCCCGTCCGGGCCGGGCGGCGCGGTGAGGCCGGCGGGCGGCGTGGCCGCCCCGGCCAGCCGGTAACGGATCCTGGCCCTCGCCTGTTCGCGGTTCCCGATCGTGGTCGGCGGGCCTTCCGCGACGATCCTGCCGCTGCTGATCACCGCGACCTGGTCGGCCAGGTACTGCGCCTCGTCCATGTAGTGAGTGGTGAGCAGGACGGTCTTGCCCAGCACCGCCAGGTTCTTGATCACCTCCCAGGCCTCATGCCGGGCCGAGGGGTCGAATCCGGTCGTTGGCTCGTCCAGGAACAGCAGGCCCGGGTTGCCGGCCAGGGCGATCGCGACGTCCAGCCGCCGCTGCTGTCCGCCGGACAGCTTCAGCACCCGGGTATCACGTTTCCCCTCAAGGCCCACCAGCTCGATCACTTCGTCCACCGGGCGAGGCCGCGGGTAAAACCCCGCGTACATCGCGATGGTCTCCGACACGGTCAGGTAACGGTCCATCCCGCTGGACTGCAGGACGATCCCGATCTGGCTCTTCAGCTGCTGCCGCTGCCGCGCCGGGTCATACCCGAGGACCTTGACCGTGCCGCCGTCACGCGACCGGTAGCCCTCCAGGATCTCGACAATGGTGGTTTTCCCGGCGCCGTTCGGGCCGAGCAGCGCAAAGATCTGCCCGCGCTGGACGGTAAGGTCGATCCCCTGGACGGCGTGCACCGCCCCGTAGGACTTGGTCAGGCCGCGTACCTCGATCGCCGCGCCGCCTGCCTGAACCAGGTCAGCCATGAACTCCATGCTGGCGCAGGAGACGGGCCCTTGCCTAGAGCCAGCCGCCCTCCCAGAAGCTCGAACGTCTCCTTGGGAATCGCCCACACAACGCCTTGCATCACGCCATGACGGTGGCCGCGGGCGGTGCCACCAGACACGAATAATCGCACCCTGGCTCCACCAGTGGCACAACGAACCAACAGACCTCGCCAGTCCTACGCCGACGCATACCTAACGCCGCGGAAGTGCTGCCAGTACAGGCCAAGGTCGGGAAAGATGCCGGCCAGGCCGGCTATCACGCGGGGTATCGGTGGGGTTCCTGGATGTAGACGCGTCCGGAGGGGGCTTCCCAGCGGTGCCATCCGGGCTTGGGTTGGGTGACGTTCCACCCGGGTGATTGCTTTACCTGGTGGCACTGCCTGCTGCGCGCGCCCGCGTTACAGCCGCACGTTTTCCCGCCCTTGTGGTAGGGGAGCGCGTGCTCGAAATCCGATTCCCTCGCGTTTCGTGAGCAGGGCGGGAAGGTGCATTCGTAATCGCGGATCTGGACCAGGTGACGAAGCTTGTCGCTGGGCTGATATCCGTGCGATTCGTGACGGTGGTCGCATGCGAACGTGGGCAGCGGTTCAAGGCGCACGGTGAGTTCCGCTCCGCCGGGCAGGGTGAGCGTCCACGGGCGGCACCATGGCGGGTCGCCCGGCGGGCCCGGTGCGCCGCGCGGGGCGAGAGCCCAGCCGGCCGGATCCGGCGTGCCAGGCGGACCGCATCCCGCTAGTTCCGCCAGGAGCGCGCGCCTGACCGTCAGGTTGACCCGGGACGCCAGCGCCATGAAGGATGCCTCCTTGTTCCGGTCCGGACGGCCACAGCCATGCCCGATCGCGATCCCGTCCGGGTCGACGACCGTCACGCACAGCGTGCTGTCTGGGCTGGCTGCGGCCATGGCTGCGAGGTCGCGGCACAGGCTAGGGTCGAGTACGCCAAGGTCATGTCCCTCGCCCGGCCGCTCACCCAGGCCAAGCAGGGTGGCCAGCGGAATCACCAGATCCGTCAGCCGCGGCGGAACATCCCGGGCGGCGCCGGCCGGAGAACCCGGAGAATCGTCGCTGCCTGGCCCGCTCCCGGGGCCTTCATCGTCGGGGCCTTCGTCATCGCCGTGATCGTCGTCTTCCGGGGGCATGCAGCCGCCGTCGCACTCGGCGCAGGAGCAGTCGCATCCGTCCGCATCGGGTCCGGGGCCCCGGGAACGGTCGGCGTCTGCCGGGTCGGTGTCCTTCCCGGTGCCGAGTTGGCCGGACGCGATGCGATCCGCGGCGCTGATCCCGTTGAGCAGGTCGAGGTAGGCGGCGGAGCGGAACTGGTCGATCCGGGTGCCGGGGAACACGCCGGAGTCCTTATATTCCTGGGCGCGGGCGCAGACCTTGGCGTGCGCGGCAAGCGTCTGGTCGGTGGGCAGGTCGCGGCCGGACAGGCCCGCGGCGCCGGACTGCTCGCGGAACATCGTCACCCGCGACCGGTGCTGCTCGGCGCCCTCGCGGCGCCGGGTGGCGGACTCCGGGTCGACGGTGACCGCGGCCGCGGCGGCCAGCCTCTGCACCTGGCCGTAGGTCTTGCCGGGAAGCCGGGGCAGGATCATCGCCTCAGCCGTCGCGGCATCCTCGTCCGACAGCAGTTCCAGGGCCTCATCGACAGCCTTCGCCTTGGCGTACGTCAGCTTGCCCTGCGCCAGCAGCGCGCCGATGCCGGGCAGCCGGGCCTGCAGGCTCCACGCCAGCGACATCAGCTTGTCCGCGGACGACACGGGCATCGACAGCGCCGCCGCCACCTCGCAGGTGAGGGACTTGCTCCACTCATCGGGCAGGTCACCGTGCCGCGGACTGCCCGGCAGCTCCAGGTCATCCTCGCGGATCAGAGCCCGCAGCACGCCAAGCTTCCCGGCCGCCGCCCAGGCCTCGATGGCCTGCCACTGGCGCAGCAGTCCGACCATCTCGTCACGCTCCGCGCCGGGGCATTGCCGTTCGGGGCCGGACACGCCTTCCAGGGCCATGGCCAGCGCTGCCGACGGCCCGCACGCGTCCCACGCGCCGCCCTGCGCGAACCCGGCAAGGCGCGGATCGCGCTCAGGTCCCGGGGTCTTGCGCCCGCCGGGCAGGCCGGGACCGGGCTCCCCGCCCGTCCCACCGTCCGCGCCCGGCTGCCACCCCATCTGGGCCTCCGTTCGAGTTATTGTGTAAGAAACTTGACATTCGAATACTAGCGCTATTCGGTGACCTTTATCTGCTGATAAGTGCTTACCTGCAAGTCACTCTTTCCTACCTTAAAACCCACCATTCCGGAATGTGCGCCTGCCTCGCGGAGCACACCTGCCTGGTGGGCGCCGTTTCTCCAAGAACCTGGTAGGTCACGGCCGACCGTGAGCCCGCAGACAGTGGCCCGGGGGACGGATCGCAGCGGGCAGGACGAACGCGAGCGACCAGGTGCTACTCCGAGACCTCGTCGCGATCCCTGACGAGGTGCACGCCGGTGACCTCGTCCTCAGCCTCGCCCAGGGCGTCAAAGAGAAGTCCACGATCACCGCCGTGGTCCAGGTCGAAGTCGAGCGAGTGGCCGCCCTTGGTACGTGCCTGGTTGATGAAGTGCAGGTGGTACCGAGATTCCCTGCTCGTAGTCGGGCGTTCGGTACCCGGCCAGGGGCCCCCGTGACGTCGCGGAACTCGGTGATGGGCTCGTTGGCCGTGGCCTGGGTCGTCGGCGGATACGGCGGTGAACGAACGGGCTCGCGGACGTCGTGACCGCCCGGCGGCAGTGCGGCGAGGGTTCCTTACCGTAGGAGCTATGCGGGGTGTTCCGTGGTGGGGGGTAGTCTCCGCGGCCGCAGCTCCGGCCCGGCGGTTGGCGTCTGCTACATCGTCACCGGGGCCGCGCTGCGGCCAGCCGCCTGGGCTGGCCGGCTGGTGCTCATCGCCGACGCGGCCGCGGGCATGCTGGTTGCGGCGAACCCCGAGCCCGCCGCGGGCGGCGGCACCGTGTCGCATGCGACCTGGGCAGCGCTCGGATTCACCGGCCTGGCGTCCTGGCCGGCGGTGGCGTGGCGGCGAGGTTCACCAGTGCCCTGGGGCCTGCGGCCCGCGGTCTGCTTCGGCGCGATCGCGGTTGAGCTCCTCCTGCTGGCATGGTTTGTCGCGGAGTTGGTCGCCGGGGCCGGGCAGGTCGGCCTGGCGGAGCGGGCCGTCGGGCTGGAGCAGGCGCTCTGGCCGCTTGCGGTAGTGCTGTCCTGCCGGGCCCAGCACGGCCAGATACCAGCCGAAAGGGATTTTGCCGGCGGGCGGGTAACCCGCAGGCGGGCTGTCGGACACTAACGAGTGTGGCCTGAATCGCCGTCTGCTGCCTCCTGGAGGACCGCCGTGACGTTTGTCCGCATCGTCCTTGCTGATCCCAAGACCGGACGGGTGCCGGATGGCAGTGCCGTGAACGGCCGGGCGCTCATCGTGCTCGCCGATGACACCGGTCACCGGGCGGTGCCGCTGTGGCTGCGTGTTATCGGTGCCAAGTTGCTGTGGGGGGTGTTGGACCGGCGTGCCGGAAACGCCGGGATGGCCGGTGCCCCGGAGGAGACAGCGGTACGGCTGCTGCATGCGGCCGGGGTGGCCGTAACCGCCGTGGACATCGAGCCGGCCAGCGAGGATGTGCTGGAGCTGCGCTCGGACACGGCCGCGGCGCGGGTCGGGCTGGCCACGGCCGCCGGAACCCGGCATGTCCTGGTGAGCGCTGAGTACGGCCTGAAACTGGCGGCCGCGGCCGGGGCGCCGGTCCGGCTGGCCGATGCGGTGATGGACCGGCTCGCGGTCCCCGTGCAGGGCGAGGACGTGCTGGCGCCGTTCCTGCTCCCCGCGACCGCCCGGCCGCTGGGCAGTCCCGCACAGCGGACGCGTTTCGAACCGCGGAACATGGCGTTCACCGACGGCCTGGACCGGTGGGATCTGGCTGGCAGCTTTTACGATGCTGGCCGGCCGCATTGGCGGGACTATTCCTGCACCGCCGCGGACCGGGCCGTGGTCCTGGCCTCCGCGGTGCCGGAACCCTCCGGTTCCGCCGTCCTCGTCCAGACGATCTACGCCGAGGACTACCGCGGCCGCACGGTCACCTTCCGCGGGCAGCTCCGCACCACCGGACTGGCCGGCCGCGCCGGGCTGCACCTGGCCGCGGGGCGGCCCGTCGACCCTCCCGGCGAGCACCTGCGCGACCGCGGCGGCAGCAGCCTGACCGGCCCCGGCAGCAGCGACTGGACCTGGCACGAGGTCACGATCCCCGTCCCCGGCGATGCCGGAGTCATCCGGTTCGGCATCTCCCTGGCCGGCCGCGGCCGCATTGAGCTGCGCAACGCGGAACTGACCCCGGCACGGCCGGAAACTGCGGAGTAAAGCAGACCATGGACATCCCGGACGGCGACCTGGTCCGGCTGGCCCGCGACGGCGATCCGGCGGCGTTCCGGCTCCTGGTCGAACGCCACCTGCCGATGGCGCGCACCCGCGCGGCCCGGCTGTGCCCGCAGCCGGACGACGTCGACGATGCCGTGCAGGACGCCTTCCTGCAGGCGTTCATCGCACTGGACCGGTTGCGCGACCCCGACCGGTTCGCCGGCTGGCTGGGCGGCATCCTGGTCAACGTCTGCCGCGCCCAGCGGCGCCGCGCTCCGCTCACCCTGCTCGGCGACTGGCCGGAGAACCTGCACCCGGCGTCGGCGAACGGCCTGCCGTCGGCGGAGGACCTGGACCGCGCCGACGCGCTGAGCCGCGCGGTCGCCGGCCTGCCCCCCGGGCAGCGCCAAGCCATCACCCGCTTCTATTACGCCGACCAGCCCGCCAGCCAGATCGCAAGCACTCCCGGCGCGGCCAAGGCCAGCCTGCACAAAGCCCGCCGCCGGCTGCGCGAGTACATCACCGCGCACCGCTCCGACCTCATCCCCGCCACCTCCCGGAGAACCGCCATGACCGCCGTCCGCATCGCGTACGCCGACCCCTGGCTCCGCCACGTGCTCGTGGTACTTGCCGACGACGCCGGGCACCGGGCGCTGCCGGTCCGGCTCCCCGGCCGCGACGGCGCGTTCTGGCGCCTGTTCGCCCGCCCCGGCGACCGCGACGAGAAACACCCGGAAGACCATCTCGAGGAGATGACCGGCCAGCTGCTGCGCGCTGCCGGGATCACCGTGACCGCCGTGACCATCACTGATCTGGGTCCCGGGGTCACCGCCGCGCGGATAGACATCGGCGCGCCCGGCGGAACCCGGCAGGTCACCACCAGCCTCGCCGATGGCCTGGCCGTCGCCGTCGTCACCGGCGCGCCGCTGGCCGTCGACGACCCGGTGATGGACCGGCTGGCCGAACCCGTCACCGGCTCCGACCTGCTCAGCCAGTTCCGCAGCGCCCAGGAGCTACCCCTCGGGCCGCCCCAGCAGCAGCGGTTCGAGCCGCGCAACATGACGTTCGCCGACGGCCTGAACCGATGGCAGCTCAACGGCACATTCCTGCGCCAGGGCACCGGGTTCGACTATTCCTGCACTACCGAGGACGGGCGGGTGATCCTGACCGCGGCCGTGCCCGAGCCCGCCGGATTCGCCGTCCTCAGCCAGGAAATCTTCGCGGACGACTACTGCGGCCGCGCCGTCACCTTCCGTGGCGACCTGCGCACCACGGGCGTGGTCGACAGCGCCGGACTGGTGCTCCGCGTCGTCCGCGAAGGACGGCTGGGGCAGCAGCGACCGGCCGGACAGGATCCCCGGGACGATCCCGCCAACCACTTCGCCTTCGTCACCGGAACCGCCGACTGGACCCGGCATGAGGTCACCGCCCAGGTCCCGGCCGACGCCAACTTCATCTTCTTCGGCGTCTTCCTGAACGGCCGCGGCCAGCTCGAACTTCGCAACCCAGAACTCGAACCACACCCGGCAGACCGCGCCCACTAGGCGCCCTTGCGCCTCTCGTGGGTACGATCGCCCCGTGGCCTATGACGACGTCCTGGCTGGTCGCATCAGGGACCTGATCGGCCCGGACCCTGAGCTGACCGAGAAGAAGATGTTCGGCGGCCTGGCCTTCCTTATCCGCGGGAACATGGCGATCAGCGCCAGCGGCCAGGGCGGCATCCTGGTCCACGTCGATCCGGAGCGGTCAGCCGGGCTGGTGGCCACGACCGCGGCCACCACCGCCGTGATGCAGGGCCGCGAGATGCCTGGCTGGCTGCGGGTCAGCCCGGAACACCTCGCCACCGACGACGACCTCTCTGAATGGATCGAAATCGCCATCGCCTATGCCCGGTCACAGCCGTCAAAGAACCGGAAGAAATAAGCAGCCGACACGATTGGCGAATACCTGGTCTGCACTCAGGCAGGCTCGGCACGCGGGGGCAGCCGGCGGCCTTCCGGAGTCCTGGCGTAGAGCTTGGCGAGGGCGGAAACCAGGGCCGCCTGCTCATCCTGGCTGAGAGGCTCGAGGAACCGGTCCGTGTAGAGGCCGACCTCCTCCCTCATGGCGGCGAATGTCGCCTCGCCCTCCGGGGTTATGGCGAGCAGGTACCGCCTGCGGTCGCGGGGGTCGCGGCCGCGCTCGGCGAACCCCAGGGCCTCCAGCGTGTCGACCAACTCGACCATGTTGCCGCTGTCGATGCCAAGGACCCGGCACAGGTCCTGCTGGGAGGCGCTGGCCGCGACGCTGAGGGCCGACAGGATGGCGAACTGCTGGGGCCGGATCCCCCACCTGCCGAGAACCTCCTTGAACCCCGCCTGCACCGCTGTGCCCACCCGGGACAGCAGGAACCCGGGATTGCCCGTCAGGGAACTGAGCGCCTCTTCCGTCTGCACGGAAAAATGCTATCGCTGTACATGACAGCTAATCTCCGGGACCCGATCGCCGGCTAGCCCGCTGTCCAGGGCCGGAGCTTCTCGGGGTTGCGTATTGCCCAGATGTGCTTGATCCTGTCGCCCGCGATGTCGAACGCGAACACCGTCACGGTGACGCCGTCTTGCTGAGCCACCAGTCCGGGCTGGCCGTTGACGATGCGCTCTAGGAGCGTCAGCGTGCTGAACAAGGGCACCCGGCTCAAGAGGTCGATGACATAGCGCGCGATCTCCTCGCTGCCTTCGATGGGGGCGAGCGCGGCGGCGACGAGGCCGCCGCCGTCGGCGACCACCGTGGCGTCGGGGTCGAGGAGGCCGAGGAGGGCACCGATGTCCTTGGCTTCCCATGCCCGCCTGAAGTCCCTGACGATATCGGCCTGCCTGGCTGGCGGACTCGCGGGGGCCTGTGCCGCGCTGATGCGGCGGCGGGCTGAGGAGGCAAGCTGCCGGCATGCGGCCTCCGTGCGGCCCACGATGTCGGCGACTTCGGAGAAGGAGTAGCGGAAGACGTCGTGGAGGATGAACGCGACGCGCTCGGCCGGGGTCATCGATTCGAGCACGACGAGGAAGGCCATGCTGACCGATTCGTCGAGGGTGACCCGGTCGGCCGGGTCGGCCGGGATGCCACCCGATCGCCCGCTGATCCACTCGCCAGGTTCGGGCAGCGGCTCGGGGATCCATTCGCCCACGTAGCGCTCCCGCCGCGCCCGGGCCGAGCCGAGCATGTCGAGGCAGATGCGGCTGGCGACGGTCGTCAGCCAGGCGCCGGGGGACTCGATGGCTTCCTGCTGCTCACCGGACATGGCGTACCAGCGAGCGTAGGTCTCCTGCACGGCATCCTCGGCATCGGCCAGCGAGCCGAGCAGCCGGTAGGCGAGGTTGATCAGCTGGCGCCGCTCGCTCATGACCGCGCTCAGGCCCGCATCGGCCGGCCCGTGTCCCGGCCCTGATTGAGTGCTCATGGTGCCGCCCTTCCCTGATCGCATCGTCTCTCACCAGTCCGACGAGACAGCGCACCGGACTGTGAGGCAGGCGCGCCGCCTCACGTTCCGGGCGGTTGCGTCGTCGTACCGCTGACAGGAACAACACGCGCTAAGGAGACGATCATGCAGGCACCGCAGACGAGCACGCCGGCGCTGCAGGCTCTGCTGCAGGACGGGGCCCTGGCCGGGGAATGGGTCCTGGATCCGCGCACGTCGAGCATCAGGCTGACGAGCAAGAGCATCGGTGGCCTTGTCCGGGTCAACGGTGTCTTCCGCGAGGTTAGCGGGGGCGGCACCGTCTTCCCGAACGGCGAGGTCAACGGCACCGTCACGGTGGCCGCGGCGTCCATCGACACCAGGAACGCCCGCCGCGACACCCACCTGCGCTCGGCTGACTTCTTCGACGTCGGCAACCACCCGGACATCGCTTTCGCCGCGGACGGCATCCGCCCGTCCGACCGGGGTGTCACCGTGACGGGCGCGCTGACCGTGCGCGGCCTTACCCGGCCCCTG
>Ga0187806_1000265_pt1 | contig 12523 bp, 10 predicted proteins | sample NC_wetland_sal_i_7_FD_132470 | JGI IMG/M metagenome (GOLD analysis project Ga0187806, IMG submission 132470) | Wetland sediment microbial communities from Neuse River Estuary, North Carolina, USA - ASW_1 | ecosystem: Environmental > Aquatic > Freshwater > Wetlands > Sediment | place: USA: North... | reverse complement strand
CCGGCCTGACGGCGTGCCAGGTGCCGCCGAACTGGAGCACGCCATTGCCACCGACATCGCCGGGGTCGAAATCGCCGGCGAACGTATAGAGCGGATGACCATCGTAGGTCGCCTGGACGGCGCCGTCAGACCTGACGATCGTGCCGAGCCGCCCTGCCAGGGTGGCGCCGGGGGCGATCTCCGGCGCTCCGGTCACTGGCGGCCACTCGGGAATGCACTGCACGTCGCACGCCGACGACGTCGAGGTGTCCTTGCTAAACCAGTAGAGGGTGTACCCGGTGGCGCTGGCGACCACGGTGCCCGACGTGCGGGTCGTGACTGGCTTCAGGAAGGTCACGGAGTTGCCGCCGATCTTGCCCGACAGCATGCCCGGCTGGGCGGACGAACCCGGTGCGGAACCCGGCGACGACGAGCACGCGGCGGCGAGCAGCAGCGCGCCGGCCGTCACGGCCAGTCGCACTTTTCCGCGAGTCCGCACCACATCGTCCCCTTTCACGCGGTAAACACTGTAGGGCAGCGGGGCGATGGGCCCGCGCACTGTGGGACAAACACTGTGGGAGAAAAGAGCGCAGTTGGGAGCGACTCCGCCATGGCGACACCGCGGGAACGGCGCCAGGGACACCGGGCACGCGGCGCCCGCCGCGTAGCGATCGTCCTGGGCGGGGCCGCGATCGGCGTCCTCGCGCTCGCGGGCACGGCCTTCGCGCACGTCACGATCTCGCCGCAATCGGCGCCGCAGGGATCGACGGCGGAACTGACCTTCCGGGTGCCGAACGAGGAGTCCAGCGCCGCCACGATCGAGCTTCAGGTCCAGGTCCCCATCGCGCACCCGATCGCCCAGTTCCTGGTCAAGCCGGTGCCCGGGTGGACGAGCACTGTACAGACGGTTACCCTGGCCAAGCCCGTCGTCACCGACGATGGCTCGTTCAGCACCGCCGTGTCCGAGGTGACCTGGACGGGTGGCAAGATCCTGCCGGGACAGTACCAGGACTTCTCGGTGTCGGCGGACCCGCTGCCGGCCGGCGTCGGGCAGCTCGTCTTCAAGGCGATCCAGACGTACTCCAACGGGGATGTCGTCCGGTGGATCGACCTGCCGCAGGCCGGGCAGCCCGCCCCCGAGCATCCCGCGCCCGTGCTCATCCTGACCCCCGTGGGAGCGACCGCCGGCTCCGGATCGGGCGGGTCCGGTGCGCAGGCTGACCCGGCGGCGGGCGGCTCGGACACGACCGCGCTCGCGCTCGGCGCGGCCGGACTGGCGGCCGGGCTGCTGGGACTGGCGGCGGGCGGGTCCGCCTGGCTGCGCGACCGCCGCGGCCGCCGGTCATGAGGCGCGCGCCGCTGGGAGCGGCGCGGCTGAGGCTGGCGCGGCTGGTGGTGATCGGCATCGTCATGGCGGCCGGCCTTATCGCGGTCGCGCCCGCCGCACTGGCCGCGACGACTGGGCATGCCGCGCCCGGGGCACCCGCCGCGCGGGCCGTCTTCGCGCACGCGGCGCTCGCGTCGACTCAGCCGGCCGACGGCAGCGTGGTGAGCACGGCGCCGCAGCAGGTCAGCGCCTCCTTCGACCAGCCGGTCGGGATCATCGCCAACAGCCTCGTGGTGTACTCCCCCACCGGCCAGCGCGTCGACGACGCGCAGACCATCCACGTCACGCCCTACGAGATCGCCGTCGACCTGCTGCCTGGCGTCGGCGACGGCACGTACACCGCCGTGTGGCACGTCATCTCCGCAGACACTCACCCGGTGGAGGGGGCGTTCACGTTCTCGGTCGGCGCGCCCAGTGCCACACACGTCGGCGCGCTGCTGCCCGCGTCGGATGCCGTGGTGAGCGGCCTGTTCGCCGCCGTCCGCTGGCTGGAGTACCTGTGCTTCGCGCTGCTCGGCGGCGGGGTCGCCTTCCTGGTCATCTGCTGGCCGGACGGCGGCGGCCGCAAGAGCGTGCGGACGCTGGTGACGGCGAGCTCCCTCGGGCTGCTGCTGTCCACGCTGCTCGGGCTGCTGCTCCAGGGGCCGTACAGCGCGGGCGACGGGCTGAGCCAGATGTTCAGCGGCACCCTGGTCCGGACGACCTTCCAGGGCAGCCTCGGGCCGGCTTCTGAGACGCGCGAGCTGATGTCGCTGCTGGCCTTCGGCATCGCCAGCTTCCTGCTGCCCCGGCTGCCCGCCGCCTCGCCGCGCGGCCGCCAGGCCGCCGGCGTGGTCTGGGCACTGCTCGTCACGGCCATCGCCGGGAGCTGGGCCGTCTACGACCACGCCTCCACCGGCGTGCAGTCCCCGTGGGGCATCCCCGACGACATCATTCACCTGGACGCGATGGCGCTATGGATCGGCGGCCTCGCGATGCTCGCCGGGTTCGCCCTGCGCGGTCCGGGAAGACACGGCGGCCCGGGCACCGCCGCGGTGGCGCGCGCGGTACCCCGGTTCTCCGCGATCGCGCTCGGCTGCGTCATCGCCATCGTGGCCAGCGGCGCCTACCAGACCTGGCGAGAGGTCGGCACGTGGGGCGCGCTGTTCGACACGGCCTACGGCCGGCTCATCCTCGCCAAGATCGCCGGGCTGATCGCCCTGATCGCGCTCGGCTACCTGGCCAGGCGGCTGATTCAGCGCGGCCTGCCGACGGCCGTCGCGCTCGCGGGAACCGGGCACCTTCCGCTGGCGGCGGCCCAGGCCGGAGCCGGAGCCGGAGCCGGAGCCGGGACGGCGGACGACCGTGGCGGCGCGGTCACGGTCGCGGTGGACACCACGCCGGCCGGGCCGGGCCCAGCCTGGGAGCCCGCCATGCGGCGGCTGCGCACGTCGGTCGCGGCCGAACTGGCCGTCGCCGCGGTCATCCTCGCGTTCACCGCCCTGCTTGTGAACACCGCGACCGGGCGGGAAGCTTACGCGCCCACGGTGAGCGCGAGTCAGGCGTTCAACACCGGCGGTCCGGACGGCGCGGGGATCGTGCACGTGTTCGCCGATCCGGCCAGGCTCGGGCCGAATACGATCGACGTGTACTTCACCACGGCCGGCGGTCACGCGTTTATCCCGGCGCAGGTGACGGCGCAGCTGTACTTCGCCGCCAGGAACCTCGGGCCGCTGCCGGTCACGCTGACCCGGACGGCACCCGGCCAGTACCGGGCGGAGAACGCCACGACGACCTTCACCGGCCAGTGGACGCTGCAGATCATCGTGCGCAGTGACGCGTTCGATGAGACCAGCGTGACGTTCCCGGTTGCAATCCACTAAACGACCTGAATTATCAGGAATCCTCTCCAGCCTCGCCGATACACTCATCTCGCCGCGGGCCGTGAGGTAACCGGCATCCGGTGCACTTGGGGGCGAGGAGAATCCCTGTGAATGTGACGCGCAGGCAGGCGCTGCGCGCCGGCGCCATCGCCACGGTCGCCGGGGCGGCACTGGAACTTCCGCTGTGGCTGGAAAGCCGCGGCGCGCGCGCGGCGGAGCTCGACCCGACGACCATCCCGCAGTTCACCAGCCAGCTCCACATCCTTCCGGCGATGCCGACCTCCGCTGTCTCCTCGACGATCGACAGTTACACGGTGTCCGCCCGGCCGTTCAAGCAGCAGATCCTGCCGACGGGATTCCCGTCCACCCCCGTGTTCGGGTTCGGCGCCACCCAGGATTCGTCGACCCTTCACGTGCCCGCGTGCACCATCGAGGCGACCGTCAACCGGCAGACCCAGGTGACCTGGGCCAACCAGCTCATGAACTCGGCCGGCCAGTACATGCCGCACATCCTGCCCGTCGACCCGACGCTGCACTGGGCCAACCCTCCGGGCGGCACCGGTGGCCGGGACTCCGTCCCGGTCTTCACCTCGACCCCGGGCCCGTACACCGGGCCGGTGCCGCTTGTCGTGCACATGCACGGCGCGCACGTCTACGAGGAGTCCGACGGGTACCCGGAGGCGTGGTTCCTGCCCAACGCCAGCAACATTCCCAGCGGTTACGCCACCGTCGGCAGCACGTACGCCCGGTACAACACCGAGGCGGTGAACCGCTTCGGCGCGACCTGGAACACGGGCACGGCGCAGTACGAGTACGGCAACGACCAGCGGGCGACCGCCTTGTGGTTCCACGACCACAGCCTCGGGATGACCCGGCTCAACGTGCGGGCCGGCCTGCTCGGCATGTACGTGCTGCGCGGCGGCAGCAGCGACCTGAAGGCCGGAATCCTGCCCGGCCCGGCTCCGGCCCGCGACAACGCGGCGGGCACCCAGTACTACGAGATCCCGCTGATCATCCAGGATCCGTCGTTCAACACCGATGGCACGCAGTACCTGCCGTCGGCCAACACCTTCTCGTCAGGGCCGTACATTCCCCAGACGGACATCCCGCCGATCTGGAACGACGTGTACTTCGGCAGCACGATCACGGTCAACGGCCACACCTGGCCGAACCTCAACGTCGAGCCGCGGCGCTACCGGTTCCGGGTCCTGAACGGCTGCGCGGTCCGGCCGCTGACGCTCAAGGTCGTGTCCAGCCTGACCGCCGCCGCTCCCGCGTCGGTGGCCGTGCCGATCTGGGTGATCGGCAGCGATGGCGGCTTCCTTCCCCACCCAGTGGAACTGTCCGGCAAGACAGGGCTGCCCGTCCTGCCCGCAGAGCGGTACGACATCATCGTCGACTTCACCGGCCTCAAGCCGGGCACGCACCTGTACCTGTCCAACGAGGGCGCCGCCGCGACCGTGGGCACCACCGCATCCGTCATGCGGTTCACCGTGGTGCCGCTGAAGTCCGCTGACACATCGGTTGCGCCGCAGCACCTGACGCTGCCGTCCTACACGCCGCCCGCCGGCACCTCGACGACCAGGCGGGTCTCCTTCACCGAGGTGGCCTCCTCATTCGCCAGCGTGGTCTCGGTTGACGCGTGCGGCACCGTCGACGCCAGCGGAACGAACACCGTTCGCACCTGGGGCGATCCGGTCACCGAGACACCCGCCTACGGGTCGACAGAGACCTGGGAGGTCTGGAACTTCACGGGCAGCGGAATCTCGCACGTCTTCCACATGCACCTGGTCCAGTTCCAGGTCGTCAACAGGCAGACGATCGGCAGCAGCACCCTGCAGTCGCCGTACTCCTACGAGATCGGGCCGAAGGACTCGTGCGACGCGCCCGCCGGCATGATCACCAGAGTCAAGGCGCACTTCGACCGCCATGGCACCTACGTGTGGCACTGTCATCTGCTCGACCACGAGGACAACTCGATGATGCGGCCGTTCCAGGTCGTCTAGTAGCCGCCGTACCCGCCCGCCGTCGCCGTGGCGGAGGGAGACGCGGAGGGAGACGGAGTCGTCCCGCCGCTTCCCGAGACGTCGCGCTGCGACGCCGCGGCGGCGCTCGCCGGGGACGGGGACAGCACGGCGCCGGTGATGACGTGCCACACCCCGCCGGAGCCGTTGCCCAGGACCTGTCCCGGCGCCATGTCCTGCGCGTAGGTGTACAGCGGGTACCCGTTGTACGTCGCCTGCACGACGCCGCCGGGCCTGGTGATCATGCCGAGCTGGCCGGCCAGTTGCACGCCGGCCGCCGCCGCGGGAGTCCCGGTGACCGCGGGCCAGGCGGTGAGGCAGGAGCCGGTGCACGCGGACTTCCCGCTGCCCTTGACGTCGTCGCCGTACCAGTAGATGGTCTGCCCTGAGCTGGTGGCGAGCACGTACCCGATGCTCGTCTTGCGCACGGTGAGCAGGGCCTTCGCGGATCCCGCCGACGCGGTGCCGCCGGTCGTGGCCGTCGGCGTGGCGGAGGCGGTGCCGTAGGCGGCGCCGGCGTCCGGCGCCGTGGTGCCGCACGCGGCGGCGGTCAGGCAGATGGCGGCGGCCAGCGCGGCGGCCCCCAAGACGGCCAGGGGACGCGGCGCGGCTGTCGCGGGTTGACGCAAACGCATATGAGTTTCCCCGATCGCACGAGCGGAACCCACCTGGAAGCGACCCTACGGAGGCGGCGGCGCCCGCGGGCGGCGCGTAATGAATCGGTTATGGGTGGCGGGCGGGAGTCACCACGGGTCCGTTCGGGATCATTGGCGCGAGGTGGCGACGAGCAGCACCGACACGGTGAGCTCGCAGACCGCCGGAAACCTCGGCCACGGGACCAGCATGCAGCAGGTATTGACTCGCGCCTATCTATTGGATACCTGTGGCGCCGCTGGCCGCTAGTTCTTCTTGGGGTGCTCGCGCTTCCAGAGCACGACGAGGACCACCACCATGAAGGCGAGGATGAGGGCCGCGTACAGGTAGTCCATCCGGACAGTGTACGGGATATGTGAGCTGGCAGATCTTCACCATCCGTCAGCGGCAGCGTTATTTGCGGCGCCGTCGCCGGTCGCCGACACTGAGGTGTGCGATGGCGGAGGGCCGGCTGGGTGGCGGCCAGCGGAGCGGGCGTGATCGCCGTCTGCCTCGCGGTGCTGACCTGGTCGGTGACCCGGCCCGCCGCGCCACAACCGCCGGGTGCGAGCGCGGCCCCGGCCGCCCGGTCCGTGCGGGCCGCCGCTACCGGGCCGGAGTCGCCCGGCCTGGCGGCGCCGGCGCTGGTCCGCGTCACCGCGCGGCGGGAAACGCTGGCCGATTGCGAGGCGCGGCTGGAGCGGGCGCCCAGCGGGATACCGACGATGGCCGTCGTCGGCGCGTCCTTCACCGCCGGGGAGGGTCCCGGCAACGCCGCGCTGTCCTGGGCTGTCCTGCTCGCCCGGGCGCTGCGCTGGAACGCCGTCGTGTACGGCGTGCCCGGCGCGGGATACACCCACGCCGGATCCGGCGGGCAGGGAACGGTCGCCCGCATGCTCGCCCGGCTAGACCTGCGCGCGCTTGCCCCCTCGCTTGTCCTCGTGCAGGCGGGTCATGACGACGGCGGCGTCCCCGCGGCGGTGGAACGACAGCACGTCACGCAGGTGATCGCCGCGATCCGTGCCGCGGCGCCGCGCGCGCGCGTCGCGCTGCTCACCGTCTTCGCCGGGTCGGCCCGGCCGAGCCGGGCGCTGTACCGGACGAACGACGCGATCATCGCCGCGGGCATCGCGGCCGACCCGGGCGCGATCATCATGAACCCGCTCGGCGACGGCTGGCATTTCGCCCGCGCCCGCGACGGCCTGCACCCGACGGCGGCCGGCGACGCGTGGATCGCCCGGACGGCGGCGGCCATCCTGCGCGCGCACGGCGTGCTTCCCGCCGCCGGCCGCACCCCGGTGGCCCCGGTGATCTGTGATTCCGGTGTCGGCTCCGGCGCCGGCGCGCGAGCCGGCACCGCACCGCGGTCCCCGCGATTCCAGTGATGCGGAGCCGGTGACCTTACCGGCAGAACGACGTGAAGCTGCAGGGAATGACGCTGTAGCTTTGCAGGATGCTCTTGGCGGTATCGCTGAACATGTAGCCGACGAACGCCGAGAGCAGGCTGCCGGGCGCCGGCTGGCCGTCCGTGTACATGTACTCCACCGCCCAGAACGGGTACGAACCCGGCCCGGCATTCAATTCCTCCTGGCTCGGTTCATGGCCGCCCAGCTGAACCACGTCGATGTCCGGGTATTTTCCCGCCTGGTCCTGCTCAGCGACGTGCATCTCCGCGTACCCGATGGCCCCGGGTATCGCGTTGACCGCCTTGAGCAGCTGGTCGGTGCTTGATTTCTCGCACCGGATAACCGGCGAATCCGGGATGAGGTCCCGGCTCGTGCAGCTCTGCGACGATTGCGGTGGCTCGGTCGCCATGCCCAGGATCTTGTGATCGAACGTGGCCCGCGTCCCCGAGTCGGTCGTCCTGCTGATGATGTCGATGGGCCGGTTCGAGCCGCCGAGCTGCCGCCAGTTCGTGTACTTCCCCGTCCAGATGCCGACGAGCTGGGGCTCGGTCAGCGAGGTTATCCCGGTCGCGCGGTTGACCACCACGGCGAAAATGACGATGGCGACAGGATGGCCTGCCAAGCCGGGATATTCGGCCGCGGGGACCGCGCCGTCGGATATCACCAGGTGCGTGGCCCGGATGGCGGCGGAGCTTCCGCTGTCCTCCAGGTCGGACGCGGCGCCGAGACTGCCGATGGCGCTGCCGGCCGGGTTCACCTGCACGACCGAGGACGGGCACTCCTGCCGCAGGCGCTGCGCGACGCCCATGACGGACGGGGCGAACGCCGTGGACCCGGCCACCACGATGGTGCCCGGCGTGCACCGCGTCGTCGTCGCCGCCGCCGTCGTCGAGAAGGGCCGCACGATGAACGTGACGAGGATCGCGGCGACGAGCGAGATGAGGGCGAACCCCGTCCAGCCGAACGCGTAGAACCCCGTCCGCCGCGGCGTGTCCTCCCTGACCAGGCCGCCGCCCCGGACGGCGCCCTTGATGAGCGCGCCGCCCTCCACCCCCGGCCTGAGGCGGTCCCGCGGCCCGGACAGCAGCACGAGCAGCCGGATCCTGTCTTTTCTCCGCAGCTCGATCCGGGGCAGCTCGAGCGACTTTTTGCCCTTGCTGATCTGGATGGTTTGCGAGTCGACGGTGGCCCGGAGGACCGCGCCGCCCGCCCGGGATTCCAGCCATTCCCGCTCCTGGTCGCCGGTCAGCAGCCCCCGCGGCACGTGACCGGCGTCCGAGACTTCCACGCCGACGACGTCCCTGCCGTCGAAGGTGAAGCTGATCGGGATGACCCAGTCGTCCCTGGCGATGTCGAGGCCGCCCTCGTTGCTGATCCGGATCATCGCCAGGCTCGCGTCCGGCACGTCGTGCCCTTTGCGCCGGACGACTAGCTCGGCGACGCCCTTGATGTCGGGGCGCGTGCCGAGGGTGTCGTCATAATGGACCCGGTAGTGCACCATGCGCCGCGGCCGCGGCATCCGGCCGGGCCGCAGGACCCCGAGGACGCTGAAGAGCGCGCCGGTCATCCCGATAAAGGTCGCGATCAACGGAATGAGCACGGGCAGCAGGTGCATCGAATGGCTCTCCGGCGCGAACCGATACGGTTTTCCCAATTATCGGTGACGCCGCGGGCCAATCATGAGCTCGCCGTCCGGATATCCAATCATTAAGCCGGAATTCACCGGGATGTGTACTCCCAGCCCTCCTGCCAGGCCCGGGCCTTAGCGGGTCGCCTGGAAGCCGCGCAGGGCCTGGAGTTCAGCCGCCGACGGCGGGTCGACGGTCTCCGGCTCGGCGGCGATCCGCACCTCCCAGCCAGTCCGGTCCCTGACCGTCTCCCCGGTGACCCCGGGGAAGATCGCGGTCATGGTGAACTCGCAGGTCTCCGGGTCGGGGGTGAGCACGCCGAGGTCGGTGATGATCTGCTTGGGCCCGCTGCCGCGCAGGCCGAGGCGCTCCCGGGTGCCCGGGCCGTCGCCGTAGCCGACCGACGTGACGAAGTCGACCTTCTCGACGAGCGTCCGGCGGCTCTGCCGGACTATCACGATGACTTCCCGGCACGAGGCCGCTATCTCCGGGGCGCCGCCCGCGCCCGGCAGCCGCACCTTCGGGCTGGCGTAGTCGCCGCCGATGACCGTCGTGTTGATGTTCCCGTACCTGTCGATCTGGGCGGCGCCGAGGAAGCCGACGTCGATCCGGCCCGGCTGGAGCCAGTAGTTGAAGATCTCCGGCACGGAGATGACCGCGTCCGCGGTGTCGGCCAGGATGCCGTCGCCGATCGACAGCGGCAGCCGGTCCGGCTTGGCGCCGATCGTGCCGGATTCGTAGATGAGCACCAGGTTCGGCGCGTGCGCGGCGCGGGCGAGGTTGGCGGCGGCGCTCGGCAGCCCGATCCCGACGAAGCAGGTCATGCCGTCTTTCAGGGCCCGGGCAGCGGCCACGGTCATCATCTCGTCGGCGGTGTAGCCGGTCATGCCGGTCATGCCGGTCATGCCGGTCATGCCGCCGCTCCCGCGAGCACGTGCTCCGCCAGCCACGCCCCGAACGTGTCGCGGTCCCGCGCGATCGCGTCCCACGCGACGTAGTAGTCGTTGTCGCGGTCGGTGTAGCCGGCCGCGTAGGAGGGGTGCGCGCCGTTCGGCACGTGCGCGACATAGGAGACGGTCCACGCGGGCAGCACGATCGCTCCCGGCCGCGGCGCCAGGGAGTCGACGATCTCCTCGACAGTCACCACCGCCCGTTCGGACGAAAGGACCGCTTCCTTCTGCACCCCGGTGATCCCCCACATCTGAACGTTGCCGTGCCGGTCCGCCTGCTGGGCGTGCACGATCGCCACGTCGGGGTTCAGCGCCCGGACAGCCATCAGGGCCTCGCCGGTGAACGGGCAGGTGACCGGCTTGATCGTGTCGGTTTCCTCGACGAGGCCCGTGCCGGCGTAGCCCCTGAGCACCGCGAACGGCAGGCCGGACGCGCCCGCGACGTACCGGTTGGCCATGCCCGCGTGGCTGTGCTCCTCGATCTCGAGCGGCCGCGGCCAGCCGTGCTCGACCGCGTCCCTGAACCGGTGCAGCGACCCGACCCCAGGGTTGCCGCCCCAGGAGAAGATCAGCTTCCGCACGCAGCCCGCGCCGATGAGCTGGTCGTAAATCAGGTCCGGCGTCATCCGGATGAGGGTCAGGTCGCGGCGGCCCTGCCGGATCACCTCGTGGCCCGCCGCGAACGGGATCAGGTGGGTGAACCCCTCCATCGCGACCGTGTCTCCGTCACGGACTGCTCGGCTGATGGCCTCCGCGAGCGAGACGATCTCCGCCATATGGCTCCCGTCATGTGCGTTTGCCCCACGATACATCCCGGCCTGCCGCCTGGAGTACAGATGTTCGCATAGCGGACATGTGGTGGCGCTCGCGCCCGCTCGCGCACCCCGCCCGGCCGCACCGGCCGCTTCTTGCTGTTATCACGGACCCGCGTCCGCGGCGGCCTGGCGTTCGTGGGCCGCGAGCGCCGCGGCGATGAAATCACCGGACGCACCCAGGTAGCCGGCCGGGTCGAGGGCCGCATCGATGTCGGCCTGGGTGATCCCGGCCTTCGCCAGCTTGTCCTCGAGGTCCGGGTTGGCGAGCAGGATGTCGCGCAGCGGCACGCCGGAGGTGGCCGCCTTCGCCACGGCCGTGGCCACCAGGTCGTGCGCCTCGGGGCCGCCCAGGGCGTTCCGCAGCAGCGCGGTGACCCGCTCCGCGAGCGGCAGGCCGCCGGCCGCCGCGAGGTTGGCGCCCATCTTGCCGGTGTCGATCTCCAGGCCGCCGAGCAGCTCGCTGCCCCACGACGCGGCCGAACTGGCGACCTGGAGCAGCTGGCCGAACGGCTGCCACTCGGCGTGCCAGGCCCCGGCGGCCCGCTGGTGTTCCTGCTCGGCGCTGGCGACCAGGGTGGCGAGCAGGCCGGGCACCTGCCTGGCGCAGCCGAGGATGGCGACGGCGGCGACCGGGTTGCCCTTGTTCGGCATGGCCGAAGGGCCGCCGCGGCGCGGCGCGCCCGCCGCGTTCCCCGCGCGGGCGCCGGCGCCCTCGGCGGCCTCCGCCACCTCGGTCTGCGCCAGCAGCGTCACGTCCCGGGCGATCTTGGACAGCGCCGCGGTGGCCCGCGCCATCGCCATGCCCACGTCGATGATCCGCAGCCGTTCGCTGTGCCACGGCAGCGGCGGGTCGGCCAGCCGCAGCTCCTCGGCGAGCAGCGCCTTGACGCGGACGCCATCCGCGCCGAGGGAGGCGAGCGTCCCCGCCGCGCCGCCGAGCTCCGCGGCGAGCCGGGTGTTCCTGACCCAGGTCAGCCCCTCGATCGCGGCGTCAAGGCCGGCCAGCCAGCCCGCCGCCACCACGCCGAACGTCACCGGCACCGCCTGCTGGAGCAGCGTCCGCCCGATCATCAGCGTGGACTGGTGCTCCCGCGCGAGCTCCGCGGCGGCCGCCGCCGCCGCCAGGAGGTCGGCGCGGGCGGCGTCGATCGCCGTGCGCGCCAGCAGCATCGCCGCCGTGTCGAGGATGTCCTGGCTGGTCGCGCCCCGGTGCACCGCGCGGCCCTCCTGGCCGCCGACCGCCCGGGTCAGCGCCCGCGCGAGCCCGGGCACGGGGTTGCCGGTCAGCGCCGACAGCTCGCCGAGCTCCGCGATGTCGAAGTCCGCCGCCCGGGCCGCCCGGGTGACCGCCGCGCCGGTGCCGGGGGGCGCGAGCCCCGCGCGTTCCAGGGCTCTGGCCAGGCCGGCCTCCGCGTCGAGCATGGCCTGTAGCCACGCCGTGTCGTCGATGATCGCGCCGCCGCGCGCGAATACGCCCCCGAACAAACCCCCGGAAGTTCCGCCATTCTGATCAGGCATGTCCGGATGTTATCGTCCGAACATGGTCCACGTTCCCCACGGCGGCCCTGAGCTGCCGCAGCGCCGCAACCTCGTCACCGAGATCCCCGGTCCGGTCTCGCGCTCGCTGTTCGAGCGCCGCGCCGGTGCCGTCGCGCGCGGCGTCTCGACCACGCTGCCGGTGTTTGTCACCGCCGCCGGGGGCGGCGTGCTGCTCGACGCCGACGGCAACTCGCTGATCGACTTCGGCTCGGGCATCGCGGTCGTCTCGGTGGGCAACGCGGCGCCGGGCGTGGTGTCCCGGGTGAGCGCGCAGGTGGCGCAGTTCACCCACACCTGCTT
>Ga0187806_1000263_pt1 | contig 12537 bp, 16 predicted proteins | sample NC_wetland_sal_i_7_FD_132470 | JGI IMG/M metagenome (GOLD analysis project Ga0187806, IMG submission 132470) | Wetland sediment microbial communities from Neuse River Estuary, North Carolina, USA - ASW_1 | ecosystem: Environmental > Aquatic > Freshwater > Wetlands > Sediment | place: USA: North... | reverse complement strand
TCAGTTGCCCGGCGGGGCTTGCGCGAGGGCTTGCTTGATTTCGTCGGCGTGAGGATATTTCGGGGCGAGCGCCCGAGTGAGCTCCGGACGGCGGGTTTGGCCTGGGTCCGCCAGTGGGCATAAGTTTCTGCCGTAGGCCCTCCGCTCGTGCACTGAAAAGCAGAAGCACGGCCCGTGAAGCAAGATCCGTGCCAAAGCGCGGCCGAATGGAAGCGCTGTAACTCTAGAAAAAAACCGCTGGAGAAAGCTGAAATCGTTTGCTCAATTTCTCTATGTGGGTTTTGTTGAGGTCACGCTTCTTGTGCAAGACTTCGGATACGATGCTTTCAGAACCAAAGATTGGGATCAGATCCTTTTGGCGGAGACCATTGGCATCCATCAACGTACGAAGGACTTCCACCGGGGAAGCATCGAGAACGAAATGACGTTCTTCTTCGTATGCTTCAATCAAAGTCATCAAGACCTCGGCATATTTCTCTTCTTCACTCGTTGGCTTACCTTTGCTTGCCAGCTTGTCCAACACCGATAGGTATTCCTCATGTTGGCGCTCGGATGTAATCGGTGTTGGCGAGCTGACTTCGAGTGCGTATTTTTCGGATACTGCAATCATGATTATTGCCATTCCTTCTGGTCGTATTCAGCGTGACTCAGAATGTGTCGGATGTAAACCATTCTCCATTTGTACTTGATAGTTGTGATCAGCCGGCACCTGTTGTGGCCTATGTCGAACACGACAAAACACCCGACCACGTCTGAGTTTTTCCAACTGTTCCGGACCTCAGCAAAAGTTTTCCAATCCGCGTGCTTGGTGATCTTGTACCAGGCACTTAAGGATGCGCTCCATTCGCTGTGCCTGGCGGTTGCTGCTCGAATCGCCTTTCGGCTGACGATCCGCATGAAGAATCTTCGCATTATGCGAAGTTAGGGTCAAGCCAAAATTGAACGCAACAGCTTCTGGATCACCGAGCGCCACTTTGCGTCCTAGGCGCGTTCTCGTCAGAAGCAGAGGATCTCCCGCTTCGCCTTCCGCTCAACCATGGAAGCTCTTCCGAAGGATCTGGACCGCATTTGCTGTTTGGTGCACCCGTCGATCGTGAAGGTCACAAACCTATGTTGTATTGGCAGCAATGGTTGATCCGTGGGCTCGTTCCACATTGCCCGCTATATGGAGTTCAAGAGGTCCTCCTCACTTGACTCTTGTGGGCGAGCGTCCTGCAATTTACTCCCGATACCTGAGGTGGACACAAGAATGTTGTTCGGTTCTTGAGTGGGCACGAGACCCACTGCTCGGTCAACAACCTCCAAAAACGTATGCGTTCGCCCGCCTCGCTCGTGGGTCGTGCCGACATTCCCCCCGCCTGAGCTATGACTCGGTGGGTTCGTTTTGTACTTTTCTGTTTGTTCCGGACCGCTGTTTGAGATTCCCGCCAGGCTGGAGAATGGCTCGCCAGGTACGGACGGGGGTTCCTGTGCAGCAATCGCTTGGTCTGACGATTCTGCAGGCAGAGGGCGAGTGTCTGACCCGTTTCTGGAAGCAGCGGAAGTGGGTTGCTGCTTATCGCCCGGGACTGGTTCCCCTAGCACTTCACATTGCTCGTCGACCACACCGTCGGATTCCGGGTCGGAAAAGGACTCCGAATTGCCCATTGCGGCCTTCCGCATTGCCTGCCGGTCTTCGAGTTGCTCGATTGCCTTAGTCAGTTGGCGGTCAAGGGCCGTTTGAATCTTGAGCACTCTGTCTATCGGCTGGTTCCAAAAGGCATTCAATTGACTCAATTCCTGGAATTCATACCCTAAGATTCGGGCAAAGCGAACCGCTTCGGTGACAACTTTATCGACGAGGAGTTCTTCTATGACACCCTCTGGTCGGTAATGGTCATAGAAGCCTGTAACCATGTCCTTGTATCTTTCCCAATCTTTGATGCCTTGCTCCGTCGGTGGGAAGATTTGGCGGGCAAAAATGCCGAGCTTGTAACTGTTTCGGGAGCTGTTTGCCTTTCCCCCGGGAGTTCTTGGTCCAGTCGACCGCTTCGCATTCAAACGATTCGCCGCCAGTTTTCGGGGCGAAACCGGCTGCTTTTGGTCCCACTCAGTAAGTAGTCCCGAGGCTTCGCCGAGCGAAGCAATCGGGCGGGGCTCCGACCGAGGAAGGCCCTTTCCCTCCGTCGGGTCGGGACCGGGTCTCCCGTATTCGGTCGTATTCTGCCCGGCGTCGGTGGATGGGGTCTCATTGCCCGAGGCAATGATTTCCTTTTGTGTGGAATCGTGGTTTTCCATGTGTAATTCTCCTAGTTTTGGAGGCCTGTCCCGCCCGGGCGGTTCGTTTGGCCGCCCGGTGAGATAACCGCCCAATACTGGGAGGTCGCATTCCGGGCAGCTTAGCTACCCGTATGTCAGGAGCTCAATGGGGCTCCGAAACGGCCTTACACTATAGTAGTCCGTAGTCGAAAGATTCTCTCCGCTGAGGCTGTCGTCAGCCCAGGATTGACGCCACCTACGGGTCAGTCCGATCATTCCAGCTGACGATGGCTAGCTCCGGACATAACCACACGGTCGAGGGATCGCGCGCGTTTGCCCGTATACCCAACGATGAGCCGGGCGCAGTTGCACAAGAATTGCTCGCGCTTGTGGCATTGAGCCAGTCATCGCAAAAAGCCCGATCGCTTCCCATGAGGGAGCGACATTGAAACCATTCTCGGCGGGTCTGGAGGTGGTGAGGAAATAAGGCCCAGGGGAGGTTTAGTCTGCCATCGACAGCTATGAGCCTCCCCCATTGTCCACAAATCTCACTCTGATACTGCTCAATTGGACTGAGCCTTGGGAAATAACTTCCCAAGAATCTTCTCGTTCACAGCGTTCGCCGTGAACGCTTCAAATTCGTCCCCGAATGGAATGAGCGAATTGAAGTCCGAAAGCCGCACGTATGCGGTGACGGTGTAGCCGTTTGCGGCCATTGCCTCGATGAATTGCCATGATTCCTTCGACATGCCTGCACCGGCCTTGTTATCACTCGGATGCAAGACGCCTTTCAGGATACTGTGTGAAGTTTCAAGAAAGAGCGGTTCTTTCAACCGAGCTTTGCGAACAACCTCGGGAAAGTCCTTACAGAAAAGAACGGCGATTGATTCCATGGAGTTTGCTACGGTGTTCATGATAGTGGTCCTTGTGTCTTACTTCAGGGGATAGCCGCCTTGTTTCATGACGTGCTTTGGCGAGTGAGTCTAGTCCCCCACCCTATAATACTGATCAAATCCATTCTTGACACGGGCGAACTGCAACTCGAGAATTAGGCGAGTGGTCGGACCCTAACTAGCCTAGTGATATGGACTTACAGGCGGGAGCTTCTCGTCTTGTTTTTCAAGACTTGGTTTCCCTCAAACAGGGAGTGGGCAATCCGATGCACAGATGCGTGACCGAGCCCAAATCCGAATAAGACAAGCATGCATTGTCCCGACGGGATGCCAACCTCCGATCCAAGGCCGAAATGTAATTCGCGCGCACCCCTCATAAAATTCGTCAGTAAGGGCCAATCCTGAGATTTTTCGTCAGGGAGCAACTTTTAGCCGGGAGGAAATAGCCTAGCGAAGTATTATAGGTAGATCGCAGTAGCAGCAGGTTTCCACGCCAAAGAAAGGAGTCTTTATGCGACACATTATTAGGCCTTAGCCGCTCGGGGCAGCTATTTGAGCGGCGGCCTAGGAGAAATAACATGAAAATGAAGCAAGAATTGAATGTTGGTAGTGAATTGGAATCTACTACGGCTATCGCCGCAGCCGAATCCATCGACGCACTTGACAAAACCGTGGCCTTGACCGACGCTCCCGAAGCATCACCGTGGGCGCCGACCAAAAAGAAGAAGGCACGGACGCCGAAAACCGAATCAAGCGGTCCCACATACGAACACGTCTCTCTATTTCAATCGGGAGACGAATTGAAAGACCTCTATGCAACGCTCAACACGTTCTCATTCAAAGTGAACGAGGATGCTCGGGGCGAAGATGCGTGCTATTTCGGCAAGACTTACACGCTCAATGGCGGTCCCCGAGCGGATGAGATTCCGACCATACCGGAAGTTCTACTACCGCTCGCCAAACTCGTAGCCGAAGCGGCGCAAGCGCCGGCGAACTACATCCAAATCCATCGCATGAAGCCTACAACCGGTGTGCATCCCCATAAGGACCCGGCAGGAATGATTGTGCCGATGCTCACGGTCGGGCAAGCACGCACGTTCCGTGTCGGCGGAACGATGCCGAACGGCTATTACCGGATGCGGCAGGGCCAGCGAAAGATTGAGAAGCACATACCCGAAGCGGAAATCTTGATGATGCCCGGCGACCTTCTCATCTTTAATGGTGGACGCATTCTACACTCGATGTTCCCCGCCGCTCAGGACCCGTACTTCGAGCCGGGCGGCTACGAAGTGCGATACAGCTTGTTGTTCAGATGGACTACCGACGAAATGCGCAAGTTGGGCACCCGGCAGGAGGTGCTTAACGGGACACGACACACAGAGTCCTACCGAGAGGCCATAGAAAGCTATCGCAACGGCTTGACCGACTTCTTGGGACGGGCGGTGCAGTGATGAAGAAGCAGGCACCGCTTCCGCCCAAGGACGATGAGGCGGGCTTCCTCTAACGGGGGAGGTTCGTCTCGTTGTTCTCGCGGCTAAAGGAATCGAGCCGCTTTGATCTCGGGACTGGGAATTGCACTCTCTTGCCGACGCACACCTCCGTGCTGCTTGCGCAACGGCAGGCGTCTCGGATTCCCAAGTCACAAAAGCGACGCACAAGGAGTACTCGCTGCATTGCCCTCCCCCGGCTGCTGCCCGTGGCTGCGTCTTGTGAGAAACTATGCAATATAGCAACATTCGGAGCCTCCCATGGAAAAGGCAGTTTCAGCGACGGATGCGAATTGAAGATTCTCTAAACTTCTCCGGGCCGTTCTAGAAGGACGGAGTTTTGTGGTGACCTCGCATGGCAAGCCCGTGGCGAAGATTATACCTGTTGACAAAAATGGCGCTGAAACACGAGGGGCCAGAACTGTGCTCTTGAACCGGTTGCGCTCCGAGTCTGTCGTTACCATAGGCCGTTGGAGCCGGGGCGAACTCTACGGAGAGAAAGCCTGAGAGTCGCGCTCGACACAAACGCCTTAGCCTACGCCGAAGGGGTGAACGGGACCCTGATGAAGAAGGCGACGCTCGAATTGGTGCAGAGATTGCCAGGTAGTGCGACGCTGTTACCGGTGCAAACATTGGGAGAATTGTTCAACTTGCTCGTGCGGAAAGCTCAAAGATCGCCCGCAAGGGCGCGGTGGGCGATTTTGAGCTGACAAGATGCATTCTCTGTGATCGAGACGTCGGCCGAGGTGATGCTTTCGGCCGCAGATCTGGCGACGGATCATCAATTAAGTATCTGGGATTCGGTGATTCTCTCCGCTGCCGCGGAAGCCGGTTGCCGGCTGCTTTTGTCCGAGGAGCTGCGAGACAGTTTTACTTGGAATGGTTTTACCGACACAAATCCCTTTGCGCTTTCCAAGCACGAGTTGCTCGCGGCGGTCCTGGATGCTACTTCTGACTCTTGAGATAACCTGGCTGGTTGGCGCGCTTTTCGCTTCTTCCGCTTGACTCGAGGTGGGATATCTTATAAGATTTATTATATTAGGATGGATATGAGAACAGCTAAGAGCTTTACAATCGAGTCGGACATAAATGAATACGTCCGAAGCACGAAAGGAGAACAATCCGCAAGCGAGCGGGTTAACGAAATGCTCCGGCGTGCCATGGTACAGGAGCAACAGGAAAGGCTCGAACAGGAAGCCGCGTCCTTTTTCTCTGATCCGCGCAACGCTGATCGGACGATCGCGCGAGCCTTCCAGAGAACTTCCATGCGAACGTTCGCCAGGGACTAAATGGCGTCGCCCCCGCCTGCCAATTGGTATCCGAGAAGGGGTGAAGTTTATCTGGTTGAACTTGATAAGCCGCGTCCAGCCGTCATTCTGTCTGTAGACGCGCTGAACAGATTCGCCTTGGATGTTTGCCTAGTTCCCATCACAACCGTTCAACACGCCAGATTTAGCATGCGCGTTCCCTTAAAAGCGAGGGATGGCGGCTTGGACTGTAATTCCTGGGCGAAGTGCGACCAAGTCATGACTTTGGAGAAACATTTCCTACGCCATCCGCCTCTCGGTGTTTTGTCCGAGGGAGCATTTCGAATGATTCAAGAACAAGTCAAAGTCGCACTTGGTTTGTAATGCCTGGAAATGTGGAGGCCGCGAGCGAGCACAACACAGCTTCGGTAGTGCGGCCTGGCTTGGCGAATCCTCGAGAGGCGATTGTCTTATTGCGGGCATCTTCATTGACTTCGTTTTGGCTTCACCTTGGACGCGTAGGCCTTCCTTCGAGCAAACGTACCTTCCAGCCGGTTCGGGAGTCGATGAGGACATATTTTGATTCCTGGCTTTCGAGGAAACCGGCTCGACGCAGACAGGTTCCCGCTCCGACCAGCGAGCGTACCGCAAGCGTTATGTGACATGCACCGCGACCTCGGCTGTCCAGCCCGCCTACAATTTGGACCCGAATCCCGGCTCGCGTGAGCGCCTCCTCGATCCGACGAAGGTGAGAGGAATCTCCTTCGACCGGAATCCTTTCAATGATTGCTCGCACCGGGCGCTTCAAATCCTCCGCGCCTCTCTCCGGCGTGGGGAATTCTTGGTGAAGGTCGCAAGCGGCATTCTCAGCCGCTTGCATAACAACAAGCTTCAGCTCCACAAGTGAGAGTTGCCGCCAGCGGGTGTTACGCTCTTTGCCTTCCAGCACTTCGAGCAGGAATTCCTCATGGAGCGCGAAGCTGCCGAGCTCGCGATCCCGGATTATAATCTCAAATTCTGTGAGACGTCCTCCGCATCGGCGTAAAGATGCCTCGTGAAATTCGACGCCATTCACACGCACGGCAAAGGCGAACCAACTGGCCGTCGATTGTGCCCTCACAATGCACCTCCCTGCTCGGTGCGGTTCAAGAAGGCGGGCACCGGGTCTGTTTCGGAAGAAGCCGAAAATCCAACCCCGCACCTTCGTTCGGCCACGGCAGTCATTCCTTGGCGAAGAGAGCAGACCGCCTCATTCAAATCTCGACCAGACACCCCCTCGGCTCTTTCATAAGCAATCTGGCCAGCAAGAATATAGGCCTCTCGCAGCTGCGCAAAGGACAACCCTTCGGAATGGTCCACGCAGTCCTCGACCTCTGCCTCCGTCAGATGCGTGATGAATTTGCGGAAATAGGAGGCGCGAAGACCACAATCCGGCGCAGGAAATTCGACGACCCGATCGAACCGTCCCGGGCGGCGCAGGATGGCGGAGTCGAGCAAGGTTGGATCGTTGGCGGTTGCGACCACAACGACTCCCTCTTGCGTCCCCAGGCCATCCAGGCAATCGAGGAGGTGAGACAAACTGACCTTGGTTGGCGCGAGCGGGGACGGCATCCGCGGAAAGGCGCGGTCGATGTCCTCCAGCACAATCAAGGAAGGCGCGTTGCTCGCAGCAATTTGGAACATTCGTTCGAGATGATCGTCATCGGTCTTCTCGCAAAACAGGGCAATCGAGTGGCCGTCTAACTTACTCCCATTGAGCATGGCCCGGATGACACTGGTTTTCCCGTTCCCTGGCGGCCCGTGGAACAAATAGCCGCGGCGAAAAGGCAACCGGCGGGTGCGAAACCACGACTCGCGCTCGAGGAAGGTTTCAAAATCGTTGCGGATGAGATGTACGACCGACTCACTCAGCACCAAGTCATCCCATGTAAACCGTCCGACCTGCCGATGGCCGCCGCCAAAGATATGCAGATACGAAGAGTCGCGTCGCCTGGTGATTTTCTCAATGAGTTTGAGGAACGGGGGTGCACATCTTCTCTGGACGATCACGCAATCGCATGTTTCTTCCATGCCTCTTCCGGCCTGTAGGACCGAAATGCTGGCGGCCACGATAGGCTCCTGAAAACCATGCAGCCAGAGAGCCACAGGACAGTCCTGCCATTCTGCTTCGAGCACCCTTCTCCGGTTTGCCAACCGGCCGCACGACTCGCGAGCGAGGTGAACTTCGAACGCGGGATAGCTATTTCGCGGTAGGTCAACCGATTGGACCAGTTTTCGCACCTCGCGGATGGTCCTCGAATCGTCGCTACGCAGGCGAACCCCGGAAAGCACGTGACTCGCGGCGGCCTGTACAATCCGGAAATCCAGCTCCAGTAGAACAGTGTCTTCCATCCGGCATCCGAGCGTCGACGAGATCCACGAGCGGTACTCCGCGAGGTACCGGCGGATGGTGGTCTCGCGGGAAGCAAACTCGGTGAGCATTGTTTCTCTCATCCTTGGCCTCGCTCGGATTGCGCGAGAGTCTCGGCCCGGAGGTGAATTTGCCGATGGCATGTACGGCAAAGAGTGATGCGGCTTTCTGCCACATAGCCTTCCAGAAGGCTTCGCGGTTGGCCTTGTGCACCCAGGGTGCACAAGCGAACTTCTGACCCTCGACCGGTGCCAATTTGACGAGCTCCCTGGTCTTCGTCCATCCCACCTCTCTTTGATTGCGAGTGACCTGCCGGTGCAATTGCTCGTTCTGATGGCATATATTCGGATGGACATGGCCAGGAACTTCTGACACCCATTTCTGACATTCCTCCGAGTCTAATATACCACCGCGATCGAGGGAAAAACCAATGCCCGTAAATCATTACAAGCGAAGGATTTGTGGGGCAGGGCCGTGCAGCGGATCCGCGTTTGTATGCGGATCGTTGTCTGTGATCGCTTCAGGAAGACGCAGCCGAAGCTGCAGTGGCGACCTTTGCGAAATCGTGCAGCACCACTTCTTCCTCGCGGATGACAGGGAACCCTTTCGCAAAAGCCAAGGCACGCGCGAGTGCCTGGTAGAAATACAAGTTGTTCTCGCTTTCGCGCAACGCTTGCTGCGTTTCCCATATTGTCATCACGCGCACATCTGGCGGGTTCGACTTCTCGACGTGCAACACGAGTAGGGCCTGAAATCCTTTCCGTTGGCGCATCAGTGGAATCGCGGAACTGAGCGCGTCGATGAAGTCATTCAATTTTTCGGTAGGGACACTAAACTGTGTGACGCGTGCGTGCATGGCCACCTCCGGCGATCCTAGCCTAAGGGGGGAGAAGCTGACGCCAGTCTAACTCCATTCGGAGCCGGAGAAAAGCGCCCACTTTTGGGCACCTCATTTGTCGCGGCGCACAGCGGCGGCACTGGCACTTCTGACAGTTGCGCTTGCTTTTTCAAACTGTCATAAGAATGTCGACCAAATGATGTAAACTCTTACCCCCTTGGATTTGTCGCGCCAAGAAGCGAAGCTGATTTGAGCGACCTTATGCCAATCGAGGTAGCTACCGAGAGAGCATCGGAAAGCAAACAGGGCGGATTGGGATTCGGATCCTGCTTGCTTTGCTACTCTCCACGGCGATGGGGTTTCCAATGACTGTCTACATGCTGGAGGAATTTCTTGGAGCGCTGGCGCTAGTTGCCGTTTCGATCCTGGCGTTTCTTGTTCTTGCGCTTGCCTGCATTCTATTTCGGGAAGGGATACGCCGCGCCGTTCTTTGGGCGAAAACAAGTGTCGTGCATCCGGCCCGCTTGAACCCTAAGAGAGTGTAACAAAACCCCCATGCCTGCAGCTTAAGTCAGCTCATTGCTAAATTCGACCTCCAGAGAGGGGAAGGGAGAAAGCATGGACACAACGAATGTGGGTCATCTAGCACAGCAAGGATATGGGCTGCTGCTTGCGCTCGGCATCAAGATCCTGGAAGCCATCGCGCTGTGGATCGTGGGCCGATGGCTCATCGGGTTTTCCATCAGGCTGATCGACCGCGCTATGACGCGGCAAAAGATCGATCCGACTCTGATCCGCTACTTCAATAACACCCTCGCCGCCATTCTGAACATTGTGCTGGTGGTTGCGATCCTGGGCTTCTTCGGGGTCGAGACTACGAGCTTCGCCGCTCTACTCGCCGCCGCCGGCGTAGCCATCGGCATGGCGTGGAGCGGATTGCTCGGCAATTTCGCCGCAGGGGTCTTCCTCATTATTCTGCAGCCCTTCAAGGTGGGAGACTTTGTGGTGGCCGGCGGAGTCATGGGCACGGTCGTAGAGGTCGGGCTGTTCATAACCTCGATCAACACCCCCGACAATATTCGGAACATCGTCGGGAACGGTAAGATCTTTGGAGACGTCATTCAGAACTTCTCGACCAATGCTTTTCGCCGCGTCGAGTTGACGGCGCAACTGTCGCACGGTGCAGATCCGCACCAGGCAATCGCTATCCTCAAGAGTGGGCTTTCGAAGATTCCGAACGTGCTGGCCGATCCGGCGCCTAGCGTCGAGATCTTGACCTTCAATCTGGCTGGGCCCATGCTGGCGGTCCGTCCGTTCTGCAACAACAAGGACTACTGGCAGGTGTATTTCGATACCAACGCTTTGATTAAGGATTCATTTACGACCGCGGGGTTTTCCATCCCGGAACAGCATTACATGGTTCGCACGGCGGCAGCCGGGACAGCCGCAGCCGCGCATTCCGCGTAGGGGAGAGCGCCGAAAATGTCCCCGACGTAGTCGATTCCCGCGGTTCTCGGAGTACTCCACGTTGCGCGACCTGGATCTGTCGAGTCAGCGAAGCGTTCACATCACGATACGCTTGGCAACGCTGGCGCTTCATAATGCCAGAAATCGTCTTTCGCGTTCTTCGACTTCCGCATTCCGATCGGTAATGCAATGAGGAGGAAGGAACTTGAGAAAGACAGCGGGTTTGCTCCTGGCTGTCCTGGCCAGCGTGACGCTTTTGAGTGCCGGTTCCCCGAAGATCGAGTTGAGTTTTAAGAATCCGGATTACACGGGCGGGACCCTCAAGAATATTCTGGTGCTCGCACTGAACGGCAAAGCGGAGAACCGAGCGGAATTCGAGGATGAGTTAGTCGCGGCGATAACCCGCCCCGGAGTAACGGCCGTGCAGAGCTATGTGTTTCTGCCGCGGCCCGATGCCACGCCCATCGACATGAACGATTTGAGGGTGGTCATAAAGGACCAGAATTTCGATGGAGTTGTCGTCGCGCGCCTGACCAAAGCGGACAAGACCACAGTCTATGTCCCCGGCACGGTCTACACTCCGCTTCCTTATTACGGGACTTTTGCCGACTACTACGGCGCTCTGTATCCTGTCGTCTATTCACCGGGGTACATGGAGACGGTGAAAATCGCCCAAGTGGAAACGAATTCATATTCGACTGCCAGGCCCGACGGACAGCTCATCTGGACAGGCACCACCAATACTTTTGACGCAAAATCGCCGATGAAGGTGATCAAGGATCTAGTCAAACTGGTGGTCGAAGAGTTTGAAAAGCAGGGCGTCATCGCCTCGAAATCCTGACCAGATTCCTGCAAGTTTTCCGACAGAACAAGGCAGCGGCCTGCTTCCGCGGCCGCAGATAAAATCACTGAGTCCCAGACGCCCAACAGGTGATCGGATGAAGGCGCAGAAGAACAACCGCAACGAAATCATGGAACTCATGGCCGCGGTCGTTCGCGACCCCGCGGCCTCGAAAACTCCGGGCCTGCACAAGAATTACCAGAGGACTTTGAGTTCTTTGTATAAGGTGAATTTCTCGTCGCAAGCGACCACTGGGATCTTTTCGCACACAGCCTGGGCGATGATTTGGCGGTCGAACGGGTCCGCGTGGTGCGGCGGGAGATCGAAAAGATAGAACGCATGATGCGCCGTGTAGGGCAGGATGCGGAGGTCCAAGTCCTCAAGCGCGCGGTGCGTGTCTGCGGCGGAAAGTCTTAGTTAGGATCAACCTGAGTTCGCAGTACACCTATCTACAGGAAGTGAGGCATCGCCCAAGAGGTTTGAGATCTGCGCCCCTGCTACGTATGAACCGAAATTCCGATTTGAACCTCTAGCTTCGCGGATACTACGCTTCTCCCGCCCTCGACACAACGAATCTGACACAAGAACATGCCCCATGGACACTGCGCAAAGAAGCTGACTCCCGATCAATGCGCTAACCGAAGAAGTGAAGTACTACTTCAAATGTCCGGTTATCCGACGCCCAACATCTGAAACCACAAGCAGCTTGAGTGTCTCTGACCGAGTCCGCTCCATCCCGGGGATCTTCTCTGGCGGTGGCGTGCAGAGCTGGTACGGCTCAGATGGGTTGGTGTTAATTTGACTGCATACAATCGCAGTGACCTTCTCCGGCACGGATTGCGCCGGCACCCACGGCCCCTGAGCACTGGAGGACACAAGCCACATCTGTTGTGTGCTTCGTGCGACGGGATTGAAGTAGGTAAAGAGGAAGTAGAAAGCATCGCCGACTTTGAGGATCGCCTGAGAAGTGTTCGTTGCCTAGGCGATCGATGTACCTTCGATCCGCGTGAATTGTGGCGTCCCCTGGTAGACCACCTTAGCCTGGGCTGCAGCTTTCCTGGCTGTTTTCGTAACCTTCTGCTTGATTTCTGGACCGCCTCCTTGCTGCGCCGCATC
>Ga0187806_1000261_pt1 | contig 12564 bp, 10 predicted proteins | sample NC_wetland_sal_i_7_FD_132470 | JGI IMG/M metagenome (GOLD analysis project Ga0187806, IMG submission 132470) | Wetland sediment microbial communities from Neuse River Estuary, North Carolina, USA - ASW_1 | ecosystem: Environmental > Aquatic > Freshwater > Wetlands > Sediment | place: USA: North... | reverse complement strand
GCGCGGCGGCGCCCGGATCATCCCGGTCGCCGAGGTGTCGCAGTTCGGCGACGGGCAGACGCTGGACGTGCCGGGTAAACCCCGCGTCGTGCACGCCCCGGGCCACACCGACGGCAGCGCCGCCATCCTGCTGGAGGACCGCGGGATCTTGTTCACCGGGGACGTGCTGTGCACCTGGAACGCCTACACCGGCCGCACCGGACCCCAGATCATGCCGTCCGGCCTGAACGCCGACACCCCCCGGGCGCTCTCCTCGCTGGCCAACCTGGACGGGATCAGGGCCGGACTGCTGCTCCCCGGCCACGGCGACCCCTGGACCGGCGGGGTCCCGGACGCCATCCGGCGCGCCCGCGCCGCCGGACGATCATGACCCGGCATCGGCGCGCGTGCTGACCGAGGAGGAGGCTGCCGCGAGCCCGGCCAACGGCTCAGTGCCAGGGCCTGGCCGCCCGCTCCGCCCAGTAGGTGTCGGGGGTTTCGGCGAGGCTCAGCTCGGGAAGCGGGCCGACGGTCAGCGCGGTCAGGTTCTGTTCTAGCTGCGCGGGGGTGACGGCGCCGGATAGCACGACCGAGGCCCACGGCTGGGCCAGCGCGGCGGCCAGCGCGATCGCGTCCTCGGTGACGCCGCGCGCCGCGGCCAGCGCGGTCAACGGCTCGGGCGGCCCGCCGGCCGGCGTCAGCCGCCCGTTGGCGACCGCCTCCTTGACCAGGACTGCCCATCCGGCCGCGGCGGCTTCGGCCGCTGCGGGGCCTGCTGACGGCTCCAGGAGGTTCCACGTCACCTCGGTCGCGGTGAACAGCTGCTGCCCGTCGACGGTCAGGGGCAGCGCCCGGCGGATCGTGTCCGCCTGACGCGGACCGGTCGCGCTCAGCCCGATGATCACGTCCTCGGCGCGGAGCCGGGACAGCGCGGCCAGCAGCGCGGCGTCGGTAAACAACCCGTCATCAACGGTCAGCGAATGCACCTGGTACAAGATCAGCCGGTCGCCCAGCAGGGCCCGGGTTTGCGCCAGCTGGGTCGTGAACATGGCCAGCGAATGCTCCTTGACCTCCTGGACAGGAGCGTCCAGCCGCCAGTCACCGGTATATCGGTAGCCCTACTTCGACCCCACGATCACGTCCGCATGGCCGCGCTCGGCCAGCCAGCCGGCCAGGAATTCCTCCGCCCGGCCGTAGGAACGGGCCGCATCGACGTAGGTGACCCCGGCCGCGCAGGCAGCGTCCAGCATCGAGAAGGTCCGGGTCCGCAGGCCGGTCACGCTGCGGTCGGGCAGGTCCTGCTCACGGCCGCTGGTGATGTACGCCGGGCGGCCCAACGCGGCCAGCCCCAGCCCGATCCGGGAGACCACCGGTCCCCCCGGCCCCGAGCGTCGCCGCGGGCACGCCCATCCGGCTCCGGTGGTCGCCGACCATGGCCACCGCGGTACCGGCGGTCCGGCCAGGGGCCTATCCGCCTGTGATGGCCGCCGGGGCAGGCCTGACTGAGTGAGCCGCTCGCGCTACGGCACCGTGACTCCCTGCAACTGGACGCCCGACGGGTTGAGGGTCGGGTTCAGCTCGGTCTGCACGTTAACGGTTGTCGGCGGGATGGTGTCCATCACGAACGGGACGGTGGCCGGGTTGACGGAGCAGATCGCGGGTGGCGACGCCTCGCTCGCCACGGCCGCCGAGCAGACCCCGAAGTTGAAGGCTTGGGGCGTCGAGGTGAACGTCCGCGCGTCGTCCACGCCGAACCCGTCCTGCCCCGTGAGCGTGACGGTGAATGTCCAGCCCGACCCGGGGGTTCCGAGCCCTGAGGTGGGCACCGTGATCGTGACCAGGCCCGGAGTTTCGCCGCCGTTCGGGCTGAGCTGGGCCACCGATACCTGCGGCGTCCCGACTGAGGACGATCCGGACAGCCCGGAGGTCGAACTCCCCGGCGTCACCCAGTCGTCGGTGCCGAAGCCGTCTACCTCGATGAGCTGGTTCCACGCGTCCGCGGGTGCGATCGAGTAGTTGAACGCACCTGCCGCCGCGGTCGACTGCGTCTCCCCGGCGGGCACGCTGCCGGAGGGAGCGTGGATGTAGATGTCGATGAGCTGCGCGCCGAGCAGCGAGCCGAACGTCGGCTGCAGGTTCTTGATCCCGACCTGGAAGGTGACGGTCGAGCCCGAGTTGATCACCGTGAACCCGTTCAGCGAGAACGAGTCCGGAGCGAACGTCGGCGATCCGTCAGAGTTCGTCGCTGTCGGGTACGCGTACGTACCTGGTCCGCTGCCGCCGCCGGGAGCGGGGGCCGCGGTGAGCACCACGGTGCCAGGCACGAACAGGTCGGTGACGGTGAAGATGGACTCGTTGGTCGAGCTACCGTCCGCAGAGGTCGCGGCGACCTCGACCGAGTTCGTCCCGGGCTGCAGGCTGACGGTCGCGGAGAACGCCCCCGAGGAGTCGGCCGTGACCGTCGTGATGGACGTCGAAGGCGCGCTCGCTCCCGGTGCGGATCCGGTCACCGCGATGTCAACGGTCGCGCCGGCCTCCGTCGTGCCGGCGATCGCCTGCGACGCGGCGTCGACCGTGGCGCTGGGCCGTGTGAGGTTCGCCGGTACATTGCCGCCCGCAACGGTCAGCGGCGTGGTTACGTTCAGCGCTGCGGTGGCCGGGGCGCCGCTGGCACCCTCGTAGCGGTCTGTCACGATCGATGGCTGCTCGAGCAGGGTGCCGGACGCCGCATCCGCGATGAGCCGGAGCAGTTGCGCCTGCGCCCAGGTCAGCGGCGCGGCCGACCCGTCCGCCTGACCGTCGGCAAAGCCGATCGACGCGGTCGACGGGTCCGAGCCGTACGGCGAGGCGGGCACGTCCGGGTAGTTCCAGACCTGCTCGGGCACCAGGCCGACGCCGGACGCCGAGGTCAGCATGAAGTCCAGGTCGGCGGTCTCGGCCGAGCCGTCCCCGGCCAGCACCTGGTACTCGCCGTTCTCGCCGGTCAGCACCGGCCACGGGTGTCCCGTGCCTTCGTCGTGGGTGGCCCACGGCTCGCCGTTGACCGAGCAGTCGTTGAAGACCGACACCTCGCAGTCCCCGTAGCCGTCGCCGTTGTAGCGCAGGGTCCCGGTCCCCGAGGGGGTAGGCGCGGATATCGCCGCTCCGGTGACCGCGAGTGAGTTCGTGACCAGCGAGGAACTGGCCGGTAGCTCGCCGAGCCTGGTCAATTCCAGGAAGCCCTGATCGACGACCGAGCGCTGGTCGTAGCTGGTCGGGTCGCCGTTGCCGAGCGTGTAGGAGAATGCCTGGTCAGGGTTACCGGTCTTGCCGATCCGGATGAAGTACGGCTGCGACGACAGCGGCCCGTTGTCGGTGACCGTCGTGGTCAGGATCAGCCGCCGGAAGTTGTCCGCCGTGGCCAGGAACAGTCGCTGCGATCCGCTGTCGCCCTGCACGTGCGCGATCGCGGCGGCCGCGACAAGCCCGGCTACCTCGTCGGCCATGGTGGACGGGGAGAACCCGGTCTGCTCCTCCCAGCGTTCGACCCCGTCGGCGGGGCCGTTGGCCGCCAGGAAGTCCGCGGCGGGGCGGATGTGATCGACGTAGAGTTCCGCGTCGCCGGCCATGTGCGCCTGCCAGGCGGCCAGGATCGGGTCGGCGGTCTCGTCCAGTTGCAGCCCGCCGGTGTCGGGGGCCGCCTTGCCGTTGAGCAGCCCGTTACGCGGGAACGACCCGTTGGGCAACTGCAGATCGTCGAACCAGTACCGGACCATCTGCCGGGCGGTGGCCAGGTCGCCATCGACCAGGAACCCGGTGAAGGTCTCGTAGGCGTCGCGTGGGAACACCTCCCGGTAGGAACCGAAGTACGGCGCTAGCCCGTCGCTCGCGGTCTGCCCGGCCGGCACGGCCTGACCCCACGGGCTGGCCAGTGACGCTGCCGTCGCCCCTGCGAAGGTCTTGTCCTCGCTGGCCTTGAGCACGTTGGCGCTCAGCCAGTAAGCCTGCACCTGCGCGGCGTCCACGTGCCCGAATGAGTGCGGATCCCGCAGGCTGCCGTCATACGCTCGCCAGCCGCCCTGGTAAGCGGCGTAGGTCGCCGCGAAGTTGGTGTCCGAGGCGGACTGCGCGGCGTTGAGCGCGCCTGTCTCGCTCGAGCCGAGTCCCAGGGCCACCGTCTCGGTGTCGCTGGCGAGTTCGACGGTCTGCACGACGTTCCCGTTGCTGGCGTCCGGCGCGGTCGACGTGAGCGCGCCCGAGTTGTCTAGCTCGGTCAGCCCGTCGCTGGCCGTTCCCGCGAAGCCGGTCTCTACCGTCTGGAACGGATCGCTGGCCGACAGCGCGGCGTAGATCGGCGTGGCGTAGCTGCGGTTCACTGCCTCGGTGAACGAGTTAGTCGAGTACGACAGCGGCAGTTCACCGTTTGGCGTGGACACGATCGTCGCCGACTCGGCGCCCGCGTTGTCCGTTCCGCCGCCGCCGTGCCCGTTCAGCAGCGGGTTGAAGCGCAGGTACAGGTGCAGGCCCGCTGGCGCGCCGGGCAGCGGCACCAGCCGGATCCGCATCACGACGGCCTCCGCGAAGGGATCGGTGATGAAGTCGGTGATCACGTTGAAGTCGTGCGCGGCGTCGTGTGCCGTCACCTCGCAGGCCATCCCGGTGGCATTGAGCGAGGACACGGTGTAGGTCATGTCGCGCGGCTGCAGCGCGGTGAACCCCGGTCCGGTGACGATCGGGTCCAGCGTCTTGACGTCGGTGTTGTCGATCGTCGGCGCGTAGACGTCGGACAGTTCCCCGTCGGCGACCGTGTACCAGACCGTCGACGAGCCGTTTGCGGAAGTCCCGACGCAGTCCTTGCGGGCCTCGTCGTAGTACGAGGCCGCGCCCGGCGCCCCGGCCGCCTCCTGGCCGGGCGAGCCGACCGTCAGGCTGAAGATATGCATGGACGGGACGTTCTTGCCCACGCTCGCGCCGACCGTCGGCAGGGTCACCGAGGCAACCTGCTTCCCCGGGGTCAGCGGTATCGCCGCGTAGGACAGGCTCACCGGGATGGTGCCGCCGGTATTCCAGCCCGCCGTGGTGGCCAGCAGGTCGGTGCCGGACGCGGGGCTGGTGTCGATCCAGTCAGCAAACGTGACCGTGGCCGGGCTCGACGTCCCGTCGGTGTAGTTGACGGTCAACGTCCCGCTGGTGCTGCCGTACGCGGACGCGCCCACGACGCCGAGCGTCGTGCCGGCACCGGTGCCGGTGCCGGTGACGGCGACCGTCTGGCCGTCGGCGACAACGTTGTCCGCCTGACCGGGCGCAACGTCCGGCCAGGTGATCCGCAGTCCGTCGTGGAGCAGCGAGCCGCCCGGGGACAGCGCGTCGGCGGCCAGGCCGGACGCGGAGAACGAGTCGCCGATGCCGTCGTAGTTCCCCGCCGCGGCGGCTGCCGCGGCGGTGATGCCGACATTATCGAACGCCTGCTGCAATGTTGGCGGCGTAGTGCTGGCCAATACCGGCGGAGCGGCCAGTGTCAAACCCGCCGTAACAGTTATGACAGCCAACGGCACCGAGACGCGCCTGACCCGTGACCATGCATTCCTGCGACCCATAACCGGCATATTCCGCCCGGCAACGACGCGTTTCTAGCGTCCGGCTCAATCGTTAACGGAATGTTCCGGTTCGCGTGTTACATCAGGTGGTTGGCCGGGCGGGCTCGGCAGGGGCGGCAGACGCGGCCCGAGTGGCCAGCCGGGGAATCCCCTCGTAGGCGGTGCGGTCGTGGGCGGGAACGACCTGCATCAGACCCGCGAGCGAAGCGACTCGGAGCAGGTCCTCGCGTACCTGGCCGGGGTCGACGTCGGCCAGCTTCCGCATCAGGAGCGGCCGTTCAGCCGGCCGGCGGACACCCTCGAGCTGCCAGGCCACGTCACCGATGAAGGCGTAGCGCTGGCCTGCCGGCAACGTGACGAAAACGATCACCGAACCCGTGGTGTGCCCTCCGGCCAGGACGACGACGACCGAGCCGTCGCCGTACACGTCGAAGGTCGACGTGAAGCCGAGATACGGCGCGCTCGCGAACTCGTATCGGCGGATCTCGTGACCCCGCGACACGGTCCGGAACACCTTCCCGTCGCGGGCTTCGCCCGCGTACTGCAGCTCGCCTGCGTTGGTCCAGATGGGCACCTGGAGCCGGTCGAGGCCGCTGACGTGGTCCCAGTGGGAGTGTGTGATCAGTACGCCGCGGAGCCTGCCGCGGTCGTAGCCATTGGCGTCGAGTTGCTCGCTGGCGGTGCCGGTCGCCTGGTAAGCAGAGCGCGCGTACCACGGCTGCGCGTGGACGTGGGCCGCGATGTCGGCACCGAAGCCCGCGTCGATAAGGAAATCGCCCTCTGGGTGGGTGACCAGGATCGCCGTCGCGGCGAAGGAGCGCTTGTCACGGAAAGCGCCGCCCTTGAACGCGAAGTTGGCCCTCGTTTCGTAGCTGCCGGTCGGAAGCTGGTATATGGCCATGCCCGACGGTGGTGCGGCCGCGGGGAGACGCCCCGGCCAAGCAGGCGGCATGGGCAGCGTCTTCATGAATGTCACCTCGTCGTCAAGAAACTGTGGCGGATATCGGCATGGCCGGTGAAGTTGGGTCGGACGAATGGTTCCGGGTCCGGTCTTTCTTCCAGTCCACCCTTCGGCTGACCCGTGAGTCCAATACTTGTTGAGCGTTCCCGATACCCGATGGGTATCGCGGCTGGCACTTATTTCGCGGTGGCCGCCGGGCGGTAGCTTGCCGCCGCGATGCGGGTGAATGACCGGATCAGGGGATCGGTGCTGCCGCTATTCCACGCGAGAACCAGGCAGCTGCGTGGCATGCCGGCCAGCCGCACGCAGCTCAGCCCTTCCGGCAGCGCGTGCCCCATCGGCATCATCCCGACCGTGCCGTTCCAGACAGTGCCCTGCAAGCACTCGGCGATAGTCCGGACCACCGGTCCGTCCCGGAGCTTGCCGCCGGGCTTGGTGCCGTTCCAGTACGCCCGCCAGACGGAATCGGTTCCCTCAGGCAGCTGGAACCACTGGCGGTCGGCGAGATCGCGCACGTGAACGATGTCCCGGCCGACCAGCGGGTCGTCTGCCCGCAGCACGACTCCGACGGGGTCCGAGCGCAGCACGAGCGTCGTGATCCCGGTGCGGTCGAACGGCGTCCGGGTCACCGCGACGTCGGCCAGGCCGGCCCGCACTCCTGCTGTCGGGTCGGTAAAATCCGCTTCGCGGATCCGGACCTCTACGCCGGGATTTTGCTTACGGAACGCCGCTGCCAACCGGGTGCCCGCCTCCTCGGCGCTGTCGGCAATCGTCCCGACGGTGAGAGTGGAGGCGCTCGCCGCAGCGACCCGGGCACGCGCCTGGTCGGCCTGCTCCAGCAGCGTGCGCGCCTCGTCGTACAACAGCTCCCCGGCAGCGGTCAGCGTCACGCCAGCCGCTGACCGATTCAGCAGCGCAGCACCGAGATCGGCCTCCAGCTGCTTGATTGCCCTGCTTAGCGGGGGCTGGCTCATATGCAGCCGGGCTGCCGCGCGACCGAAGTGACGTTCCTCGACGACGGCCACGAAGTAACGGAGCAGACGCAGGTCCATACGCGGCCACGATACCCGCCCGGTATCGAGTCCCCCGCGGTGACAAATACGTGGTCACACTCGGTTTGCTTTCATCCACTGCGCGAAGGCGGCCAGGCCCTCGTCGGGGTGGGCACGGCCGATGCCGATGCGGAACCGGTCGGCTGGGGTGGGGGTGAGCTCGGAGCGGTAGATGCTGGCCGGGAGCAGCAGGACGCCGGCTTCCTCGACCAGGCGGGTGCACAACTCCTCGACCCCTTCCGGGCCGAGGTAGCGGGGGTAGGCGACGCAGCCGCCGTCCGGTGCCTGCCACTCGAAGACATCCGCGAACTCGGCGAAGAACGCGTCGAAGACCGGCAGGTTCCGGGCGATCAGGGCCCGGTTGCGGTCCAGGATCGCGGAGCGGGACTTGATCGCGATGCGGGCCAGGACCTCGCTGGGGGCCGAGTTGCAGATGGTGGTGTAGTGCTTCGCGCGCTCCAGCCGGGCGAGCAGGGCGCGGTCGCGGCAGGCGATCCACCCGATCCGCAGCCCCGGCAGGCCCAGCGACTTGGAGGTCACGTTCAGCGACAGGGCGCGCTCGGACAGGTCGGCGGCCTGCGGCAGGGTCCGGGCCGGATCGCGTTCCAGGCCCCGGTAGACCTCGTCGCTGAACAGATGGATCCCATGCTCGTCGCAGACGCGCGCCAGTTCGGTGAAGTCGGCGGCGCTGATGACCTTGCCGGTCGGGTTGTTGGGGAAGTTCACCGACACGACGCGGGTGCTCGGCCGGATCGCCGACTTGATCTGGTCCAGATCCAGGGCCCAGTCATCGTCCGGGTCGAGGGCGACGCCCGTAACATCGCACAGCGACAGCGGCACGGTCTCGGCCGCCTGGTAGTTCGGGGTCACGACCACCGCGTGGTCACCAGCGTCCAGCAACACGTTCATCGCCAGGTACAGGGCTTCCTCCGCCCCCGCGAAGCAGATGACGTCGGCGGCGTCCACCCGCTCGTACGTCTGGGCGGTCACCTCGCGCAACACCGGATCACCGCGGGTGGTGGTGTAGCCCAGGTGCAGGTTCTCGAACGCGGCCCGATCCTGATCGTCAGCCAGGGCGAGCAGTTCGCCGAGCGTCATGGCCTGCGCGTCGGAGGCGGTCAGGTGGTGGCGGGCGGTGAACTCCCACCGGGAGAAGTAGGTTTCCAGGCGGAAGTCGGGCAGCCGCGTCATCGTTCTTGGTCCTTCGCGTCTGGTGATCTGAGTTCGGCCATCGCCGCTGGAGTAGACCAGGGTAACGGCCAGGGATGGCACTGGCGCGGCACGGCTGCCGGGCGTGCGATCGTGAGGCAGTACCAACCAGAGGGAGTGAGTGTCATGGACGTACGCTGGCGCGGGCCCGCCGGGCTGCACGCAGTGTCGGCCCGGCTGCCCGTGGAGGGCGCACTAGCTTCGTTCAGCGGCGCGACCGGGTGGCTTAACTCGCCGCCGCTGTCGCCGGCCAGCCTGCGCGGGAACGTGGTGGTGGTCGACTTCTGGACCTACACCTGTATCAACTGGCTGCGTCAGCTGCCCTACGTCCGCGCCTGGGCCGGGAAGTACGCCGGCGACGGGCTGGTGGTGATCGGCGTGCACACACCCGAGTTCGCGTTCGAACACGACCCGGAGAATGTCCGCCGGGCCGTGCAGGACATGCGGATCGATTACCCGGTCGCGATGGACAGCGACTACGCGGTATGGCGCGCGTTCGACAACTACTACTGGCCTGCGCTGTATTTCGCCGACGCGCAGGGGCGGATCCGGCATCACCACTTCGGCGAAGGCGAGTATCAGCAGTCAGAAATGGTCATCCAGCAATTGCTGACCGAGGCCGGATCGGCCAGCGTCGGTCACGACCTGGTGTCGCTCGGCGACGCTCGCGGCGTGGAGGCCCCGGCCGACTGGACGGCCCTGAGATCACCGGAGAATTACACCGGCTACGAGCGCACAGAAAACTTCGCTTCTCCGGACGGCGCCCGGCCGGGCCAGCCGCACCGGTACACCGCCCCCGCGGAACTGCGGGTCAACCACTGGGCCTTGTCAGGTGACTGGACGATGGGGGAACAGGCCACCACGCTCAACGCGGCCGACGGGCGGATCGCCTACCGCTTCCACGCCCGTGATCTTCACCTGGTCATGGGGCCTGCCACGCGAGGCACGTCCGTGCGATTCCGGGTGCTCCTCGACGGGCAGTCTCCCGGCACCGCGCACGGGACCGACGTGGACGGTCAGGGGTTTGGCACGGTCACCGAGCAGCGGCTGCACCAGCTCGTCCGGCAGGCCGGCCCCATCTCCGACCGCACCTTCGAGATCACGTTCCTTGACGCCGGCGTGCAGGCCTACGCGTTCACCTTCGGCTAGACCGGATCGTCAGCGCCTACCTCGCCCACGGCGTGCCGGGTGGCGGACGCCGCTTCCGCGGTGACCGCGATTGGGATGAGGGGCTGGGCCGACCACGCCCGGACCTGCGCCAGCGGGTGCGGACACCGGCTGGCTTCGCCTCGAGGACGTGTCGCGCACTATCACGACGAGGATGTACAGCAGCAGGAGCGTTACCCCGTCGAAGAACAGGCCCCCGAGGATCGTCGCGATCGCCGAGCCGTCGCCGCTGGTGAGAGTCCGCCCGCTCCCCCAGGCCCACAGCGGGTCGCGGGCACTGACCGGCTGGCCGAGTGGCACCTGGCTGCCCCAGGTGACGTCGGCGCCGCTTTGAGAAAGGTAGCCTTCGGTCACGATGTGGCAGCCGCCGCCCCGGCCCAGGTGGGTGCAGGACTGACCATATGACACCGGATGGAAGGTGTCCTGGTGCTCCGCGCCGACGGCATATGCCCACGAGTTCACTTGGGCGGGCAGGAGAAACAGGGTGATACCAGTCATCGCCACGAGCATGAGAATTCCGAACACCCAGCTGCCATGATGGCGCGGTGGATAGCTATGCGCGTGAGCGTACAGCGGGTAATGCGAAACGCTGCCCTTGGCCCTGACCAGGGCGGCCGCGTCGGCGCGGCGAATGCGCGATGTGTCGACGATGACGACAACTAGCCCGACCAGAACCAGGGCGAGCAGCACGAAGACCGGGATAACGCTGAGGGTTTCCGCCGTCCCGGTGAGGCTCTCAAACAGGCTTACGTCGATCCCCGCGTACACCGCGAGGCCGATCGCGCTGCCTGTCGCCACCCAGGCCCACCCGCGCCGGCGGTGATGCAGCGTGACGAGCTTGGCCATCTCCGATGACCCGCTGGTAGCCCGCCGTGCTGGCGCTTGCGGCATCGGCCTCTCCTCGCGTGAATTGTGCGGTCTCCCCGCCCCGCCTGTGGTAAGAACGGCTCCCGGCCGGCCAAGGTTTCCGAGATTGCGGCGCGGCGATGGTCCGGCCCGAGGCCTGCCCGTAGGCTGGCTGCCGTGCCCGAGGTCGCGAGCTGGCCACCCGACGTCCTCGGCCCTGGCTACGAGATGCTGACCCTCGCCCTGGGAAAGGATCACGAGGGCGAGGTGACCGCGACTGTCGTGCGCCGAAAAGCTGACCAGAAAGGGCGCCGGGCTGTCCTGTATGTGCACGGCTACAACGATTACTTCTTCCAGAAACATGTAGCCGATTTCTACACCGGCCTGGGCATTAGTTTCTACGCGCTGGACCTGCGCAAGTACGGCCGGTCCTTGCTGCCCCACCAGACCGCTTACCTCTGCCTATCCCTACGGGAGTACTATCCCGAAATCGACGCCGCGGTCGATATGATTAAGCGGGAGGGTCACGAGCTGGTCCTGGTCAGCGGGCATTCGATGGGTGGCTTGGTCGTCTCGCTATGGGCAGCCGAGGGCGGTAACCGGAACCTCGTGGATGCCCTTATCCTCAATAGCCCTTATCTTAGCTCTGGCGTCCCGGCCACAGTACAGTTCGTGATGGACCCGATCTGCCGGATGATTGCTCGGCGCAATCCTGCCGCGGCGTTTCCGCTGCGGCTTTCACCGCGCTATGCCCAGAGCCTGCACCGTTCCTATCAAGGCGAATGGGATTTTGATACCGCCTGGAAGTCAGTAAGCGGAACGCAACCGAGAATGGCCTGGCTGGCCAGTATTCATGCGGGTCAGCGGCGGGTGCGCAAGGGCCTGGGCATCACGGTGCCCGTTCTCGTGCTGTGCGGGAGGGCCAGCGGCAACCGGAAGACTCCGTCGCCGGACCTGCTAGCCGTCGACATCGTCCTGAACGTGGACCAGATAGCACAGCTGTCACCCCAGCTGGGCCGGAATGTGACGTGCATCCGGATCACCGGAGCGATCCACGATGTCTTCCTGTCTCCGCCGCCTGCCCGCCGCCAGGCGTTTGACGCGCTTTCGAATTGGCTGAGCGCCGACGCGCCGGACCCTAGCTGACGGCAGTGTCCGCCTTGCGCAGGATCAGGTGCGCGGGTTGTCCCAGCTGCCGGCAGGGGTCGTCACCGGCTCGCTGGCCGGGAGGTACATCAGTAGCCCGAGCAGCAGCACGGTGTCATAAATTTCGCCGAACGACGTTGCCGCGAGGTCCATGACCGAACCGTCCCGCAGCGTCACGCGATCCCGCACGTCGGCCTGTTACGCGGCGCGGACCGGAGCCCCCGTCATGGTGGCGAGACGGGTGGCGAAGGCCGGCCCGGATAGCAGCCACGGATGGCCGGCGCGCTGGTCGGCGACGCCCTCGTGGACCCAGCTGGCCGCCTCGACGAGCGCCCGCAGACAACCAACGGCCTGGTGCCACCTCAGCTCGCCGGGCTCGATCGTCGTCCCCGTCTGACGCCGGTAGGCGCGGACGAACCTGCGGGCCAGCTCGCGGCCTGCCATCCGGACGAGCGGTCGCTGCCAGGCCGGAACGCGCAGCGGCGGCTCGCTGAGCAGCAAACTCGTGAACCCGACGTCGTGCGCGCGCGGCGCGAGCAACGCGGTGCTCCAGTCGAGCACGGTCACCCGGTCACCGTCGGCGAGCAGGTTGAACGGGTGCAGGTCACCGTGGCAGATGACGTCCGGG
>Ga0187806_1000260_pt1 | contig 12566 bp, 10 predicted proteins | sample NC_wetland_sal_i_7_FD_132470 | JGI IMG/M metagenome (GOLD analysis project Ga0187806, IMG submission 132470) | Wetland sediment microbial communities from Neuse River Estuary, North Carolina, USA - ASW_1 | ecosystem: Environmental > Aquatic > Freshwater > Wetlands > Sediment | place: USA: North... | reverse complement strand
ATCGACGAGTCCGAAGTGCTGACGCCGGCCGACGACAAGTACCACGTGAACAAGCACCTCTTCGAGGTGCCGTTCGTGTGCGGCGCGCGCGACCTGGGCGAGGCGCTGCGCCGGATCGCCGAGGGCGCCGCGATGATCCGTTCCAAGGGCGAGGCCGGCACGGGCAACGTGGTGGAGGCCACCCGGCACATGCGGCGCATCCGCGACGAGATCCGTCGGCTGGCCGGGCTGCCCGCCGACGAGCTGTTCACCGCGGCCAAGGAACTCCAGGCGCCCTATGACCTGGTAGCCGAGGTGGCGAAGGCGGGCAAGCTCCCGGTCGTGCTGTTCACCGCAGGCGGCATCGCGACGCCCGCCGACGCGGCGATGATGATGCAACTGGGCGCCGAGGGCGTGTTCGTCGGCTCCGGCATCTTCAAGTCCGGCGACCCGGCCAAGCGCGCCGCCGCGATCGTCAAGGCCACCACGTTCTACGACGACCCCGACGTGGTCGCGAAGGTCTCGCGCGGGCTCGGCGAGCCGATGGTCGGCATCAACCTCGACACCCTCCCCGCCGACCAGCACTACGCGTCCCGCGGCTGGTAGCCATTCCTCTCCAGAGTGCGGCGCGTCGGCTTGGTGGTGTTCACCGCGCCTCGTCGGTGCCCTCTAGCGGGCACCGAACGACGCGGCGTCACACCACCGGCGCCCCCACTTCCCCTTGGCACCAGGCGTCCCGCGGCCCGAAAAAAGCGCTAACACCACTGCGCCCCGCTTCCCCTCAAGCCCCAGAAACCCCACCCGGGCACCGCCCCAAACCCGCCGCTCCGCCGAGGACCATGATCACGAAAGATCCGCATCGTATAAGTGCACGAAGTCTTCACGATCATGGACCTGCGGCGCCGGGGCCTCTGGCCCGGTGCGGGAAGAACGGGGTCCGTTAGCTTGTTCTAGTGAACGATCCTCGAGAAACCGGCGGCGGTGAGGCGTGCCCGCTGTCCGGCAGAATGGGTCTTAAGAGAGGAATCACGGCGTTGGCAGTCATCGGTGTGCTCGCTTTGCAGGGCGATGTCCGGGAGCACGTGCGCGCGCTGGAGGAAGCCGGCGCGGCCGCGAAGCCGGTGCGGCGCCTGGCCGAGATCGAGGCTGTCGACGGGCTGGTGATTCCTGGTGGCGAGTCGACCACGCTGTGGCGGCTCGCGACCGCGTTCGAGCTGATGGACCCGCTGCGCAAGCTCATCGCCGGCGGGATGCCCGCGTTCGGCTCCTGCGCCGGGATGATCATGCTCGCCGACCGGCTCCAGGACGGCGTCGAGGGGCAGGAGACGTTCGGCGGCATCGACATGACCGTCCGCCGCAACGCGTTCGGCCGTCAGGTGGACTCGTTCGAGCGGGACATCGACATCGACGGCGCCCCGTTCCACGCGGTGTTCATCCGCGCGCCGTGGGTCGAGCGGGCCGGGCCTGACGTCTCCGTGCTGGGCGAGGACGACGGTAGGATCATCGCCGTCCGGCAGGGTTCGCTGCTAGCGACCGCGTTCCACCCGGAGCTGACCCCGGACCGGCGCGTACACAAGCTTTTTACGAAGATGGTGAAGGGAATCTCATGAGCGGCCACTCCAAGTGGGCCACCACCAAGCACAAGAAGGCGGTGGTCGACGCCAAGCGCGGCAAGCTGTTCGCCAAGCTGATCAAGAACGTCGAGGTGGCCGCGCGTACCGGCGGCGGTGACCCGGCCGGCAACCCCACCCTGTTCGACGCCATCCAGAAGGCGAAGAAGAACTCGGTGCCGAACGACAACATCGACCGCGCGGTCCGCCGCGGCTCCGGGCAGGAGGCGGGCGGCGCCCAGTACGAGACGATCACGTACGAGGGGTACGGCCCCGGCGGGGTGGCCGTCCTCGTGCAGTGCCTGACCGACAACCGGAACCGGGCCGCGTCCGACGTGCGGGTGGCGTTCACCCGCAACGGCGGCTCGATGGCCGACCCCGGCTCGGTGTCGTACCTCTTCAGCCGCAAGGGCGTGGTCATCGTCAACAAGACCGGCGGCCTGTCGGAAGACGACGTGCTGACCGCTGTTCTCGACGCCGGCGCCGAGGAGGTCAACGACCTCGGCGAGTCCTTCGAGATCGTCTCCGAGCCGCACGACCTGGTCGCGGTCCGCACCGCGCTGCAGGACGCGGGCATCGACTACGAGTCGGCCGACGCCGCGTTCCTGCCCAGCGTGGAGATCGATCTCGACGAGGACCAGGCCAAGCGCGTGTTCAAGATGATCGACGCGATCGAGGACTCCGACGACGTGCAGGACGTGTACGCCAACTACAACGTCCCCGACGACATCATGGAGAAGCTCGAAGGCTGACCGGTGCCGGGCATCGAGTTCCGGCCGGTCACGCCGGAGGACGACTTCGAGGCCCAGGTCGACCTGGGGCAGCGGGCGTTCGGGCTGTACTCCGCTGCGCAGAAGGCGAGCTGGCTCTACGCCGCACGGCTGCGGGCCGGCCAGGGCATGTTCCTCGGGGCGTTCGCGGGCGGGCAGCCCGCCGGCGCGGCGCTCTTCCACGACATGCGCCAGTGGTGGGCGGGCCGCGCCGTGCCGTGCGCGGGCGTGGCGTCCGTCAAGGTCGCGCCCGAGTACCGCGGCCAGGGCATCGGCCGCCGCCTCATGACCGATCTGCTCGCCGTGATCGCGGCGCGCGGTTACCCGCTGTCGGCGCTGTTCCCGGCGACGATGCCGATCTACCGGTCGCTCGGCTGGGAACTGGCGGGCGGCAGGTACGACGCGACCGTCCCGGCACGCTCGCTGCGGACGCTCATGCCGCCAGACCCCGTCGCCTCCGCAGCCTGGGGCGCTGGGACCGGCCACGGCACCGCTCCCGTCGCCGGGGACACCGGCACCGCCCACGGCGCTGGGGTCCATGGGACCGCCGGGACCGCCGCCCACGACGTGCGCCGCGCGGGCGCGCGGGACGCCGCGGCGATGCTCGGCGTCATCGGCCGCTGCCACGAGGCCGCCCGCGACTGCGGCCCGCTGACCTGGGATGAGCCGCTCGCCGCCCGCTGGCTGTCGCGCGATGACATGTACGCCTACCTGACCGGCGACGGTTTCGCCGCCTACCGCTGGGCCGACGGCAACCGGACCCTGTTCGTCGAGCGGATCCTGGCCGCGTCCCCGCAGTCGGTGCGCGCGCTCTGGTCGGTCATCGCCTCGCACGGCTCGACCGTCGCCACGGTCCGGGTCCGCGTCGCGCCGAACGACCCGCTCTGGTGGCTGACGCACGAGCGCGACGCCGCGATCGCCAGGCGCTCGCTGTGGATGCTGCGCGTGGTGGACGCCCCGGCCGCGATCGCCGCCCGCGGCTTCCCGCCCGCCGTCACGCTCTCCGTCCCGCTCGTGATCCAGGATCACGCCCGCCCCGCAAACTCCGGTCGCTGGCGGCTGTCGGTCTCCGACGGCAAGGGCGTCCTCATCCAGGATGGCCGCGGCGACGGCGGCTCTTCGCCCCTCACGCTGGGCGCCCGCGGCATGGCCGCGCTCTACGCCGGGGTCCCGGTCGCCACCCTGAAGCTGGCCGGCCTCGCCTCCGGCGCCACCCCGGATACCGCCGCCGCCCTCGACGCGGCCTTCGCCGCCACCCCGTACATGCTCGACGACTTCTAACCGCCCGCCTCGCTCCTCCGGCTCGGAGCTCACGCACCTAGCGCCGCGTTCTCCCTACGGCCCCCTCCCGACCTCGTCCGGGGCGCCCGCCCAGCTGTCGATTGCGCAATCGCCAGGTCGCGTCAACGCGCCGGGCGCCCCCGATACGGTCGACACGGGGCGGAATGCGGGACTGCGGGCGCCGGGGACGGTAGGGTCTAGGCGAACAGATGTTCGCTGGCCGACGATCGGATGGTGGTACGCGCGATGTCCTGGTGGGCGCGGTGACGGCGTACGCCCCGGCCCGGCCCGTCCGGGTGCTCGGCGTCGATCCGGGGCTGACCAGGTGCGGGCTCGGTGTCGTGGAGGGCGTGCCGGGGCGGCCGCCGGGGCTGGTGGCGGTCGGGGTGATCCGCACCAGGGCCGACGACGAGGTGGCGGCCCGGCTGCTGGCGGTCGAGGCGGAGGTCGAGCGCTGGCTGACCGAGTACCGGCCGGACACCGTGGCGGTGGAGCGGGTGTTCAGCCAGCACAACGTGCGGACCGTGATGGGCACGGCACAGGCCGGCGCCGTGGCGATCGTGTGCGCTGCCCGGCGCGGGCTGCCGGTGGCGCTGCACACGCCGAGCGAGGTCAAGGCCGCGGTGACCGGGAACGGCCGGGCCGGCAAAGAGCAGGTGACCACCATGGTGACGCGGCTGCTGCGGATGCCGGACCGGCCCCGTCCGGCGGACGCCGCGGACGCGCTCGCCCTGGCGATCTGCCACCTGTGGCGTGCCCCGGTCATCAGGGCCAGGCAGTCCATCGTGATCGGAGGCGGCTCGTGATCGCGCACCTGAACGGCATCGTGGCCGGGGTCGCCCCGGACGGGGCGGTCATCGACGTCGGCGGCGTCGGGCTGCGGGTGCAGTGCACGCCGGACACCCTGGCGTCGCTCCGGCCAGGCGAGCCCGCCCGGGTGGCGACCTCGCTTGTCGTCAGGGAAGACTCGCTGACCCTGTTCGGGTTCGGCAGCGAGGACGAGCGGAATGTCTTCGAGCTGCTCCAGACCGCGAGCGGCATCGGGCCGCGGCTCGCGCTCGCGATGCTCGCGGTGCACTCACCGGACGCGCTGCGCCGCGCGGTGGCGGCCGAAGACCTGAACGCGCTCACCATGGTCCCCGGCATCGGCAACAAAGGGGCGCAGCGGATCGTCCTCGAGCTCAGGGACCGCCTGGGCGCTCCGGGCGACGTGATCGGCAACGGGTCCGCGCCCGCGGCGCGCACGGCCGTGCCGTCGTGGCGCGACCAGGTGCAGTCCGGCCTGACGAACCTAGGCTGGTCGGCACGCGACGCGGAGGCGGCGATCGCCGCGGTCGAGGCGGAGGCCGGCGACGGCCAGCCGCCGGACGTGGCCACCGCGCTGCGCGCGGCGCTGCGGAAGCTGAGCAAGCAGTGACGGACCCCGGTGACGCCCTGGCCCGGGCGGAGGAAGCCGAGCTCTCCCGGCGGCGCGCCGGCGGCGGCCATCCTGGCGGCCGCGACGAGCACCGTGGGGGCGGCCACGACACTCCGGCCAGGCACGACGACAGCGTCGTCTCGCCGCTCGCGGACATCGACGAGCGCGCGATCGAAGGCGCGCTGCGGCCCAAGCGCCTCGACGACTTCGTCGGCCAGGCCCGGGTCCGCGAGCAGCTCACGCTGCTGCTGCGCGGCGCGCTGCGCCGCGGCCGCCCCCCGGACCACGTGCTGCTGTCCGGGCCGCCGGGCCTTGGCAAGACCACGATCGCGATGATCATCGCGGCCGAACTCGGCGCGCCGCTGCGGATCACCAGCGGCCCGGCGATCGAGCGGTCGGGTGACCTGGCGGCGGTGCTGTCCACGCTGCAAGAGGGCGAGGTCGTCTTCATCGACGAGATCCACCGGCTGGCCCGGCCGGCCGAGGAGATGCTGTACCTCGCCATGGAGGACTTCCGGGTCGACATCGTGGTCGGCAAGGGACCCGGCGCGACCGCGATCCCGCTGGACATCGCCCCGTTCACGCTGGTGGGCGCCACCACCCGGGCCGGCCTGCTGCCCGCGCCGCTGCGCGACAGGTTCGGCTTCACCGGGCACCTGGACTTCTACGATCCCGGCGAGCTCGGCGTGATCGTCCGCAGGTCCGCCGGGCTGCTCGGCGTCCGGATCGACGACGCAGGCGTGGAGGAACTCGCGCTGCGGTCCCGCGGCACGCCGCGGATCGCCAACCGGCTGCTGCGCCGGGTCAGGGACTACGCGGAGGTCCGGGCCGACGGAATGGTCACCCGCGGGGTCACCCGCACCGCCCTCGAACTGTACGAGGTCGACGAGATGGGCCTCGACCGGCTGGACCGCGCGGTGCTCGACGCGCTGGTCCGCCGCTTCGGCGGGGGACCGGTGGGGCTGTCCACCCTGGCCGTCGCGGTGGCGGAGGAGGCCGAGACCGTGGAAGTGGTCGCCGAGCCATTCCTGGTCAGGCACGGCCTGCTCGCCCGGACGCCGCGCGGCCGGGTCGCGACGCGGGCGGGCTGGGAGCACCTCGGCCTGACCCCGCCCGACGCCACCGAGATGCCCACGCTGTTCGACTGACCGTTCCGCTAACCAACGGTAACGATCGCGGCGGAAACCCAATAGGGTGGTTATGCGTTGTGCATACCGCCGCTACACTGCGCAGGTTGGCAAGTGACCGTCGACGTGACGGTGCCTGCCGGCAAGCGGAAAGTCAACTGGAAGGAAACCCCCATCATGGGGACAACAATGCAATTGGCCGCGTCCTCGTCGAGCTCAAGCTTCAACCCGACGTCCCTGATCCTCATCCTGGTCGTGATAGTCGGCGTCTACATGCTGATGATCAGGCCGCAGCGACGCCGTCAGCAGCAGGCGCAGCAGCAGCGGAACACCGTCGTGCCGGGCGCCCGGGTGCGCACCACGGCCGGCATGTACGCCACGGTCGTCGACGTGGACGGTGACGACGTCGTTCTCGAGGTGGCGCCGGGCGTCGAGGTGCGCTACATGCGGCGCGCCATCATGGACGTGGTCAGCCCCGACGACGAGACGGTGACGGACTCCTACGAGGACGAGTCCGACGAGTCCGACGACCGTGAGCCCGCTGATGACGCGGACACGGAGGCGGACGAGACCGCGGCGGCGACCGGCAGCACCAGCAAGAACGACTAGCGAGCGCTCGCCCGGCGAGCTTCGACAGGCAGGCGATAAGTGGCACCCCGAAGGAGAAGCGGCTCGCGGCCCGTTGCCGCGCTCGCCGCGCTGGCCGTGGTGATCTTGGTCATGCTGATCTCGATCACGGGCAAGGAGACGTTCAACCCCGGCAAGTGGCACCAGCAGTTCAAGGTCGGCCTCGGGCTTGACCTGTCCAGCGGCACCGAGGTCGTGCTGCAGGCACACACGAAGTCGGGCCAGCCGTCGGGTGGCGCCATGCAGCAGGCGATCAGCGTGATCGAGTCGCGGGTGAACGGCACCGGCAACTCGGGCGCCCAGGTGCAGCAGCAGGGTTCCAACCTGATCAACGTGTCGGTCCCCGGACAGCCCCCGAACAGTGTCCTCCAGCTGGTGAGCACCACCGCGAAGCTGGCCTTCCGGCCGGTGTACCTCGCGGAGCCCTACCAGGGAAGCAGCACGAGCACCCCGTCCGCCACGCCGACCAGCTCAGCCACCCCGTCGGCCACGCCGACCAGTTCGGCCAAGCCGAAGGTCACCACGAGTTCCAGCCCGAAGGCGTCCGCCGCCGCGGTGTCGGCGCACCTGGCCAGCCCGAGCGCGACCGCGACCACGACGCCCAAGGCCAGCGCCTCCGCGACGGCCAAGGCGACCAGCAGCCCGACCCCGACGCCGAGCGCGTCGTCCGCGGCGTCGGCTCCGGTCACCTACGGGAACTCGTCGCTGGTCAACGCCGCCACGATGAAGCTATTCAACAAGCTCGTCTGCAAGCCCGGCCCGAACTCGACCACGGTCAACGACAGCTGGAAGGCCACCGTCGGCTACACGCTGGGCGGGGACCAGTACGACGACAACACCAGCCAGATCGTCTCCTGCGACCCCAGCGGCACGAAGTACGCGCTCGGCCCGGCGGTCTTCGAGGGCCCGGACGTTACCTCGGTCAACACCGGCATCCTGCAGAACACCACACAGTGGGTCGTGGACCTGACGCTGAACAGCAAGGCCGCCTCGGCGTTCGGCACGCTGACCACCAACCAGTACAACTCGTACTACGCCGGGTATCAGAGCGGCAACCTGGACGACGAGTACCTGGACCAGACGGCGATGGTGCTCGACGGTGACGTGCAGAGCTCTCCGGTGACCACGACGCCGATCACCGCCGGCAACGTGCAGATCCAGGGTCCGTCGCCGAACGGCTTCAGCCAGGCCGAGGCGACCCAGCTGGCGAACATCCTCAAGTACGGCTCGCTGCCGCTGAGCTTCTCGACGCTGACGGTCAGCTCGACCTCGGCGCAGCTCGGCCGGAGCTCGCTTGACGCGGGCCTGATCGCGGGGATCATCGGGCTGGCGCTCGTCGTGATCTACATGTTCTGCTACTACCGGGGCCTCGGCCTGGTGTCGGTGTCCAGCCTGCTGATCGCGGCGCTGCTCGCCTACCTGGCGGTGGTGCTGTTGAGCCGGTACCAGAACTTCACCCTGGAGCTGTCCGGCATCGCCGGCCTGGTCGTCGCGATCGGCATCACCGCGGACTCGTTCATCGTGTTCTTCGAACGGCTCCGCGACGAAGTGCGGGAAGGCAAGACGCTGCGCCCGGCGGTGGAAGCCGGCTGGAAGCGTGCCCGGCGCACGATCCTGGTGTCCGACACGGTGTCGTTCCTCGCGGCGGTGCTGCTGTACCACTTCGCGGTCAGCGACGTGCAGGGCTTCGCCTACACCCTCGGCCTGACCACGCTGATCGACGTGCTCGTGGTGTTCTCGTTCACCAAGCCGATGGTCACCCTGCTCGCCGGGACGGAGTTCTACGGCGGCGGGCACCGCTGGTCCGGGCTGGACCCGATGCGGCTCGGCGCCAAGGCGCCGTGGCGCTCCGGGGTCCGCCGGACGGTGCGCACCCAGCGGACGACATCCGGGGCGCGAACTACCTCCTCGGCCAGCTCTTCGACCACGACCTCGCGGGAGTCATGATGGCGCGCCTTCGCGACATCCCCAGCAGGCTGTACCGGGGCGACGTCTCCATCAACTTCGTCGGCCGCCAGCGGATGTGGTACACGATCTCCGGCCTCATCCTGCTGATCAGCGTGGTCGCTTTGCTGGTGCGCGGCCTGAACTTCAACCAGGAGTTCACGGGCGGCTCGAGCTTCCAGTTCCCGTCGACACCCTCGTCGAGCCAGGCGGCGATCTCGAAGGTGGTCAGCGCCGCCGGCGGCGGCGCCGCCACCGTGCAGCACGTGACAAGCAAGCTCGGGGCCCAGCAGTGGTCGGTCCAGACCAAGTCGCTGTCGTCCCAGGTGAGCCAGCAGGTCACCAGCTCGATCGAGAAGACGTTCGGCGTCGCGCCCAAGGACATGAACGTGTCGTTCGTCGGGGCGACCTGGGGCGGCCAGATCACCACCAAGGCCGCCGAGGCGCTGATCATCTTCCTCGTCGTGATCGTGATCTACCTGTCGATCGCCTTCGAGTGGAAGATGGCGGTCGCCGCGTTCATCGCGCTGCTGCACGACATCGTCATCACCACCGGCGTGTACGCGCTGGCCGGCTTCCAGGTGGCCCCGGCCAGCGTGATCGGCCTGCTGACGATCCTCGGCTACTCGCTGTACGACACCGTGGTCGTCTTCGACAAGGTCCGGGAGAATACCGCCGGCCTGGTCACCAGCCACCGAAGTACCTACAGCGAGGCGGCCAACCTCGCACTCAACCAGACCCTGATCCGGTCGATCAACACCTCGCTGACCGCGCTGGTGCCGGTCGCGTCGATCTTGTTCATCGGCGGCTACCTGCTCGGCGCCGGGACGCTGAACGACCTGTCGCTCGTGCTGTTCGTCGGCATGCTGTCCGGTACCTACTCCTCGATCTGCATCGCCACCCCGGTCCTCGCCGACCTCAAGGAACGCGAACCGCAGTACAAGGAGCTGGCAGCGAGGCTCGCCCGGCGGGCGGCCGGCGGCCGGGTGGCCCAGCGCGCCGCCGCGGCCGTGAGCGTGGCCGGCCCCACCGCGACCGCCAAGGTCACCGACGGCGGCCCCGGGGCCGGCGAGCCGGCCACAGCCACCGCGGCCGGGCAGGACGACGACGCCCCCGAATCCGGCGGCGACGAGGTGGCGGTCCCCGCGGGCCAGCCCGCCGGGGCCCCGGCGGCACCAGGGCCCGCGGGCGCGTCCGGAGGCGCGGCGCGCGGTGCGGATGGCACCAGGCCGGTCAGCCGGCAGCAGCCCCGCCGCGGCGGCAGCGCCCAGCGCCGTCCCGGCGCCAGGAAGAAGAGGCGGTAGCACGGCGGTGACCCCAGCCAGGCAGGACGAGGCCAGGCAGGCCGCGGCGCGCGCGACGAGCGTCGCCGACCTGATCGCCGCCCACGTCCGCGACGTCCCCGACTACCCGCAGCCCGGCGTGGTGTTCAAGGACATCACCCCGCTGCTCGCGGAGCCGGCGGCGTTCGCCGCGATCGTCGACGCGCTCGCCGATTCCTACGGGCGGGTCGACAAGGTGGTTGGCATCGAGGCGCGCGGGTTCATCCTGGCCGCCCCGGTGGCGTACCGGACCGGGGCCGGGTTCGTGCCGGTGCGGAAGAAGGGCAAGCTCCCGTCCGCCACGTTCGCGCAGGAGTACAAGCTCGAATACGGCACCGCGACCGTGGAGGTGCACCAGGACGCGTTCGGGCCGGGGGACCGGGTGCTGATCGTGGACGACGTGCTCGCCACCGGCGGCACCGCGCGGGCCACGGCCAGCCTGGTCGAGCGGTCTAACGCCGAGGTAGCGGGCATCGCGGTGCTGATGGAGCTGTCGTTCCTCAACGGCCGCTCGGCCCTGTCCGGCCTCGACGTCCGGGCCCTGCTCACTGTCTGAACAGCCGGTTTTCCTGCGGAATGCCGGAGTCTACCCATCGGTTAACAACCGTAAGTAGACTGAGACCTCGGCAGATGCGAGGAGCGCTTGTGGCCGGTGATGTGATGACGACCGCCACGGCAGGCGCCGAGGCTGCCCGGATCGGGGAAACGCCGGAGCTTGCGGAGCAGGCCCCGGGCGACACGGACCAGGCGACGGCGACCGGGCCGCGCGACGGCGCGCCCGCGCGCGCCGACGGCGAGGCGCCCGCTCGCCAGGAACGCCCACAGCCTCCCGAGCGCCCGGAACGCCCAGAGCGCCAGGAAACTGCCTCGGCAGCGCAAGCTGCCCCGCCCGGCGTCGGCGTGCGCCGCCGCCTCGCGAGGCTCGGAGCCCAGCGGGGGCCCGGTGTGAACCCAGTACTCGAACCGCTCATCAAGACCATCCGCGCCACCCACCCCAAGGCTGACGTGCGGACCGTGGAACGTGCCTACGACGTCGCCGCCTACTGGCACCGTGACCAGAAGCGCAAGAGCGGTGACCCGTACATCACGCACCCGCTCGCGGTCGCGACGATCCTGGCCGAGCTCGGCATGAACACCGACACGATCTGCGCCGCGCTGCTGCACGACACCGTGGAGGACACGCCCTACACGCTCGTCGAGCTGCGCGGCGAGTTCGGCGAGGACGTGGCCGCGCTGGTCGACGGCGTGACCAAGCTGGACAAGGTCAAGTACGGCGACTCCGCCGAGGCGGAGACGGTCCGCAAGATGGTCGTCGCGATGTCGCGGGACATCCGGGTGCTGGTGATCAAGCTCGCCGACCGGCTGCACAACATGCGGACGCTGCGCTACCTCCCGCGGGAGAAGCAGGAGCGCAAGTCCCGCGAGACCCTGGAGATCTTCGCGCCGCTGGCGCACCGGCTCGGCATGAACACGGTCAAGTGGGAACTCGAGGACCTGGCGTTCGCCACGCTGTACCCCAAGCGGTACGACGAGATCGCCCGGCTCGTGGCCCAGCGCGCCCCGCGCCGGGACGTGTTCCTCCAGGAGGTCATCGCGGACCTGCAGGGCGACCTGCGCGAGGCGAAGATCAAGAGCTACGTGACCGGCCGCCCGAAGCACTACTACTCGGTCTACCAGAAGATGATCGCCCGCGACGTCGGCTTCGACGACATCTACGACCTGGTCGGCATCCGGGTCCTCGTCGAGTCGGTGCGGGACTGCTACGCGGCGCTCGGCACGATCCACGCGCGGTGGAACCCGGTCCCCGGCCGGTTCAAGGACTACATCGCGATGCCGAAGTTCAACATGTACCAGTCGCTGCACACGACGGTCATCGGCCCCGGCGGCAAGCCTGTCGAGCTGCAGATCCGCACCTGGGGCATGCACAAGCGCGCGGAGTACGGGGTCGCCGCGCACTGGAAGTACAAGGAAGAGATGGTCGCGCACGGCCCGGCCGGGACGCGCAAGGGCGGGGCGCAGAAGGACGAGGCCAACGAGATGGCGTGGCTGCGCCAGCTCGTCGACTGGCAGCGCGAGACCGAGGACCCGGCGGAGTTCCTCGACTCGCTGCGCTTCGACCTCGCGGGCGCGGAAGTCTACGTGTTCACCCCGCGCGGCGAGGTGATCGCGCTGCCGCAGGACTCCACCCCGGTCGACTTCGCGTACGCGATCCACACCGAGGTCGGACACCGCACGATCGGCGCCCGCGTGAACGGCCGCCTGGTGGCTCTCGAGTCCACCCTGGACAACGGCGACACCGTCGAGATCTTCACCTCCAAGGCCCAGGAGGCCGGGCCCAACAGGGACTGGCTGAACTTCGTCAAGAGCGCGCGGGCCAGGAACAAGATCCGGCAGTGGTTCTCCAAGGAGCGCAGGGAAGCGGCCGTCGAGGCCGGCAAGGACCAGATCGCCAAGGTGATGCGCAAGCAGGGCCTGCCGCTGCAGCGGGT
>Ga0187806_1000258_pt1 | contig 12671 bp, 11 predicted proteins | sample NC_wetland_sal_i_7_FD_132470 | JGI IMG/M metagenome (GOLD analysis project Ga0187806, IMG submission 132470) | Wetland sediment microbial communities from Neuse River Estuary, North Carolina, USA - ASW_1 | ecosystem: Environmental > Aquatic > Freshwater > Wetlands > Sediment | place: USA: North... | reverse complement strand
CACCGGCGGCAGGTAGCGCTGCTTGACCTCGGCCGACGCGCCGAGCAGGAGCGGCATCGTGCCGAGCTTGTTCACCGCGGGGATCAGCGACGACGTGGCGCATGCCCGGGCGACCTCCTCGATAACGATCGCCGTGGCCAGGGCGTCGCCGCCAGCGCCGCCGTACTCCTCGGGGATGTGCAGCGCGTGGAAGTCGGCCTTGACCAGCGCCTCGTACACGTCCCAGGGGAACTCGGCGGTCCGGTCGACCTCCGCCGCCCGCGGCGCGATCTTGTCGTCCGCGAGGGCGCGGACGGCCTCCCGCAGGGCCTCATGTTCTTCGGACAGCGCAAACGTGCTCATTCCCAGATCGTAACCTGGCTCTCCGCTCGCGGCCGTTGCAAGTCCGCGGCCAGCGTTTCCGTCAGGGTGTGAGACCGTTGCCAGCGGCCCGCGAGCCGACCGTCTTCTGATGGGCCGGGCCATTCACGCGCTGCACAGACCCCACGTCCGAACGGCGGTGCGCGGCCCCGTCCGGGGCCGGGCTCGGCGACCATTGCACGCTGCTGCGCGGCGCGGCGTGCTTGCCACTGCTCCGGTAAAGCCCAAGCGAGCGAAACGGACGCACCCGAGTAACAGAAAAGTTCATTTCTCCCCCAAAACACCGTTAGCGCGACGCGCCCCATTTCCTCATCAGTACCTGAAACCGTTTCCAGTTCCGGTTTTCTGGACCGCTTCAAGGATGCCCTAACGCCCCTCGCGTATAACAGCCCCAAACGACACCCGTGCTCAAACCGATATCTAGCTTCGTCAAAGCAGGGAGGTAAGCGAGGTCCCGTGAGCTCCGCGAGTAATGCGATGGCGGTGAGACGGATGGGTACGTTCGGGATAATTGGGCTAAAGCATTGAACGCAGAGCCGCACCTTTTGCACGGGCCTGTTCCGTGAGATTTGCCTGAAATTCAGCCATCTGGCCGCGCAGCGACGGGTCAGCGGCCGCCAGAATGCGCACCGCGAGCAGCCCGGCGTTGCGCGCGCCGCCCACCGCTACCGTCGCCACCGGAATGCCCGCGGGCATTTGCACAATCGATAGCAGCGAGTCCATCCCGTCCAGGTACTTCAGCGGGACCGGGACGCCGATCACGGGCAGCGGCGTCACCGACGCGAGCATCCCGGGCAGGTGCGCGGCGCCGCCGGCGCCGGCGATGATGACGCGGAGCCCGCGCTCCGCCGCGCGCTCGCCGTAGGCGATCATCTCCCTGGGCATGCGGTGCGCCGAGACCACGTCCGCCTCGTAGGGCACCTGGAACTCGTCCAGGGCCTCGGCCGCGGCCCGCATCACCGGCCAGTCCGAGTCGCTGCCCATCACGACGCCGACCAGCGGGGTTTCTGTCTCCACGGGCTTTAGCCTAGCCGGTCGGCCAGGGCTGGCCCCGGACCGTGATCTGATGCACGAACACCTGATAGGTACCCGCGTCATCCGGCGGCAGCTTGGTGAACCACACCAGCACGTACCGCGCCCTCACCGGGGCGGTGAGCGGCAGGTTCAGCTGGCCGCCGGTGGCCGTGGCGCTCGTGACCAGAGAGAGCCCGCTGAAGTCGGGTGCCGTGCCAAGGCGCAGTTCCAGTGCGGTGCCGGGCGGGCTGCCAAAGCTGAGGCTGACGGTGGTGATGGTGACCCTTCGGCCCATGTCGAAGAGCAAGCCGGTGCCCTGCTTCAGGCCGGCGAACTGGGGCGTGGCGTACCACTGGGACAGCCAGCCCAGGGCCGGGTCGGTGAGCACCCGCGCGGCGATCTGCGGGTTATCGCCGTCGGCCGTGCCCTCCGGGCCGAACGCGACGGCACTGACCGGCACGATCGTCTGTGCCCGCGGCGGCGCGGTGGGCTGCGCCGTCGCCGTGGCGCTGACGGTGGGAGCGGCCCGGGCTGTCGGCGAGGGCGGCGGCGTGCGCCCGGCTTGCTGTCGCGGGGGCGCGCTGTTTTTCTGCGCGGTGAGGGTGGCGTGGCCGGTCACCTGCCCGGCGAACTCGAACGCCGCGAATCCGAGCAGCGCGAGGGCCGCCATCCCCAGCGCCGCGGTCAGGCCTACTCGCCGCCGCGCCGCGGTCAGTCCGCCCGCGCGGTCGCTCCGCTTGCCCTCCCGGCGCCCGGTCAGGGCCGTCCGTTCACCACGACGTGGTACACGGCCGCCTGGTATTGCCCGGCGCCGTTCGGCGGCAGCTGGGTGAACCAGATCAGCAGGTACCTGACGTGTTGCGGATCGCTGAACACCAGCCGGACCGTGCCGCCCGCGTCGTGCGCCCGGGCCGCGACCCGCATGCTGGACACGCTGTCGGCCGAGTCGCCGACCCGCACCTGGAGGTCGGCGCCGCGGTATCCGGCCAGGTCGATCCGCATGCTGGTGGCCGTGACCTGGCGGCCCATGTCGATCAGCAGGCCGGTGCCCTGCTTCAGGTTGCCGAAGTCGGCCGTCGCGTACCACTGGCTGAGCCACGGCGACGGCGAGCCGCTGCGGATCGCGTACATCGCGACCTGCGGGTTATCGCCGTCGGACAGACCCTCGGGGCCGAACGCGCTGGCGCTCGCGATAGGCAGCGATGTGACGGGAACGGGCGCCGGGCTCGGTGTGCTGCTGGCCGGCTGCGTGGGTGCGGCGGTGGCCGGGGCGGCCGCGGGCGAAGCGGCGTGGCTCGTGTGCTGCGAGAAGGCCGTGGCGCTCTTGCCCGGCGGCCCGGAATGGCTGGTGGCGGCGAGCCCGGCAGCCACCCCGGCCGCGGCGATCACGAGAGCCGCGGGCACCGCGACGCGCGCCACCGGATGCCGGCCGCGGGTGCGCCCGGCCGGGATGACGGGCAGGTCACTGACGGTGGGCGCCGGGTCTTCCGACACGACCGGCAGGTCATCGACCGTGACATCGGGGCCGGCCGGGAAAAGCGCGAAATCGGCGGCCGTGGCGCCGATTTCCCCGTCAATAACCGGAAGATCGGCGGCGGTGACGTCAGGGTCCGCGGCCGGCGCGGCCGGGAGGCCGGCTGCCGTCACGCCGGGATCGGACGGAGGGACCTGATCCGAGATCCGGGCGACGTGGGTGACGTTCGCCTCACCGGAGGATTCCGCATGCGCCCTGTTGTACTCCCGGATCAGCGGACGGGCGTCGATCCCCACGGCGCCGGCGAGCGCGCGGACATAGCCGCGGACGAACACATCGCCACCGCAGACGTCGTAGTCATCACGCTCAATGCACCGGATAACGGCCGTCCTGATTCTGGTGCGCTCGCTGAGCTCATCGACAGAAAGACCCGCTCGCGAGCGCGCCTCGGCTAGCGCTTCGCCAACGCTCACGAAGCCTCCACCTCGGTTGATAGCTGCCAGGCTAGCTGCCTGCGATCGCCGGCTTAGGCCGATCGCAGCTTTGTCCACGTTCTTCCCTGTTGCCCGGCGTTGATTCCTGGAGGACGGAAGTGACAGGTGCGGCAAACCCGGGCGCGGTCAGTCGCCGTCTTCGGTGCCCCAGCGGAGGTAGCTCGCCGCGCGGCGGGCCCGGTCCCGCACCGCGCCGAGGTCGTCTCCGGGATCGCCGACGATCGTGACGTGCCCGATCTTCCTGCCCGGGCGGACTTCCTTGCCGTAGAAGTGCACCTTGACCGCCGGGTCCGCCGCCATGACGTGGATGTAGCGGTCGTAGATGTCCGGGTCGGCGCCGCCGAGCAGGTTCGCCATCACGGTGAACGCGCCGGACGAGGCGCAGGACCCGAGCGGCAGGTCGAGCACCGCCCGCAGGTGCTGCTCGAACTGGGAGGTGCGCGCGCCGTCGATCGTCCAGTGCCCGCTGTTGTGCGGCCGCATCGCCAGCTCGTTGACCAGCAGCCCGCCGGCCGGCGTCTCGAATAGCTCGACGGCCAGCAGCCCGATCACGCCCAGCGAGGACGCGATCCGCAGGGCGAGAGCCTGCGCCGCGGCCGCCGCCTCGGGGTCTAGCCCGGGCGCGGGCGCGATCACCTCCCGGCAGATGCCGTCGACCTGGACGGTCTGCACGACGGGGTACGCGGCCCCCTGGCCGGACGGAGACATGGCGACCAGCGCCGCCAGCTCCCGGCGGAACGGGACGAACTCCTCGGCGAGCAGCGCGATCCCGTGCCCGACAACCTCGGCCACCGCCGCCGGGGTCGAGCACACCCAGACGCCCTTGCCGTCGTAGCCGCCGCTCACGGCCTTGAGCACCACCGGCCATGATCCGCCGGCGAACTCCTCCACTTCCGCCACGGACGACACCGGCGCGTACCGGGGACAGGGCACCCCCAGGGAGGTGAGCGTCTCCCGCATCGCCAGCTTGTCCTGGGTGTGGCGCAGGGCGCCCGAACCCGGCCGGACGAGCACGCCTGCCTCTTCCAGCGAGGACAGGATCGCGCCTGGCACGTGCTCGTGGTCGAACGTCACGACGTCGCATCGCGCGGCGAACGCGGAAACGTCACGCAACGACAGATGCGACCCGATGGCGACGTCACGGGTAACGAGCGCGGCGCTTTCCGCCGGCGTCTCGGCGAGCACGCGGAACGTCGCGCCAAGCCCGATCGCGGCCTGCGCCGTCATCCGGGCGAGCTGTCCGCCGCCAACCATGCCCACGATGGGCATCCCGGTGCCCGACTTCCGCGCGATCGGTCCCGCGGGGCCGATCGCTGAGGAGGCTGAAGGTGACGAAGCGGCGGACACGCGCTGTAGCCTACGCGGAAGTGCCGAAACCTGGGTATAACCAATTGTGCACAGGTTCTCTTGCCTGCCAGCCACGCCAACGACGGCAACTGGGGCAACACCAGTCACTCAAGCCGCCCGCAGGCCAACGAAGGCCAACCCATGTCACACGCCCGTACGACGCGACCGCGTCTAGTGGGCAAATTACATCAAACACGCCAGTCACGTGCGCTGGGCTAGCTAGCAGGGAGTACCGATGACGACGGTCACCGACCCGGACATTGAGGTAAGAGAAGGAACGTACGGCGAGAAGGTCATCGCCGTCGAGCCCGGGGGGGCGGAGTTCATCCCGCTCAGTGAGCGCCACGGGCGTCCGCTGCAGCTCTTCTGGACCTGGACGTCCCCGAACATGGAGTTCGCGACCATCTTCGTCGGCCTCCTCGGCGTCTGGGGACTCGGCCTGAGCTTCTGGACCACCTTCGTGGCCATCGTGCTCGGCACCCTGCTCGGCTCGATCACCCAGGGCCTGCTGTCCATGCCCGGTCCCCGCTACGGCGTGCCGCAGATGGTGCTCAGCCGCCTCGGCTTCGGGTACTGGGGGAACGCGCTGCCCGCGGGGATCAACGCCGTGGTGGCCGGGATCGGCTGGTTCGCGGTGAACAGCGTCAGCGGCGCGCTCGCGCTGAACTCGCTCACCCACATCCCCGAGGTGCTCTGCCTGCTGATCATCGTGGCCGTCCAGCTTGTGGTGGCGTTCCTCGGCCACAACCTGATCCACGCGTTCGAGCGGTACGCGTTCCCGGTGCTCGTGATCATCTTCCTGATCGCGTCCGTCGTGCTGCTGTCCAAGGCGCACCCTGGCGCGCCGCACAAGACGATCCCGGGCGCGTTCCTGATCGAGCTCGGCGCGACGTTCGGCTACGCGGTGGGCTGGAACCCGTACGCGTCTGACTACACCCGCTACTTCAAGCCCGACGTGAACAAGGTCGCGATCGCCTTCTGGGCCGGGCTCGGCCTGTTCCTGTCCTGCGTGCTGCTCGAGACCGTCGGCGCCGCCGCCGGGACGATCGCCAGCGTGGCCGCGGGCGCGGGCAACAACCCCACCGCCGCCTTCACCAGCGCGCTGCCCACCTGGCTCGCCGACCTGACCCTGCTCGCGATCGCCATCGGCGCGGTCGCCGCGAACGCGCTGAACATCTATTCCGGCGCGATCTCGTTCACCGCGCTCGGCATCAAGCTCCCGCTGCACATCCGGCGCGCCATCGTCGCGCTCGGCTTCGGCACCATCGGGTTCTTCCTGGCCTGGTCGGGGCTGCACGACGCCGGCACCAAGTACAACAACTTCCTGCTGATCATCGCCTACTGGATCGCGCCGTGGCTCGCGGTCGTATTCTGCGACGCGATCCTGCGCCGCCGCCAGTCGCCGGATCAGATCGAGCACCTGCTGTTCGACAAGAAGTACAGCAACTGGGCCGGCCCGGTCGCGATGGCGGTCGGCGCGGGCGTCTCGATCTGGCTGTTCGCCAACCAGACCGAGTACGTCGGCCTCATCCCCACGCACGTCCCGTCCATCGGCGACCTGACGTTCGAAGTCGGGTTCGTGCTCACCGCCGCGATCTACCTCACGTGGCGGCTGATCGCCGACCGCTCGGCGCGGACCGCGGCAGCCACCTCGGCAGCTGCTCATCAGGTGTAACTGAACATTCACCGCGATTCGTCATATCGCGGGTAAAAGGGTCGACTAGCGTAGATGCCCAGCCGCCGCTGACGAGAAGGGCACACCGCGCATGGTCCGACCGCTCGCCGACGCCTACGCTCGGGTCCGGAACCACGGGCCCGAGCTCGTCAAGTTCCTCATCGTCGGCGGCCTCGGCACGATCATCGACATAGGCGGCGCGGCGGTGCTGCACAGCGCCTATCACGTGGGACCGCTCGCCTCCAAGGCGCTGTCCATCGCCGCCGCGACCCTCTTCACCTATCTCGGCAGCCGGTTCTGGACCTTCCGGCACCGGGAGAACCAGGCGGTGCACCGCGAGGCGGTGCTGTTCATCGTGCTCAACCTGGTCGGGCTTGTCATCGCCGAGGTGGTGATCGCGACCACCACCTACGGACTCGGCCTCAAGGACCAGCTCGCCTACAACGCGGCCAGCCTGATGGGCACCGGCCTTGGCACCATCTTCCGGTGGTACGCCTACCGCAGGTGGGTCTTCCTGCCCCCCGCGGAGCAGCCGTTCCCGCGGCCCGAGCCCGTGGCCGCACGGTCCGACCCGGACTTCCGGTTCTACGCGCCCTGGGAGCTTGATCCCGCGTACCTCGACCCCTACCCGGCGCGGCAAGGCGCGCCTTCCCGTCAGGCGGGGTTTGACAATTCCTTTCTTCCGAACGTGCCCGTGGCGTCTCCCCTGCTCACCGCCACGGCCCCGGCGGGCCAGCGCGCTCCGGGCCGCCACCGCAAGCGCTAACCGCTACCGTCAGGCGGGGCCCGCCCGGGTGGCCTTGGCCCGCTCGCCGGGCGGGTTGCGGGGCAGGAACACCGCGAACACCGGGGGCCTGCGCCGCGCGAGCACGATGCGGCCGCCGTCGGCGGCGGCCATCGTGCGGGCCAGCGCCAGCCCGAGGCCGGTGCCCTCCGGCCGGCCGCTGACGCTGCGCTCGAAGATGCGGGACACGAGCTCGGCGGGTATCCCCTCGCCCTCGTCTTCGACCTCGATCACCACCGAGCGATCGGACTGCGTCCGCCGGATCGTCACGGTCCCCTTGCCGTGCATGAGCGCGTTGTCCAGCAGGGTCGCGATGACCTGGGCGAGCCCGCCCGGGGTCACGCAGGCCTGCAGCCGCGACTCGCCGACAAGCACTATCTTCCGGCCGGCCCGGCGGAACGCCGGCGCCCACTCCGTGATCTGCTGCAGCACGATCCTGTCGACGCTGATCAGCGCCGCGGAACCGGCCGCCACCCGGCGCGCCGGGCTGAGCAGCTGGCTGACGACGTCGGCGAGGCGTTCGGCCTGAGCGAGCGCCGCGGTGCCCTCCTCGCGGACGACCTCGGGCTCGCCGGCCGACGCGATCATCTCTTCCAGCCGCATGGACAGCGCGGTCAGCGGCGTGCGGAGCTGGTGCGAGGCGTCGATCGCCAGCTCGCGGTCGGCCGTCAGCAGGTGGGTGACCCGGCGGGCCGCGCTATCCAGGCCGTCGGCCACCTGGTCGAGTTCGGCCACACCGTACCGGCGGCCCACCGGGCGCGGGTCCCCGGTGCCGAGCCGGCCGGCCGCCTCGGCGAGCTCCTCCACCGGCCGCGCCGTGCGCCGCGCCACGACCGCGGCGAGCCCCCCGCCGAGGACGATCGCGCCGGTGAGCAGCGGCAGGCCGAGCGCTAGCAGGACAGGATCGCGCACGGCGACGACGACGAGCAGCGGAACGGCCGCGATCGCCGCGGCGACGAGCGTGACCGCCGCCGAGGAGAGCCACAGCCGTCGCCGCATCGCGATCAGTCGCCGCGCTCGAAGCGGAATCCGACCCCGCGCACCGTCGTGATGTACCGCGGGTGGTGCGCGTCGTCGCCGAGCTTACGGCGCAGCCAGGAGATGTGCATGTCCAGCGTCTTGGTCGACGTCCACCACTTCGCGTCCCAGACCTCGCGCATGATCTGCTCCCTGGTGACGACCTTCCCGGCGTCCCGCAGCAGAATCCACAGCAGGTCGAACTCCTTGGTGGTCAGGTCGAGCTCGGTGTCCCCGTGCCAGGCGCGGCGGGCCTCGGCGTCGACCCGGACGCCGCGCACGGCCCCCGGCGTCTCCGCGGTTCCCCGGCGCAGCAGGGCGCGGACCCGCGCGAGCAGCTCGGCGAGCCGGAACGGCTTGGTCACGTAGTCATCGGCGCCGGCGTCGAGGCCGACCACGGTGTCCACCTCGTCGGCCCGGGCGGTGAGGATCAGCACGGGCACCGCGTGCCCCTCGGCTCTGACCCGGCGGCACACCTCGAGCCCGTCCAGCTCGGGCAGGCCGATGTCCAGCAGGATGAGGTCGATCCCGTCCGACAGCGCCCGGTCCAGCGTGGACGGCCCGTCCTCGGTGACCTCGACCTGGTAGCCCTCGCGGCGCAGCGCGCGGGACAGCGGCTCGGAAATGGAGGTGTCATCCTCGGCGAGCAGCACTCGGGTCATAGGTAAATAGTAAAGCCACGGTAAAACGCTCGCGCCGCTGACGGGGGCCGGCGGGTTAGCGGAGGAGGCGGCCGCGGTAGCTGAGGGCGAAGTCGCGGAAGGCTGCCACCGGGGCCGGCTGCGGCCGGTCGGCCAGCCAGACGAGGCCGACCGTGCGCGCCGCCCGCGGTGCCGTGATCCGGACCGCGGCCACCTCGGGGTCGGCCGCGGTCACCACCGGCGCGGGCAGCAGCGACACGCCGAGGCCGGCGCCGACAAGGCCCCGGCAGGTCGCCGTCTCCTCGCCCTCGAAGGCGATCCGCGGCTCGAAGCCTGCCGCGCGGCACAGCTCGTCGGTGATCGTCCGCAGCCCGTAGCCGGGCGGCGTGCAGATGAAGTCCTCGGCCGCCGCCTCGGCCAGCCGGACGCCGCGCCGCCGGGCGAGCCGGTGCCCGGCCGGGACCACGAGGTCGATCCTCTGGGAGTCCAGCTTGCGCGCGATCATGCCCGGCTCCTCCGGCAGCGGCGCGGTCAGGCACAGGTCGACGTCGCCGGCCCGCAGCCGGGCGATCAGCGCGTCCGCGCTGCCCTGCACGAGCGTGAAGCGAACAGCCGGGTGGGTCGCCCGGAAGTCGCGCAGCATCCTCGGCACCGCCTCGGTGCCCAGCGTGTGCAGGAACGCGAGCGCCACCCGGCCGCGCGCGGGATCGGTCTCTTCCGCTAGCAGGCGCAACTGCGCCGCCAGAGTCGTGAGCGTACGTTCCGAATACTCGAACAGCAGCCGGCCGTGCCGGGTCAGCTTGACGGATCGCCCGGGCCGGGAGAACAGCGCGACGCCCAGCTCGGCCTCGAGGCGCGCGATCGAGCGGGAGAGCGTGGGCTGGGGGACGCCGAGCAGGTCGGCGGCCCGGGTCAGGTGCTCCTCGCGGGCGACGGCGACGAACTGGCGGAGCCGGGGAACGAGCGCGTCGAGCCCGGCGGCCACGTCACTGTCATTCATTTATGAATGATATGGCCAACTTTCATGTATTGGACGTATGACACGTGCCCGGCTTAGCGTGAATGGCGTGCTGGACATCACGACGGGCTACGCGGAGCGGCAGGCCGACAGGAAGCTGCGGCCGGGCGACCCGGGGATGCGGCGGGTCCGGCTCGGGCTGTTCGCGGCGGCGCTGGCGATTTTCGCGCTGCTGTACGCGCCGCAGCCGCTGCTGCCGCAGCTGGCGAGCACGTTCCGGGTGAGCCCCGCGACGGCGAGCCTGGCGATGTCCGCGGCGACGTTCGCGCTGGCGATCGCCGTCATCCCCATGAGCTCGCTGTCGGAGGTGTTCGGGCGGCGCAGGATCATGACCGTCAGCGCGCTCACCGCCTCGGCGCTCGGGCTCGCCGTGCCGCTGGCCCCCTCGCTTCCCGTGCTGCTCGCGATCCGCGTGCTCGAGGGCTTCGCGCTGGCCGGGGTGCCCGCGGTCGCCATGGCGTACCTGGCCGAGGAGGTCGAACGCGGGTCGTTCGGGCGGGCGATGGGGCTGTTCATCGCGGGGAACTCGATCGGCGGGCTCGCCGGGCGGATCGCGGCGGGCGCGCTCGCCGACCACGGCGGCTGGCGGCTCGCGCTGGGCGTCGTGGGAGCGATCTCGGTGCTCTGCGCCGTCTTGTTCGCGATCCTGCTGCCGCGGTCCGCGCACTTCACCCCGGCGCCGCGGATCCGCGGGCTGCTCGGCACCCTGCGGCGGAACTTCAGCGACACCGGGCTGCTCCGGCTCTACCTGATCGCGTTCGCGATCGTCGGCACGCTCGTGACCGTGTACAACTACCTGGCGTTCCGGCTGAGCGCGGCGCCGTTCCGGCTCTCCGCCACGGTCATCGGATTCCTGTTCGTCGTGTACCTCGCGGGCACCTACAGCTCGGCGGCCGCCGGACGGGCGGCCGACCGGTTCGGACGGTACCGGGTGCTGTGCGGCGCGCTGCTGGTCACCGCGGCCGGCGTCCTGCTCACGCTGCCGAGTTCCGTCGCCTTGATCGTGGTCGGGCTCGTGGTGCTGACCGGCGGGTTCTTCGCGGCGCACGCGGTCGCGAGTGCCTGGGTCGGCCGGCGGGCACGGGTGGCTCCCGCGCAGGCGTCGGCCCTGTACACGTGCGCGTTCTACATCGGCAGCAGCGTGGCGGGGTCGATCGGCGGCGTGTTCTACGGGTCTGGCGGGTGGCCGGCGACGGTGGCGTTCGTGCTCGCGCTGCTCGCGGTGGCGCTGGCCAGCGCGGCGTCGATCAGGCGCTAGGCGTAGACCGTACGGGTGCGCGGGCCGGCCCGCAGCACCTGCGACGGCAGCTTGTGGCCCACCGCGCGCTCGGCCTCCGCGGCCACCTCGATCAGCGCGTCGAGCGAGACGCCGGTGTCGATGCCCATGTCTTCCACCATGTGGACGAGTTCTTCTGTCGCGATGTTGCCGCTCGCGCCCGGGGCGTACGGGCAGCCGCCGAGCCCGCCCACCGACGCGTCGAAGTCGGAGACGCCGAGTTCGAGCGCGGCGAGCACGTTGGCGAGCCCGGTGCCCCGGGTGTTGTGGAAGTGCAGGTTCAGCGGGATGTCGGGATTCGCGCCGCGGAACGCGCCGACCAGGCCGCGCACCCGCGTGGGCGTCGCCATCCCGGTCGTGTCGCCGAACGACGCCGAATCAGCGCCGTCGCTGATGGCCCTCGACGCCACGCCGACGACCCGTTCCACCGGCACGTCACCCTCGTACGGGCAGCCCCACGCGGTGGAGACGATCACCTGGACGGTCGCGCCCTTGATATGGGCCATGTCGATGATGGCCGCGATCTCGTCGAGCGACTCGCCCGTGGTCCGGTTCACGTTCTTCAGGTTGTGCGTCTCCGAGGCGGAGACGACGACCTCGAGTTCCCTGACGCCGGCGTCGAGCGCGCGGACCGCGCCGCGCAGGTTCGGGACGAGTGCCGAGTAGCGCACGGACCGCGACCTGTTGATCCGCGACCACACGTCATCCGCGTCCGCCATCTGCGGAATCGCCGACGGCCTGACGAACGACACCGCTTCGATCCGGGACACGCCGGTCAGCGACAGCGCGTCCACCAGCGCCACCTTGGCGTCGGTGGGGATAGGGTCCTCGTTCTGCAGTCCGTCCCGCGGACCGACCTCGCGCAGCGAGATCTTCTTCGGAAGTTCCCAGCTCACAATTCCAGGCTAGTCCGCCTTCTCAGCGATGCGTCACTCTCCTGGCCAGCGGGGGGCGCGCTTTTCCGCGAACGCCGCGATGCCCTCCCGCCGGTCAGCGGACGACGCCGCGGTGCGCCAGGCCGCGTCCTCGATGTCGAGGGCGGAGTCCAGCGTGACGCCCCAGCCGTTGCGCAGCGCCCGCTTGGCGGCCCTGACCGCGACCGGCGAGTTGTTCGCGATCGCCGCCGCCACGTCCATGGCCGTGTCCCTCGCCCCGCCGGCGGGGACGCGGCGGGCGACGAGCCCGATTCGTTCGGCTTCACCGATGGTGACGCGGCGGCCGGTGAGGACGAGGTCGGCGGCCAGCCCCGCGCCCAGCCGGCGCAACGCCAGCTGCGTGCCGCCGCCGCCGGGCACGAGGCCGACCGTGACCTCCGGCAGGCCGAACACCGCGGTCTCGTCCGCCACGATGATGTCGCAGCTCATCGCGAACTCGCAGCCGCCGCCAAGGGCGTAGCCGCGCACGGCGGCGACCGTGGGCTGGGGCAGGTCACGGACGCCGCCGAATGCCTTCCTGAACACCTCGCGCTGCCGCAGGATCTGCGCGTCGGTCATGGCGTTGCGTTCCTTGAGGTCCGCGCCCGCGCAGAACGCCTTCGTCCCCGCGGCGCTGAGCACGACCGCCCGGACGCT
>Ga0187806_1000256_pt1 | contig 12826 bp, 9 predicted proteins | sample NC_wetland_sal_i_7_FD_132470 | JGI IMG/M metagenome (GOLD analysis project Ga0187806, IMG submission 132470) | Wetland sediment microbial communities from Neuse River Estuary, North Carolina, USA - ASW_1 | ecosystem: Environmental > Aquatic > Freshwater > Wetlands > Sediment | place: USA: North... | reverse complement strand
TAGCTCTGCGGCGCGTTGGCGGGCTGGCCGCTGCCGAGCACCTGGCTGATCGTCGCGCCCTGGCGGGCGGGGACGAGGTTGCCGTAGACCTGCACGGTGGGCCGCTGGTAGTGGTAGGCGAGGGGGCCCGCCAGGTTCAGCGTGCTGTAGGTCGTGTCTCCGCCGCCTCCGCCGGTGGTGACCGAGGCGACCATCGCGATCTCGCCGGACTGGACGGTGGCTCCAGCCGGCAGGTCGGTGCGGGTGCCCGTCACCGCGATCAGGCGCCCGGGCTCCATGCCGGCCACCAGCCCGGCCAGGTCGATCGATGAACCGGATACGTCGGCGGTGACCGGCGCGGGCTGCAGCGGCAGGGCGGCAGGCTGCGCGTGAACGGCCAGCGGCCGTAGCGCGGTCTGAAGCACGGCGTTGCCGTCGATCCAGCTGCTGTTCTTCAGGGTCAGCTGCGTGACCTGCGCGGTGATCCCGTAGCCGCTCGCCGCGACCGTGTCCACCGAGGCGACCTCGGCGATGACCGGGTACTGGACGGCGGACTTAGGGTCGGCCGGTTCCGCGGCGTCGATCACGATAGAGCTGCCGGGGATGATCCCTGGGTAGGTGCCGTCCAGGTTCAGCACCATCTGCTCGGCCGGCGAGAGCGGCAACGGCGTGGCGATCGAGATGGTGACGCTGTCCTGACCGGCGGGACTCTTGACCCACGCGATGTCCACCAGGGTGTCGCCCACCTGGCCGCTGAGCGGCGTGCTCAGGCCCGGATTCCAGGTCAGGGCGCCGATGCTGTCCCCGGTAACGGGGTCGACGAACTCGAGCTGGACGGAGAAGTCGGAGTTGAAGCTGGCGTTCACCTGGAGCGCCGGAGTCGGCGGCGGGGATGGCGCCGTCGACGAACCAGGCGTGTACGCGGTGTAGGCCAGGGTCACGATACGGTCCCCGCCGGGTTGTAGCTGGAGCTGGCCGAAATCCGAAGGCTGCGGCAAGGCGGTTATGGGCAGGCTGTCGCCGATGTCCATCGTCGCCTGGGCCGTGAACGTCGCGACGCTCCACTGAACGTTGATCACCGGACCCGGGGTGCTCCCGCCGCTCAGGCGTGCCGCGCGACGCAGCCAGAGGGGGAGGTCGCCGCCCGGCGCGCCCCCCGTCGTCAGCAAGGTCAGGAAGTCGGCCGCGGTGACGGTCAGCTGCAGCGTGAAGACGTCTCCGATGGGCCAGTCCCGGGTGCCGGCCGGCTGGCCCTTGGCGTTGAACACCGGCTGAGGCGGAGCCGTGGCCCCGAACGGCTCCGCCTTCACTTGCATGGCGGAAGCGCCAGTGACCGCGGGTGAGCCGATCGCCGTCGAGTCGAGCGCCGCGTACAGCACCGGGGCGACGGCAGGCTGCAGGGTCGAGATGAGCCGCGGCACGGTGTCCGACCCCGGGCTGAACACCGACTGCGCCGTCTGCGGCAGCTGGTTGGCCGACTCTGGCACCGGTTTCGTCGGCGTGCCGAGACCGCCGACGAGCAGGCCGTCGATCGCCGCCGTCGCGTCCGTCGGCTGGTTCGGCGGCAACGACGTCGCGGGCGGACCCTGCAGGGTCACGTTGGTCACGTTGGCGGTGTAGTCCACGGTCGCGCTGGCGACGCGGACCACCTGCGGGATGCCGGCCACGTCCAGCAGGATGACGTCGTTGGGCGACAGCCCGGTGCTGGTGCTGTCGACCACGAGTGATGTGGTGTTCGCCTGGAGCGGCTGCGTGGACTTGGGCGGCAGCAGGTTCCAGCTCGGCCGCGCGACCAGGGCCCCGGCCGACTCGAAGGTCTGCGGCTGCTGGCCGGGACCCGGCACCGACTGGAACAGCAGGCCCGGGCCGAACTGGACCGCACCGTCAGCCGGATCCGGGGCCAGGGCGTAGGCCAGGTAGGTCTGCGCGGCCAGGCCGGGTACGGGCTGGTAGCCGAGGAGGCTGGCCAGCGCGAGGATCGACCCGGGCTGGATGGCGGTGGTCAGGTACCCCTCGTCGGCGATCCGGTCGAGGTAGAAGCCGAGCACGTCGCCGACGGTGGCCCACGCGTCGAGCAGGGCGATGGTGGGGTCGTCCGGGGCCCGGGTCCGGATGGCCAGCGGTGTCGTGCCGTCGTCCTCGGCCGAGGTGAGGGCGACGATCAGCTGCTCGAGCAGGGCCGCGCGCCGGGACGAGCTGTGCGGGGGAATGAGCGTGCTCACCGGCCTCCCTCCAGGGACACGAGCGCGTAGCCGTGCTCGGGATGGGTCGGATCGTTGTCCAGGCGGGCAATCTCGAGCGTCCCGAAGTCCAGCTCGGGACCGGGCGCCACGGTCGGCTGATCGAGGAAGCCGAACCGGGTGAGCGTCACGGAGGTGACGCCGTCGACGGCGTGGACGGCGGCGATGATGGGGCTGGAGTAAACCGTCGCGGCGAAGGCGAGGTTCGCCGGATTGAACAGCGCCGGCCTGCCGTCCGGCAGCCAGCCGCTGGAGAGCACCCGCGCGAGGTGGTGCGCGGCCTCGCGGCGGATCGTGCCCGGGCTGAGCGTGACGTCGAGCGCCACGGCGAGCGGCCGGTAACGCGGCGCGAGCACGCGCACCAGATGGCCGATCTTGCGCACCTCCGCCAGGGCCCACCGGACCTCGGCGAGCAGCTCGGCGGTCGGGTCCTCGCCGTGCTCGGGCTGGATCGCCACGTCGACGATGGTCAGCGTGCCGGTGGAGCGCAGCTCCGCGGCGGCGCCGCGGACCTCGGGCACGGCTGTGGCGAGCGAGACGTAGTCCTGCGTGGTGAGCGCGCGCTGCTGGCCGGCCGTGAACGCGCCGGGGATCGCCAGCTTGGCCGCGGCGATGGTCTCGGCGTCGATTCCGCCGCTGGCCGGGAGCGGGTTGCGGACCGCGGTGATGCCCTCGGGCGGGGCGGGCCCGGGCGTGGCCGGGGCCGTCCAGACCAGCGCGTTGATCGCCTCGGCCTCGGCGTTGCCCGCCGTGCCGTTGCCGACCCAGTACGACGCGCACAGCGTGCCTTCGGCGGGCGGATCGTTGATCCTCAGTTCGGCGACCCCCTGGTCGTCCACCTCGGCGACGAAGATCGGGTCGGTGGCGGCGGCGCCGATCAGGTCCGGCGCCGCCGCCCAGGTGCCGCCCGCGCCGTCGGTGAGCTGGAGCACGGGCAGCGCGGCCCGGGGATCCTGCGTCAACGCGGTCGCGGCCGGTCCCCACGAGCCGGGCGTTCCCGCCGCGAGGGCCGCCGTCAGTTCCCGGCCCCAGTCCTCGGTGAGCTCCCCGATCAGCACGTCCTCGAGCGGGCCGGTGCGTTCGGCCAGGCGGGCCAGGGACTCAAGCCGGCGGCGCCTGCCCGCGAGCAGGCGATCGGCACGGGCGAGCAGTTCGGACAGCGCTCTGGCGTCATGTTCGGCCCGTTCGGCCTCATCAATCCCGTGGTGCCAGCCCGGCAGCCGCACCCGTTCGAGCTCGGCGACGCCGACTTGGGACCGCAGGAGCTCGATCTGATCGTCGGACAGCGGGGTGCCGCGGGTGGCCTGCCAGCGCCAGTCCGAGACCTCATCCCGCCACCTGCGGTACAGGGAGCGCAGCGCGCGCGCCTGGTGACGGGCGACGATCCGCGGGTCGGGAAACGCAGTGGCGTAGCCGAGCCCGCCCCGGCTGAGCTTGGGCGCGGAAACCGGGACGTTGTCCGTTTCGGCGACCCCGTGGGCCACTAGCAGCACGTTCCCCGATGCGTGGGCGCATGCAATGCCGCCCGCCATCACGGCCAGGTCGAAGCCGAGCGCGTCCTCGGGCGCCCACTGCACCTCCAGCAGTGGCTGCTGGTACAGCTCGTCCATCAGGTGGCGTGTGCCGGTCAGGCGCACGGCGTGCCGCAGCGCCGGGTCGCCAGGTCCCTGGCCGAGGGTCAGCGGGTCATTGGTCTGTTCGAGGATGATCACGTCCCCGGCCCGCACCTCGAGCGTCCGCCGCGGTGCCTGGTCTTCACTGTCCGGCGGCGTGCCGTCGGACAGCACGGCACTGGTCGCCCCGGTGACGAGGTGGCTGTCGCGCTCGCCCCAGCTCCATAGCCCGATCGTGTTGTGCGCCGGGAGCAGTTGCACCTCCTGCTGCATGTCCTGCGCGCCGGGCCGGACCGACAGCGAGGTGTACTGCTGGAAGGACGCCAGCGTGTCGGCCGGGAACGTGGCCGCGTCGAGCACCGCGGACCCCTGGCCGGCCCAGCCTCCGGCCGCCGCGAAACGGATGTCGCCGAGCGGCAGGGTCACCGGCTCGGCGACCTGCACGCATACCCAGGCCCTGGCCTGGCAGCCTTCGCTCAGGCGGTAGCCGGTGAGCCGGGCGTGGCGGCGGACCGAGATCCGGTTGCGCGCGGTCGTCAGGTAGGCCTCGGTCGCGACGGCGTCCTCGTAGTAGCTAAGGTCGTCGCCGATGTAGGCCAGCAGTTCAACCAGCGTGATCCAGATGTCGGGCTCGTGCTGCTCGGTCCAGTCCGGCATCGTCACCGCGAGCCGGTCGAGCATGAGCTGCCGCAGCCCGGCGTAGTCCCGGTAGATGTAGGACACCGATTCGTCGGCGGCCGGCGTCCCGGCAGGCGCGGACGCGATCGGCGGCCGCGGCGCGTCGACGTCGAACACGAAGCGCACCTGGGCGAAGCGAGGGTCGACGCCGTGATACGGCCGCCACCCCGGCGTGCCGTCCGGCCGGCGCTCGACGATCCGCAGCAGGTAGGAGCCGGCCGAGCCGGGATGGTCGAGCTCCACGGTCAGGTGGTCCTCGGTCTCTGGGTCGAGGTCCTCGGCACGGTGCACGTCGACCGCGCGGACAGGGCGGGCGCCGCGCGGAGCGTCGATCCTGATGTTGCCCGAGTGCAGTCCCCGCGGCACGTCTTCGAAGAAGTACACGAGCAGCCGCCGGCCGTCGTGGTGCACCTCCACCCCGTCCACGCCGTTGCCGTGGTGCTCGCGGAGCTTGCGCCGCCGCGCGTCGCCCGCGACCACCAGGTCGCCCCATCGCATCTTGCTGCTCATGGTCCCCCCGGAACGGACAGGGTCAGGCTGGCCGGCGAGCTCGTGGCCAGCACGGTGTAGTCGATGCTGACGATCAGCTCGCCGTCCTGGGAGGTCACGTCGAGTGAGGTGACCGAGACCACGTCCTTGAGCCAGAGGCTGATCGCGGCCGCGATTGTCACGCTGAGGGCGGCGGCGATCTCCGGCGAGTTCGGCGCGAACACCTGATCGAGCAACCCGCAGCCGAACGTCGGCTGGTTGACGCGTTCCCCCGGTTCGGTGAGCAGGAGCAACTCGAGCATCTGCTCGACGTGGTCGTCGTAGCTCGCCGTGGCGGTCCGGCCGCGGTCGTCCAGCCCGTAGGGGAACGCTATCTCGATCATGTTCATCCGACCGTGAAAATCCCGCGAGTTGTGACGATCCTGAAGCCGCCTGGGGTGGTGGTGGTGATCGTCACCTGCGGCGCGTTGATGCTGACGCCGTTCGGCCCGAGGGCGATCGTCACCGTACCGCTCCCGGCCTTTAGGTTGACGTTGCCTGGCTGGTTGAGACCGACGGCCATGGGTATGTCGCTGACGGAGATGCCCGCCAAACCGCTCTCGATCGTCACGACGGAGGCGACCGGTGCGGCGTTGTATTCCTCGGCGATGAGCGGGATCTGGCCGTCGCCCCACCAGCTGCCCACCCAGATCGGCTTGTCGACATCGCCGCGCTCGAACTCCACCCAGACGTTGGAGTCGATCTCCGGCCGCACGAACATGCCGCTGAGGAGCCCGGCGATCGGCACGCATGGCATCGCCCAGTTGGTGATCACGATGCCGGGCACGCTGACCAGCAGGCGCCCTTTCGGCGGGACGTCCTGGTTGTCGACCACGGTCCCGCGGTACTTGCCCCAGAGGCGCTTGGCCACCGGCGGATCAGGGTCCTGCTCCGAACCCCAGGTGAACTGCTCGCGGTAGCCGAGCGAGCCCATCGTGGTCCGATGGTGGTCGTTGCTGGTGTCGGGCACGGTTCCTCCGTTCGGATTGGGTCAGCCGGTCGGCGACGCCGGGAGCGAGGACGTGACGGTGGCGCCGGAGACGGTCGGGACAGCGGGGCCGGCGGGTACGGGGACCGGGAGCGCGGGACCCGGGCCCGGCAGCGCGGGAAGGGGCGGCCCGGCCGGTCCTCCGCTCGGGAAGCCGGGCAGCAACTGGCCGAGCCCGGCGCTCAGCGGGTCCGTCGCGGCGCCGGCGATCAGCCGGTTGCGCTCTAGCGTGAAGCTCTGCTTGTACGAACCCGGCTTGATCGTGTGCGTGACGCTCGAGACGAAGTACTGGCCGTCGTAGGTGATCCCGGCCCCCTGGACCTGCACGACCGTCCGCGCGGGCAGGATGGTGCCGTAGCGCAGCACGTCGAGCGTGCCCTGGCCGCTGATCACGTTGGCGGAATCGGCCGCCTTGGCCAGCGCGATCACGGCCGCCTCGACAGGGGTGTAGCCGGAGAGCCCGACCAGCGGCGTGACCTTCAGCGGGACCGGGTTCTTCTGGCCGAGCGGGGGGCTCAGCGGGGTCACATCGGGGACCGGGATGGGAAGCGGGACGGCTACGTCATCGACCTTGATCAGGACCACGAACTGCGTCTTCTTGAAGCCGTCGAACGAGAACTGCAGCGATTCGACGTTGCTGCGGCCATCCCAGTCGATCGCCAGCGGCGGCGGGTTGGCCAAGAACGGGATGGCCAGCTGCAGTTTCGGGCCCCAGTAGGCCATGCTCATCCCCGGTAGCGGCCCGGGCTGCAGGTAGAACGTATAACCGACCCGTTCGGCCAGCGTGTTGATGTAGGTCAGGTCGGTCCCGCTCTGCTGCGGGATCTTGTCGGTGGGCAGCGGGACGTCGATCAGCACGCTCGCGATGACCAGCGGGACGATCCCGTAGATCGGCGCGTACTTGGCCACCATGAGCGCGACCCGCGCTTCGGCCGGCATCGCCGGGTAGGCGATCAGGGCGCCGAAATCGATCACGTCCATCATCCGGGTCAGGTCCTCGCCCTTGAGGGACAGCACCGACTTGCCCGGTTCGTCGCTGGGCATGACGTCCTGCTGGGTGATCACGCCGTCCATCAGGACGGTCGTCGATCCGGCCAGCGTGGCGGCGATCACCACCCGGGTGGGCGGGTCGAAATACCCCAACGGCAGCAGCTGAGTGGTGATCGGCGACAGCGTGCTGGTGGCGAGCTTGAGCTCGAAGCCGCTCGGGGTGGGGCCGCCCGCCCCGACCCGGACGCTGACCTCGGTCAGCGCTTCCATCACGGTGCGGGGCGCGGGATCCAGGCCGATCCCCATCATCAGGCTCAGGGTCAGCTCGCTAGCCATTCGCCGCTCCCGGAGTGCCGGCGGGCAACGGGATCACGAGCACCTGACCGGGCTGTGCCAGCCCGGTCGGCCGCATCGCCAGATTGGCGTCCCCCAGCAGCCAGTACAGGGTCGGATCGCCCAGCGTCGCGTTGGCGATCGTATCTATGCGCTGGCCCAGCTGGACCTGGTACAGGCTGGCCGTGGCCAGGGACCCCGGCGCGGGCAGGAGCCTGCGTAGCAGGTACGGCACCTGGCTGCCGTCGGGCGCCGTCCAGATGGCCTGGCCCACGTTCGCGTAGCGGCTGACGCTCATGGCAGGTGCTCCAATCCCAGCGGTCGCGCGTCGGAGCCGGTGACCATGACGGCGAGCTGCTCGACGGCCTGCCGGTAGGCGATGTACAGCGTCCCGCCGACGTGCTGGAGCGGGAGGTCGTTGCTGGTCAGGACCTTGCACTCGATGCTCGCCTTGACCCTGATCGGCTGCAGGTTCGGGTCGAAGGCCTCCTCGGTGAACGTCAGGCTGCTCACCATGACGGGGACGACCCGCTTGACCCCCCAGACCAGCACCACCAGCGGCGCCTCCATCGGCGCGACCTCGAACATCCCGCTGTCGAACAGCGCGTCGGTGGCGAGCAGCTCCGCGGCGGTAGGCGTGACCAGCCGCTCGAGGACCGCCAGCGCGGGCAGCAGCCCCTGGGTGACGACCGGCTGGTTGGCGCTGTCCGTCGGGTGCTCGAGCTGATCGGTGGCGTCGATCTCGGCGTCGAACTTGATCGTCTCGTGCGGCGGCCCGGTGTACCGCAGCACCTCGAGCCGGTCGCCCGGCTCGCCGCCGATCGCCCGCGGCTGGAGGGTCCGGGTGAGCGTGTCCGGGTTGTACTGGAAGATGACCACGTCGAGGAGGCGGCGCGCGTTCGGGTCGATCCGGACCAGCCCGCCGCGCAGTGTCTTGGGCGTTCCCGGGAAGCCGCTGATGGTCATCGGCGGCCCCCTCGCGGCCCGCCCGGGGCCGGCCGGACTGCGGGCGTGGCCGGCCGAGCCGCGGGCGTGGCCCGGTGCACCGCGGCGGCGACCTCGCGGGCGATCCCGTCCACGACCGGGCTTGAGCCCAGGTGCCGGGGCTCGCCCCGGCGGTCGACCGGCTCGCGCGCCTGCTCGCCCGCGAGCTCGCGCAGTTCGCGGGCGATCGCCGGGCCAAGCGCGTGGCGCTCCCGGCCGGAGAGCTTGATGCCGTCGAGGACGAGACGCTCGATCCTTATCCGGGTGCTCATGCCGTCGCCGCCTGGACCGTGAAGTCGGCGTCGCTGACGTGGCGCTCGAGCTTGCGGAATTCGATCCGGGCCATCTCGAGCACCAGCTCCATGGTGACCTCCGTCCCGCGTCCCGCCGCGCAGAACGCGGCGTTCAGCGCAATGTTGCGGATCGTCCCGCCGCTGGTGGCCAGCTTGGCCAGGCGCTCGGTATCCAGCTCGGCGACCGGCGCCTTGGCCGGGAAGGCCCGTGCCCACAGCCTGGCCCGCTCCGCGGGTCCGGGAAACGGGAAGGTGACGATGAAGCGCAGGCGCCGCAGGAACGCGTCGTCCAGGGCGTGGCGCAGGTTGGAGGCCAGGATCGCCACCCCACGGTAGTCCTCCATCCGCGCCAGCAGGTAGCTGATCTCGATGTTGGCGTAGCGGTCATGGCTGTCCTTGATCTCGCTGCGCTTGCCGAACAGCGCGTCCGCCTCATCGAACATCAGCAGCGCCCCGCCCTCCTCGGCCGCGTCGAACACGCGCCGGAGGTTCTGCTCGGTCTCGCCGATGTACTTGCTGACCACGCCCGCGAGGTCGATCCGGTACATGTCGAGTTCCAGCTCGTTGGCGATCACCTCCGCGGCGAGGGTTTTGCCGGTGCCGGACCCGCCGGCGAACAGCGCCGTCACGGCGCTGCCCCGTGTGATCCGCTCGGCCAGGCCCCACGAGCGCAGCACCTGACCGCGGCCGCGGACCTGGTCCACGATGTGGTGGAGCAGGGTCAGCTCGGCGTCGGGCAGCACGAGGTCGTCCCAGGAGGCCACGGGCTGGACCCGGCGGGCGAACGTATCCAGGCGCGGCCGCGTCTGGGCGCGGCACGCCGCCCACAGGCCGCGCGGGCCCGTGCCCGCATGCACCACCTGACCCGCCACGTCGGCGATCACCACCTGGCTGAGGTCGAACTCCGACGCGAGCCGCGCCGCGGTCGCCGCGTCGTCGGCCAGCAGCTCCCGCCACAGCGCCTCCTGCTCCTCGCCGCTGGGACGCGGGGCGTCGACGATGCGCAGGCGGCGGGATCGCAGTGGACGCGGCTCGCGGCACCCCACCAGGACATGACCGTGCACCTGCTCGCACAGGGCGTCGATCCCGGCGGAGCCCTCGCGCGGGACGTCTGCCGTGTCGGCGTACAGGAGCACGGGAAGCAACACCGTCTCGCGTTCCCACAGCCGGGCCAGGTCGCACAGGTCCCGGGTACCCGCGGGCACCCGGTCCGGCGAGATCTCGTAGAGCTCGTGGCCAAGACGGCGAGCCGCGGTGGCCGCCAGGCCGCGCCGCACCGCGGGATCCACCCCGACCAGCTCGGTCACCGGCGGGCCTTGGCTGCCGCCTAGCTCCGTCAGCGCCACGACGATCTCCTCGACGGCCCGTTGGTGCGTGGTCGGCAGGCTCAGCGGCAGCCCGGCCGTCACCGGCTGGACGACTGGGGCGAGCCGCTCGTCCATCACGTTCAGGCCCTTCAGGAGGCTGACGATGCGCTCATCGATCCTGATCCGGGTCGCGGTGAGCGCCCCGCCGCGCGGCTCGTCGAGCTCGATCAGCCGCCAGTACCTGAGCGGCCGTTGCGGCGACACCACATCCCAGCTGGCCCCGGGGAGCACGCTGAGCGCGAGGGCCAGTGTGGGATAGGCCGCCGCCGGATTGCCGTTCGCCTCGGCACACCGCACGGCGGTGCCGGGGTCCAGCTCGGTTGCCGCCGCGAGCAGCAGGACCAGTCGTTCGAACCGGGACAGGCCGAGCCGCTCGCCCAGCAGCTCCAGCGCCGCGGGCGGGTCCGCTTGCGCTCCGGCCTGCCACCACGGCGTGCCCGCCGGATCGTGGCCGTCGGCGCTGAGCCGCTCGCGCATCCAGGCCAGCCCGGCCGCCAGGTAGGCGCCGTTCATCGCCTCCCAGGCGGTCACGTCGCTGACTGCGTCAGCGGGCTGCGCGTTCACGTCGTCAGGCCCAGGTACTGGTTGGGGTCGAACTGCATTGGCGTTGGCTGGTTCGGGTTCGACGGCGTGAGCAGGCCGGAGACCGGGATGCTGTCGGTCTGGTCGATCCGTATCCGGAGCAGGTAACTGCCGGTGGTGAAACCCTGCAGGCTGAAGCTCAGCTGGCTGGTCGCCGCCGGCACCGGTTCCGAGGGCACCAGCTGCGAGCCTACGATCAGCGCGATCGTCTGCTGCGGCTGAACTGCGGGGGAGCAGGTCACAGTCAGCGGCGTCGGGCCGCTCTGTGCCAGCTTGACCGAAAGCGGGGCGTCGCTTACTAGCTGTGGCGCGAGCGCCACCGGGACGGCGTTGCTGCTGAGCGTCACCGCTCCGGACCCGCTGGCCTGGTCCTGCAGCGCGTCGAACGTCGCCGTCACGGTCGCGATGCCGGCCGGCAGCTGGGCAGGCTTGGGGAGCTGCACGGTCAGCTCGGACGCGGTGACGCTCAGCGGCTGCAGCGTCACCGGCTGCGCGGCCAGCGGGTGGCTCACCTGGACTTCGGTGACCGCGGCCAGTTGGCTCCCGGTTAGCGTCAGCACGTCACCGGGCTGGGCCGCCGGCTGCCGGTTCGGCGGCACCGCGAGCTGGAGCTGGGGATACATCGAGGAGGCGGCCACCGGGCCAGTGTCGCCGCGGCCTCGCATCAGCACCGGCAGGGCCGCGGCGACCGGCCGCGTGCTGTCGATCAGGACCACCGCCGCGTCGTAGCTGACCGAGAGCCGGTACCCGGTGTTGAACGTCGTCCACATCCGGGAGATCTCGTCCTGCGGCCGCGGATCGGGAGTGATCCGTACGCGCTCGATCTGGTTCTGCAGGTCCGACCCCGGCGGGGGCAGCGCGTTGGCGATCAGCGAGCGGGACAACACCGGCCGGTCGTTCAGCACCCCCATGGCGATGCCGAGCAGCCGGTGCGCCAGGATCTCGTCGTCGTCCTCGCCGTACGCCGTGATCAGGTACGACAGCACCAGCGGCAGGGGCGGCTGCGCGGACTCGCCGGGCCGCACCGACGGCGGATCCTGGTTCCGCCAGGCCGCGTCGATCGAGGTCCGGTACAGGAACAGGTTGACCTGGTTGACCGGCGCGCCCTGGCGGGCTCGGTCCGGCGGGCGGGCGGTCACCGTGCCGCCGCTCACGACCGGATCGGCGGCCACGGCCGCCTGGATCATGTTGGTCAGGGTCGCGGTCACGGCCGCGATCGCGGCGTTGCTGCTCATCCCGGGCGGCCCTTCACCCTCGTCCGGGACGCCAGGTAATCCTCAAGGCTGGGCACTTGGTTCCGCGCTCCGCCTGGCTCTCGCCGGGCCGGAGCGGGTTCCGCGGCGGGCATCTTGACCTCAATCCGCCCGATCGTCACGGTCACGTCCTGGGGCGCCGGGGCGGGCTGGTCCAGGACACGGCCCGGCAGCGCCCGATGCGGGCCCGCCGGTGGCGCCGCCAAGCCGTCCCGCGACGGTGCAGTGTCCGCATCGCGGAGCCGTCGTGCCATCTCCTGGACGCGGTCGGTCGGGGTGTCGGCGGGCTGGCGCGGCCGGTCCGCGTAGCGTGGCTCATCCGCGTAGCGCGGCGGCCGCTCGGCCGGCGAGGGTGGCGCTGGCGGTGCGAGCGGCGCGCCGGGCCGCCAGGCGGAACTGGCGCGTCCGCCGGGAACCAGCGTCCGGTCCTGCACGCCGGGCCGCGGCGCGGGCGCCTCGCCGGTGGTGGCGATCGGCGGTGCGGCGGTGCGCCGGCGGTCGGCGCCGGGGCGGGCCGGGCGGAAGTCCTCTCGGCCGCCCGCCGGCCCGGGCTGGGTGCCGATCCCGCCGTGCCGGGCGCCCACCGGGGCGGGCGGTTCAGGCCGGCGCGGCGGCGGGCCAGGCGTCAAGGCGGCAGGCGGGGGCGGAACTGCCGTGCCCGCCGGTCCGACGGGATGCCGGTGTACCGGGTCCTTGTCCCCTGGCGGGGTGGGCCGGGCGGTCGGGGTCGACCGTGGCCCGGTGCCCTGGCCGGGCGCGGATGCCTCGGCCCGGATGGGCGGGATCTCCTGGTCGCCGACCGTAACCGATGCGATCGGCGGGCCAGCGGGATGCCGGTAGGGCGAGTCCGGTTCGAGTTCGGCCTCCATCTCAGCGAGCCCGGCATCCGGTGGTGGCGGGCTCAGGCCGAGGCTCGCGCCTGCCAGCCCGTCGATCGGGAGAGTCGGCGCGGGCTCGAAACGCGAACGCGGCCGCGGCCGCAGCCGGGGCCCGGATTC
>Ga0187806_1000253_pt1 | contig 12865 bp, 14 predicted proteins | sample NC_wetland_sal_i_7_FD_132470 | JGI IMG/M metagenome (GOLD analysis project Ga0187806, IMG submission 132470) | Wetland sediment microbial communities from Neuse River Estuary, North Carolina, USA - ASW_1 | ecosystem: Environmental > Aquatic > Freshwater > Wetlands > Sediment | place: USA: North... | reverse complement strand
GCCGCCGGTGTTCCCAGGGCCTGGGGTACCCGTCCCGGTGTTGCCGGGTCCGCCGGTTCCGGGGTTGCCGCCTTGGCCGCCGCTGGGGTCCCCGGTTCCGGTGTTGCCCGGCCCGGGGCCGGTTCCGGTGTTGCCAGGTCCGCCGGTGTTACCTCCGCCCTGGCTTCCGCTGTCGCCTTGGCCGCCGCCGATGTTGCCGGGTCCGCCGGTGTTCCCGGGTCCTGGCGCACCCGTCCCGGTGTTGCCGGGTCCGCCGCCGGTGTTGGCGGTGCCGGGGTTGCCGCCTTGGCCACCGCCGGTTCCCGTTCCCTGGCGGCCGGTGAGGGACTCGATGTACTTCTGGTAATAACGACCGATCGGGACCGTAATGACGGGAAACGCGATGTGCCCGCTTAGTCCCTTCTTGCCGAGGGTGTCGGCAATATCCTTGCCGGCGAAGCCTTGCGACAGGGCTGTGTTAAGGCCTTTGGAAAAGCTCTTGCTGACGCCAGCGACAGCATTCGGGTGGTTTCCTGTGCTGTCAGGTTTAATGTTGATACCGCCGGCGACGGAAACTCCTTTTCCGGACAGGACTTTGACCTGGCCCATGCCGCGCGCCGAGATGCTGCCGTCAGCCGAGATCTTGCCGTTTACCTTGCCGTTGAGCTCCGGCAGCAACTCGCCTAGCTTCCCAGGCAGCTTGCCGGAAAGCTCCGCCTGCCCGCCGATCCCGAACTGGTCCGCCGGCGGGACGTCGTTGAATGACAGGCTCAGCTGGCGGCCCACGCCGGGGCCAATCGACACCGTGCCATTGGAAAAATCGACGCTGACCGTCCCGCCGTTACCGAAGAACGCGTTTAGCGTGACCGTCTTTCCGGTAGAGAACGCATCGTACAGTCCGTGTACGATGTCGAGAACTTCGCGAGCGAGCAAGAGCCCGTTTATGAATTCGCCCCGCCCGTAGCTGGTGGCCTCCTGGGCTGGTGACTGCTGCTGACTTGTGGCCTGCTGGTCGGTGGAAGGCTGGTCGTTGTTTATCCCGCCGCCAGTACTCGTGGTGGTACCGGGGGCCGTGCTGGTACCGGGTCCGGTGGCCGTGCCCGGGCTGGTTTCGGTGTCGTTCTGCTCACCGCCCAGGGTGGTCCCGGTTCCCGGGCTGGTGCCGGTTCCTGGGCTGGTCCCGGTTCCCGGGCTGGTGCCGGTCCCCGGGCTGGTCCCAGTTCCCAGGCTGGTCCCGGTCCCTGGGCCGCCGCCTGGGGCCGTGCCCGGGCTGGTGCCGGCCGTGGGGGTGGTGCCGTTGTCGGTGCCCCCACTGGCTGGCGCGGCACTGATCGTGATCGGTAGCGTCGTCGTCGGCGCGGTCGAGCCGAGCGGCGCGCTGGCGACCCCGGCGCCTGCGACTACGGCACAGGTGCATCCTGCCGTCGAGCCCGTGTCACCGCAAAGTTGCGGCGGGCTGGGTGCGAGGAGCGCCGTGGTCATCGCCTGGGCCTCGCGCGCCGATACCGGCTGGGTCATTCTGGTGAAGCCGGCCGTGCCGGCCGCGGCCGTAGCGGCACCGGCGATCATCAGGCCCGCCGCAGCCCAGGCCGCCATGTGGCGGCTGACCCGCAGCAGCGGCGGCCGATGTCGTGATTTTCTCTTCACTTCTCACCTTCTTCCTGTTCTGGCCGGAGCAAAGAGAATCGAACACGATCCTTCGCTAGCCAGGTGAATACACGGGAAGAAGGATCAGAACACTTCGTAAGGCAACATTCGCCGACAGCCATTGACCCGACTGGGCGATGAGGTGGCTCGTGCCGCCTTCCGTGGGGGGTCGGTCAGGAGGCGACGTATTCGCCGGCTGCGCCGGCTTCCACGCGCTCCATTGGTTCGGGACCGCGAACTCGCTCGCGTTCCCCTCACCTCAATCGCGTGTAGGCGGCGAGGTGCTGGCCGGTGAGCGTGGAGCTGGCGGCGACGAGGGCAGCGGGCGTGCCCTCGAAGACGATCCGGCCGCCGTCGTGGCCGGCCCCGGGGCCGAGGTCGATGATCCAGTCGGCGTGCGCCATGACCGCCTGGTGGTGCTCGATGACGATGACCGACTTGCCGGAGTCGACGAGCCGGTCGAGCAGGCCGAGCAGTTGCTCGACGTCGGCGAGGTGGAGGCCGGCTGTCGGCTCATCCAAGACGTACACCCCGCCCTTCTCCCCCATGCGGGTGGCCAGCTTGAGCCGCTGCCGCTCGCCGCCGGACAGTGTGGTGAGCGGCTGGCCGAGGCTGAGATAGCCGAGCCCGACGTCGGCCAGCCGCTTGAGGATGGCGTGCGCGGCTGGGGTGTGCGCCTCGCCGGCGCCGAAGAACTCCCCGGCTTCGGTCACCGGCATCGCGAGCACCTCGCTGATGTCACGGCCGCCGAGCTTGTAATCGAGCACCGACGCCTGGAACCGCTTACCGTCGCATTCCTCGCATATCGTCGCGACGCCGCGCATCATCGCCAGGTCGGTGTAGATAACGCCGGCGCCGTTGCAGGCGGGGCAGGCGCCCTCGGAGTTGGCGCTGAACAGCGCCGGCTTCACGCCGTTGGGTTTCGCGAACGCCGTGCGGATCGGGTCGAGCAGCCCGGTGTAGGTCGCCGGGTTGCTCCGCCTCGAGCCGCGGATCGCGGTCTGGTCGACCAGCACCACTCCGTCCCGCCCGGACACCGAGCCACCGATCAGCGAGCTCTTGCCCGAGCCGGCTACGCCGGTGACGACGACGAGCACCCCGAGCGGGATGTCGACGTTGACGTCCCGCAGGTTGTGCGTGCTCGCACCGCGGACCTCCAGCGCCCCCGACGGCGTTCGCACCGACGCCTTCAGGGCGGCGCGGTCGCCGAGATGGCGGCCGGTGACGGTGCCGCTGTCCCGCAGCCCCTCGACGGTGCCCTCGAAGCAGACGGCGCCGCCCGCCGTGCCGGGGCCGGGTCCGAGGTCGACAACGTGGTCGGCGATCGCGATCGCCTCCGGCTTGTGCTCCACGACGAGCACCGTGTTGCCCTTGTCCCGCAGCCGTAGCAGCAGGTCGTTCATCCGCTGGATGTCATGCGGGTGCAGCCCGATCGTGGGCTCGTCGAAGACGTAGGTAACGTCGGTGAGCGAGGAGCCGAGCTGGCGGATCATCTTGACGCGCTGTGCCTCACCGCCCGACAAGGTGCCCGACGGCCGGTCGAGCGAGAGGTAGCCCAGCCCGATCTCAGAGAACGAGCCGAGGGTCTCCTCCAGCGCCGCCAGCAGCGGCGCCACCGACGGCTCGTCAAGGCCGCGGACCCAGTCGTCCAGGTCGGTGACCTGCATCGCGCACGCGTCGGCGATGCTGATCCCCTTGATCTTCGATGAACGGGCATGCTCGGCGAGCCGGGTGCCGCCGCACTCCGGGCACGCCATGAAGGTGACCGCCCGGTCCGCGAAAGCCCGGATGTGCGGCTGCATCGCCTCCGGGTCCTTGGAGAGGATCGACTTCTGGAGGCGCGGGATCAGCCCCTCATAGGTCTGGTTGATGCCCGCGATCTTCATCCTGACCGGTTCGTGGTACAGGAGGTCGTGCAGTTCCTTCTTGGTGTATTCGCGGATCGGCTTGTCCGGGTCGTAGAAGCCTGACTCGGTGTAAAGCCGGTAGTTCCAGCCGCCCGCCGTGTAGCCGGGGATGGTGAACGCGCCGTCGCGGAGCGACTTGCTGTCGTCGTACAGCTGGGCGAGGTCGACGTCGGAGACCGTCCCGCGGCCCTCGCAGCGCGGGCACATGCCGCCGGTGATGGTGAAACTCCGCCGCTCCTTCACGGTCTTGCCGCCGCGCTCGTACGCGACCGCGCCCGCTCCGCTGATCGAGGGGACGTTGAAGGAGAACGCTTTGGGCCCGCCGACGTGCGGCTGGCCGAGCCGGCTGAAGAGGATGCGCAGCATCGCGTTGGCGTCGGTGGCGGTGCCGACCGTGGAGCGGGTGTCGCCGCCCATCCGCTCCTGGTCGACGATGATCGCTGTCGTGAGCCCGTCGAGCACGTCGACCTCGGGCCGCGCCAGCGTCGGCATGAAGCCCTGGACGAAGGCGCTGTAGGTCTCGTTGATGAGGCGCTGGGATTCCGCGGCGATCGTGCCGAACACCAGCGAGCTCTTGCCCGAGCCGGAGACGCCGGTGAACACGGTCAGCCGGCGCTTCGGGATCTCGATGCTGACGTCCTTGAGGTTGTTCTCGCGGGCCCCGTGCACGCGGATCAGGTCGTGGCTGTCCGCGGCGCGCGGCGCGGGCGGCTGCTCGCCTGTCCTCATCGGTCCTGGATCAGCCCGAGGACGTTGCCGTCGGGGTCGGTGAAGGTGGCCACCAGGCGGCCGCCGCCGACGTCGCGCGGGGACTCCTTGACCTTGGCGCCCGCGGCGGTCACCTCGGCGAGCTTCGCCTCGATGTCCGCCACGTGCCAGTAGGCGACGGGCGAGGCCATGCCCTGCTGCGCACCGCCCGGCACCAGCCCGATCTGCTGGCCCTCGGCCTCGTAGCCGACGTAGTAGGGGGCGTCGGCCATCGGCTCGACGCCGAGCAGGGCGGTGTATACGGGCTTGGCCGCCGCCAGGTCGGTAACGGGGTGCAGCACGGTCTTGATTCCCTGGGTGGGAGTGCCAGTCACGGTGCCTCCTGAAGTCGCGGTGATGTCCATGCCGGCCACGCTAGCCGCGGCTCAGCGGCCGGCGCTTCTCGATTCCTGACCAGTTGCCCCGGCCCTAGTTGAGGCCGGGGTCGTCGGGATAGGTGGCGAGGAATGCGAGGTCGCCGTGCTGGCGGCGCAGGACGGCGCGCCAGAGCAGCTCCGGTTCGGCGGCGAAGACGTCCGCGGGTTCGGCCGGGAGGACGAACCAGGCGCCCTCGTCGATCTCCGCCTCGAGCTGCCCGGGCGACCAGCCGGCGTAGCCGGCGTAGACGCGCAGCGACTGGATGGCGGGTGCCAGCAGACGGGGCGGCGCGTCGAGGTCGAGCAGGCCGAGCCGGGCGAGTGCCGGAGCGCCGTCGAGCGCCCGCCAGCCGAGGGGTTCCTCCTTGCCGGGGACCATGGCGAGGGCGATCGCGCTGTTCTGTGCGACGGGGCCGCCCCTGAACAGTACGGAGGGGTTCGTGGCCAGTTCCGTCCACTGCTCGAGCACCTGGCCTACCGGGATCTTCGTCGGCTTGTTCAGGACGACGCCGAGGGTGCCCTCCGTCTCTTCGTGCTCGACGATCAGCACGACCGCGCGGCGGAAGTTCGGGTCCCCGAGCAGCGGCGTCGCGACGAGCAGCCTCCCGGCCTTCGGATCCGACCCCATGTGATCCATACAATCAGGATGCCAGACCAGGGACCTGCTGGGCGCAGGCCAAATCGCGCATTCGAGCGCGCTTGAGCAACGGGTGCAACCGCAGCGCTGTACCGCGGGTGCCGACCCGGACACGACGGCAGGCGCGATCAGCGCCCACCGCGCCGCTGGTGTGGAGGTTACCCCTGCCTAGGGGCCGGGACGCGGTGCCCGCGGCTTCGCGACATGTGCAGGGCCGGCTTGCCCAGCGGGTACGAGCCGCCTCCGGTGGCCTGCGAAACGCAGTCGGCGTATAGGTAGACGCCGATAGCCGCGAACACCAGGATCACCCATCCGGCGGCCTGCAGCAGGCCCCTGGACGTCGGTATCGCGTTGAACCCGGCGAACAGCAGCACCAGCGCCACGTCGACGAGAAGGAATACCAGGGTGAATGCCATCGGCAGCCGCAGCGTAGCCAGCGTGAGCATGGCAATCACGACCAGCCAGGACACCAGGAACAGTTCCAGCGTGACCCGCACCGAGGTCAGCGGGATACCGAACCAGTTGTGGTTCAGGCCGAGGGTCAGTACCGCGTAGCTGAGCCAGAAGCCCCCGAAGATGCCGAACACGCTCGCTACCGCCGTCTGGCCGAGCGAGGCGGCCCAGATGGTCGCCAGGAACAGGCCGATTGAGGTGGCCGTGAGGATGATCGGCACCGCAGCGCTGAGTGCGGTCAACGGGACCACGCCCACGAGCGCCAGGCCGAGCACGACCGAACCGGCGATGAAGCAGGGGAGTCCAAGCGCTGCAGGGTTACCGTTCCAAAAGCCTGCCGCTGGTGCCTCTGTTACATGCGGCTCCTCGGGACGAGTCCCGGCGCGGCCGGTGACGGGTGCGTCAGCGCTCATCGTTTACTCCTTCGTGTTGAGCGCCCCGCCCATGCGGGATTAATGCATCCCTACGCCGTCCGCCGCCCGGCCGTGTTCTCAAATTGAATCACCGACCTGATCAGCGCCGGGAAATCGCCCTACCCGGCGGCGGGTTCGCCCGCCTCGTCTCCGCCGGTGTCCTCGAGGGCGACGGCGCGGACCGCGGCGGCGACGCCGGAGGCGACGTCGGGGTGGAACACCGACGGGATGATGTAGTCGGGGCCGATCTCGTCGGGCAGCACCACGTCGGCGAGGGCCCGTGCGGCGGCCACCAGCATGCGGTCGGTGATCTTCCTGCTTTGCGCGTCGAGCAGGCCGCGGAAGACGCCGGGGAACGCCAGCACGTTATTGATCTGGTTGGGGTAGTCGCTGCGCCCGGTGGCCACCACGGCCGCGTGTTCCCTGGCCGCGTCGGGGTCGACTTCCGGAACCGGGTTGGCGAGGGCGAACACGATCGCGCCTTCGTTCATCGTCTTGACGTCCTCGGCGGCGAGGATGCCGGGGGCGGACACGCCGATGAAGACGTCCGCGTCCTGGACGGCGCCGGGGAGGTCGCCGGAGTAACCGGCGGCGTTGGTGCGCTCGGCGATCCAGGTGAGGTTCTCGTTCAGGCCCGGGCGGCCGCGGTGCACCGCGCCCTGGTCGTCGACCACGATCACGTTGGCGGCGCCGGCGTTGAGGAGCAGCTTCAGCACGGCGGTGCCGGCGGCGCCCGCGCCGGCCATCGTGATCTTGACGCCGGACAGGTCCTTGCCGACGACGCGCAGCGCGTTGGTGAGCGCGGCGAGAACGACGATGGCGGTGCCGTGCTGGTCGTCGTGGAACACCGGGATGTCGAGCATGGCGCGCAGCCGGCGCTCGACCTCGAAGCAGCGCGGTGCCGAGATGTCCTCCAGGTTGATGCCGCCGAATCCGGGGGCGATCGCGGCGACGGTGCGGACGATCTCCTCGGTGTCCTGGGTGTCGAGGCAGACGGGCCAGGCGTCGATGCTGGCGAACCGCTTGAACAGCGCCGCCTTGCCCTCCATGACGGGCAGCGCGGCGTAGGGTCCGACGTTGCCGAGGCCGAGCACGGCGGAGCCGTCGGTCACCACGGCGACGCTGTTGCGCTTGATGGTGAGGCGGCGGGCGTCCTCGGGCTTGGCAGCGAGCGCCAGCGATACCCGTGCGACGCCGGGCGTGTAGGCCATGGAGAGGTCGTCGCGGTTGCGCAGCGGGACCTTGGACCGCATCTCGATCTTGCCGCCGAGGTGGAGGAGGAACGTCCGGTCGCTGACCTTGTGCACCGATACGCCAGCGATGTCGGCCATCGCGGCGACGAGGGATTCCGCGTGCGCGGTGTCGGTGGCGGCGCAGGTGACGTCCACGCGGAGCCTGCCGCGGTGACCGGAGGTTACGTCGAGCGCGGTCACCACCCCGCCGGCGTGCTCCACGGCGCGGGTGATCTCGCTGACGGCGCGGCCGTGCGAGGCGATTTCAAGCCGGACGGTGATGGAGTACGAAACGCTCGGCGCCATGGTCACGTCGTTTTTCTGCCTCTCGGGGGGTCGCGGCGCCGGCCGGGATCGCGGGATGCCGTTGGCGGACGCGGCGGTCCAAGGTTACGAGGTCCGCGCCGTACCGCGTAATCTTCATGCATGGCGCGGGAAACCACGATAGGCCCGTCGACCGCCGGCGTCAGCGTGATGGACACCGATTCCGGCGTGATCGACGTAACACGGCTGCGCGTCGCCATCGCCAGGCTGTCCCGGCGGCTGCGCAGGCATGAGCTGGCCGGGCTGACGCCGACGCAGCTGGCAGCGCTGTCTACCGTGGAGCGGTCGGGGCCGCTGCGGCTCGGCGATCTCGCCGCTGCCGAGGGCATCGCGCCGTCCACGCTGACCCGGCTGGTCGCCGTGCTCGAGGAGCTCGGCTACGTGCAGCGGTACGCCGACCCGAAGGATGCGAGGGCGAGCACGCTGGCGATCACGCCGGAGGGTCACCAGACGCTTGAGCGGCTGCGTGAGGAGGGCACCGCCCTGCTCACGCAGTCGCTGATGCTGCTGACCGCGGTGCAGCGAGCCGCGCTGGCGACGGCGCTGCCGGCGCTGGAGCAGCTCGCCGAGGACCCGACGATCCAGCGCCCGCGCTAGGCCGCGGCACGAAGACCAGGGGAATCGCTACACGGCCGCGACGCCGCCGTAGACCCAGGCGCGGTCGGCGTCCGGTCCGGGATCGCCGCCCTCGGGCCTGTAGGCTAGAATTCTGTACATGACGACTGTTCCTGTTGCCGAGGCCCGGCAGAATTTCTCGGCGCTCGTCGATGAGGCGGTCGCTACCCACCAGCGGGTTCTCGTGACCCGTAACGGAGTCCCGGTGGTCTGGATGATCGCCGACGAGGACTTCGAGTCGATCATGGAGACGCTGGACGTGCTCGCCGACGCGGCGGCGATGCGGGACGTCGCGGAGTCGAGGGCGGACGCCGCGGCGGGCCGCTTTGTCACGGCGGCCGAGATGGAGAAGATCCTGGCCGCCCGCGCGGAGGGGATAGACCTCGGGGACGACGCGGACGTAGTGGCTGACATGCACGCTCGCGGCCTGCCGGACTCTGTCTGCATGACGACGCTGGAGGCCCTTGTCTCGGCACGCCGACAGCAGGCGCGGTGAGCTACCGCGTCGTGCTGCGCCCCGCGGCGGTGCGCGCGCTGCAGCGGATGCCCGACAAGATCTCGACCGCGTGCTGGGAGTTCATCCACGGCCCGCTCGCTGAGAACCCCTGCCGGGTCGGCAAGCCGCTCCTTGAGCCGCTGGCACCGCAGTACTCGGCCCGCAGGGGCGAGTACAGGGTGCTGTACCTGATCGAGGACCAGCAGGTCACGATCATCATCACGTCCGTCACGCACCGCGCGGACGCCTACCGCACGCGCTAAGGCCGGCACACGGGGATGTCCCTGCGGGCGTTCATCTACCCGTCGTCACCGGCCTGGCCGGGACTGGCCATTGCGCCCTCCCTGGAATCGGGCTAGAACAACAGCGCGGTGAGCTGGCTGCGGGCCCGCTTCACCTGGGGGTCGTCGGGCGGGAAGATCTCGAACAAGTCGAGCAGGTGCAGCCGTGCCTTGTTGCGCTCGTCGCCCGAGGTGCGCCGGATCACGCCGAGCAGCCGGTCGAAGGCCTCCTCGGCCCGCCCGGTGGCCAGCTCGATGTCGGCGACCCGCAGTTGCGCGTCCACGTCGGCGGGGCTGGCGGCGGCGTCGCGGCGTGCCGCGGCCTGGTCGTAGCCGCTGACCCGCTGGATCAGGCTCACCTGGGCGAGCCAGCTCTTCAGCACCGGGTCGCCGGGGGTCTCGGCGAGCGCCTTCTCGATGACCGCCGCCGCCGCGTCCATGTCGCCGCGCTCCATCGCGGCCTGCGCCTCCGCGTACGCGGGCGGCATCAAGTCCGCGGCTTCCGGCGCGCCGTTCTCGCCGGCCCCGGCGGCGCCTCCGGGGGACCCGACGCCGAGCTGGTCGGCCACCGCGAGCACCTGGGTCAGCCACTGCCGGACCTGAGCCTCCGGCATTGCGCCGAGAAACGCGTCCACCATCTGGCCGCCGACGATCGCGACGACCATCGGAATGGACTGGGCCTGGAACGCCTGGGCGAGCCGCGGGTTCGCGTCCACGTCGATCTTGGCGAGCACCCAGGCGCCGGCCGCCTCGTCGGCGAGCTTCTCCAGCACCGGGCTGAGCTGCTTGCACGGCCCGCACCAGTCCGCCCACAGGTCGATGATCACCGGGGTGGTCCTGGACCTGGCCGCCACGTCGGTGTTGAAGGTCTCTTCGGTGACGTCGAACACGTACGGCGACGCCTCGCCGTTGCCGGACGGTCCGGCCTCGGCGTTGCGGGCCGCCTGCTGCCTGCGCTGCGCGGCGGCCTGCCGCGCGCCCAGGTCAACGGCACCGTAGAGGGAGAAATCCCGCGGCTGCTGCATAACTACTATCCTGCCCCATGTTCCGTGCGCCAGTGCACTACAGATCAGCTACTTCCGCGCCCCGCTCATTCCCGCCCGGCACGACGACATGTTCCCCGCGCTTACGAGCGCTGTAGCATATCGTGTGCTACAGTCGCGTCATGCCACAGAAGGGTGACCGGCGCCGGGGCAAGCCGCTCAACCCGGACCTAGGGTACTCCGGAGACCCGGTCCACCACGCGTCCACGAACCTCCCGTCACAGCGGATCGGGATCAGGGAGCTGCGCCAGCACGCCAGCATCTACGTCGACCTGGTCGAGCGCGGGTACACGGTGGACATCACCAATCGCGGCCGCCTGGTGGCGCAGATGATCCCGGTACGCCAGCCGGACAGCCCGCTTGAGCGGTGGATCGCGGCCGGGGTCGTGGAGCGGGCGGAAGAGCCCGGCAGCGTGCTCGACGTCGACCCGTACCCGGCCTCGCCCGGCCGGCCCACCGCCAGCGAGCGGCTGCGGCAGCTGCGCGAGAACGAGGGCGAGGAACAGCCGTGATCTACCTCGACTCCTCAGCGCTCGTAAAGCTCGCGCTGACCGAGCCCGAGTCGGCGGCGCTCGCCAGCTGGCTGGCGGAGCGGGCGGATCAGGCGCTGGTCTCCAGTGCCCTGCACCGGACCGAGGTCCTGCGGGCGATCTGGCGGTCCGAGCCCGGCGCGCTGCCGCGTGGCCAGCGGATCATCCGCCGCATCGGGCGGGTGGCGCTCAGCCACGACGTGCTCGACAACGCGGCGACCCTGCCGCCCGCCGGGCTCGGCACCGCCGGGGCGATTCACCTCGCCTCCGCGCTGGCGATCCGGCGCGATCTGGTGTCGTTCGTCGCTTACGACAAGCTCCTGCTCGACGCCGCGCGGGAGGCTGGCCTCCCGGTCGACAGCCCGTCCTGACCGGCGGCCTCAGGCGCGGCGCGCCCGGAAGACCGTGTCGTGGATGGTGACCGGGCGGCCGTCAGGGTCGGCCGCCTCGCGCGCCGCCGCCACGTTGGTCTCGATCTTCCAGCCGTCGCCGAATGCGGCGGCGAGCTCGTCGCCGGTGAAAAGCAGCTCCGGCTGCCGCGGGCGCGGCATGGTCGTGTCCAGGTCCAGCGGATGGTGGCCGACGATCAGCAGCGTGCCACCGTCGGCGACGGCCGCGGCGAGCCGGCCGAACACCCGCTGGCGGATCCCGGCCGGCAGGTGCAGGAACTGCGCGTTCACCAGGTCGTAGGCGCGCTCAGGCGGCTGCCATTCGAGCAGGTCTTCGCGCCGCCAGGTGATCCGCCCGGCCACGTCACGGCCTGCCTGGGCAGCGTGCCCGGCAGCCCGCTCCAGCGCGACGCCGGAGATGTCCACCGCAGTGACCTGCCAGCCGCGCCCGGCCAGCCAGATGGCGTCGGCGCCCTCCCCGGCGCCGGCGTCCAGGGCGGTACCCGGGGCCAGGTCGCCGGCCTCGGCTATCAGGTACGGATTGGGATTGCCGCTCCACAGCGCGTGCGCGGACCGGTATCGCTCGTCCCAGAATTCCGCGGTGAACTGGTCGTGCTCATGCTCATGCTCATGCTCGTGCGGGTGCCCGGTCATCTCGCTGCCTCCTCAGCCACTGCCTGCTCGGTTCCGCGGCCATGATGCGCCACCGCGGCCACGGGTAGCAAACCTCGTTGCTGAGATGGCAAAATGAGATGATGACCGGCGAGACAGACCCCGCGCTGGCCGCGGTCGGCCCGCGGTTGTGCTCGCTGCGCCGGGACCGCGGGACGAGCCTGACCGAGGTGTCGGCCGCGACGGGCATCTCGGTCAGCACGCTGTCCCGGCTGGAGTCGGGCCAGCGCCGGGCGACCCTGGAACTGCTGCTCCCGCTCGCCCGCGCCTACCAGGTCAGCCTGGACCAGATCGTCGCGGCGCCGGTGGCCGATCCCCGGGTCCGGCCGAGTTCGTTCAGGCGGCACGGGATGATCTACTACCCGCTGAACCGCAGGCCGGGCGGCCTGCAGGCCTACAAGCTGGTCATTCCGGCCGACAGCAGCCGGCGGGTGCCCGACCCGCGCAGTCACGAGGGGTACGAATGGCTGTACGTGCTCGACGGCAGGCTCCGGCTGGTGCTTGGCGAGCACGACATCATCCTGACGCCCGGCGAGGCGGCCGAGTTCGACACCCGGGTCCCGCACTGGTTCGGCGCCGCCGGGCCCGAGGCCATCGAACTGCTCAGCCTGTTCGGCCCGCAAGGTGAGCGCGTGCACGTCCGCGCCCGGCCGGGGCGTCAGAAGGCGGCGGGTTCCGCGTAGCTGCCCCATTCGGCGCGCAGCGTGCCGCATATCTCGCCCAGCGTGGCCTCGGCGCGGGCGGCCTCGAGCATCGGCGGGACGAGGTTGGCGCCGGTGCGCGCGGCGGCGGCCAGCGCGGCGAGCGCCCGGTTGACGGCGGCCTGGTCGCGCCTGGCACGGCGGTCGGCTAGCTCCCTGACCTGCGCGCGCTCGACATCGGGGCTGATCCGCAGGATCTCCAGTTCGCCGCCGACCGTCTCGGTGTGGCTGGTGACGCCGACGACGTGCTTCTCGCCCTTCTCCAGCTTCTGCTGGTACTCGAACGCCGCGTCGGCGATCTCGCCCGTGAACCAGCCGTTCTCGATGCCGCGCAGGATGCCGCCGGTCATCGACTCAGTGGGCGACATGCCGCGGATCTTGGCGAAGATCTGTTCCGCTTCGGCCTCGATCCGGTCGGTCAG
>Ga0187806_1000251_pt1 | contig 12896 bp, 9 predicted proteins | sample NC_wetland_sal_i_7_FD_132470 | JGI IMG/M metagenome (GOLD analysis project Ga0187806, IMG submission 132470) | Wetland sediment microbial communities from Neuse River Estuary, North Carolina, USA - ASW_1 | ecosystem: Environmental > Aquatic > Freshwater > Wetlands > Sediment | place: USA: North... | reverse complement strand
GCGGTATATCGCCCGCGAGCCGCTGGACTACGGCCGGACGCACTTCGATCACCCGCTCGGCTCGCGGTTCGACGAATCCGACGCGGTGGTGGTCTTCGACGACGTGCATGTGCCCTACGAGCGCTGCTTCGTCCTCGGCGATCCCGAACTGTGCAACGGCTTCTACACCGCCACGTCGGCGGTCGCGCACATGACCCACCAGGTGCTGGCCCGCACCACCGCGAAGACCGAGTACATCCTCGGCCTGGTCACGCTGCTGACGGAGGCGATCGGCATCGGCCAGTTCCCGCACGTCCAGGCCGACCTCGCCGAGATCATCACGACCCTGGAGACGCTGCGCGCGTTCGGCCGCGCCGCCGAGGCGGACGCGATGGTCAACTCCTACGGCGTGCTCACCCCCGCCTGGGCGCCGCTGAACGCGGCGCGCAACCTCTACCCGCGGCTCTACCAGCGGTTCCCTGAGATCCTGCGCAAGCTGGGTGCCTCCGGCCTGATGGCGACTCCCACCGAGGCCGACGTGACCGGCCCGGCCGCCGCCGACATCGATGCGTTCCTCCAGGCGGCGACGCTGCCCGGCGCTGAGCGCGTCCGGCTGTTCCGCCTCGCCTGGGACACCTGCCTCTCGGCGTTCGCCGGCCGCCAGGCCCTCTACGAGTACTACTTCTTCGGCGACCCCGTCCGCATGGCCGGCGCGTACGTGGCCAGCTACGACAAGTCCCCGTACGCCGACCGTGTCCGCGACTTCCTCAACCGCCCCTGAGGGTCCTAGCCGCGCCTCATCCACACCGAGACGTGTGCCGGCTCCAGGGCGGCCTGGACCACCCCGGCGAGATCCTCGCGGACCGCATCCAGGTCCACGCCGTCCTTCAGCCGTCCCGCGAACGCCGCTATGGTCTGGTCGGCGTCATAGCGGGCCCGGTTGAAGCGCCGGTCCACCGCCCGCTGCACGCGCCGCCGCACCGGGCTGAACAGGGCAGCCGCGGCCAGCGTGGCCGCGGCCACCGCCACCGTGCTGTGCAGCCGCAGCACCTGGGTGGCCAGCAGCACCAGTCCCGCGTATACCCCCACGAGCAGGCCGGTGATGATGGCGTAGGAAAGGGTCCGGGAGATGACCCGGTCGATGTCGTACAGCCGGTACTTCAAGATGGCCACGCCCATGCTGACCGGGATGGAAAGCATCCCCAAGAACGCGACAACAGCCAGAATCTCCCTGGGCGCGGAGCGGCCGAACGGGTCGCCGGCGGCGGTCGCCAGGCTCACGCCGGCCAGAACCGATCCGCTGAGTACCCATTTCAGCTGCTGGCGCCGTTCCCCGGCGGCACGCCTGTAGCTGAGCGCCTGGGCGGCCACCGATACCAGCCAGCCAAGCGCCAGCAACGGGAAGAACAGATCGTTGATCACTCCCCACCAGACGGCCCAGCCGGCGGGGTGGTCGAAGAGAAGCAGGTTCCCGCCAGAGTCCACGCCCGTGAGGTGCCCGGCGATGGCGTAGACGGTGACCGCGACGGTGCCGACCGCCCACAAGGCGGCCAGGCCGAGATAGGCCCACAGCAACCACCGCCAGCGCGCCGAGGGGAGCCGGCCGTCGGGGAACAGCAGAACGACCAGCCCGAGCAGCACGATCGCCGGCGCCCACGCGGGCTGGGCGAGCAGCGCCACCCAGCCGAGCGGCAGCCCGCCGTGCCGGAGCCGGTACGCCGCCACCACGTAGAAGCTGGCGTCCTCGCTGAGCGCGAAGAAGCCGCCCACCGCGAGGATGATCCAGCCGAGCGGGTTGCGCGGCCGCCGCCTGGCCACCACGAAACCCACCACGGCGAAGGCGGCGGAAAAATAGACCGGCACCGAGCCGCCGCTGGCGTTCACGCTCTGGTGGGCCAGGCCGGCCAGCGGCGGTTCGGCGATCATCAGCGCCAGGACCAGGCCGCCGAAAACCGCCGCTATGGCTGGTGCGGCCAGGCGTGCGCCCTGCTGCGTACCACTCACGAAACGGGACAGTACCCCCGGACCGTTCGGAGAACGTTACCGTGTTCGGGGAGCACTCTTAGGGGAGGAACTCGACGCCGTTGAACCGCCAAAGGAGCGCCAGCAGTGTGCCGATGGCTCGCTTACACCGGTGCGCCCACCCGGCTGACCGAGGTGCTCTACACGCCGGTTCACTCCCTGATCGACCAGAGCCTGCACTCGCGGCTCGGAGCCGAGACGACCAACGGCGACGGGTTCGGCGTCGGCTGGTACGACGCCGCCGCGGAACCCGGGCTGTTCCGCAGCATCGAACCCGCGTGGAATGACCTGAACCTGCGCGAGCTCGCCGGCCACATCAGCTCGCACCTGTTCTTCGCCCACGTCCGGGCGGCGATCGGCTCGGCGGTCCAGCAGACCAACTGCCACCCGTTCCGCCATGGCCGCTGGCTGTTCATGCACAACGGGTCCATCGACGGCTTCGCCGCGGTCAAGCGCGACCTCGTGCTCGCGGTCGACGAATCGCTGTTCCCCGAGATTCAGGGCACCTCGGACACCGAGGTCCTGTTCCACCTGGCCCTGACCTTCGGCCTCGAGGAGGACCCGCCGGGAGCGGTGGCACGCGCGATCGGCTTCGCCGAGGCGTGCGGGCGGGCGCGCGGCGTGAGCTACCCGTTTCAGGGCACCGTCGCTACGACCGACGGCGAGACCTTGTGGGCATTCCGCTACTCCAGCCAGGGCAAGTCACGGTCCCTGTTCTACAACCGCGACGTCCGCACGCTCCGCCGGGAGTATCCCGGCCAGGTCCTCCTCCGCGAGGTGTCAGACGACGCGCGGCTCGTGGTCTCCGAGCCGATCGGCGACCTGCCGGGCGCGTGGGAGGAGATGCCCGAGGCGACCTATGCCGTCGTCCGCACGGGGGAAGACCGGCTGCTCCCCTTCACCCCGCAGCCGCCTACGGTCCGCTGACCGGCTCGCCCGGTCAGGCGACCTGGAAGGAGCGCTTGGCCAGGCCCATCCAGTAGCCGTCGATCACCGTGTCCGCCGGCGCCTCCGGGTTCGCGGCGGCGCCGAGCGTGACGAACAGCGGCAGGAAGTGGTCCGCCGTCGGGTGCGCGTAGGGCATCCCCGGCGCCCGCCGGAACCGCGCCAGCGTCTCCACGTCGCCCCGCGCCAGCGCGTCGGCAGCCCACAGGTCGAAGTCGGACGACCACCCCGGCACGGCGTACCCGTAGACCATGTCCGCCGTGATGAACGGCAGCCCGTGCGTGAGGAACCCCGACCCGATCACCAGCACCCCGGACTCCCGCAGCGGGCGCAGCCGGGCGCCCAGGGCCAGCAGCGCGTGCGGGTCCGACGTCGGGATCGACAGTTGCAGCGCCGGCACGTCCGCGAGCGGGTACATGACCTTGAGCGGCACCCACGCCCCGTGGTCGAGGCCGCGGCTCGGGTGCTGGTGCGCCGGCGAGCCGGCGGGCATCAAGCCCGCGACCTCCCGCGCCAGCGACGACGCGTCCGGCGTCGGATAGGTCAGCGTGTAGTACCGCGGCTGGAACCCGCCGAAGTCGTAGACGAGCCGCGTCCCCGCGCCGGGCGCGGACAGCATGAGCGGGGCGGCCTCCCAGTGCGCCGAGATGATCAGCACGCCCCGCGGCTTAGGCATCGCATGCGCCCAAGACGCCAGCTGCGTCATCCATGTCGCGTCGTCGAGCAGCGGGGGAGCGCCGTGCCCGATGTACAGGGCAGGGAGCGCCCCGTCATCCGGCGACCACGCGCGCTGCGCCGCGCTCGCGGGTGCCGCGGTCACCGCGAACTCGTCGTACGCGCCGGCCGGCACCAGCGGATCGAAGATCGAGCGCTCCGCCAAAGCCCACCTACATAAGCAAGCAATAAGTTGACGCTTCAAACATAACCCGCACAGACTTGAAGCGTCAACTTATTGCCGTGCCCGTGCGCGCCACGCCCGACCTTGTGTGCCCGGACAGTTCCCATCGAGCCCATCCGGGCGAAGAATCGAAGAAGAATCAAATACCTACCGCGGTTCGTTATGCGGTCATAGACGGGGTTGATAGCGTCGACGGACGACGCCACGGACCCGGCGGGAGCCGGGCAAGAAGGGAGATCACCACCCATGACCCTTCGGGACGTACTAGCCGCGGGCGCCTTCTCGGTCACCGCCGAACTCAACCCGCCCCAAGACCCCGTAGCCGACCCGGTCCGCCACGCGGCGAAGGCACTAGCGCCGTACGTCACCGCGGCCAACGTGACCGATAACGCCGCCGCCACCGTCAAGATGGCCCCGCTGGCCGCCGCGACCTGGATGATCGACGCGGGCCTCGAGCCCATCATGCAGGTCACGACCCGGGACAGGAACATCCTGGCGCTGCAGGCCGAACTCCTCGGCGCCTGGGCCCTCGGCGTGCGGAACATCCTCGCGCTCTCCGGCGACCCGCTGAAGGTCGGCAAGTACGCCGACATCGCCACCAAGGTCGGCGACGTCGATTCGCTCGGCCTCGCCAGGCTCATCACGAAGATGAACGAGGGCGAACTCGCGGCCGGCGAGAAGCTCAGCACGCCGACGGACTTCTACGTCGCCAGCGCGATGAACCCGCTGGTCGACAGCGCGGAGAAGGTCCAGGGGAAGATCGCGGCCGGCACCCGGTTCTTCCAGACCAACATCGTCTACGACGTGCCGCGCTTCGCCAAGTGGCTCGCCCCGCTGGTCGAGGCGGGCACGCTCGACGGTGTCCCGGTCCTGGTCGGGGTCATGCCGCCGCGGAGCACCCGCGCGCTCGAGCACATGCACAAGAACATCCCGGGCGTCGAGGTCGACGACGCGACGTTCGCCCGCCTCAAGGACCTGACCGGGGACGCGGCGAAAGAAGCGGGCGTCCTGGTGGCCGCCGACGCGATCCGGGCGCTGCGCGAGGTAGACGGCGTGACGGGCGTGCACATCATGGCGCCCGGCTGGGAGGCCGAAGCCGTCGCGCGCGTCGTCACGGCCGCAGGGCTTGAGGCGTCAACAGGATGACGTGACAATAAGGTCCTCTGGGGTCTAGGAGGACCGGTGACTTCTGCGGCGTACGACTTCATCATCGTCGGCGGCGGCTCAGCAGGCAGCGCCCTCGCGAACCGGCTGTCCGCTGACCCGGCGAACCGGGTGCTGGTGCTGGAAGCCGGGCGCCCGGACTACCCGTGGGACGTGTACATCCACATGCCGGCCGCGCTGACCTTCCCGATCGGTAACCGGTTCTATGACTGGGGGTATGAGTCCGAGCCCGAGCCGCATCTGGGCGGGCGCCGCGTCTACCACGCGCGGGGCAAGGTGCTGGGCGGTTCAAGCAGCATCAACGGGATGATCTTCCAGCGCGGCAACCCGATGGACTACGAGCGGTGGGCCGCCGATCCCGGGATGGCGGACTGGGACTACGCGCACTGCCTGCCGTACTTCAAGAAGATGGAGACCTGTCTGGCCGGGGCCGACGAGTTCCGCGGCGCAGAAGGGCCGCTCGTGCTGGAACGGGGCCCGGCCACCAACCCGCTGTTTCAGGCCTTCTTCGCTGCGGTGCAGCAGGCCGGGTACCCGCTGACCAAGGACGTCAACGGGTACCAGCAGGAAGGCTTCGCGCCGTTCGACCGCAACATCCACCGCGGGCGCCGCCTGAGCGCGGCGAGGGCTTACCTGCACCCGGTCATGTCACGGCGCAACCTCACCGTGCTGTGCCGCGCGTTCGCGACCAGGATCCTCTTCGAGGGAACCCGGGCGGTGGGCGTGGAGTTCCGGCAGGGCGGCCGCAGCGGGGGGATCTCCCGGCTCGCCCGGGGCAGCGAGATCATCCTGTGCGGCGGCGCGATCAACACCCCGCAGCTGCTGCAGCTGTCCGGGGTGGGCCCCGCGGACCTGCTCCGGCAGCGTGATGTGCACGTCGTCGCCGACCTGCCCGGCGTCGGCGAGAACCTGCAGGACCACCTCGAGGTCTACGTGCAGTACGGATCGAAGCAGCCGGTGTCGGTGGCGCCCGCGCTGAAGTGGCGCAACCGGCCCATGGTGGGCGCCAGGTGGCTGTTCCTGCGCGGCGGGCCAGGCGCCACCAACCACTTCGAGGGCGGCGGGTTCATCCGCAGCAACGACGACGTCGCGTACCCGAACCTGATGTACCACTTCCTGCCCATCGCGATCCGCTACGACGGCTCGAAGCCGGCCGGCGGGCACGGGTACCAGGTGCACATCGGGCCGATGTACTCCGACTCCCGTGGCTCGGTGCGGATCGTGTCCCGCGACCCGCGGGTGCACCCGGCACTGCGGTTCAACTACCTGTCCACCCCCGCCGACCGGCGGGAGTGGGGCGAGGCCATCCGGATCACCCGGCGGATCCTGAACCAGCCCGCCTTCGACGAGTTCAACGCGGGCGAGCTGTCCCCGGGCACAGACGTCTCGACCGACGAGCAGGTGCTCGACTGGGTGCGCCGCGACGCGGAGACCGCGCTGCACCCGTCCTGCACCTGCAAGATGGGCACCGGCCAGGACGCGGTCACCGATCCGGCCACGCTGCGGGTGCATGGCCTGGACGGGCTGCGCGTTGTCGACGCCTCGGTAATGCCCTACATCACCAACGGCAACATCTACGCACCCGTCATGATGGTGGCGGAGAAGTCGGCCGACCTGATCCTGGGCAGCACACCGCTGCCGCCGCAGCACGCCGACTTCTACCGCCACCCCGGCGCCGGGTAGCGGATCGTCTTGGGCTCGGTGAAGGTTTCCATGGGGTACCGGCCGCCGACACGTCCCCGTCCGCTCACGCTTCCCGATCTCCCCCCGAACGGAAGGTGCGACTCCCATACGTTCGTCGATTCGTTGATGTTGACCCACCCGGCCCGGGCTTGCTCGGCGAACGCGAGGCCGCGCTCCAGATCGGCGGTGAACACCGACATCGTGAGCCCGAACGGCGCGGCGTTGGCCAGCTCAAGGGCCTGCGCCGCGGACGACACCTCGATGACGGGCACCACGGGCCCGAACGTCTCCTCGGCCGCGATTTCCATGTCCGGCGTAACCCGGTCGAGCACGGTGGGCTCGGCGTACAGCGCGGTCGGGAAGCCGCCCGCCCGCCGCCCCCCGCAGCACAGCTTCGCCCCCCTGGCGACCGCGTCCGCCACGTGCCGGCCGAACTTGGCCGCGGTCGCCTCGTTGTTCAGCGGCCCCATCGTGGTCCGCGGGTCGAACGGGTCGCCCAGGACCACCCGGTCCCTGGTGGCGGCGACGACCCGCTCAGTGAACTCGGCCCGCACCGCCGCGTCCACCAGGAAGCGCTCGCCGGCCGTGCAGCTCTGCCCGGCGCACAGGTAGGCGGCCTCGAGTGCGGCGCCGGTAGCCAGCTCGAGGTCCGCGTCGTCGAGTATCACCATCGGGCCGTTGCCGCCGAGCTCGAGCAGCTGGGTCTTGCCCGCGGCCCGCGCGGCGACCAGGCCCCCGGTGGCCACCGAGCCGATGAAGCCCACCGCCTGCACGCCGGGGTGGGCGGCCAGCGCGTCGCCGGCCACGGGTCCCGGGCCCGGCACGAAGCTGAACACGCCGTCCGGGACGCCTGCCCGGGTGATGATCTCGGCAAGCAGCGCGCAGCAGGCCGTCGTCGTCGGGGCCGGGACCCACACCACCGCGTTTCCGGCGGCGAGCGCCGGGGCGAACAGCTCCGCGCCCATCGTGTACGGCCAGTTCCACGGGCTGATCACGCCGACCACGCCGAGCGGGACCCGGGCGGTGATCACCCGGCGGCGCGCCGAGGCGGACGGCGGGTAGGCGCCGTCCAGCCGCCTCGCGTCCGCCGCCGCCATCGTGAAGTACTGCGCCAGTTCGGCTACCTCGTCATAGGCCTCCGCGTGCAGCGGCTTGCCCTGGTCCAGGGACAGCACCCGGGCAAGCTCATCGCGCCGCGCGGTGATCTCCGCCGCCGCGTGCTCGCACCAGGCGGCGCGCTCGAACGGGGACCGGGCCGCCCAGGCTGGCCAGGCCCGCGCGGCGGCCCGAACGGCGTCATCCACGTCGGCCCTGTCGGCGGTCGCCACCATCGCGAACGTCTCGCCGGAGCCGGGGCTGACCGCGGGGACAGCGGGGGAGCGGCCAGGCCGCCACTGCCCGCCGACGCACAGCAGGTACTCATCCATGTCGGCGGCTCGCACTGTCAGCGACAGCTAGCACAGAGCCGCCCTAGCTCGTCCAGGTCCGCCGGGGGCATCCGGTAGGCCGGGCCCGAGATGGACAGCGCCGCCACGCAGCCCCCGCCGGCGCCGAAGACCGGGGCGGCGACCGCCATCAGTCCGTCCTCGAGTTCGGCGGCCGCCTTGGCGTAGCCGTCGCGGCGGACTGATGCCAGCTCGGCTTCCAGCGCCGCGAGGCCGGTGATCGTGTGCTCGGTGTAGCGCTCCAGCCGGGCCGGCAGGGGGAGTGCCCCGAAGGCGAGCAGCACCTTGCCGTTGGCCACGGCGTGCGGTTTGGTACGGCGCCCGATCCAGCCGCCGGAGGAGCTGAGGATGTAGGTGCTCGGCACCTCCGCGATGTTCAGGACGTCCGGGCCGGCCGGCACGGCCAGGTTGATCGTCTCCCCGGTGAGCTGGGAGAGCTTCTCCATGGCCGGCTGCATGACAGCGACGATGTCGGCGCTGCGCAGGGCAACCGTGCCCAGCCGGATGATCTCCACGCCGAGCCGGTAGCGCCTGCCCGAGCGGGCCAGGAATCCGGCCCGCTCGAGTGTCGCCGCCAGCCGGGAGGCGGTCGACTTGTGCACGCCCAGCGACTCCGCTATGTCCGTGACACTGAGTTCCGGCCGGCCGTCTTCGAAGCTCGCCAGCAGGGCGAGCACCCGCTCTGCGGACTGGTACGTTGCGCTGGTCGCAACCGGGGTCGTGCCCATGCGATCAGGATGGTCATTTGCCGCTTCTGCGTCAACGGCCCACATGGCCGGCGCGTGTCATCCCCGGAAATGTCGGTGGCCGTCGCTATTGTGTTCGCATGTCCCGGTCCCGGCTGCTCCCCACGCCCGCACAGGAGGCGGTGCTGCGGGACCATTGCGCCCATGCCCGGTACGTGTGGAACCTGGCCGTGGAGCAGCACTGGCGGGCGGGGCGGGCGGCCGCGCCGGGCTACCTGGAGCAGTGCCGCCAGCTCACGGCCGCGCGGGCAGCGCATCCGTGGCTGAGTGCCGGGTCCCAGACGGTTCAGCAGCAGGCGCTGCGGGACTTCGCGCAAGCCATGTCCGCGTTCGCCGACCCGCGCCAGGCGCGGATCGAACCGCCGCACGCGTGTGAGGGTGGAGAAGATCAAGCCCGCGTTCACGAGCCAGCGGTGCTCGGCGTGCGGGCAGGTGGACGGGAAGTCGCGCGAGAGCCAAGCCGTCTTCCGGTGCACTGCCTGCGGTTTCGCCTGCAACGCTGATGTGAACGCGGCGAGGAACATCGCGGCGGGGCACGCCGTTACTGCGCGGGGAGGCTACCGGGAAGCCGGGCCGGTGAACCGCGAACCTCAACTGCTTGCCTCCTTAACCGGATGTGAGTAGCTGGAATCCCTCGCCTTCAGGCGGGGGAGGATGTCAAACTCAGGCCATGGCCGAGGCAACCGATGAGGTCACCGTGGGGTCGCCGCACGACCCGCTTCCTGAAGCCCTCGGGCTCGCCCGCGCCGCCGCGGAGGCGGGCCTGGGGCTCAAGCTGCTGGGCGGCCTCGGGGTGCGCGTGCTCTGCCCGGACTTCCCGCCGCGGCTGCGCCGCGACCAGGACATCGACTTCGCCTGCCTGTCCAAGGAGCGGAAGAAGGTCGCCGACTGGCTGGCCGAGCATGGCTGCGAGCCGGACCGGCGGTTCAACAACCTCAACGGCGACCGGCAGATGTACTTCACCGCGCCGTCCGGGCGCCCGGTCGACGTGATGGTGGACCGGCTGACCATGTGCCACACGCTCGATTTCCGCCCCTCCTTCGGCCGGCTGCCGCTGACCCTGGACGCGGTGGACCTGCTGCTGTCCAAGCTGCAGATCGTCGAGCTGAACGAGAAGGACGCCCGGGACATCGTGCACCTGCTGTGCGGGCTGCCAGTGGGCACGGGTGACCCGCCGGTGATCGACACCGCCCGGTTCGGGCAGGTGCTCGGCGCGGACTGGGGATGGTGGCGAACGGTCACCGGGAACCTGACCAAGCTGCCGGACCTGCTGGCGGAGAATCCGGGACTGGCCCCGCCGGCGCCGCGCCACGATCCGCTCGCCCAGGCCCGGCAGTTGCTTGAGGTCGCGAACACGGTGCCGAAGAGCGTCAAATGGAAACTCAGGTCGAATGTCGGCGACCGGGTGCGCTGGTACGAACTGCCCGAGGAAGTGGCCCACTAGCCGGGACATATCCGGTCTGCAGGTCTTGACGCATATTTCGGCCGATGTTACACCGTTGCACAGAACGCATACGGGTTGCGTGTGCCGCAGGGCGCCAAGGAAGGCGTTGGGTGGTCAGATGAAGGTCTTCTTCGCTACCGACATCCACGGCTCCGAAGTGTGCTGGCGCAAGTTCCTGAACGCCGCCGCCTTCTACAAGGCCGACCTCATCGTGCTCGGCGGGGACGTCACCGGCAAGGCCATGATCCCCATCGTCGCCCACATCGGCTACTGGCAGGCCGTGGTCCGCGGCCAGACGATCCGGATGGACACCCGGGCGGAACTCGAGAACGTCGAGAAGCAGATCCGCGACAAGGGGTTCTACCCGGCTGTGGTCACCCCGGAGGAACTGCGGACGCTCAGCGCGGAGGAGGGCGCGGTCGACCGCCGGTTCTCCGCCGAGATGCTGCACTCGCTCGACCGCTGGCTGGACATGGCCGACACCAAGCTCGGCGGCGGCAAGATCCCGTGCATCCTCAACGGCGGCAACGACGACTTCTTCGAGATCGACCCCCTCCTCGAGGCGTCGGCGGTCGTCAACTTCGGCGAGGGCAAGGCACTGGACCTCGACGGCTTCCACCTGGTGTCGATGGGGTGGACCAACCCGACGCCGTGGGACACCTTCCGCGAGGCTCCGGAAGAGGAGCTCAAGGTCAAGATCGACGCGGCGGTCAGCCAGATCCCGGACCTGGAGCGCGCCATCTTCAACTTCCACGCGCCGCCCTACGGCACCGGGCTGGACGAGGCGCCCGCGCTCGATGAGACGCTGCGCCCGATGCACGGCGGCGCGGTGATGAAGCCGGTCGGCTCGATGGCCGTCAGGGACGCCATCAACAGCTACCAGCCGATGCTGTCGGTGCACGGGCACATTCACGAGAGCCGCGGCGTCAAGCGGATGGGGCGCACGCTGGCCATCAACCCCGGCAGCGTCTACGGGGACGGCGTGCTGCAGGGCGCCGTGCTTGAACTGAACGCCAAGAAAGGCAAAGTCACCAGGTACCTGCTGGTGAATGGCTGATTCCCGCTGACAGCGCGGCCTGCCCGGCAAGCCGCTGAACCCTAACCCCCAACTGAGAGCGCCGACCCCTACCCAGAACCGGGAGATGAGCATGGCAACGGACGCGGTTGGCAGCGAGACCCCGACTCTCTTCTTGCGCAAAGCGACCGGCCTCGTTCGCGGCTGGTCAGTCCGGGACTCCATCATTTACGCGTGCCTGGCGACTAACTTCGTCACGCTCGGTCTGTACGAGTTCACTTTCGCCGGCCCGGCCTTCCCCAAAGGCCAGATGCTGACCGCGGTCCTGATCTCGGCCGTCTGGGTTTCGTTCCTGGTGGTGGCGTACTCCGGCCTGATCGTCACCATTCCGCGAGCGGGCGGCGACTACGTCTGGCAGAGCCGGATCCTCGGCAGCGGCCTCGGCTTCGTGATGGCGGCCACCGGGTGGTGGTTCATCCTGTGGCTGTGGGCGCCGATCTACGGCAACATCTTGTCGGTCCAGCTGTTCCAGCCACTGTGGGCGACGCTCAAGTGGACCTGGCCAGGAGGCGGCGCGGCATGGTTCGGGACCGACACCGGGATCTTCGTGGTCACGCTGATCACCATCGTGCTCGCCGGCGTCCTCGTCTCGCTGGGCATGGGGGGCTACGCCAGGGTCCAGAAGTGGTGCTTCCTCGGTGGCATGATCGGGTTCGCGGTCGTGGTGATCCTGCTCCTGGTCAACAGCCACCAGGACTTCGTCAACTCGTTCAACCTCTACGGCAAGCAGCTGTTCGGCGTGAACAACGCGTACAACGCCACCAACGCCGCGGCTGCGAAGGCCGGGTACTCCACCTCGCCGTTCAGCTTCGGCCCGCTCGGCCCGACGATGCTGCTCGTGCCGGCCATGATGTTCTTCATCCTGTGGCCTAACTGGGGCGCGACCCTGTACGGCGAGATCCGCGGGGCCAGCGACTTCCGCCGCGTGTTCACCGGCATGTTCGCGGGCCTGTGGATCACCGTCCTGTGCACCGTCATCTTCTTCCTGCTGATCGACAAGACCATCGGCTGGGGCTTCTACCAGAACCTCAACTCACTGGACTACAACCTCACCCCGCAGTTCGGCATCTGGCCGTACCCGTTCATGTACGCCGGCTGGCTGGTGCACGACACGGCGTTCCAGGTCATCTTGATCCTGGTGCTGAGCCTGTGGTTCTTCGCCTGGGTCGGCACCCTGTTCCTGTCCTCGACGCGGGTCATCTTCGCGGCGGCCTTCGACCGGGTGCTGCCCGACCGGGCCGCGGAGGTCTCGGAGAAGCGGAAGGTCCCGGTCTACTCGCTGATCCTGATGCTGCTCCCGGCGGCGGGACTGGGCGCGGTGTACGCGTACTCGACGACGTTCCGGTCCTACACGCTGGACGCGACCCTGGTCATCGCGGTGACGTACCTGTTCAGCGCGATCGCCGTGGTGCTGCTGCCGTTCGTGAAGCCCGACCTGTGGAGGGCCTCCCCGGCCAGCCGGATAAAGCTGTTCGGCGTGCCGGTCGTCCCGGTC
>Ga0187806_1000250_pt1 | contig 12899 bp, 13 predicted proteins | sample NC_wetland_sal_i_7_FD_132470 | JGI IMG/M metagenome (GOLD analysis project Ga0187806, IMG submission 132470) | Wetland sediment microbial communities from Neuse River Estuary, North Carolina, USA - ASW_1 | ecosystem: Environmental > Aquatic > Freshwater > Wetlands > Sediment | place: USA: North... | reverse complement strand
GGCCGGCTGGGTGCTGCTCGCCGCGGCCGCCGTCGCCGCGGCGATCCTGGACGGCCACCAGCACAACACCCCGGGCGGCGCGGGCGGCCCCGGCGCGCTCGGCTGGCTCGCCGTCACGCTCGCGGTCGGCGCGGCGCTGCCGCTGGCGCCCCGCTACCCGCTGCTCGCCTGGCGGATCGCCTACCTCGGCGTCCTGCTCACCCCGCTGATCCCGGGTGAGAACCGCGTCGACACCGGCTACTACACCGTGCTCACGATCGTCTACGTCGTCGCCGGGCTCCGCTACCGGCAGCCGTCCCTGTGGTGGATGGCCGCCCTCACCCTCGTTCCGGTCTGGCTCTGGACCGGCCCGGACTGGGTCTACCCGATCCGGCTCACGATCGGCCTGGCGGTGCTCACCGCCGCCCTCTACGGAATCGGCTCCTGGCGCCGTGACCGCCGGCGGCTCGCCGTCCAGACCCGCCAGACCCAGCAGCAGCGTGAACTCAACGCCGTGCTCGAGGAGCGCGCCAGGATCGCGCGCGAGATGCACGACGTGGTCGCGCACCACATGTCGATGATCGCGATCCAGGCGGAGACCGCCCCGTACCGGCTCGCCGCCAAGCCCGGCGGCAGCGGCCTGCCCGAGCCGGTCCACGAGGAGTTCGCCGCGCTCAGCCAGGCCGCCCGCGAAGCGCTCACCGAGATGCGCAGCCTGCTCGGCGTCCTGCGCAGTCCTGATAACAGCAACACCGCCGGACCAGCCGGACCAGCCGGACCAGCCGCCGGGGAGGCCGAGCTCACCCCGCAGCCGCGCCTCGACGACGTGCCCGGACTGGTGGCAAGCGCCCGCCGCAAGGGCGCCCGCATCTCGCTCCAGATGCCTGATAACAGCAAGAAGCTCCCGCAGGGGGTCGGCCTCACCGTGTACCGGATCGTGCAGGAATCGCTGTCCAACGCCGCCCGGCATGCCCCGGGAGCGGGGATCAGCGTGGTGATCGAGGAGACGGAACGGTCCGTTCAGATCACTGTGCAGAACGACCCGCCGGCCACCCGCCAGCCGCCGGCGGACGGAACCGGGCACGGCCTCACCGGGATGCGGGAGCGAGTCGCGCTGCTTGGCGGCCAGCTGCGGGCCGCCCCGGAACCCGACGGCGGCTTCGCGGTCCGCGCCATGCTCCCGGCCGCCGGCGCGGAAATCGTGACCCGGCGATGATCAGCTGCCTGATCGCCGACGACCAGGCGATGGTCCGGGAGGGGTTCGGCGCGCTGCTCGCCGCCCAGCCGGGGATCACGCTCGCCGGGCTGGCCGCGGACGGCGCCGAGGCCGTCAGGCTGGCGCGGCGGACCAGCCCGGACGTGGTGCTGATGGACGTGCGCATGCCGGTCCTCGACGGTCTCGCGGCGACCCGGCAGCTACTGGCCGGGCATGCCGGCCCCGACGGCGGCCCCAAGGTGCTGATGCTCACGACGTTCGACCTCGACGAGTACGTGTACGAGGCGCTGCGCGCGGGCGCGAGCGGCTTCCTGCTCAAGGACGCGCCGGCCGCCGAGCTCACCCGCGCGGTCCGCGTGGTCGCCGCGGGCGACGCGCTGCTCGCCCCGTCGGTGACCAGGCGGCTCATCGCGGACTTCGCGAAGCGGCCGCGCCCCGCCAGCGCGGCGTCCCCGGGCGGCCCGGGCGCTCGGCTGGCCCAGCTGACCCCGCGGGAGGCCGAGGTGCTCACGCTCATCGCCCGGGGCATGTCCAACGCGGAGATAAGCGGCACACTGGTGATCGCGGAACAGACCACGAAGACCCACGTCGGAAGAATCCTCATGAAGCTCCAGCTGCGCGACCGTGCGCAGGCGGTGGTGTTCGCCTACGAGTCCGGCCTGGTCACCCCGGGGGAGTGACGCATGCGAGAAGGCACGGCGTCGCGCACGGCGCGCGGCGTGGCCGCGCACCGGCTGGATTACGCGCGGCTCGAGACCGCGTACGGCGACCCGGCCGCGGACGAGGCGCTGACCCGTGACGTCGCCGGCGGCCTCGAGCGCGCGCCCGGGACCCCGATGCACGAGTACCTGCGGTCGCGGACGGCGTTCTTCGACCGGGTGGTGGTGACCTCGCTCGACCGCGGGATCAGGCAGGTCGTCACCGGCGGCGCCGGGTACGACGGCCGCGCGTTCCGCTACGCCAAGCGAGGTGTGCGCTGGTTCGAGGTCGACCACCCCGCCACCCAGGCGGACAAGCTCGAGCGCATCGCCAGGCTGGGCCTTGATGCGGAGCACATCCGGTTCGTCCCCGCCGACTTCACCGGCGCCCCGGTGGCCGGCCTGCTCGCCGGCGCGGGCCTGGACGCCGGCCGCCCGGCGCTGTTCCTCCTCGAGGGCGTGGCCGTCTACCTGGAGCAGCCGGTGCTCGAGCGGGTGCTGGCGGCGTTCCGCGCGGTGACCGTCGACGGCAGCCCGCTCGCGATCAGCGTGTCGGTGCCGTCGGCGGACCCCGGGGCCCGCGCCAGGTTCCAGGCCAGGGTCGCCGGCCTGGGGGAGCCCGCGCGCACCGTGCTGTCGCCGCAGGCCGCGGGCGATCTGCTGGCCCGCGGCGGCTGGCAGGTCACCGACCTGGGTCGCGACCGGCTGAGGTCCGCGGGCCTGCTGCTGGCCCGCGCCGCTTCCGCTCCCCATCATCCCGAACGTACGCCGCCGGCCCCGTCTCCCTCCCGCTCCTCCCGGGAGGTGCCGCCGCCCGCCGCCTGACTGGGCGGCTCCCGCTGTCCGCGCTGCTGTCGCACGCGATGGTCGCGTTCACGATCGAATGGGACAACGAGGCCGAACACCGGCTCCCGCACCGCACCCAGGACTATGGCCTGTCCGCGGGCGCGCCGGCCGGCGCGCCGTGGCTGACCTCGCTGGTGATGTGGGCGAACTGCGTGCGGCACGTCCCGGAGGACGGGATCACCGTGGCCGCGCTGCGGCGGCGGGCGCGCACGGGGACGAACCTGGATGGCATGCGCCGCTGGCGCTACGTCACCTACACGCCCGACCCGGGCCGCGGCAAGCGCCCGAAATCAGACCCCGAAATCAGACGCGGTCATGCGGCTGACCGCCTGGGGTCAGGCGGCCCGCCGGGTGTGGGACGGCCTGGACGCGGAGATCGAGGGACGCTGGCGGGACCGCTTTGGCGGCGCAGGGACCGGCGGCCTGCGCGCGGCGCTCGCCGGCGTGGTGGCAGGCCTCGACCCGCGCCTCCCGGACTGCCTGCCGATCCTCGGCTACGGCATGTACTCGCGGCTGGACCCCGACGGCGCCTAACCCGGGCCGGCCGGCGACAAGCCCGCGGCCTCGGCGATCATCCGCGCGCTCAGCTCGCCGGCCGCGACCGCGGCCGGCGCCGTGGCCGGGCGGCAGCGCCCCGTGGACGGGTCGTACTCGGCGCCGATCACGCCCGCGTGGTCGGTCGGCTGTTCCTCGAACCGCACCGGCCAGCCCTTCGTCACCAGCAGCGCGGCGAACTCGCGCGACGCCTCGACCGGCACGATCGTGTCCTCGGTCCCGTGCACCAGCCAGAACGGGACGGGCGCGACCTCGGTGGCCGCCAGGTCCTCGATCGGCGAGCCGCCGGTCGTCGGCGCGGGGCGGGTGTAGGCCGCCCCGAGGCAGACCGCGCCGAGCGGCCGCCAGCCGTCCACGGCGTCCGGCCGCACCGCGACCGCGGCCGCGCTCCGGCCGCCCCGTGACCAGCCGGCCAGCACGATCGCGTCGTCACCGAGCCCGCCGAGCGAGCCCGCCCGCTCGCGGGTGAACGCCAGCGACGCGAGCAGATGGGCGCCGCCGCCGTCGGGCGCGTCCGACCGCCAGTCGGGCGCCACGACGGTCAGGCCGTGCCCGGCCACCGCCGTGGCGAGCGTGGCGAGCACGTCCCGTTCGTCCGGCCCGACCCCGTGCCACAGCAGCACCGTCGGGGCCGGCCCGCCGCCCGGGCCTGGCCGGTAGATGTCGAGCAGCTTGCCTGGCCCGTACGGCACCCCGCGCTCGACGCTGACCGCAGCGTTCGCATGCACATCCCGCACCGTACGCCCGCCACTAGCGGCACGCCAAACCATGTGGCACCGTAATTTCTCGTGAGCGAACTAAAGACCGAGATCGACCTGGCCGAAGCGGGCCTGGACCCCAGCCGGCTGCGCCGCCTCGACGAGAATCTGGCCCGGTACGTCGACGACGGCAGGCTGCCCGGCTGGCTGGTCACGGTGAGCAGGCACGGCCGGCTGGCGCACGTGTCCAGCTACGGCGCGCGGGACGCCGAGAAGGGCCTGCCGGTCGAGCCGGACACGCTGTGGCGGATCTACTCGATGACCAAGCCGATCACCTCGGTCGCGGCGATGATGCTCTACGAGGAGGGCGCGTTCGAGCTCACCGATCCGGTCAGCAGGTTCATCCCGTCCTTCGCCGGTGCCCGCGTCTACACCGGCGGCTCGGACCAGCGGCCGGTGACGGTGCCGGTCACCGAGCCGGTGCGGATCTGGCACCTGCTGACGCACACCGCGGGCCTCACCTACGGGTTCCAGCGGGTGCACCCGTGCGACGCCCTCTACCGGGCCGCCGGATTCGACGTGGGCCTGCCGCCGGGCATGGACCTCGCGGCGGCCTGCGACGCCTGGGCGGGCATTCCGCTGCTCTTCCAGCCGGGCGCCGAATGGAACTACTCCGTCGCGACCGACGTGCTCGGCCGGGTGGTCGAGGTCGCCTCCGGGCAGCGGCTTGACGAGTTCTTCGCGCGGCGGATCTTCGGCCCGCTCGGCATGACCGACACCGGCTTCTGCGCGCCGCAGGACCAGCTTGGCCGGCTGGCGGCCCTGTACGCGCTGGGACCGGGCGGCAAGGCGGTCAGGTTCGACGCCCTCGGCGACGAGGCGCGCAAGCCGCCGTCGATGCTCAGCGGCGGCGGCGGCCTGGTCTCTACGGCCGCCGACTATCACCGGTTCACGCAGATGCTGCTGCCCCGCGCGGACAGCCCGGCCGGCGAGCTGGACGGCCGGCGATTGCTCAGCCCGCGCACGGTCGCCTACATGGGGCGCAACCACCTGCCCGGCGGGCTGGACCTGGAGCAGTTCGGGCGGCCGCTGGACCCGCGGGCGCCGTTCCGCGGCGTCGGCTTCGGCCTCGGCTTCGCCGTCGTCATCGACCCCGTACCCGGCAGGGTCGTCCGCTCGCTGGGCGAGCTGTCCTGGGGCGGCCTGGCGAGCACCGCGTTCTGGATCGACCCCGCCGAAGAACTGACGGTCTCCTTCTTCACCCAGCTGATGCCGTCGAGCGCCCACCCGATCCGCCCCCAGCTTCGCCAGCTCGTCTACCAGGCGCTGGTCTGATCATGGCCGGCTTCCCCCGCTACCTCCAGGTGGTGCTCGACACCACGGACGCCCGCGCGCTCGCGGAGTTCTACCGCCAGCTCCTCGGCTTCCATTACCGCCCCGGCGACGAGCCGCCGCCCGCGGGCGAGGACGACCCGCGGGGCCGCGACTGGCTTGTCCTGTTGGATGACTCCGGCGCGCGTGCCCTGGCGTTCCAGCAGGTGGAAACGCTGCCGGAGACCACCTGGCCGGACGACGAGATCCCGCAGCAGATGCACCTGGACCTGGGCGTGCCGGACAAGGCGGAGTTCGACTGGCAGCACGCCCGCGCCCTCGAACTCGGCGCCCGCGTGCGCCAGGACCGCTCCTTCGACCCGGAAGAGCCCCTGCGCACCTACGCCGACCCCAGCGGCCACCTGTTCTGCGTCTTCGTCACCCCCGAAGTCCGCGACTAACCCCGCGTTTCCGCGGAAACGCCTCCCGCGCGCGGGCCCGCAGGCCGAAATTCTATGATCACGAAAGTTCCGCATCGTATAAGTGCGCAAACTCTTCGTGATCATGATCTCCGGGCACGGGCACGGGCACAGGCGCGGGCTCAGGTGCCGGGCCGGGGGAGCCAGCCGGCGGGGCCGGAGCCGACCAGGTACCGGTCGGCGAGGTGGTTGAGCACCCGGCGGGCCTGCCGGAACCGTTCGGCGACTTCGGCGACGACGTCCAGCCGCGCGGTCCGCACCGGGGCCGTCGCCAGCGCCGCGCGGTACCACCGCGCGCCGAGGTATTCCAGCAGGTCGAGGGCGGGTGCGACGGCCAGCCCCTCGCGCTCGCCCACCGGGACCCGCGCGGAGCGCAGCAGCCGGGACACGTCCACCGGCCCGAAGGCGTGCATGGCCGAGTAGTCGGGGAACACGCCCGCGAGGAACAGCGACACGTCGCCGAGCCTGCGGTAGATGCCGGGCCGGGACTCTTCCGGCGCCACCTCGATCAGCCCGGCCAGCTTCACCGGGTCGAGCTCGCTGAACCGCCGCGTCCGCGCCCGGCCGCCAGGCCCAGCGCCAGCTCCCGGCCGGCCGCCGCGGGACGGCACCCGGTACCGCCCGCTGGCGACCCGGGTGAAGGACGCGAGCAGCTCCGCGAGGAACAGCCGCCGCGCGGCGGAGCCGAGGAAGTCGCGCAGCTCCGGGGTGTCGAACACCGGGACCCGCTGCCGCAGCCCGGACCGTTCCGGCAGGTAGTCCATGGCCGCGAGATCGGCGACCGCGCGATGCACCGCCACGCCGAAGGCGAGGAACGGCGACGCGAACACCAGCGCGTCCCCCGGGGCGGACGGGCCGGACGGGCCAGACGGCGGCCCGAACACCGCCTCGAACACCCGCGAGTCGGCCAGCAGCGCCTCGATGGCGGCGGCGTCGTCCGCCAGCCCGCTCATCGAGTCGTCAGACAGCCCCACGGCGCGCGCGAGCAGCCGAAGGTCCGCCTGGGTGAGGTAGTCGGCGTATGCGGAAACCTCCATAGATCAGCTAATACCCGTGGACACCAGGCATCATCCGGCGAAGAGTAACGACATAGCCACCATCCACCACGCCGAACACGTCGGCAGCCTCCTCCGCCCGTGAGGTGTGGGGATGACCAAGCCGGGGGAACTCCATAACGAGGAGGTACGAGCATGCGGCTGGGCAAGGAACAAGCGGCGGGCTACGTCGAGGACACCGAAGCCGTCTCCGAGACTGACGAACTGATCGATAATCCCGAACGTACGCCAGCGACTCCGGAGCCCGAACCGGCTGTCACCGCGGGCTGACCCGGCGGCTGGCTGACAGTGGGCACGCCGCTGTCACGGTTTTCCGGGTGGGGCCGGGCGCCCCGGGCGACCCAGCCCGGCGGCCCGCGCAGGCCGCCGGGCGGTGAGCGCCCGGACCGGCCGTTCACCGGCTACAAGCTGGCGCGCGCGGTGCTGTCCGCGGACGGTGCCAAGACCGCGTTCGCGGGGCTGACGCTCGGCGCGGAGCGCGTGTACGGCGTCACCGCCGAGGCGTCGTGCGTGTGGAGCGCCCGGCACGCGCCGCCGCGCCGGTGGTGCGGGTGCGGGTTCTACTGCCTGCATGAGCTGGCCGACGCGCAGGCGCTCGGCTGCGTGACCGAAAACCGGTCGGCGCTGCTTGTCGAGGTGACGGCGTCCGGCCGGTACATCCGCTACGAGCGCGGGCTGCGGTACAGCAGGCAGCGGGTCCGGGTGATCCGCGGTGGCACCTGCGGCTGCGGCAACCCAGGGACCGGGCTGGCCGATGGGGGCAGCGGCCTGGTCGGCTGGCGGCACCTGACCCCGGTCTGCGACCGGTGCGGGGCCGGCCGCCAGGCACTGACGATGTCCGGGTTCGCCGCGCGGCTCGATGGTCCGGTGGTCCTCACCCTGCCCGCTGCGCCCGCCGCGACTCCCGCGCCCGACGCGGGGGAGTCGCCGTTCGCGGTGCTCGCCGCCGAGATCGCGCTGCTGCACGCGCGCCTGGACGACCTGCAATCCCGGCTGGACCACTGATGGCCATCATCCCTTTACCAGATGGGAAGTTTCGAGTACCACCAGTTTGTGACATGATCGAAATGTGGCCGCAGTAGCTACTGGTCCACCCGGGGGCCAGGGAGGCCCTGGACAGGAAGCAGAGTTACCCGCGGATGGAACTAGCGATCGTGCTGTCTCTGGCCGCGAGCTTCTGCACAGCCACCTCCTCGATCTGCCAGCGCCTCGGCGCGCGGAACCTTGAGTCCAGCGGGCACCAAGTGCACGGTTTCGACCCCTTGCTTGTCTTCCGGCTCGCGACGCAGCCGGTGTGGCTGGTCGGCTTCGCCGCCATGCTCGCCGGGTTCGCCCTCCAGGTCAGCGCCCTGCACTACGGCCCGCTCGCGCTCGTGCAGCCGATTCTCGCGGTCGAGTTGCTGTTCGTCTTCGGCTACCTCGCCACGCTCACCCGCTGCCGGGGAATGCGGTGGCGCGAGTGGCTGGCCGCGGCCGGCATGTCGGCGGGCCTGAGCGTTTTCCTGCGCGCGGCGTCCCCGTCCGGCGGACAGCCGCACGCGTCCGCGCTCTCGTGGTGGCTGGCGGGACTGGTCATGCTGGTGCTCGTGGCCACGGCCGTCGCCGTGGGCAGCCACGGGTCGCCGACACGGCGCGCGGCCTGGCTGGGCGTCGCGACCGGCCTCAGCTGGGGGTTCATCGCCGCGGTCATCAAGGAACTGACCTCGCACATCGGGGACGGCACGGGCGCGATCTTCGGCAACTGGTCGCCCTACGTCCTTGTCGTCGTCGGGGCGGCGACGATGGTGCTGACCTCGCATGCGATGGCGGCCGGCCCGCTCGCCGCCTCCCAGCCCGGGTTCACCCTGGGCGACCCGATCACCGCGATCCTGCTCGGTGTCTTCATGTTCAACGAAAGCCTGGCGACGTCCCCGGCCGCGCTGGCCGGCGAGGTGCTCGGTCTTGTGGTGCTCGCCTTCGGCGTCTGGGAGCTGAGCCGCAGCGACCTGATCACCGGCGGCGCGCCGCCGCTGCCGGGAGAGACGGCCGGCCACCCCGCCGAGCGCGAGCTGAGCAGGCGATCATGGCACTGAAGACGGCACGCGGCCGTGCGGCCGCGACCGGGTCCGAGCCCCGCAAGGTGCTGGTCACCGGCGGGTCAAGCGGCATCGGCGCGGCCACCGCGCGGGAATTCGCCGCGCGCGGCTTCCAGGTGGCGGTGACCGGCCGCGACCCCGGGGCGCTCAAGGAGGTGGCCGGCGACACCGGCGGCGTGAGCCTGGCGGGCGACCTGCGCGAGCCGGGGTGCCCGGAGCGCATCGTGGCCGAAGCCGCGGCGGCGCTCGGCGGCCTCGACATCGTGGTCTCCAACGCCGGAGCGGGCTGGTCAGGGCAGTTCGTGGCCATGACGAGCGAGGAGATCGACGACCTGCTCGACGTCAACCTGCGGGCCGGCGCGCACGTTGCCCATGCCGCGCTCGCGCACCTGCCGCCAGGGGCCGGGCACCTGGTCTTCGTCGGGTCGATCGCCGGCCTGGTCGGCGTGGCGAGCGAGGCCTGGTACTCGGCGACCAAGGCCGGCCTCGCGATGCTGGCTGACGTGCTGCGGGCCGAGCTGAAGGCCGAGGGCATCGCGGTCACGCTGGTGACCCCGGGCGTCGTGGACACCCCCTACTTCGAGCGCCGCAACTCGCCCTATGTGCGGCAGCACCCGCGCCCGATCAGCGCGCAGGTGGTGGCCGCCGCGATCGTCGACGCCGTGGAACGGTCGCGGGACGCGATCATCCTGCCGGGCTGGCTGTACGTGCCAGCCCGGCTGAAGGTCAGCTTCCCCGGCCTCTACCGGCTGCTCGAGAGCCGGTTCGCCTGAGTGGCGTGGATGAACAGGTTCTTCTGGTCCCGGACCGGGCCGGGCCGCGCGGACGGGGGCGGCAGCTCGTAGCGAACCGGCCGCTGATGGTCGCCGTACTGCAAGTCGGCGTTGTAGACCTTGTTGAACTTCCAGATCATGCGGGCGAAGTTGGTCTGGCCGTGGAGCAGCTGCCTGGCGACGATGCCGGTGGTCTTCATCAGCGCCGCGACGCCGAGGTGCTTGCGGGCGAGCACGGCCTGGGTCTTGACGAGCTCCTCGTAGAAGCGGTGCAGCGGCAGCCGCGTGGGCAGCACCGCGTGCTGCACGTCGAACAGGCGGTAGTCGAGCGAGGTGAGCCGGCGCGACTCGGTGAACCAGGTCTCGGTTCCGGGGTACGGGGTCTGCACGGTGATGTTCACGATCTCGGGGACGCTCAGCGCCCACTGCCGGACGAACTCGAACCGCGGCTCGTCCCAGTCGGGGTCGGCGATGATGTTGATCGCCACGCTCATCCCCATGGACCGGGCGAGCTCGAGCGCCTGGTTGTTCACCTTCGGCGTGGATTTCTTCCTGAATGCCCTGAGGCCCTCCTCGTCGAGCGCCTCGAGCCCGAGGAACATGTAGTTCAGCCCGAGCCGCCGCCACCGGCGGAACACTTCCTCGTTCTTGATCAGCACATCGGTGCGGGTCTCGAGGTAGTACTCCTTGCGGACGCCGCGCCGCTCGAGCTGGCGGGCGATCTCGTCGCCGTCCTCCGCCCTGATGAACGCGACATCGTCCACGAGGAACACGCCGGGCTCGCGGATCCTGGTCATGTCCTCGACGGCGGCTTCCGGCGATAGCCTCCGGTAGCTGCGGCCGTAGAACGTCCAGGCGCTGCAGAACGAGCAGTTCCACGGGCAGCCGCGGGTGAACTCGATCGAGGCCGCCGGGTCGAGCACCCCGATGAAGTACTTCTTCCGCCGCCCGCCGACGTCCCTGGCAGGCAGGTGCTCGTCGAGGTTGTGCGCGAGCACGGGCGGCGGCCCCTGGCCGTCGGGCGTGACGGCGCCGGGAACGGTCGCCGCGGCCCCGTCCGGCGCGGCGGCGAGCAGCGCGGGCGCGCCCGTCTCGCCCTCGCCCTTGAGCACGACGTCGATCGCTCCCTCGCCGTGCTCGAGGACCCGCTCGGCGACGAACGAGACGCTGTGCCCGCCGGTGAACACGAAGCACCCGGGCAGCACGCTCTTGACCCACTTGGCGAGGTCCACGACCTCCGGCACGTTGGCCAGGTAGTTGAGGCCGAACCCGACCGCCTCCGGCTTGAAGTCCGCCACCTCGCGCTCGAGCTCCGCGCGCCGGTAGACCTGCAGGTCCATCATCCGTACCTCATGGCCGTCGTCGATCAGCGCGGACGCTACGCGCTCCAGGCCGAGCGGCTCGAGCCGCAGGAAGATTTCCGAGTACATCAGGGCGCTGGGGTGTACCAGCAGGACGCGCATCGCAGATCCCTTCTCCGCCGGCGTCGCAAATCGGCGGACGCCCTAACAGATCCCTACTCATCCCGCTTATCGCTCAAACCCCCCGCCAGCCCCAGATAGAGCGCGGCTATCTACACTGAAATTCCACGGGCCCTTGGAGGTGGCAATGCCGCTGACAGCGCTGCTCTTGTCCGGACCGCTCGGACTGGGCCACGAAATGCCCGTGCGCAGCTTCCGCGACGTGCTCCAGCGCTCGGGCTGGCGGGTGCGCACCCTCGACAGCATGGCGCTGCTCGGGTCGGTCGCGGGCCGCACCGGGCAGCGCGTGTTCGACGGATTGATGACCGTGCCTGGCCTGTACGACGGGGTGCACTTCGCCGCGTTCCGCACGGGCAGCCGGATCGCCAGGGTCGCCGAGCGCGGCGCCCGCCACGCGGTCCCGGCGCTGCGGGCCGAGCTCGAACGCGACCCCGCCGACCTGGTGCTGAGCGTGTTCGCGACCGGCGCGCTCGCCGCGGCCAGCCTGAAAGCCAGCAAGCTGAGCACCGCGGCGGCCGGGTTCGCCGCGGTCGTGTACTGCCCGGACGTCGCCGCGCACAAGCTGTGGGTGCAGGAGGGCACCGACCTGTTCCTGGTCAGCTCCCCGGCGGCCGCCGCGTCGGTCCGCCGCTTCCTGCCCCGGGCGCCGGTCGCCCTCGTGCCGCCCCCGGTCCGCGCCGCCTTCTACGCCGCGCCCAGCCAGTGCGGCGCCAGGGAGGCGCTTGGCGTCCCCGCGGACACCCGGTGCGTCCTGCTGATCGACAGCGGCTGGGGATACGCCCCGCTGCCCGCGACGGCGGCCGCGCTGGCCGCCGCGGGCGTGACCGTGCTCGCGGTCGCCGGCCGCAACGCCGGCGTCGAGCGCCAGCTGCGCGAGGTCGCGCGCGCGAAGCCGGCCGTGATCCCGTTCGGCTTCACCGACGAGGTGCCGGCGCTGATGGCGGCGGCCGACGTGGTCGTCGCCCTGCCCGGCGCCGCGACCTGCGCCGAGGCCCGGGTGGTCGGCAGGCGGCTGCTGCTGCTCGACGTGATGCCCGGCCACGGCCGGGACAACCTCCTGCACGAGCTGGAGCAGGGCAACGCGGAGGTGTGCGGCCCCACCGCGGCCGACATCACGGCCAGCGCGCTGGCGATGCTCGACCGCGCGCCTCCCGACGTGCCGCGGGCGCCGCGCTGGGAGCCGGCGTTCGCCGCGGCGCTCGGGCAGATCGGATTCGAGGTGAAAGCGGAGGAAGCATGCGCACCCTCTTCCTGAACCCGCCGAGTTACGCGGGCTTCGACGGCGGAGCAGGCGCCCGGTACCAGGCCAGGCGGGAGATCCGCTCGTACTGGTACCCGACCTGGCTGGCCCAGCCGGCGGCGCTGGTGCCGGACAGCCTGCTCGTCGACGCGCCGCCCGCCGGCAAGACGCTCGCCGACGTGGTGCCCCTCGCCGCCGAGCACGAGCTGGCCGTCCTGTACACGAGTTCGCCGACGTTCGGCGGCGACGTCAAGGTCGCGGAGGCGCTGAAGGCGGCGAACCCCGCGCTGCTCATCGGCCTCGCAGGGCCCAAGGTGGCGGTGGAACCGGGCCCGTCGCTGCTCGCCTCGCCCGCCATCGACTTCGTGGCCAGGGAGGAGTTCGACTTCACCATCGCCGAGGTGGCCGCCGGGCGCCCGCTGCCCGAGGTCGCCGGGCTCAGCTACCGGGGCCAGGACGGGCAGGCGGTGCACAACCCGGACCGGGAGATCCT
>Ga0187806_1000248_pt1 | contig 12961 bp, 13 predicted proteins | sample NC_wetland_sal_i_7_FD_132470 | JGI IMG/M metagenome (GOLD analysis project Ga0187806, IMG submission 132470) | Wetland sediment microbial communities from Neuse River Estuary, North Carolina, USA - ASW_1 | ecosystem: Environmental > Aquatic > Freshwater > Wetlands > Sediment | place: USA: North... | reverse complement strand
GTGGGCACCGGCTTGATCCCGCCACTCGAGGTGGAGTCGGTCCCCATGTTCATGCCGCTCGTGCCGGCGCTGGCCGAGCTGGTGGGTGGACTCGCCGTCGCCTGGGGCCCGAACGCGTACACGACGAGGGCCCCGATCAGGATGCCCGCGACAAGCAATCCTGCCGGCCATGCTCGCTTGAGCTGCGCGCGCAGCCGGTCCACTTTCACCATGCCGATCCCCTCCCCGGAAATCCGCTCGCGTCCTCACTGTGGTTTCGCGCCGGCGAGCGCGGCTCGCACGTGCTGGTCAAGGGCGGCGCGGGCGAGCCACCCGGAGGCGGGCACGTCCCAGGACCACAGGATCTGGCCGCCCGGGGCGACCAGCACGAACCAGGGCGCGCCCCGCACCTGGTAACCGTCGGCGACCTGCCCGCCCCGGTCGACCGCGACCTGATACCACAGCGGCGCCTCGAGGCCCTTCAGGAACCGCGTGATCGCCGACGGGAACGGCTCGACGCTGCCCTCGTCCACCACGGTCAGGCTGGGCAGCCCCGCGGCGCCCGCGGCGAGCTGGTAGCCGTTGAGCGCCTTGAGCTGGTCCGCCAGGCCGGTGACCTGCTCATCCCAGGTGGCGACGAATAGGTACAGCCGCGGCTGGCCGGGCTCGCCCGGCCCCATGCCGACGAACCCGCCCTGCGCGCGGGGCAGGGTGGTCGTCGCCGCCGGGCTCGTATCAGGGATCCGGGCATACGACAGGTGTGACCGCACCGGCGGGTGGCCGGGCAGCAGGCGCGAGGCTTCGCTGGCCAGGAGCTGTCCCAGCTGCCCCACCGCGGCATACGACGGCCGGGTCAGGTACAGCTTCGCCAGCTTGCCGTCCGGGGCGATGACGAAGATCGGCCCGGCCTGATCGGCCTGGTTCTGGCTGATCGTCACGCCGACGCTGTACGCCTTCCAGACGCTCCGCAGCTGCGCCAGCGAGCCCGTCAGGAAGTGCCACTGGGAGAGCATCCCGTGCAACTCCGAGTAGGACCGCACGTCCCCGACCGAGGCCGCCTTCGGGTTGGCGTCTACGGCGAGCAACTGGACCCGGGAGCCGGCCGCGCCCAGCATGGTCTTCGCGTCGAGCAGCGCCGCCGTCGTCATCGGGCACACGGCCGTGCATTCGGGGTCGCCGAACGTCAGGAACACGACCTCGCCGCGGTAGGACCGCAGCGACACCGGCTGGCCGGACTGGTCGTCGAGCGTGAAGCCGGGCGCGGTACCCGACAGGGATTTGCCGGGGTCGAGGCTCTTGTTGTCCGCGAGCAGGGTGCTCTGCGGGGCGCTCACGCCGCCGCCCGGCGGCCGAGCCACCGCGAAGACGGCTCCAGCGGCCGCGAGCATCAGGCAGGCCGCGATCGAGGTGCCCAGCACTGGCCGTCGTAGCGCGCGCTTACCAAGGCCGGGCAGCACCCGCAGCCGCGGCCCCCAGCGGCGTGCGAGCCGCGGTCCCCAGCGCCGCGCGAACCGGAAGAGCAGGTCGGCGACGGCAAGCGCCGCCAGCACGATCAGGCCGATCCGCACGGCCTGGCGGGTGGAGACGCCGCCGTGCGGGGCACCTGTCGCCGGCTGGATCACCGCGGGCGCCGGAACCTTGATGCCCGAGGCGGCGGCGAGCACCTGCACGGCCGTCACGGTGGCGGTGGTCAGGCCGTTTCCGCCGGCGCCGGCCGGCACCTGGGCCAGCGCCTGATTCGCCGCCGTGGCGGTGTGGCCGGGCCAGTTGAAGCCGAACCCGTTGGGCATGACGACCAGCAGCCGCTGCTTGTAGATCAGGGACAGCTCGATTCCCAGGAAGCTCGCGTACGCGGCCGGCTTTTGCCACAGCTGCGTGATCGCGCCGAGGTCGAAGGGCGAGGCGATGATCGCCACCCTGATGGGGAAGCCGTCGCGCGCCGCCGTCTCCAGCAGGTTCGCGACCTCCTCCTGCTGCGCCGCGGACATGCCCGACTCGGAGGTCACGAAGAGGTTCTGGTAGACCAGCACGTCGCTCGCGGGGTCACCGTCGGCGCGCGCGGCAGGCGCGAACGCCCACAGCGCGCAGCAGGCGACAAGGACGGCAAGCAGCCAGCGGCCGCGCGCCGCCACCCCGCGATCGCGTTGCATGACCGGTAAGTCTCTCCCAAAACGCCTTCGGTTGGCTGGCGTACGCTGATGACGCCAGCAACCCCGGGCGCTGACCCACGCAGAGCCTATGCGGAAACGGAGAAAATGGGACGCAGATCACATCCGTGCGCGATCTCCGGCGGCTTTCCGCGACGCTGATCACGGCCGCCGCCATCGCGTGCGGCTGCGGGACGGCGCACAGCGCCCCGCGCCCCGATGCCCGCGCCTCGCCCCCAGCCGCTGCCGGGATACCGAAAGCGCTGCTGAGCCAGGCCCGCCCGATCGGGACCGGGCCGCGCTTCCAGCCGCCCGCGACCGGCCCGGTCGCCGGCGGCTGCCTGCCGTCGCTGGGCGCGCGCGACGGCGTGCACGTGGAGGTGTTCGCCGCCAACCGCGTCGTGCTGCTGCCCGCCGGGATCGGCACCCGCGCCCCGCGGACCTCCGGCACCGGCCGGATCACCGCCGCCCGCTGCTACGGCGCGCTGGTCACGCTGGACCCGACCGGGCTCGTGCTCGTCCGGCACGGTCCCCCGCTGACCGTGGCCGCGCTGTTCCGCTCCTGGGGGCAGCCGCTGTCGGCGACGCGACTGGCGTCGTTCCGCGCGGCGGCGGGGACGCGCGTGGCCGTTTTCGTGGACGGGCGCCCGTGGCGGGGCGCGCCGGGCGCGGTGCCGCTCACGGCGCACGCCGAGATCGTGCTCGAGGTGGGGCCGTATGTGCCACCGCACTCGTCGTACGCGTTCCCGCCGGGCACATAAGCCCGGGACATCAGCCGCCGTTGGTCTTGCCGGCGTGCAGTTTCAGGAGCGCCTCGTAGCGGGCGGTGACGTCGGCCTGGTCGGCTGGCTCTGGCACGGTGCGCAAGTTCAGCCGCTGGATCATGTCTGCCTGGTCGAGCAGAATCTGGGACCGGGCGGCCGGAGCCACGGCCATGACCTTGTGCAGCGCGTCGAGCTGCCTGATCAGCACCGCGGGCATGCCGCCGGCAGCCTCGCGGATCTTCTCAAAGGACCGCTGGACCAGTCGCTCGTAGCTGACCGGCACGCTGATGAGGCGGATCTCGCCGCGATCGTCGCGGTGAAAGACCTGCGGGTGCCAGTCAACGGCGATCTTGCACAGGCTGTCGCCGATCCAGTCGACGCAGGTCAGGGCCGTGAACGTGTCGTTGACCGCGGGCGAGAGCGCGCGGATGGCGATCTCCACGATCTGGTCGATGCCGAAGGCGATGTCCTGGCTCAGCGTGCGCAGCGGGCCGGTGAGGTGCACGCGCTCCAGGCGGCGGCCGATCTTATCCGCGACGTCGGGCGGCCACACGGTGGCCATCGGGTGGCCGTGGGTAAGGAAGTGCCCGGGGCGGTAGTGCAGCCGGATCACCGCGTCGTACTCGGCGGCGATCCGCACCAGGGTGGCGTGCCGGACGAAGCGCAGGTAGCCGCCGGCCGGTGCCACGACGACCCGGCCGTCGCGGTCCAGCCGGGCCTGGAGGACATCGGGCGCGGGGCCGTTGGCGATCCCGGCCGGCCCGCCGGTCGCGGCGCCCTCGGCGTCGATCGCCCGCGTCAGGTCCCTGGCGATGCTGGCGATGACCTCGGGCAGCTGGATCGCGGTAGCGGTGTGGTGGATGAAGTAGATGAGCACGCCGAGGTCGATCGCGGTCAGCGCCAGCGCCACCGTCACCGACAGGTGCGGCACGAACGTCGCGCCGATCGAGATCAGCACGAGCATCGCGTAGAAGAACGTGGCGACGAACGTGCCGAGGGTCACCTGGGTGCCGCGGTCCCTGATGAACGTGCGCAACATCCGGGGCCCGAACTGGGACGATGCGAGCGTCAGCGTCACGATCATCACCGAGAAGACCACGCCGACCACGGTGATGATCGCCGCCGCGAGCGACGACAGGATCTGCCTGGCGGCGTCGGGCGACCCGCTGATCACCCAGGCCGGCAACGTGATCTCGTGGTGGAGCGCGGCCCGGTCGACGCTCAGCGTGATGACGAACAGCAGGACCGCCGCGAGGCTCTCGGCCGCGGGGATCAGCCACAGGTTGGTGCGCAGCGTCTCATCGCGCCAGTCCGACTCGACGGCGAAGTGCCGGAAAGAGATGTCCATCGCCCCGCCCGCCCAGTCCTCGCCGAATCCAGCGCCGACCAGACTTCCCGGCTCACCTGGGCTAAGGATATCCGCGGCGCTAGGCTGGTCATAGCGGGAGAAGGTGTCGTCCGATGATGCGGTACCTGACCAGGGACCGGGCGGCGATCGCCGCCGCCATCGTGGTTCCGCTGGCGCTGGCGGCGATCCTGCTGCCGTGGCGCGGCAGCTGGCCGAACACGAACGTGGCGCTGCTGCTCGTGGTGGCCGTGGTCGCGGTGGCGGCCGCGGGAAGCCGGATCGCCGGCGCCCTGGCGGCGCTGTCCGCCGCGGCCTGGTTCGATTTCTTCTTCACCGTGCCCTACGAGCGGTTCGCGATCCATCACTCATCCGACGTCACGACGTTCGTCCTGCTGCTCGTGGTCGGGCTGGCGGTGTCCCAGCTCGCGGCGTGGGCTCGCCGCCTGAAGGCGGTGACGGTCGCCGACGCCGGGTACCTGGCGCGGATCTCGGAATGCGCGGCGCTGAGCAGGTCGGCGGGCTCCCCCGGCGAGGTTGTCGAGCACGTGCGCGAGCAGCTCATCGGCCTGCTCGACCTGCGGGAGTGCCGTTTCGAGTACGGCATGCTGCTCGGCCGGCCGCCGCGGCTCGAGCCGGACGGCTCGGTGCTGACCCGGTACGGCCACTGGCCGGCCGACGAGTCCGGCCTGCCGCAGGAGGAGATAGAGCTGCGCGCCTTCGGCAACGGACAGTACTACGGCCGGTTCATGATGACGCCGCGCCCGGATTCACGGCCGCCGCTGCAGGCCCGCCTGGTGGCCGTGACGCTCGCCGAGCTGGCCGGGTACGCGCTAGGCGCCGCGGCGCCAACGGCCGACACGGGCTGAGGCAGTCCCGCATCCGCGCGTCCCGCGCTTCTTGCTGTTATCAATTATCCGGAACGTGCCCGTTTCTCCGCCTCGACCGCGTCGAGAACCGCGCGCTCCCGGCTGACCCGCAGCTGTCCGAGAAACACCCGAAGCAGCGCGGCGTCCTGGCTGGTGAGCCGCGCCCCGGACAGCGCGAGCACACGGCCAGGGGCCAGCTCCACACCGTAGGCGGCTTCCCTGGGTTCCCCCAGCCGGACCTTGCCGGCCGAGGCCTCAGTATGCCAGGACCTCCCGTCCCGGTGCAGGACTGCCGCGGCGTCGAGGTCGAAGATGGCGCGGATGGAGGTGACCGCCTCCTGGACGCGGGGTGGGGCGAAGAGGCTGTCGGCGGCGAGCCGGGCGAGGTCTTCGGCCTCGGCTTCCGCTCGCGCCGTCCGGACGCCCTGGCGGGTCAGTCTGTCCACGAGACCGCCGACGACCGCGGCGACGACGGCGAAGGTGACCAGGCCAACCACGTCGACCAGGTGCGCGACCCGGAGGCTGTACAGCGGCTGGGTGTACAGGAAGTCGGCGGCCAGCACCCCGGTGGCGGTGGCGAGCAGCGCCGGGCGGAACCCGCCGAGCAGGGCGACCCCGACGATGGCGAGCAGTGTGCACAGCAGCGCCCCCGCCAGGCCGAGCGATGACCGCAGCGGCACAAGCGCGAGCGGGACGGCGACCGGCGCGACCACGGCCAGCGCCCAGGCACCGGCGCGGCGGGGCCCGGGCAGCGCGGCAGGCCGCCGCGGCGGCGGAGCGCCGACCGTCGCGGGCCCGGCATGCCTGGGCGGCTGCCGGGAGGGGATGACGTGCACCTCGATCGGTCCCGCCGCCCGGATGGCCTTGTTGATCACCGAGCCGTGCAGCAGCTCGCGGCCCCGGGACCAGCGGGTCGCGCCGAGCACGAGCTGCCGCGCGCTCTCCGCGCGGGCGTAATCGACCACGGTGGTGGCCACGTCGATGCCCGCGAGCTCCTCGTAGCGGCCGCCGAGCTCCGCGAGCAGCCTGCGCTGGCCGGCCAGCCAGGCCGGCTCGGCGCCGGCCAGGCCGGTGGGCTCGCGGACGTGCACGCCGATCAGCTCGGCGCGCACCGCCGTGGCGATCTGCGCGGCCCGCCGCAGCACGTGCTCGCCCTCCGGCGCCCCGGTCAGCGCGACGACCAGCCGTTCCGGCGGCTGCGGTACGGCCGCGGAGCCGAGCGCGGCCCGCCCGGCGGCGTCGAGCAGGTCCCGCTCGTCGAGCCAGCCAAGCGCTAGCCGGCGCAGCGCGGCGAGGTTCCCCGCGCTGTAGAACCCGCCAAGCGCGGCGTCGGCCGTCCCGGCCAGCACGCCGCCGCCGGAGATCCGCTCGCGCAGCCGCTGCGGGGTGATGTCGATCAAGTCCACCCGGTCGGCCGCGGCGACCACGGCGTCGGGCACCGTTTCCGCCTGGCTGATGGAGGTGACGGCTTCCACCGCGTCGGTCAGGCTCTCCAGGTGCTGAACGTTCAGCGTGGTGATGACGTCGATGCCCGCGCCGAGCAGCTCCTCCACGTCTTCCCAGCGCTTGGTGTGCCTGCCGCCCGGCACGCAGGCGTGCGCGAGCTCGTCGACCAGCGCCACCTGCGGATGCAGGGCGAGCAGCGCGTCCACGTCCAGCTCGCCGAACGTGGTGCCCCGGTAGCTGAGCTGCCGCAGCGGAACCTGCTTCAGGCCCGCCGCCAGGACGCTGGTTTCTTGCCTGCCGTGGGTTTCGGCGACGCCGATGACCACGCCCGCGCCGCTGTCCGCCAGCCGCCGCCCCTCGGCCAGCATCGCGTACGTCTTCCCCGCACCCGGCGCGATGCCGAGGAACACGTGCAGCCTGCCCCGGGCGCCGTTCATAGCCCGACCGTACGACCGGGCCGACCCAGCCGTGAGGGCCGGAAGTCCCCGCCGCGCCGGTCGTACGGCGGCCAATCCCCGCGGTGGTCCGCGCCGTACTCGTCATGGGTGACGACGAGGGGTGTCGGATGGGGAACATGTACTTCGTCCCGGTGCAGGCGAGCAAGGCGGGGACGCTGGCACTGCGTACGGGGCGGCTGCGGACCGGTGAGCGGGTAGGCCTGGCGTTCACGTCCGAGGTCTCCTTCCGGCTGACTATGGGCCCGGCGGAACAGTGGGCTCGCCTTGGCGGCGAAGCGCTCAAGGCCTTGCTGGCGCCGCTCGGGGTCGATTATTTCTGGGTGGATCCGGCGGTTGGCTTCGACCCTCGTCACGGGGCGAGGATCCCGATCACCGCCCCGGCGGCCACGAACAGCACTCCCGTGACAAGCAGCGCCACGTCGAGCACCAGCCGCTGACGGCCGGAGACGAGGACGTCCCCCGGGTCGGCCGGGTCGTACGAGATCAGCACCCGCTCGCCCGGCAGCAGCGACGCGGCCTTCCCCGTCACCACTTTCACGAGCACGCGCTGATCCGGCAGCGTGTACCGCAGCCCCATGAGGTGCTGCTCGCCGGGGAGCCGCTCGGCGACCGCCCAGGTCCTGACGCCGCACCGGCGCAGCCGACGGACGCGGCGCATCCCGGTGAACCCGACGAGCACCGGGACCACGCCCGTCAGCGCGATCCAGATTCCCACCGCGGCCGCCATGGCGGTCAGCCTACGATGCCGCTCAGCGACCGGGGCGCATGGCTTTGACGAAGCGCTGCTAGGAGGCCGTTAGGGAACGTGGCGGCAGGGCGTCGCGAGACTAGATTCGCTGCTGTGGTGATACCTGATCTTGATCTCGAGCATCCGGTAGGCTCCCCGGTGCGCGCGATCGTGCGGGTCCAGCTGGCGCCCTACGTGCAGTGGTCCACGTTCGAGTGGCGGTTGCGATCGATTCCGGCCGTGCTGTCCGCCGCGCTTGTCACCGGCGCGGCCGACTACGAACTGTGGCTCGACTGCGCGAGCTTCGCCGACCTAGGCGACGTGCTCACCGAGATCTGCGGCTGCTCAGGTGTCGCGGTGGAATCCACCGCACTGGTGCTCCACGAAGTCACGGGGCTGTGCCTGCGAAGGCCCGCCGTCTCGGACGGGGTGACGACGCGACGACTGCGCAGCATGTGACAGGCCTGACCACGAACCTGTGGCCGCACTCCGCGCACCTTGACCATGACGGCGAGATCTACGTCGGCGGCTTGCGGCTGAGCGCGCTCGCGACGGCCTATGGGACTCCCGCCGTCATCCTGGACGAGGCCGACGTCCGGCACCGGTGCCGGTGCTACCTAGCCGCGTTTCCCGGCGCGGAAATCGCGTACGCGAGCAAGGCGTTCTTGTGCCGCGCGATGGCGCAGTGGATCGCGCAGGAGGGCCTGTCGCTCGACGTGTGCTCTGCGGGCGAACTGGCGGTGGCGTGGTCGGTGAACTTCCCGGCCGGGCGGATCCTCATGCACGGCAACGCCAAGACGCCGGAGGACCTGCAGGCCGCCTTCCGGTACGGCGTCGGGCGCATCGTGGTCGACAGCGTCCCTGAGATCATCCGCCTGGCCACTCAGTCTCCCGCGGCGGCGCGGCAGCGCGTTCTCATCCGGGTCACTCCCGGCGTGGACGCGCACGCGCACCAGGCGGTGGCGACCGGGGTGGAGGATCAGAAGTTCGGCTTCTCCCTGAGTTCCGGCGCCGCGGCCGACGCGGTGGACCGGGTGCTCGCCCACCCCGAGCTCACGCTCGCGGGCCTGCACTGCCACCTCGGCTCGCAGCTCACCGACGCGGCGGCGTACGAGGTGGCCGCGACCAAGCTCATCGGCCTCATGGCGGCCGTCAGGGACCGCGCCGGCGTCGCGATGGCGGAGCTCAACCTGGGCGGCGGCCACGCCGTCCCGTACGTCGCGGGCGACGCCGACTTCGACCTGGCCGGGTTCGCGGACCGGATCAGCCGGGCCGTCACGACCGAGTGCGCGCGGCTTCGGCTGCCGGTGCCGCGCCTCACGCTCGAGCCAGGCCGGGCGATCGTGAACCGGGCGATGGTCACCCTCTACCGGGTGCTGACCATCAAGCGCGCGGCGAGCGGCCGGACGTTCGTCGCGGTGGACGGCGGCATGAGCGACAACCCGCGGCCGGAACTGTACGGTGCCAGGTACTCCGTGCACGCGGTCCGCCCGTCTCATGCGCCGCTGGAACCGGTGACCGTGGTCGGGCGGCACTGCGAGGCCGGAGACGTGCTCGCGGCGGATGTGCCGCTGCCGGCGGACATCCGCCCCGGCGACCTCCTCGCCGTGCCCGGGACCGGGGCGTACACCCAGTCGATGGCGTCGAACTACAACCTCGTCGGACGGCCGCCGGTCATCGCGGTGCGCGATGGCGCCGCCCGCCTGCTGGTCCGGCGGGAGACAACCAGGGACCTGCTGGTCCGGGATATCGGCATGTGAGGAGCGCTCAGGTGCGGAACACGCTTTTCGTCCCCGTCCGGACGAGCAAGGCCGGCACGCTCGCGTTGCGGACCGGCCGGCTGCCCTCCGGCGAGCGGGTCGGCCTCGCGTTCACCTCAGAGTCCTCCCTCCGGCTGACCATGGGGCCGTCCCAGCAGTGGGCTCGCCTGGACGGGGAGGCGCTGAAGGACATGCTGCGACCGCTCGGGATCGAGCACGTCAGGGTCGATCCGCGGCCGCCCCGCCCGGCCCCGGTCCGGATCAGGACAGCCGCGCCGTGCCTAAGCGCCCGCCGTGCAGTCCTCCGCGACGAGCACGGCGCGGACCCGCTCAAGGCTCCGGCGCCGGCGCAGCTCCAGCTCGGCGCCATACCCCCGGAGCGGCGAGACCGACGCCTCTCCGGTGCACCACTGTGACAGCAGGGACAGCGAATCACGGTCGTCCTGGTCGAGGGCCACCAGCAGCGTGGCCTCTCGCTCCGGGTGGGCCGGCCACCCCACGTGCAGCAGCACGAGCGGCAGCTCATCGGGCTGGGCCACGACGGCACTGACGTGCAGTTCCGGCCAGTCCAGGGCCGAGATGGGGAATGGTGAGCCGAGCTTCTCCGCGAGCGCGTGCGCGTCCAGGTTGCCGATGTAGACCAGCCTCGCCGTCCAGGCCAGGCCGGCCACGATGAATACGCTCACGCCCGCGAGCGCCGCGGCAACGATCACACACTGACGGTAACCCCGTCAGGGGCGCTTCGTCACGGGTTAGCGGCCGGTTCACCGTTTCTCCACCTCCCCCGCGGGGCGGTTCACCACGCGGTCACCGGTCCGGCGCGCAGGATGACCGCATGGCCGATTTCCTTGTTGTCGTCGCGATAGTCGCCTTCGTCGCCCTGATGCTCGGGCTGATCCGCGGACTGGAGCGGCTATGACCGTCACCGAGTGGATCCTTCTCGTGCTGTCCGTCGCCGTCTTCATCTACCTGGGCGTGGCGATGTTCAAGGCGGAGTGGTTCTGATGTCCTTCCTGTGGACGGTCGTCGCCCTCGTCGCGGTTCTCGCGGTGGCCTGGCGATTCCTCGGTTCCTACATGGCGGCCGTCTTCGAGGGCCGCGTCCGGTGGCTGGCGTTCGCGGAACGCCCCGTCTACCGGGTTCTCGGCGTGGATCCGGAGAGCGGGCAGTCGTGGCAGCGGTACGCCCGCTCGCTTATCGTCTTCTCCGGGTTCGCGCTCGCCATCAGCTACGCGATATTCCGGCTGCAGGGCTACCTGCCGTTCAACCCGCAGCACCTAGCCGCGGTCGGCCCCGCGCTGTCGTGGAACACCGCGGTGTCCTTCGTGACCAACACGAACTGGCAGGCCTATTCCGGCGAGACGACGATGTCGTATTTCTCGCAGATGGCGTCGCTGGCCGTGCAGAACTTCGTCAGCGCGGCCGTCGGCATCGCGGTCGCGGTGGCCCTCATCCGGGGTTTCGCCCGGCACGGCGCGACGACGATCGGGAACTTCTGGACCGACCTGATCCGCGCGGTCCTGTACGTCCTGCTGCCCATCTCGTTCGTCGCCGCGATCGTGTTCATGGGCGAGGGCGCGCTCCAGACCCTCGCCGGGCCCGTGCACGTCAGCGACGCGCTCAACGGCGTCAGCCAGGTCATCCCGCGCGGCCCGGTCGCGTCCCAGGAGGTCATCAAGCAGCTGGGCACCAACGGCGGCGGGTTTTTCAACGCCAACGGCGCGGACCCGTTCGAGAACCCCACAGGCCTGACCAACTTCCTGTCCTTCGCGCTGATCTTGTGCATCCCGGTCGCGCTGACCTACACGTTCGGGAAGATGGTCGGCAGCGTCCGCCAGGGGGCGGCGATCCTCGCCGTGATGGCGATCCTGTTCGGCGGCTGGCTGGGCATCGCGTCGGTGTCCGAGCACCAGGCGAACCCGGCGGTCGCCGCGGCGGGGCTGCCGGCGCAGCCGACAGGGAACATGGAGGGCAAGGAGGTCCGCTTCGGCGACACCTCGTCCGCGCTGTACGCGACCGCCTCCACCCAGACGTCGACCGGCAGCGTCGACTCCGCCGAGGACTCCTACACGCCGATGGGCGGGTTCGCCGTGCTCACCGGGATGATGCTCGGCGAGGTCTCCCCCGGCGGCGTGGGCAGCGGCCTGTACACAATGCTGCTGTTCGCCGTCATCACCGTGTTCATCGGCGGCCTCATGGTCGGCCGGACACCGGAGTACCTCGGCAAGCAAATCCAGGCCAGAGAGGTGAAGCTGGCCGCGTTCGGGGTCCTGGTGATGCCGATCACGGTGCTGATCCTCACCGCGGTGGCGGTGTCCGTGCACGCCGGGCGGATCGCGCCGCTGAACGCGGGACCGCACGGGTTCAGTGAGATCCTCTACGACTTCACCTCGGTCACCAACAACAACGGGTCCGCCTTCGCGGGGATAAGCGTCAATACCCCCTTCTACAACGTCATCAACACGATGGGCCTGCTGCTCGGCCGGTTCGCGATCATCGTGCCGGTGCTCGCCCTGGCCGGGAGCCTGGCCGCCAAGCGCCCGGTGGCCGTCTCGGCGGGGACGCTCCGCACCGACGTCCCGATGTTCGCGGGGCTGCTCACCGGCGTGGTGCTGATCGTCGGCGCGCTGACCTTCTTCCCCGCGGTCTCGCTGGGGCCCATCGTCGAGCAGTTCAGTCACGGGAGGTTCTTCTGATGCCAGCCATTGACGACCTCACGGCGCCTGCCGGGACGGCACAGCGCCCGGCCGGAGCGCCGCGGCGGAGCCGGAGCCTGTTCGACCGCAAGATCCTCACCCACGCGGCGGTGGACTCCTTCCGCAAGCTCGACCCCCGGGTCCAGGTGCAGAACCCCGTCATGTTCGTGGTCCTCATCGGCACGATCGTGACCTTCGCCGAGTCGGTCGCCCACCTGAGCGTGTTCTCCTGGTCGGTGACGGCGTGGCTGGCGCTGACGGTGCTGTTCGCCAACTTCGCCGAGGCGATGGCCGAGAGCCGCGGCAAGGCCCAGGCGGACACGCTGCGCCGGATGCGCTCCGACACCGAAGCGCGCCGCCTCACGCGCGGCGCGCCCGGCGGGGAGGAGCGCGTCCCCGCCGCCGAGCTGGCCAAGGGCGATCTGGTCGTCTGCGAGCCCGGCGACCTGATCCCGTCCGACGGCGAGATCATCGAGGGCGTGGCCTCGGTCGACGAGTCGGCGATCACCGGCGAGTCCGCCCCGGTGATCCGCGAGGCCGGCGGCGACAGGTCCGCGGTCACCGGCGGGACCCTGGTGCTTTCCGACCGGATCGTGGTGCGCATCACCGCCGAACGCGGGCACACGTTCCTGGACCGGATGATCACCCTGGTGGAGGGGGCGAACCGGAAGAAGACGCCGAACGAGGTCGCGTCGGCGCCCTCCATCTGGACCTGGTCCACTACGAGGCGTCGCTGCGCGGCCGCTCCCTGGACCTCACGCCGAGAGAGT